>QWCJ01000219.1_pt1 | contig 22834 bp, 19 predicted proteins | sample 1972501 | NCBI WGS metagenome assembly QWCJ01 (sample SAMN09866711, study PRJNA288562) | Human vaginal metagenome isolate term2_vaginal, whole genome shotgun... | isolation source: vagina | host: Homo sapiens | place: USA: California
CACCAAACAGGAGGTGATCATGGCGACCACCACCAACTAACCGCCTAACCAAAACCCCGAACTTCATACCGAGCCGAAAGCACAAACGGCTACACCACTACACGGGACTTGACCTTACCCACCATTGCTGAACCGCTTGGGCGACAGGTTCCCGTCCCGCGAACTTATCGATGAGCACCTCATTTACATTCCCCACATTGGGGTCAACATCGCTGAGATCCGTATTGAACTGAAAGGTCGGATAGTATTTCGTTTCTCCAGTCTCGTGGAGAAATACCCCCTTGTTCTTTACCAAATACCTAAGCAAATCTTTTCTTCCTCGCTCGTCGCGTTCAGGGTGAAAAGTTTCCAAGAGCTTTGGCTGGGTTATGCACTCAATCTGGTTAATGTGGTCAATCACCTTATAATCGTGCAGGTCGGGCTCATAATTTCTGCGCCAGATCAGCTCCTCATCCCAACCCTCGGGAAACCCCATCGCAACTAGGGGGATGCCGGATCTCCGCACAAAGCTCTGCAACAGGTTAACCATTTCTTCCGACCAGGAAGAACCCGGGTAGATTCGCGCGAAGAGGAACCTCATAGCAGCAATAGTCTTATAGGGCTTATGAGGAAGACCTTTCAAATGGGAAAGCTCCTGGATATGATCTCTCGGTTCGGCCAGTGAGGTATCGAAGACCTTATTCCAGACTCGCCCATAGTGTGCACATACGTTGCTGCCCAAACAGGAAGGTGAGGACCATATTTGCGACGGAAGTGCTGAACAAAGTCACTTTGGCTGCGCCGTTCTTCGCGGGAGTAGTCAGCGATCCACCCAATATGTTTCGACTGTTTGATCGATAGCGAGCCCGCTGTCCAAATGGATGAATCTTTACGAAGATAGGCGGGAATTCGGTGCACAAATGGATGGTAGAACCCGAGGCGATTGCTCAGCTGACTCCTCAGCCACACCTCAATCATTTCGAGGCCCTCTACGAATTTTTTCCTCACCGACTCGTCAAACTTGTAAAGGTTAGCGATCTGACCGAACGTTGTTCCGGGCGGGAAATCGTCATCCTGTTTGAAATAGTAGGCGTACCCCGTAAATCGAAAGTAGCCACATTCCCTCAGCATCGATCTGGCTGCTTCGCTGTTTTGAATTACCAAGCCATGGGTCCGGAGCTTTGCAAGCTGATCATCAATGAAAAAATATGGCTTCGCGTACTTGCTTTGCCGGTAGGCGTTCAGCACTTCATCATCCATATAAATAAAACTAGCCGCCTCCCCGTACGGAGAGGTCGGCTAGTCGTGATGGGATAGAGAATAGTGTTCGTCCCCCTCTTCCACAACCCATTACCCCCGGGCCACCCCTCGCCTAAACGTTCCCAACTCTTGGACGCTAGGAATCTAAGAGGCTTTTTCAGCCCCCGAATGTTTCACGTGGAACATCACGATGCCGCTGCGGCCAGCGCCCGCGCCACCGCCAAGTCCTCCCACGGCATGCCGACCGTCTTAAACACGATGCGTCGGCTGGTGTCCAGCGCAACATCGCCACGGACCACGTCGGCCATGGACACGACGTCGTCCCACGAGAGTGCGCCTTCCTCGACCGCGATGGCAACGTCGCCGGCCTCGCCCTTGGCGGCGCCGACGTCTTCGACGATCACCTGCGCGCCTGCAAGGACGTCAGTATCAAGCTCGCGCGTGTCGGTGGTGTGGGCGCCGACGGCGAGGACGATGGCGCCGTCGCGAAGATGCTCGGCGCTCAGGATCGGAGAAGGGGAGGAGGTTGCGGTGACCACGAGTTCAGCACCGGCCACCGCCTCGTCGGCAGCGGACGTGCCCGCCTCAGCCCAGGGATAGGCAAAACCGTCCGGGCGAGTCCGGGAGACGAACGTGCAGGAGACGTCGAGGACGTCCTCGAGCGTGGCGGCGTGGCCAAGGCCCTGGGCGCCGGTGCCGAAGATGACGGCGTTTACGGGGTCGTCGAGAAGCGAAAGCACCCCAGCGACGGCGACGGCGGGGGTGCGGAGGGTGGTGAGCGCGGCGGCGTCGATAAGCCACTCCGGCGTGAGCGTTTCGCCGCCCATGAGCAGGTACGAGCCCTGGATCAACGGGACATCCACGGTCGAGCCCGGCGGCTGGATGCCGAGCACCTTCACGCCGACCGCACCGTCGAGCGCCGACGGAAGCAGGTGCATCTCGCCGTGGGGCAGGGCGACTTTTTGGCGCTGCGGGTCAGTCGCGGGGTCGAAGCCGCTGAGCAGCGCGTCGCGCACAGCCTGTACCGCGGCGGCGGGGGAGAGGTTGGCCATTGCTTCGTCGTAGTCCACGTAGCGCATGGCGGCCAGTGTAGGGGAGTTACACGGCTCCATCTCGGGATGGCCGATCCCACAACGGAGCTAACTGTGGCAGTGAGAGCGCCCAGTCCAGGGATACACGCTCCTGTTCGAGCCGTTTGTTCCCTGATGCGATCAAGAACCGCCGTGCACGTTCCTCCTCCTCGGTGAGGCGGGGGAGCACGCGTGCAGTATCCCCTGGGTCAGCGACTGCGAGGTGGAGGAACCTCTGCACGGTGTCAATGTCCATCGCTGCGCTGACTACCGAAACGGAGCACCCGTCGGCAGACAAACGGGTACGCACAGTGTTCAGGATGGCGTAGCCGTCCGCGTCCGCATCGCCCCAGTACACAATCTGCCGCGCTTGACGAACCCACGGCAGCTCGTGGAGCGCGCCGGCGGTGTACCCCGCACCCCAAACCAGCACCACGTTTGAGCCTTCGGGCGTGTGCGGCAGTGCGAGGAACGTCTCCTTGTTCTCGATGACGAGCACCCTAAGGTCATCCGGGAGCGCAAGCGAGCCAAAGGGAACGGACACATCGACAAGCCCTGGCGCCGGTGCCAACGAAAAATCCAAGAACCGTACCCTCATCATGCGGTCGCCCTCGGCGAGCCCGAGGTCGTTCACCCCAAGGAGCCGTTGCAGCAATCTCCGGTGCGTGGCGATCCACTTCGTGTCCAGACCTTCGATAGGCACCGCACGCGGACGCAGGCCGGATTGTGGTTTCACGTGAAACCAATGCAATGCGAGGCAAAGTCGGTTGAAATCTTCCGCTGAAAGCGCAATCCACGCTGAATTGGTGCGAGCAGCACGCTCCCGGAACTCCGAACTGTCGGGAAACAGCTGAATCAGACGCGCAAACCTTTCGCGAGCCAGGGCAACTTCCCCAGCACGCCCGACCACCTCTGCTACGCGATCCCATCCGGACAACATCAGTCGCACCGGCACGTCGTGTTTGCCCAAGCCCGCCCAGGAACGCGTAGCCCACTCCACCTCACCTGCGGGTTCCCATGCTTGCCAGGTGCGGACGAATTCGCGGGCGCGGGTTTCGTCGTCAAGCACCTGCGCACGAGTCGGGGGTTTCAGAGGAATGGACACCTCGACGGGTTCGTCGAGGAGCAACTGCTCCATATTGAGCTTGAGAGGTAACTGGTCAGGCAGGCGCATAGGTTTCAATGAGCTCGAAGGTGGAACGTGCGACGGGATCCTCGGTGTAGTGGACCACGATGGTGCCGTCGACGTACGGGGAGAGGGTCTTGATCAGCTTCATCGGCGTAGCCAGCACCATGTGGAAGCCGAAGCTTTCAAACACGTCCATAGCGGTGCGGGTGAACACGGGGTCGGCGCGGTCGAAGGCCTCGTCGAGCACCACGGTGGCGTAGCGGGGCACGTCCGCGTCCACGCCCGCAAGGCGGTAGCGCAGTGCCGCGGCGAGGCAGAAGAACACCAGCTTCTGCGCCTGGCCGCCTGACAACGACGCGGAATCCACGTGGGTGTTGTGCACCGTGCCCTCGGCGTCCACCTCGTTGCCCACGAACTTCACATGCCTGCGGGTGTCCAGCACGACGTTGCGCCAACTGCGGTCGGCACGCTCGGAGGAGCCGAGGCGATCTATGATCTTGGCCAGGCGGTGGTAGCGCTCAATGGCGGTCTTCTCGTCCGCCTTGCTCAAGCTGCCGGCGGTCGCCTCGCGCAGGTCCTGCAGGAAATCACGCACGACGCGGTCGCGGTTGTCGCGGACCTCAATCTGCAGGTAGCGCCCCTCGGTGTAGGGGGAGCGCCGCAGCGACGCGTTGATGGGGCCGAGGTTGGTCTCGATGTCGCCCTTCGCGCGCTGCAGCTCCTTGTAAATCGTGTTCAGGTGCATCACGGACTGGCCGTTGAGCAGGTCCAGGAAGCGGCCGCGGAACTCCGGCAGGCGGTCCGAGCGCAGCATCTCCAGCCGCGCAATGGCCTCGCCGGCGAAATCGGCCGTAGCCTGCAGTTCCGCGGACTCCGCGGACCACTGGGACTTGTAGTTGGACAGGATGTTCACGACGGCATTGCTGGAGTCCGTGATCGTCTTCGCCGCCTGCTTCGCCTGCGCGTCCAGCTGCGCAGTGACCTTGAAGGCGCTGTCGCTCAAGTTCTCCGGGGTCAGGCGGCGCGTGGTGGCCGCAAGCATCGCCTCGAGCTGCTCCGCCAGCGCCGGGTCCACCTCCACGTGCTCCGACTCGATCCTCTTCAGCCGCGCCTGATCGTCCTGCAGCGCCCGCTTGGCCACGGCGAGCTCGTCGCGCACGCCGCGTAACTCCAGCTCGGTGGCCTTAAGCGTGTCAGACGCCTCACGCCACGCCCGCTCCAGCTCCTTGGCCTCGGGGGAGGAGGTGAGCCGCTCAAGCTCCGCGCGCAGGCCAGCCAACTGCTCCTCGACGCTCTCGGTGTCCACGCTGGCCCACTCCATGGCGTCGACAGCCCGGGCCTTAGCAACGTCGCTGGCCAGCGCCTCCTGCTTGCGCTTGACCTCCGCCAGGCGGTTGCCCGCCGCAGTGGTCGCGCGTTTCGCCTCCGCCAGCTCCGCGCGCAGCGCCTCCACCTTGGCGTGGTTGGAGGAGCCGAGGCGGTAGTTGCGCCGCTCGCCCAGGCGCAGCCGGTCGTTCTTCACGTACCTGGCGGAGCCGGTCCTATCGGCCGGGTTGCGCTCCAAGCCGTCGATGGTGGCCGCGCGCTGGGTCTGCCTCTCCAGCTCGTCCACGGTGCGCACCAGGGCGTAGTCGAAGGTGGTGGCCAGCATGCGCATCAGCCACGGTCGCATCGGGTGCTCCACCACGCGCACCTTATGAAACAGGCTGAGCGGGTTCCTCGGCCCGCGCGGGACCTCCACGCCCTCGGGCACGGTGCGGTACTCCAGCCGCATCCCCAAGTGGCGCCCGTTGACCCAGCTGCTCACCTCGCGCTCACGCTCCGCCGGCACCAAAAGGGTCGCGGCAAACCCGCCGAGCAGGCGCTGGATCACGGGTTCCCACTCGGCTTGCTCGGGCAGCACGTCGATAAGCTCGCCCACGTACGGCAGCTCACGCACCGTCAGCCCGGTATCCGCGCACAGCTGCGCGCGCACCTCCACGTAGCGCTGGTCAATGTTGGAGGAGCGGTTGCCTAACGACGCCAACTCCGCCCCCACCGACGCCTCCGCGCCAGCAAGCCTCTCGTGTTCGCTTCGGGCCTTGAACCACTCTTCGCGGAGGCGTTCTTCCTGCTCCGGCGCGGCCGCCAGCTCCGCCGACGCCTGGGCCTTCAGCTCCGCGAAGCGCTCGGTGTCCAGCGTGCCGTCCAACTGCACCAGAGCTGCCAGTTTGCGCAGCTCACCGCTACGTTTGGCAAGCTCGTGCTCCTCGCGGGCGATGTTGCGCTCGATCTCGCCCAGGCTCTGCCCGGCAACCTGCTCTCTCTGCACCACGGCGCGCTGCACCGCCTCCTGCTGCGCTTCCTTGCGGGCCTCGAGGGATTGCGCCTGCACTTCGAGGGCGGCGAGTTGGGCGGAGCTGACGTCCATACGCTCGCGCAGCTGCTTCGCCTCAATCGCACGTCGCACGTTGGGCAGGGCGGCGGACAGCGCGGCAGTGTTCTCCTGTGTCGCCTGCGCATCCTTGAGCTTGGTGTTCAGCCCCGGCAGGGGAGCGAGCGTCTCAATCTGCTGGTGCACGTCTTCGAGCCGCTCGTACGCCTGGCGCAGGTCCTCGTGCGTGGCCACGGCGTCCTCCGCGACCTGGAACGTGTCCGGTACGTCCAGCATGTAGTTGCGGAACAGCTCGTCCATGCTGGACAGGGACTTCGCGGACTGCGTGCGGTGCAGCAGCATCTGCGCTTCCTCGCTGCCGATACCCAGCTTGGAGCGGAAGCGGTTGGCAAACACGGAGTACTGGTCCGTGAACGTCACGCCGGCAGTTTTGTATTTCGCCTCCAACTTGCGCTTATCCAGGGAGTTCTGCAGCAACGGCACGAACCCGTCCACGTCCACCTCGCTGGGAAAAATGCCGTAGAGCGTTTTCACCTGCGCTTCCTGCTGCTGTCCCGCATTGAGGCGGTAGATTGCGGCGAGCGTGAACGCCTCCTTCCCGGCGCGGTAGGTCAGCGCGACAATGCTGGCTGTCGCTCCGGAGCGCAGGTACTGGCTGCGGATCTCGCCGGTGGCCGGGTCCTCGCTGCGGCGCCACGCACCGCGGATATAGGACACGCGGCTGCGCCCCTTGTCACGGCCGGTTTCCTGCTGGGCGGCGGCGTTGAACCGCAGTTTGCCAGGCGGGACTAGTACGGCGGAGAAGGCGTCGATAAGCGTGGACTTGCCCGAGCCGGACGCGCCGGTGATCAAAAACCCACGCTCGCCGACGGGGATGTCGTAGTAGCCGTCGAACGTGCCCCAGTTGACCAGCTGCACGCGCGCAAGACGGAACTGCTCTGTCACTGTTCTTCCCCTTCCTGTGCCAGGCGCAGATACTCCTCGCGCAGCGCGTGGACCGTGTCAGCGTCGAAGATGTGGCGCAGCACAGGGGAGACCTCCCAGCGCCCCTCGGTCTCCGTGTCGGTGAGCAGGCTGTACTTGCGGATGGTGTTCACCGCCGCGGTGAAGCGCTTCTTAAACCCGGACTCGTCACGGTTGTCCACCGCACGGACGTAGCTGATGGCGCCATACAACTCATCTTCTCCCACCACGACGCGCTCGCCTGGGGTAGACATGCCCAGCTCGTGGCGCAGCTGCAGCAGGATCGCGGTTTGCAAGTGCGTCAGCGCCTCCGTGCGCAACACCGGCGGCACTTTCACGTCCTCGTTGTCCGGGCGGACGTGGCGAGTGAACGCGATGCCGGCGTCCTCGTCCACAACCAGCTCCAAAAACACATCGTGCAGCCGAGAGCGCAGCGTCTCCGTGTCGGTGGTGATGGCGTGCCAGGTTTCCTTCTTCCGGTCAGCGGTGATGAGCGGACCTTTGAGCAGGTCCACCAGTGCGCGCCGGGTTTCCTCGGACAGGGTGCCCGTGTCGCCCGTCCACAGCGGTTCCGTCATTGCATCTCCTTTACTGCTGCGGCGTCGAAATGCCACCGCGGGACCGTCGCCAAGCGAATGCTCCCATCGTCTTCCTCGAAGCGCACCTCTTCGCTGCCGTCCTGCCGCACCCCATGCTTCAGGGCCAGGTACACAAGGCCCACCACCGACCCCAGCCCCTGGGAGGCGGGATGGCGCTCGAGCACCTTGCCTATCGACGCCCCTCCGGCCATCCCAACCGTCTCCCCAACTGCCGCGATAAGCTCTTCCAAGTCGATCTCGCTTTCACGTACCGCCTGGTAGAGCGCCTCCGCGTCGCCCTCGCCGGGTTCAAACGCCTCCACCGCAGTGGTGATGACCTCCGCGCCCGGGTCCGCCAGCTTGATCTGCGCCACCGAGGTGATCTGCATCCCGATGCGCTGCAAGGGCGTGTCCATCTTGTGGGTGGCTGCAAGCTCCTCGCGCTCCGCGGCGTCGGCGGCGAGCTTGCGGGTGTCGCGTAAAAGCTCGATCATTCGGCGGTCCTCGGCGAACTGTTCACTGGCCACGTAGTTGCGTAGGTTGCGGGCCAGGCGCGTCATCATGCGGTTAACCTCGTAGCCGGCGTCTTCCATGTCGCGGAACAGCCTGCGGAATTTCGCCCGCTCTTCGTGTGTCATCGCGGTGTTGTCGGCGCGCTCGAGCACCTGCCCAATCCACGTGTCCAACCACGCGCCGCGTTCCGGGTCGACCACCAGCGAGTAGAACGCGTTGAAGCTTCTGCCAGCATCGGATTCCCCGATCAAGTCCACGCCGGCGAAGATCTCGTCCAGCACGTCGCCGCGCGAGCCCTCCGGATCCAGCAGTTGGCGGCGCAGCTGCGTATTGAGCGTTTCCAGCTCGTGCCGCACGCGCGCGAAATCGCCGGGGATCGCATTCGCCTGCTCCAGAATGTCGCCCACCCGTTCGTGCACGGTGGCGGGGGAGGGCAGCTCGAATTCCCCGCGCTCGACCTGCTCGATCTCTGCCTCGATGCGGGCGCGTTCGGCCTCGAGGTGCCTCAGGCGGGAGTCGATGTTCGGGTCCGTGTCCCGCGCGAGCGCCTGCAGGGCATTGCTTATCGACGCCACCCGGCTCGCCGTCACCGCCGATCGCGGTGCACTGACACGGTCCATCACCTGCAGCGCGGTGAGCGTTTGCTCGCTTGGTTCAAGCGTCTCGCCCGTTTCCTTGGTGCCGGACTTGCGCACCAGCCACCCGGCTTTCACCCAGTCGTTGCAGTACGCCTGGGGTGTTTTCGGGAGCTCGAAGATACCGCGCAACACTGCGAAGTCCTCAGCCATGAGCTGATAGAGCTGCTCCGCAGGTCGGACCTCTGCGCCTCGCGGGAAGTGCTCCGCCACGACCGCGAGTAGCACCGGGGCGTTGTCCGCGTGCAACAAACGGATCGCGCCCGACTGCTCCTTTTCACGCTTATATGTCAGCGCCCGGGCCTGAATGGTCATGCCGGCTATCATCCCATAGCACCCTCCCCCCTGCACCGAAAAACTTTTTTGCTCTAGGTGTAGACACACTGAGGGCGATCGTCTATATCCGCTTTTGGGCCCCTCCGCCCACGGTCCATCCCCCCGAGACCGGTTGAGCACTCACCGACCCCCATTTAGAGTGCGAGTAGGCGGAGGGGATTCCGCTATTCTCAAGCGCTTTTAGGCGCCTAGGGTTAAGGGTCAAAATGTCCGCGTCCCCTTTTGACCCTTAACCCATCCATTACCCCCTAAGAATTGAGAAAACCACGCCGTCACGGCGAACCGGAGAGGACGTGGTGTGCGTAAACCCAAACATACATGATCTACTGAGCAACCATTGAATCGACACCAAATGCCCGAAGTACCAGTGCGGGTTTTTGGTCTCAGTGTTTCGCAAAGCCAATGCTCCCGTGTTCCGCGTATTTGGTACCGGGAAACTCGGGGGGTCAAGTCGCGACTTCGTTATCGCCACCGCCACTGCCGCCAGCGCCCCTACAACAGCAGGGTTTCATATTAAACATTCGAAGCCACCGGCCGCAGTGTCCACGTGCCAAGGGTTCGCGGGCTTCGTCGATAATGACTGCTCCAGGCCCCTAAAGGCCTCTGGCAGCCTGAACATACTCGCCCTTTTCCCATACTTCACCTGCGAATTTCTGTTTCCAACTATGGTCAGAGGTATCCGCTGGTTGTTCCTTCGAAGAGAGGTAAAAGGATGCACTCCATCGATTCCAACGCGTGTGTATTGGCCCTGTCTCCGGACCAAGAGCCGCGCCTTCATGTGGAAAGCGGCGACGAGGTTACGGTTCGAACCCTTGACTGCTTCTCCAACACGATTACCGACGAGTCCCAGCTGTTCAGCACCGTCGGCTGGGACAAGGTCAACCCAGCCACCGGCCCAATCGCGGTCAAGGGAGCACGCCCTGGCGACACACTGAAGGTGGAGATCCTCAGCATCGAAGTCGGCGAGCAGGCCACCATGACCACCCACCCTGATTTCGGCGCGCTGCCCGGCACGGTGGAGGAGCGCACCCGCATCGTCCCGATCCGCGATGGCAAGGCGCAGTTTTCTGACGACATCACCATCCCCATCCGCCCAATGATCGGCGTCATCGGCACCGCACCGGCATCCGAGTCGGTACCCACCGGTGAGCCGCGCCAGCACGGCGGCAACATGGACACGAAGGAGATCGTCGCCGGCTCCACCCTGTACCTGCCAGTGGAGGTCGACGGCGCGAACCTCAGCCTTGGCGACGTCCACGCCGTCATGGGCGACGGCGAAGTCACAGTCTGCGGCGCCGAGATCGAGGCCGAGGTGAAGATCCGCGTGACGGTGCTCGAAGGCCGCCCGCTGCCGCTGCCCTTCTTGGATTCCGGCGACGCGGTCTACGCCATCTCCTCCGAGATCGAACTGATGGACGCCGTCAAGGAGTCCACCCGCATGATGCGCGATTGGCTCGTGAGCGTATCCGCGCTCGACGCCACCGACGCCCTCATGTTGCTATCCCTGGTTGGCGACACCCAGATCAGCCAGATCGTCGACCCCCGCATGACTGCTCGCTTCCGCTTGCCCAAAACGATCCTCAAGCAGTGCGGTGTGGAACTGCCGTAGCTAACGGGCAATTCACCATTGCGCATCTGCTTTAGGCGTAGTGAACCCCTTCGGGGGAGTGACGGTAAACCCGAGGTCCCTGAGCGCCTCTGCAGCAGCTTCGGGATGATCTCGGGTTGCCGCAGAAGCCTGTTTAGAAAGCCATACTCGGCGTCGTTCCTGTAGTGCAGGTTCCCATCCTGGCCTCCCGCGGAATCCACATTCGCTGATCACAAAATAGAGGAAGTCCTCAAGCGACGGACGAAAACGCTTTCCTCCCACAGGTAAGTGCAATTCATCTAGGCGGCCCTTCTTCCTCGGGTTGCCTGATTTGTCCTGAAAGTTCTGCATTAACGCTGGACTGAGCAACCCTGCGACCCCTGAGTAGTGGATATGCGCACAGGGCGCGCTGGTGTAGTCACGCTCAAACTCGAAACGTATGCCCGGCGACGTAGCAACCCGCAGTTCGAATTTGCTGCTCTTTACGGCTAGGAACTTCTCCGACGAATCGGATGACAGTTCGTAATTGATAATCACGTGAAAGAGTTGACTGTAGTCTTCCCTGCGCACTGAGCCCTCAGGTTGTCCAGCACCGTGAACGAGAGGAGCCTTGAAATCACCCACCACGATATTCTTGTCGATGTTTAGCTTGGCTTTCGCCTGTAAATCCGCTCTGCATGCCAGCGGCAACGCCTCAAGTAACGTGTCTCTTACGTCGCCGAGAAACCGCCCTGCCGCATCATGCACTCCCAAAACGACCCTCACCGAGCAGTAAGAGAACTGTCTGCAGCTCGTCGTACACGGTCCGCTCATCCTCGCTCAACATGCCGGCATTCGCCAGCACCTTGAGGTCTTGAAATTCAGCATGGGGAAGGCGAGTGGTGGCCCTTAGAGATGCCAAACACTCTCGCTTCCTTTCAAGAAGCTCTTCACTATTGGTGACAGTGATTTCCAATGGCAACTTTCTCGCCTCCGTCTGCTTCTTTCGTAACCAGCAGTTTTATTAACCGACAGTTTAATAGGTGCCGAGAATCTTCAGCACAAAATTAGCACACCTGTTCGCATGGCCGCTCGCTTCCGCCTGCCCAAAACGATCCTCAAGCAGTGTGGCGTGGAACTGCCGTAACCGCACCTCACAACCGCAAAACCACGCTATCTACCTGCATGTTTAGCAGTATTTTGCACTAAGACTAGACAAGCCATTTACACATGATCTATATTTGAGCCGGAGCCCCGCCCACGGTTACACCCCCCGAGAACCGGCTGAGCACTCACCCACCCCCCCATTTAGAGTGCGAGAGGCGCGGGCTCCCTTTGGGGGACATAGTCCCCACCCAGGGCCTTCGGGTCCTTTGCAGCGGCCCATGCCCCCCATTGGCCGCTGCATAAATTTTTAAACTCCACTAATCCGCCGAGACCGGCACGGTCAACCAGGCGGAAGCAGCAACGACGACTGCTTCGGCGCCACGGTCGAGTGTGGGCTGGAGATCAGGTGCGAACGCCGGGTTGTGGTTGCCCACAGCCTTGCTCATGTCCGCGAAGCCGCCCAGGCCCCAGTAGGTGTAGGGGACACCGAGCGCGTCGGGGATGATGGAGAAGTCCTCGGAGGCGGGTACGGGGTCGAGGTCGCAGGATTCGTCGCCAAAGTATGCGTCGAAGGCTTCGCGGACGGTGTCGGTGGCGTCCCCGTCGTTGTCGGTGAGTGGGTAGCGGTCGTAGTAGGTGAACTCGGGTTCCTTTGGGCTGCGGGCGGCGACGCATTCGGCGCGTACGATGCGCTCGATGGCTTCCTTGAGGTGCTCGCTGACCTCGCTGCTGTATGCGCGGGTGTTGATGAGCAGTTCGGCGGAGTCCGTGATGATGTTGGACTTCGTGCCCGCGTGGATCGCACCGACGGTCACCACCGCGGTTTCCTTGGCCGCCACTTCGCGCGAGACGATGGTCTGCAGTCGCATCACGATGCTGGAGGCAAGCACCACCGGGTCCACGCCCAATTCCGGCATCGACCCGTGGGAGCCTTTGCCGTGCACCGTGACCTTCACCGAGAACGCAGACGACAGCACCGGTCCGCGGCGCGTGCCCACGTGCCCGCCGGGCAGGCTGGCCAGCACGTGTTGGCCCAGGTACACGTCGGGCCGCGGCATTGCCTGTTCCACTCCGGCCTCGAGCATCGCGCGGGCGCCTTCGGCGGTCTCCTCGGCGGGCTGGAAGACGCCGACAAACGTGCCGGACCACTGGTCCTTGTGGGCGTTGAACGCCTGCAGTGCGGTGAGCAGCGACATGAGGTGAACATCGTGGCCGCACGCATGGGCGACGGGGACCTCCACGCCGGTCTTGGCGTCAACCTGCGTGGCCGTGGAGGCATAGTCCTTGCCAGAGGCTTCCTTGACCGGCAGCGCATCGATGTCTGCGCGCATGGCCACGACTGGGCCCTCGCCATTATCGACGACCGCCACCACCCCTGTTTCCCCCACACGGGTCACCCGGATACCTGAGGATTCCAGTTCCTTAACGATCCGCTCCGCGGTCGCATGCTCCTGCATGGACAGCTCGGGGTGTTGGTGGAAGTGCTTGTACAGCGCTTCGCGTTCGGTTTGGGTTGACGCGAGGCCACCCAAAATCTTCTTGACCTTGCCAATTTCGACAGACATACCTTCACGGTACGCCTACCTACCTACTAGGTCGTGGCATAAGGAAACCCGCCACTGCGTGTTCTCAGTGGCGGGTTTGCGCTTCGAATTTCTCCGCGCCTAAGCATAAACACGGACCTAATAAAGGAAAAGCCCTAACTATGTTTTGTGACGACTGTCACCTCAAAATTTCTTAGAATGACGAACTACCGCCACCAGCGGAAAAGCCCGACGAGGACACGCCGCCACTAAAGCCACTCGAGGAGGACGACGACGCCTTTGCCGCCTGCACGTTCGCCGCGTGCCACGAGTGCATCTGCACGTATGGGACGTACCCGCCGTACCAGAACCCAGTCTCGTACACCGCCGGTGCCCGCAGCTTTTGCTTCTCCTTCACGTCGCTGAACTGCTTCTTCTTCACCTGGTCCAGGATCACGCGGTAATCGCCGAGCACGCGCACGAAGTCGTCGAGGAAGGTGGGGGAGTTCGGGTTTGCGTCCAGCGCCTCGATCCGCCCCATCAGCAGGTCGAGTTCCCGCTTTAGCTCCTTGCCCTTCACCTCACTGCGCGCCCGCAGCACGTCCTCGCGGAGCTTGGTCAGGTCGGCCCGTCGCGCTGCGGCGTCGCCATGCTCGACGGCGAAAAGCCTGTCGATGTTTTCCTCCGCCTTAGACACGTGCTTGACGGATTCGGCCGCGTCCGCCAACTGCCTGCGGTGCTCGTACACGTCCTTGTCGTCGTTCATGTTGATCGCGTTCAGCCCCGCCGCGCCGTGGACCAACTCGTTCATGCTCAGGAAGCGGTCACGGACTTCCGCCCACTGGCGGCGCAGGGTTTCATCGGCAAACGCGGACGTCAGCGAGTTCGCCCGCACGTCCACCTCGTCCAGCCGTCCTGCCAGGCGGGTGTATTCGCTGGTCACGGTGTCGTAGTCCTTGCGCGCCTGGGCGACTGCTTTTCGACGACGCCCCCGCACCGCCAACAACCCACCCCCACTAGCGCCTGCCACACCGGCACCGAGGACGCCAAGCCCGATGGTCGCGCCGATCTGATCATCAGTCGCGTCGTCCACCTGCTTCTGGGCGAGTGCCTCGGCGTTCATGGCCTGGTTCGCGGTACGGAACAGCCCGGCCGGGATGTTGCCGTCCTTCACGCCGGGTTTCATGGCGTCGAGGAGATCGGCGAGGTGGGATTTGTCGTCAAGCATGAGCTCGCGAGTCACATCCTCGCCGCCGTACACAAATGCCTGGCGTGGGTCGAGGCCGATGCCGACGATGAGCGCGCCGTCGGCAAGATGTCCGTTTTCGCGCTTGGACTGGTCGATCAGATCCGGGTATTGGGTGCGCAGAAGCTCCTCAACGTCATCGAAGACGTGCTCGTGATTGGTTTTGAACACCATGTAGTGAAAATCGGTAACCACCTCAGGCGCATCGATGCGCGCGGTGTCACGCTCGAGGCGAGTGCGGTCGTCGGGGGAGAGGACCTGGTGGGGGTCGTCGATAATAGCATTCGGCGCACCATGCGTTTGCATCGTGACCTGCGAAATATCCGGCACAACCACCATGTTGTAGCCGACAGCCGCACCGCCAAGCCCCACCAACGCGGTGACGCCAACAACCGCTGCGATCTCGCTCAAATTCGCCATACAAAAAAATTTTAGCGACGAAGTAACACACGCCGCAGTCCAAGCGATGTTAGTTTTACACATGTCAGAGCCCTGGCATGTTCAACCCATCACATTGAGGAGAACCCAATGAAGCGCATCACCACCGCAGCCGCAGCTGCAACCCTGTCCCTGTCCCTCGTCGCCGGCCCGGCCTTCGCTGCCGACGCTCCGGCTCAGAACCCGGGCAAGGACGGTATCTCCATCGCCCCGCAGGAGGGCGACAAGACCGGCGAGACCAAGGTCGGCTCCTCCGAGCGCTTCAAGGCGTGCAAGAAGGAAGAGAAGAAGGTCGAAGCCAAGGACGGCGACGCTAAGGCTGAGGACACCAAGGCTAAGGAAACCAGGTCCACCGGCGACTGCATCCAGGAGCTCATCAAGGACGACAACTACAAGGCCGGCATCCTCGGCCTCCTGATCGGCGTCCCGGTCGCACTCGTCGCACTGCTCGGTGCCGCTGCTGCGTTCTCCGGCGCTATCCCGGGTGTTCAGCTCCCGGCACTCCCGTTCTAAGTCACCCTTCAACGCGGTACATCGACCCGGCTCCCTGGTGGGAGACCGGGTCTTTTGTTGTTTTGGCGATGCACTGAATGTAACGACCAGACCGCGTTGCGCGATCTCCCAACCAAGCGTTAGCTTCCGCAACGCAGAACCAACGATCGAAGGAGAAGGCTATGAAGCGCATCGCAACTGCCGCTGTCGCAGCAACTGTGTCCCTGACCGCAATCGCAACCCCAGCCATCGCCGCTGAAACGGGTTCCTCTCAGTACTACAAGGACTGCAAGGTGGATGCCGACCGGTTCTTCAACAACAAGGGCAAGATCGAGGACAAGACGGACAACGGAATCGTCAAGGGTGGAATGGATGAGATCCAAAAGGCTAAGTTCGGCGAGAACAACAGCTCCACCGCTACCGGTGTCTGCGTAAAGAAGCTCGTTAATAACGACGAGTACAAGTCCGGAGCTCTCGCCCTCCTGATCGGCGTCCCGGTCGCCCTCGTCGCACTGCTCGGCGCAGCCGCGGCCTTCTCCGGCGCCATCCCGGGTGTCCAGCTCCCGGCACTGCCGTTCTAAGTCGGCGCGCTTAGACGCAGAGTTTAAGACCCAGTTCCCCCAGTTGGGGCTGGGTCTTTTTAACGTCGTGAAAGCTTTTTGTCGATTTGCCTGCGGAATGCCCTTGACACACGTTTAATACCTTCTACACACCAAATCTCAAGGAGAAAAACATGAAGCGCATCGCTACCGCCGCTGTCGCGGCAACCCTGTCCCTGACCGCAGTCGCAACCCCAGCCATCGCCGCTGAAGAGAAGCTTGGCTCTTCCAAGGCATACCAGAAGTGCGTCGAAGGTATTGAGCAGGCCTGGAAGTGGGTTGAAGATGCTCCAACCGCAGCTGAGAAGGCAGAGCGCAAGAAAGCGGTTGAGGACAGCCTCAAGAAGGAAAAGATCAACAGCTCCACCCCGTCTGGCGTCTGCATCAAGGCAGGAGTTCAGGATGACGACTACAAGGCTGGTTTCCTTGGTGTCCTGATCGGCGTTCCAGTCGCTCTCGTCGCACTGCTCGGCGCAGCCGCTGCCTTCTCCGGTGCCATCCCGGGCGTTCAGCTCCCAGCACTGCCGTTCTAAGTCGGCGCGCTTAGGCGCTACAAATTCAACCCGGTCCCTAGATGGGGGGCCGGGTTTTGTGTTGCCATGTGGAACTTTCTTCGGTGTGCCGTCGTGGTCTCCTGGGGAAAGTGAATTATTTGGGTGCGGTGGGGGAAGAAAGTTCCCGAGAACAGCCGTTTTCACCGTCGCGTGACGGAGTGGGGACGCAAACGTCAGTGAAGAACACGAAACCTGTGTGATTTCTCCAACTCGCAACACAGATTCGGCCCGTACAAGTGAATGGCGACGGGCACGACGCCCGAGCGAATCAACTCGTGCGAATCAATTAGCGAAGGAGTAATCATGACCAACACTCGTATTGCAGCCGCCGCTACCGCTCTTGTTCTCGGCGCAACCGGACTGGCCGCCTGCAACGACTCCGAGGACACCACTGACTCCGTGACCACCCCAACCGACGGTGTGGTCTCCGACGTCAGCGACGCCGTCACCACCGGTGGCGCCACCGCAGGTGACACGGGCAGCACGGGTGGCACGGACGCCACCGGCGATGCGGTCGTCTCCGATACGGCTGTTGTCTCCAAGGACCCGCTGGCGCCGAGCGACGCGGTCATTTCCGACGAGGTAGTGACCAACTCCATCCCAGCTGACGGTGCAGCAGGTGGCGCTGCCGACGATGCAGCTGGCGGTGCAGCCACCGCACCGACCAACTAAGCCAACACCGACAGCGGGTACGGCCCGCTAGAACGGTTCTGACACCGCCCGGCTAATCACCACTGCGTCAGGCTCGATGCGCTCACGCAGTTGAAGCTCGGCGGTGTTGTTGCTGTCTGAGGTGAGCACCCAACCCGCCCAGGCGTCCTTGCCGGGGGAGAAGATGCCGTCGCCTTTGCCGATGATGTTCAAGGTGGCGTCGCGAAGCCAAAGCGGGCCGACGAGATCAGCATGTTCGGTGCCCTCGAGTGGGGCGACGAAGGGTTGGTAGGCGACGGCGTTGAGGGCGGCAAGGGTGTCGTCGAAAAGCTGTTGCGCCACCGCCATGTGTTGCGAGGCACCGAGATAGACGATGGTGGTGAGGGAGAGGGGGCCGGTGGGCTCGTCGCGAAGCGTGAGGTCCGAGAGTCCGCCGAGTGCCGCCGCGAACCGCGTGGGGCCGCCCATATCCTCGAAAAAGAAGTAGTCAAGCGCCTCGTCGCGGTTGGTCGTGGTGAAGTCCACGAGCGCGTTGAGCTCGTAGAGCTGGAGGTCCTCCGGCGCGGCGAGGTTGTCGTACGCGGCTTGGCAGCGGAGATCCCAAAGCACATACTCGTCCTCGATGGGGTGGGGGTGCGGCGACACCGCCGCAATCTCGACGCCGCTGGCCCGGATGCGGTTCAGGTAGAGCTCGTACGCGCCGTCGAGGTCCGGCTCGTGCGCCACGAAATGAGTGGTGACGATCTCGAAGGACATGCGAATGACACTACGCCATTGGGGGAGCGGGCAGATGTTTCACGTGAAACGGTGCGCCTAGTTGGGGAGGCGATACTTTCGCTTGCGGCTTGTCGGTGGGGCAGTGGGCACAATTTCACCCACATCCACCATGCTGCGGAGTCTTGGGCGCAGGGTATTGACACTCACGTCTAGGTGGTCCGCGATATCGCGTGCTGCTGCCTCTCCAACTTGGGCCAGGTAGGCGATAAGTTTGTTGTCCGTTTCATCGAGTTCGATGCCGCTGCTTGAAAGAACAAACGAATCCCGCGTGTGGCCCGGACCGAGCAGCCCGCGTGTGACGAGATCACTCAACAGACTGCGTGCATCGTCACTATCAAGCCCAATGTGCTTACGGAGCTCCTTCACGGACACAGCACCCAAACCCTTGGCAATCGCCAGCGCGATCTGTTCCTCTCGAGAGCTATTAGGAGCAACCGACTCCAACCATGCCGACATTTCAGGATCGAGGATCCCGAACCTGTAGAGGATGACGGTGAACTCACCAATCCGGGCATCGAACACCGGCTGGGGCAGGCCATAGCCTTCCATCCCTTGCTTCATTCGTTGAATGCCGCTTCCCTGGTTTTCAGCCACGCGCATCGAGCCTGAAGGCGTTGGAAGGTTGCTCAGCAAGTTCGCGAGCGAAGGGTTCCTGCTTACCGACCTGTTCTCGTCGATATTGTCTTCGGTGCGATCTCCCCACAGTCCGCCGGGACTGTTTACCTCGACCCGGTCCGGGTACACATCAACCTGCACTTGCCGCCCCTGAACCTGCGGACTGTAGTCACGGTGCATCGCGGCATTCACAATCGCTTCACGCAGAGCAATCTCTGGAATCTCAGGTTCGTCGACCATATTCGACCCAACTTCCACAGTACGAACCCGGAGATTGCGCACGACAGCTTTAATCGCATCCTCGACCGCCAGTGGAAGCGGACCGTCGCAGTGAGCCCGATCAAGGAAGCGTGTCTCAGACGTCGACTTCTCCGTCGTCGGGTGCACTGCGACATCGATGAAGAGCTGCGGGAAGAACTGCTGCGGATAGCTGCCCAATGCCAACGCGCCCGCAAGGGTTGGTACGCCCTCTGCATCAAGCACATGCAGTCGCTCCAGAACCTCTGCATCGGTTCTTGTTCCCACCCGGATCCGGGATCCCCTCTTCTCCAAAGATTGGATCAGCCCGTTCCACGTCTGGCCATCCAGGTCATCGAGGTTCGCCCCAGGAACAGGCAGCAACTCCGAGGAATCTGGCGTGTAGAGATTCATGAGCTGGAAGATCTCGTAGCTGGAAAGCCTCTGATCGCCATCCAGTACTCGCTTGTACGCGCCATCCCGGAGTCCTTGCGAGGCCACGTAACACGGCATCTGCTTTCCGAGGCGCTCATCGGTACGCATCGGCCGCACCTCAACCAAGATCACCGGCGAACCCTGGTATTCATCGAGTTCGACGACAGTCTCGGGTATCGGCGTCACCGGAGGCTTCTGTTGGTCGACCCTCAAAGCACTGATGAGTCGATCATTCATCGCACGAGAGTCAAAATCAGTGGCTGGCTGGAACGTACCGGTCGACTGATCTTCCTCAATGCCAAGCACGATCACGCCACCCTTCGTATTTGCAAAGGCGCTCACTGCTTTCCAAAAGGCTGTATCCAACTTCCCCGTACCGGATTTCGCCTCAATCCAGTGATCATCATTCCGCTGGCGCCGCAGCCTGGCCATGATGTCATCCATCCGCTCACTCATGCTCTCACTGTACTCACTTTTTACAGTGAGGGCATCACTCAATACAGTGAGGACCCATTTTCACCTCTCTTTTTACAGTGAGGGCGTCACTTCATACAGTGAGGAGCCATCTCGATACAGTGAGCACCTGATGTTTCACGTGAAACACCTCGAAGAGCAACAAGGCAAAAGAAAACCGCCCCGAAGGGCGGTCGTCTCAAATCAGTGGGGGACTAGCGGGTGGCTTCCTCCGGGGTGGTGACGGTGTCGTCGTCAAGCGAATCGTTCTTGATCTTGCCCGCAGCGAACTTGTTCACGATCAGGGCGATCGCGCCGTCGCCGGTGACGTTGGCGGCGGTGCCGAAGGAGTCAACGACGATGTAGGACGCGATCATGAGGGAGACCATGGACTCGTCGAAACCGAGGTTGGACTGCAGCAGACCGACAGCGGCCATGATGGCGCCACCCGGCACGCCCGGCGCGGCGATCATCATGATGCCCAGCAGGAGGATGAAGCCGATGACCTGGCCGGCGGAGATGTCCAGGTTGGCCATGAACACGATGGAGAGCGCGTAGAGGGTGATCTTCATCATCGAGCCGGACAGGTGGATCGTCGCGCAGAGCGGGACCACGAAGCCGGCGACGTCCTCGTCAACCTTGTTCTTCAGGGTGGACTTGTAGGTGACCGGGATGGTCGCGGCGGAGGACGAGGTGCCCAGTGCGGTGAAGTATGCCGGGAGCATGTTCTTCAGCGCCTTGAACGGGTTCACGCCAGCGACGGTGCCTGCGACGAGGTACTGCAGCAGGACGATCACGACGGTCATCACGACGGAGAGCAGTAGGACTACGCCCATGGCCGCCATGGTGTCTCCGAAGTTCTCGTTCATACCCAGGTTGAGGAAGGTGCCGAAGATGAACAGCGGCAGCAGCGGGATGACGAAGGTGACCACGACCTTGAGCACGATGTCGTTAAGCTCGCCGAGCACCTTGAACAGGTTGTCGGACTTCACTGCCGTCATGGACAGACCAACGACGAAGGCGAGGAGCAGCGCGGACATGACTTCCAGTGGTGGCGGCATTTCAACGCTGAAGTAAGGGGAGAGGCCGCCGGCATCGGGGTCGGCGACATCGGTGATGAGGGTCTTGCCGTCCAGAAGCTTCGGGTACAGCGTGGACGCCGTGAACCATGCGATCAGGCCGGAGATGAACGTGGAGCCGTATGCGACACCGGCGGTGACGCCGAGCCACTTGCCTGCGCCCTGACCCAGACCCGCGATGGCGGGGGCGATGAGGGCGAAGATAAGGACCGGGACGAAGAAGCCGAGGAAGTTAGAGAACAGCCCGTTGAACGTGACAAAGACGCGGGCAAGCCAGTCCGGGAAGAAGAAGCTGCAGGCGAAGCCCAAGGCAATCGCTACAACCACCCAGAACAGCAATGAGTGGAGGATTTTCTTTTGCATGGGCCTAGCGTAGCCCGTATTTATGCAATCTACTGCATTTTGATCATATTTTTTTGCAGGTGAGTGTGCGGTCGTATGCTTAGTGGCTATGAGTCCGTTCGCGAACATGAGCTCCCTTAACGTTGTCCTCGGCATTATCTTCTCGTTGCTAACGCTTGCGCTGTTCATCCCCGGCGCGCTCGCCTCTGCGGGCAAGCTGCCCGGCAACAAGTGGATCGGCCTCCACGTGCCGGCCGTACGCAAGGACGAAGGCATTTGGAACCAGGCGCATAAGGTGGCGGGTCCGTTCTGGGTGCTGGCCGCGTTGGCCCTCGCGTTCGGTGCCGCGTTTTCGTTCATCGCGTCCGGCTGGATGTGGATCATGCCGGCGATCGCGGCGGTGGCGGCGGTGATTTCGGCGTCCGTGGGCGGCAACTTCGGTGCGCGCGCCGCGACGTTGGTGGAGCACGCGCGTGAGCAGGCGCCTGCGCAAGAAGAGGAGAAGCCCGCGGTGAACCTTGATGCTTTGCGACGAGCCGCCGACCACGCCGACAACAACGAATAAAATGAGCCCGCGAAGCCGGATCCTCGGCTACACTTCCTTTTTGTGACGTACATGACTTCTCAAACATGGTGGTGGCTCGCCTAACTGGCGCGCCACCTAGCGAAGTCACGGCCCGCCAGCTTGTCCCCCAAGCGCCGCGGGCCCTTTTTTATCCCTCGGTGCAAGCAAGAACAGAACCGAGGATCACATGAAATTCACCCGTCAAGAGGTGCGCTACCACGAGGATGTGGCAAGCCTCTTCGCCCACATCGGCGGCCTCGACGCAACCGACACGGTGTTGCTCGAGTCCGCTGACATCACGACACGTTCGGGGTTGCAGTCGTTGGCGGTGCTGCGGTCGTCGATACGCATTACTTGCTCCGGCAACCGCGTGACGCTGACACCGCTGACGCCGTCGGGCGAGATTATTGCGAACGAGATCGGGCTCGAGCACGAGTTTCCGCGCGTTGATGTGGAGGACGAGCGCGAGCGCCTGACCGCGGCGTCCACGATGGATGTGCTGCGCAAACTGACCGCCACCGAGGGCAATGAGGACTTTCCGCTGCTCGCGGGCGGTTTCGCGTTTGATTACCTGGAGACGTTCGAGCGCCTGCCCGAGGTCGCGGACGGCGACAACACCTACCCGGATTACGAGTTTGTCCTCGCGGAGGTCGTGCTGCGCGTCAACCACGAGACCGGCACGGCGTACCTCGCCGGGGTTGATGCTGCAGGTGACGGCATTGATCTCGCCGAGATCGCAGCACTTATCGACGACGCCCCCGCACCCACCGACCCAACCACCCTCACCGGCACCCTCGTCGCCGAGGCAGATATGCCGGACGAGGAGTTCCGTGGGGTAGTGGAGCAGCTGCAGGGCAACATTTACAACGGCGACATCTACCAAGTCGTGCCGGCGCGCAGCTTCACCGCCGACTGCGACGACGCCTTCGGTGCGTACCGCCGCCTGCGTGCCGCGAACCCCTCGCCGTACATGTTCTACATCCGCGGCGAGGGGTACGAACTGTTCGGCGCCTCGCCGGAGTCGAACCTGAAGTTCTCGCCGACCACCCGCCAGGTGCAGCTGTATCCCATTGCCGGCACGCGCCCGCGCGGGCTGAACCCGGACGGCACGGTCAACCACGAACTGGACACGCGCATGGAACTGCAGTTGCGCACCGACGCCAAAGAGGTCGCCGAGCACACCATGCTGGTGGACTTGGCCCGCAACGACATGGCGCGCGTGGCCGAGCCGCGTACCCGCAAGGTGCAAGACCTGCTGCAGGTGGACCGCTACTCGCGCGTGATGCACCTGGTTAGCCGGGTCACCGCCACGCTGGC
>QWCJ01000807.1_pt1 | contig 22831 bp, 17 predicted proteins | sample 1972501 | NCBI WGS metagenome assembly QWCJ01 (sample SAMN09866711, study PRJNA288562) | Human vaginal metagenome isolate term2_vaginal, whole genome shotgun... | isolation source: vagina | host: Homo sapiens | place: USA: California
AAAAATTGCTTACCAAAACCATCGGGTACATTGAGGAGAGCTCTTTCAGCACTTTTCCGCTATATGCGGTTATTGTTTTTACTTGTTCATACAAATCCTGTAGCACTGCGTCGTGCTTGTTATTAAAATCCTCTTCATGAGCGTTCCACGCTCCAGAGGTACACAATTGCTCCATCTCAAGCCTTATTTTTGTAGCCAGTGTCTTATGGAATGTATAGTCTGGACGAATCAATGGCTCTCTGCCAAGCATTCGTTCTCCATGTATGTATGCGTCGCGAAACTGTTGCTCGCTCACCGGTACGTTTTGTCTTTGATATGCGTGCCATAGCATTTGGCCCCAGTGGCAGCCGGCAGTATCGAGCGTGCCGCCATAGTCGAATATATATCCTTTAATCATTGTTCTGAAGATTAGCGAGTTGTGCAGTCATGTCCGCGCACAGTGTCTCATGGCATTTGTGCATATAGATGTAGAGTAGATTGAGCAATGTAATTTCAAACAAGAAGTAAACCCACGGAATGTTAAGCAGGCATGCCATATAAAGCACTATGGCTCGCGTGTTGAAAGACAAGATATTGGCATATGGCATCATTGGTTTGCTTCCTTGAAGAAACTTTTGCCGGATTGCCTCTAATTTTTCTTTGGAACAACTTGCATCCATATTATTCCACATCGCAAAGAATTTTTGAAACTTCGGCGTACGCTTTTCTTGCTTTCTACAGTAAGCTGCATAGTTTTTATAAAACAGTCGGGCCAATATCTGCGAATGTGGGGTTTCCTTGTATTTGATTTCTTGTTGTGCCGAATTGTCCAATTCTGACCCATGCTTGCCTTTCAAAAAAAAGAGATGTATCTGTCTATAGTAATCGGCTAACATAGCTTGTTGCGAGTGACTAAGAAAGCCAGCGAGTGCCGCCAAAATCCATATCCAATACCTCCAAGTTATTTCCGTGCCGGGAATTAATTGGTTTTGCATACGCAAACAGAGGGCCACATAGACAGCTACAAACCATAATTCGCTTGAGAAACCATCAAGAATGCGCCCCGTGAGGGTCTTCTTTCCCGTGAGCCGAGCCATCTGTCCATCGGTAGAATCACAAAAATTGGCCAGCATCAAAAGGATCATACCTATAATATTGTATACCAAATCTGTATGGTAGAACATCCATCCAGCGCCTATTCCCAAAAAGATAGACAGAATGGTTATGGCATTGGGGTGTATGCCCAACTTGTTCCACAACAGTGCGAAAACCAATCCTATTGGGCGCGTGAAATGCACGTCCAACCACTCTTCTGTGTCGTTTGATTTAAAAGAAGCTTGTAATAATTCTTTAAATGTAGACATTTTGTTTGCTTTGTTAATATTAATTTTTATATGACAGGAGACGTTTTCTGTTCACGGTTATCCGTCGAAACAATATCCCAACCTATTTTTGACACCACCTCCAAGGCTATGGCCTTGGCCGCCGCAATCCTGCAGCGTGAAAAACTGGGCCAGTCATTGAAGTCAATGATGCTGTAATTGCCGTTTTTATCAATGATCACATCGCCCCCATATACATCTACGCCTGTTAGCTTGGCCAGTTTTACAACACAACTTCTAAGTCTTTCCACGTTAAAATCGTAATGATGAGCCTTGCCGTTTACTTGCTCCACGCCAAACTTCGAGATACCATCATCACTGGGATAGAAGTATTGGAAGAACCGCTCTCCCACTCCATAGAACTTCACTAAGTCGCCAATTATATGTGCGCTGACCACCAAATCGTCTATGCCACGCGCTCGAAACTCATCTTTTGTTTTATCGAGTGCAGTTTTATCAGGACAATATACCACGTCTCTTTCTGTTTGCGCCGCCGTATCACCTCGTTTCAACCAGTAGCCATGTTCACCTTCTTGGTTAGGCATCGGAATATTATTTTCAAGCATTAGCCTGTTCAATTTGGATCGTTGGCAGCTCATCACACCTTGCGGACTGTTCACAATCATGCAACCATTAGATTGCATAGCTGCCAAAACGGCTAATGCCTTGTCTGAACGAGCCATTGAAACGCAACAATCCACCGTCTCGATCGGTTGCGTCAAAGCAACTTCATCGACCATTCTTATATCCGATTTGAGATGTCCTATTTTTTTTAATTCATCACAAACCAACTGCAATATCAATCGATCTTTCTCAACAGAATTAGGTGAGAAGCAAGCCTTTCGGCGTATGGCTAAAATATTTGGCCGCTTGCTATCCATCATTCTCTCATGTTTTTTTGAGCATGCTCTGTCAAAAAGCGATCAGCTTTGGCAATGTCTGCGGCATGGTCTATGTCTAAGATTTTAGAAAAATTATAGGCCGTCATACACTTGCCCTCGTTTACAAGCGCACGTTGAAAGTTACGCATACGGCTCTCTCCACGCTGCATACAGTGTTTCAGGGTTTCTATAGCCGTGGGCTTTAGGCCATAGATGCCACCCGAAACGTAAGTACAGTCCATACTGTTATCATCATAAAAGCCCGTGATTTGCATGCTGTTATCTGTCTTGACATATAGTGGTTTTTCATCGTCTATATAGTCGGTAACGCCCATCACACCATCACAATCGGTTCTCAACGCACGATCAAAAGCCTTGAGATATTCGGCAAACTCATCCTCCAAGAAAATGGTATCTACTGTGGTCAATACAAATGGCTCGTCTGCTAACAGGTGGCTCAACTCGTAAAAAGAGTGCATGGAGCTTGGCGTGCTTTTCACAATATACTTTAATGGCACTCGCTTTCCATTCATGCCATTAGCCTTGATATCACTCAAGTGTGTTGCCACTAAAGGTGTCAGGTCATTGCATATCACGTCTATCTCATGAGCATCGTGCTTCATGAAAATGCCTATAAGCCGGTCAAGAAGGCAGTCTCCGCCCACTTTGACCAAAGGTTTGGGTGCACTAACACCTTCCAATGCCAACCGAGAGCCTTCTCCCGCAGCAATAATTCCAAACTTCATGCTATTTATTTGTATGATTAATATACAAAATTACTCATATTACATGATAATAGAAAACTTTTTATTAAATTTTTGTTTTTTTCTCAAGAACCCACTATTTTTGCATTAAATAGATATAATGATATGAAAAATAAGTTTTTAAGCCAAGAGGAATGTAGATTTTTATATATTCTATCCTTGTTCCTTTTGTGCCTATTATCACCCGTGTGGGCACAGTCAAACGCCCAACGAAAGAAGGTGGCCATCGTGCTTTCAGGCGGAGGAGCCAAAGGAGTGGCTCATATTGGTGTGATGAAGGTCATAGAGCGAGCTGGTATACCAGTCGATATGGTAACCGGCACATCTATGGGAAGCATCGTAGGCGGTCTCTATTGCTGTGGATGGAACGCACAATTACTCGATTCCATCGTTAGAAAACAGGATTGGAATTTCTTGCTCAGCGACCGCGACAACTATTATTCGCAAAACCTTTTTAAGCGGCGCAAGCAGAACACCTATTTCTTATCCAAGACATTTGTATTTGATAAAGACAAGAAAACTACCACTGGTGGACTTGTCAAAGGGAAAAACCTCGACCAACTCTTCGAGCATTTGACAAAGGGATACCACGACTCTATGGATTTCTCGCGTCTTCCAATACCTTTCGCATGCGTGGCAACCAATATTATAGACAATACCGAGCACGATTTTCACAGTGGCATTTTGGCTCGAGCCATGCGTGCCAGCATGTCTATTCCCGGCTTTTTCACACCTATAAGAATGGGCGACAAATTGCTTGTCGACGGTGGTCTGCGCAACAATTATCCTGCCGATATTGCCCGTTCGATGGGAGCTGATTACATCATAGGGTCAACCGTACAAGGCGAATCCAAAACTGCTGACGAACTGAACAGCAGTTCTGCGATAATAGGACAGATAATAGACGTAAACTGTAGGCATAAGTATGACGAGAATATCGCCATCACCAACATACCCATCCACGTAAACGTAGATGGTTACGGCGCAGCCAGTTTCAACCAAGCTGCGATAGACACACTCATAAGACGGGGTGAGGAAGCGGCCATGGCACACTGGGACGAACTAATGGCACTCAAACGAAAACTGGGCCTACCTGACAACTACAAGCCGCGCCCACACAAGCCTAACCCAATGGCCATGCAGCCCATCGATTTTAAAAAAGACGCACGCAATCGCAGGCCGGACCACAATATGCTGCAGGGCAACCTTGGCGTGAGATTTGACACAGAAGAATTAGTAGCCTTGCAGCTCAATGGTGTTTATTCGTTGGCACATGCACCGCTCGACATAGAGGGCACTGTAAGGCTTGGACGTAACATCATGGTGGGAACCAAAGCCATGTGGATGTCTAACGGACTTGTGAACATGTCTTTAGATTACAATTTTTATCGACACGACATTGAGGTGTATGAAAAGGGCAACAACAATTACAGCATTACTTTCAACCAGCATCAGGCCAGGCTGCGCGCACTCAATATCGACGTTAAAAACTTAGCCATGGATATTGGTGTGCAGTGGGATTACTACAATTTTTACAAACTATTGGTCAGCAACAATTCAGAACATAAAAACCTAACGCTCAACAATGAGCATCTCTTGAGCTATCACGCCAACTTTAGATACAACTCTGAAAACACAGGGTTGTTTCCCACACGAGGTGCCAAGTTTCAGGCCGAGTATGCCTATTTCACCGACAACCTCCTACAATACAACGGTCACAAGGGTTTCAGCGAGCTGAGTGCGGGCTGGCAAATGTCGTTCAAGTTGACCAAGCGCCTCACCCTCCAACCCCTACTCTATGGGCGCATGCTCTTTGGCGATGATATTCCACTCATCAGGCAAAACTTCATAGGTGGCCAATGGTTTGGTCATTACATTGACCAGCAAATGCCATTTGTGGGCGTTTCGTGGTTAGAGCGTACTGACAGCAAGTTTGCCGCTTGCCAAATTAAGTTGCAAGAGCGTCTCAGCACCAACAATTACATTCTTTTAAAAGTTGTGGGAGCACAGCACGCCGACAAACTAAACGATATTTTTGCAAAAGGTCCCACGATGGGGTATCAAGCAGCCTATTACTATCGCTCTATGTTTGGCCCTGTGGGTGCCACGATAGGATATTCGAGTAAGTCTAAGAAAATAAACTTCTTTGTAAACCTCGGCTTTGAGTTTTAAAGGCAGGCCCTAAATAATTCCACTTCATGTAATAAAGAATAAAAACATGAATTGCACCTTGTCATCTTTTGCTTTTATTGGCTAATACAGCATGAGACAACTATAAACAGTGGGATGCGGTGTGGAAATAGTATACGCTTTACGCTCGAACACTTACCAGACAAAACCCAAGATGACAGCCAGAATGGCCGTTAGATCATATTAAATGACACGTTCGTGACATGTGTTCTCAAATCAAAATGTCAGAAAATAGTCACAAAAAAGTGTGTATCTAAACCGCACAAACTACGTGATAGAAAACCATTTCTCAACATATTTTTTGCCTTCGACATTCACTTTCTTGTATCATGTTAATGTCATTAGTACCTATTCGTCCTGCGTTTAAGCTCTAAACGCAGGACGTTTCGGTATTATTGACGTTGCGAATAAGCCTTATTCAAGAAGCCATTAAGCATTAAAGGCAAACGAAAAACAAACCTTTCGAAGCTCAAAATAAGAGAAATCGCTATAAAATATTGAAATATAGCCCATTACAATAAACGCTCATTTTTTGCGTATTTGCGAGCGCGGGCATCTTCGGTTGTAAATACGCAAACTACAAGCGACCACTTGTCATATTTTTTCAATATTGAATCCGCTATACCACGAATAACCTCAAGATTGATGAATGTTTGGCTATGATTATTTACTTGCAAGTAGCAGGATGAACAGATTGATAAAAAATCTCAACTTATTACGTTTTTAAGTCCAGCCTAACGTCGTTTTTTTTAATGACACTTTTTGGGTGGGCACAATGATTTACATACCTTTTTATATTTTCATTTTAGGCCGTTTCGCATCTGTTCATAATGTAGATTTCCAAGCTACACACTTGTTGTTTTGATATACAAGAAATAAGTTGATGTGACAAAATGTAACCAAATGTTTATAAAGCTAATATAAACGCTCAATTCTCTCTGTTGAAAGTAGATATGCATGAAATTCAGGTATTTGACGATTTACGTTTTTTTTTCAAAAAAAACACGTCGATAATTTGTTTATTCCAAATTAAACCATTATGTTTGCAGCCAGTTAACCGAATAGGGTAAGATTTACTAACCATTTAATTACTATAAAAAATATGAAGAAGTACAACTTTAATGCTGGTCCTTCGATGCTTCCTCGCGAAGTGATTGAGAACACCGCAAAACAAATTTTGGATTTTAACGGTAACGGACTTTCACTGATGGAAATCAGCCACCGTGCCAAGTATTTCCAGCCAGTGGTAGACGAGACGGTTGCTTTGATCAAGGAACTGCTCGACATTCCTGAGGGATACTCGGTAATCTTCCTTGGTGGCGGCGCCTCGCTACAGTTCACACAGATACCTGCCAACTTCCTTATCAAGAAAGCAGGATACGTCAATACTGGTACATGGGCTAAAAAAGCGCTGAAAGAAGCTAAGCTATATGGTGAGGTTGTAGAGGTTGCTTCTTCTGCCGATAAGAACTTTACATACGTTCCCCACAACTACGAGATCCCTTCAGATCTTGACTATCTACATATCACAACCAACAATACCATCTATGGTACAGAGCTGCGCAAGGACATTGACGCACCAGTTCCATTGATCGCCGACATGTCTTCTGACATTATGAGCCGCCCTGTAGATGTTTCTAAGTATATCGCTATCTATGGCGGTGCACAGAAAAACATGGCTATGGCAGGTGTTACCTTTGTTATTGTAAAGAACGATATGCTTGGCAAGGCTCCTCGCGAATTGCCTACAATGCTCAACTACACCACACACGTAGACAAAGGCTCTATGTTCAACACACCTCCTGTTGTGCCTATCTACTCTCTTATGGAGACAATGCGTTGGGTCAAAGCCGAGGGCGGTGTCAAAGAAATGGATCGCCGTGCTAAAGAGCGCGCCAAGATTGTGTATGACGAAATCGATCGCAACAAACTCTTCAAAGGCACTGTTGCCGAGGAAGATCGCTCACTTATGAACATCTGCTTCGTAATGAACGATGAGTATAAAGATCTGGAAGCTCCATTCTTCGAGTTCGCTACAGAGCGTGGCATGGTAGGCCTTAAGGGTCACCGCTCAGTAGGTGGGTTCCGCGCCAGCTGCTATAACGCACAGACCATCGAGGGCGTTAACGCTTTGGTGAAAGCCATGAAGGATTTCGAGGCTCAACATTAAAAAGGCAATCCCTCCGCCATGGAGGGATTGTTATTTCATTAAATCATAAATCTAAGAAAATTAATAAAGCTATGAAAATACTTGTTGCTACTGAAAAACCATTTGCTGCAGCTGCTGTAGAAGGTATCAAAAAAGAGGCTAAGGCTGCTGGGCACGAAGTAGTGTTACTTGAGAAATATACAGACGTAAAACAATTGTTAGACGCTGTGGCAGACGTAGACGCCATGATCGTTCGCTCTGACAAAGTCACTCCGCAAGTTTTGGATGCCGCCAAGAACCTCAAGATCGTTGTTCGCGCTGGCGCAGGATATGACTCTATCGATACGGCTTACGCCAAAGAGAAAAATGTAGTGGTAGAAAACACTCCGGGACAGAACTCTAACGCTGTTGCCGAATTGGTTTTTGGCATGTTGGTATCTGCTGTTCGCAATTTCTATAATGGCAAGGCAGGCGTTGAGCTTAAGGGTAAAAAACTTGGTATCTTGGCTTTTGGAAACGTTGGACGCAATGTGGCTCGTATCGCCAAAGGCTTTGGTATGGATGTTTGTGCTTATGATGAGTACTGCCCCAAAGACGCTATCGAGAGTGCTGGCGTACATGCCGTTGACAGCCGTGACGAATTGTTCAAGTGCTGTGACGTGGTAAGCCTCCACATTCCTGCTACTCCAGAGACCAAGCAGAGCATCAATTACAATGTGGTTAACCTCATGAAGAAAGGTGGAATATTGATTAACACCGCTCGCAAGGAAGTGATCAATGAGCCTGAATTGCTCAAATTAATGGCAGATCGCGATGACATCAAGTTTATCACTGATATCAAGCCAGATGCCGATGAGGAATTCAAGAAGTTTGAAGGTCGCTACTTCTCCACTCCGAAGAAAATGGGCGCACAGACTGCTGAGGCCAATATCAACGCTGGTATCGCTGCCGCTAAGCAGATCAACGCTTTCTTTGAAAGTGGTGACACCAAATTTCAAGTGAACAAATAACATGTTACCCACTCGATCGTGACTTCTCTGTAGAATGACCGAACGAGTGGGTAAATATTTTTATAGCATACCTATTAGGAGTAAAAGGTGCTTTTAAAGCATTGCTTTCACCCATTTTAGTATGATAAAACAATATATCCAATAAATCTTACTATGGCTACAATAAAACCTTTTAAAGGAGTTCGACCACCAAAAGAATTTGTCGAAGAGGTAGAATCTCGCCCTTATGACGTGCTTGACTCTGAAGAAGCGCGTGAGGAAGCTGGCAACAACGAGAAATCACTTTATCATATAATTAAACCTGAAATCAACTTTGAGAAGGGTACTTCTGAATATGATACCCGTGTGTATCAAAGTGCAGCCGACCAATTTAAAAAGTTCCAAGAGAAGGGCTGGCTTGTACAAGACAACGACGAGCATTATTACATCTATGCCCAGACCATGGGCGACAAAACACAATATGGCTTGGTAGTTGGAGCGTTTGTGCAGGATTATATGACTGGGGTCATTAAAAAACACGAATTGACACGCCGTGACAAGGAAGAGGATCGCATGAAACATGTGCGTGTTTGCAACGCTAACATTGAACCAGTGTTCTTCGCTTACCCTGACAATTCGGTTTTGAACGACTTGCTTAATCGTTATGCCAAGACCAAACCAGAGTATGATTTTATTGCTCCGATAGATGGTTTCCGTCATCAATTATGGGTCATTTCTGACAAGAATGATATCAAAACTATCACAGAAGAGTTTGCCAAAATGCCAAGTTTGTACATTGCAGACGGTCACCATAGATCCGCTGCGGCTGCTCTTGTGGGTGCCGAGAAAGCTCGCCAAAATCCAAATCACAACGGCAATGAGGAATACAACTACTTCATGGCTGTATGTTTCCAAGCCAGTCAACTTACCATCCTCGATTACAATCGCGTGGTGAAGGACCTCAATGGCATGACAGCAGAGGAGTTCCTAAAAGCTTTGGAGAAGGATTTCACTGTAGAGAAGAAAGGTGAGAAAGAATACAAACCACAAGCTTTGCACGAATTATGGGTATCAAAGACCTTCGCTCTGACAAGCGAATTGACTTCGTTGGAGGACTCCGAGGACTCAAAGAACTTAAGAGAAGAGTAGACAGTGGTGAAATGCGCTGGGCACTTGCATTATATCCTGTATCTATGAAACAAATCATGGATATTGCCGACTCTGGCAAAATAATGCCTCCAAAGGCCACTTGGTTCGAGCCAAAACTGCGCTCCGGTCTTATCATTCACAAGTTGGAAGATTGATCATCTTCGTCAAAGCTACAGCCATAAATATTTTGTTTGATTAATATAACTTTCTTGTTTGTAAACCAATAAATTTTTAATGACTGATAGCTATACGACGATTAACAATATAGGCGAGGGCTTCTACGCTGAAAAACGTAGCAAGTTCCTCGCTTTTGCGTATCATGTAGAGACAGCAGAGAAAGCTAAAATTTTAATACAAGAGTGTCGAAAGAAGTATTATGACGCACGCCATTGTTGCTGGGCGTATGTTCTTGGTCCCGCTCGCGACACATTTAGGGTAAACGATGACGGCGAACCCTCTTCTACAGCAGGCAGGCCAATACTTGGGCAAATTAACTCAAACAATCTAACAGACATTTTAATTTGTGTAGTTAGATATTATGGTGGCGTTAATTTAGGAACCAGTGGACTTATTGTAGCCTATCGAACAGCTGCGGCAAATGCTATTGAGCACTGTGAGATAGTGGAGCGTTTGGTAGAGGATAAAATAACTTTCGACTTCTCTTACCCTATGATTAATGGGGTGATGAGGGTTGTTAAAGAAATGGACGCGCGCATCATCTCACAAAAATTTGAAGCAACATGCCAGATTGTTTTGGCAATAAGAAAAAGCCTTGCGGAACAATTGCGCACGAAACTAAACCATCTTAATTTCGAGTAAAAATGGTAAACGAATAATTTTACCTTCTTCGTTTACATTGCTAAAAAAGCTCCATTAAAAGACCTTTGCGTCTCAATGTGACATGTTCGGTTTTTATAAACAATGTGACACGTTGTTACAAACAATATGACACACTATTGACTCTCGCGAAAATATTACAGCTTATTTTTTTATCAGACGATCTATCTCGTCAAATTCTTTGCCCATGTTTAAACTCAAATATATGGTGTACAAGGGCAATCCCCATACGTCCAACTTTTCTGGGCATAGTTTTCGGTAAGTCTGCAAATAAGGCAGAGCTTCTTGATAGAGCTTTAAGATGTCTTTTTTAGACCTGTTAGTTTTGACGGATTGCTTCTCTATGGTCACTCCAGCGTTAAATTTGGCCAAACCTGCATTAAGGTATGCCTCAGGCAAACTATCATCCACTTGGAGCAACGAGTCGCAAATGTCAAAACACTCCTTGTATTTTCCCAAATTAAGCAACAAAGAACTCTTGGTTATATGATACATTTTTTGAGTTTTGTCTACATCTAAAGCTCTGTTCGTTAAGTTTAAAGCCCTCTCCCACTGTCTGTTATGTGAGTAGAAATCAACAAGGTGAGAGTAGAAGAATGTTGTTCGTGGATATTGCTCAAAACCTTTTTTCAGCGTGCAAACATAGTTTGATGTATCCTTCATTAACATATAAGTCTCTGAGAGATATTGCATTGCCATCTCGTGATGAAGACTGTCTTGAAGGGCCAAGGGGGCATGTCTTAACACTTTTGTGGTATCATTCATCTTGTAACCGCAATACATCGCCCAATAGGATACAGTCGGAATATTCTTGTCTTTCTCACCATAATTATACCCTTTGAACATAGGTTGTGAAGCCGTGGCAAGATATTGGTCAAGCATGATGTATGCTTCTGGGTATTTTTGTTTACTTATCAAGAAAACACCACCATTATAAAGGTTGGGTCTAATCGTATTCAACAACTCGGCGTTGGCCTTTCTATAGGTCATCTTCACACGACCTTTTTTGTCTGGGAGCGCGTCAATGGAATCGTAATGGACCATGATTGAGAACATGCGCGAAGTTGTATTAAAAAGTGACACCGTGTCATATTTTTGTTTGAGATACAACTTTTCATTTCCCACTTGGTACTGTTTGCGCAAACTTTCAAACAGAACATCCCAAATTTTAGTGTTTCTTTGGTTAACCGAATCTTCCAAAAGCCTACGCATTGAAAGTTCCGCCTTTTCTAAATTTTTCCCCTTTTTTACCCAATCTCGAGCTGTATTAATCTCTCTTTTTTGCGAAAAAGCATTGCAACTAATAGATAGCAATACTATAAATAGTATTATCCTTGATTTCATCTTAGTACCTTTTAATTCATCCTTAAATTCACCCTGTTAATCATATAATAAGCATTGATTGGGGTAATACCTTTACATGATGTACATAGAAGCGTTTGTTTTTAATACAAACCAAGCTGACACGTAGAGTGTCAACTTGGTCCTTCAAATTCGTATATCGCATAATAGTCACACAGTAAATATCTTACAAATGAGACTATAACAATTGATTTTTATTGCTTCAATATCTTTTCTAATTCCTTTGTACGCGGATCTGTCGCCTTATAAATCACATAATAGCACTGGTAGAGTGGGTAAACCCAATTGGCCTTCTCTCTGGTAGGATCTATTTCCTTGGCTTTTTCCAAGTAACCCATAGACTCCTCGTAGAGTTTTTTCTGTGCGGCTAAATCACCATTAATCTGTGATGCCTTAGCGTTTATGGCGAAACCCAAATAAGTTAAAACAACGGGGTTGGTGGCATCAATATTTATTGCTTCCTTGAAAGCGTTGATACACTCGTCCCAATTGGGGGTCTCGGCCTTGGCGTTTCGATTGAGAAGCGTCTGCCCTTTCAGTGCCCATGCCGTGAAATTCTTAGGTTCTTTGGCAAGCTTTTCTGCCAGCAAAGCGTCCAGTTCAGCACCCATCTCCAGACCGGTGTACATGTTACAGAGAGTTCCAAAAATCATCTCATTGCTCGGATCGTTGTCGTACGATGTCTTCAATGTAGCGGTGTATTTCACGGAGTCTTCCTTAGTTTTCAGCCCACGTTGCGCCATCGCGTACTTAAGAGCCTCCGCTTGCTTTTTCATATCCTTGTCTAGCATGGCTATCTCCGCGTATTTCATCGCGCGGTCATATTGGTTAGCTTGGTTGGCATACTGCGCGGTGTAAAAGGCTACTTGGCCAATAAACTGAGCTTCCGATTTCTTGGACGCCTCGAACGCTGGATTGTCATCCGTGTCCAAGAATGTACCCCAATATTTCAAGACGCCATCTTGGTTGCCATTTTGAGCGTAATAATTGCCCGCGGTAACCAATTGCATGCGCGCGTTTGAGATCAATGGCGTGAGCGAAGAAGTGTATTTTTTCCTCACTTTGCCCTTGGCGTTGGGCATAGCGTCATACTTTAAGCATTCCAAACCATCCATTGTGGCGTCGTATGCGGCTTGATAGAAACCTACAGTGTCATACGGTTGCTCTTTCTGCTTGGTAAGCTGAGCCTGCATGTTCTGTGCTTGGATGGCGTTTTCCTTGTCAAATTTTTCCAAGGCCAATTTGGTTAGGTGACAATAAGCCTTGGCCTTTTCGGAGGCGTCGGCCAATTGTGCCAAAGTGTTTTTGACCAATTGTGCGGCATCTGCGTAATTTTTTGTCTTGGTGATAGCCTTCAGAGCGTCGCTGTCACCGGCAAACACAGCTGATGTGCTGAGCATCATCATCGCTGCAATCATGATTTTTCTCATCGTGTTATAAATTTATGTGTTAACTCAATAAATAATAGCCCTTGCTAAACAGACGTCCAACGAGACGAAGATGTTACTTTTCAAAGTCCATGATTTCATCGGCATCATCGTTTTTTAGATGTCATTGACCTCATCTATGGATACAGCTTGATTGGTCGATTCGTCAAATTGCGCATTGTTGTTGCGCATTTCCTGGCGGCTCTCCTCTTCTGCCGTAGCTTCCAACTCGGATGACATGACCTTGCAAACGCTTGCTATCACATCGTTTTTCTTAGCCAAGTTAATCAGCCTAACCCCCTGCGTGGCGCGACCCATCACTCGCACTTCGGCCACCGCCAAGCGTATCACGATGCCGCTCTTGTTGATAATCATCAAGTCGTTGTCATCGGTCACGTTCTTGATGGCTACCAATCGGCCTGTCTTTTCCGTAATGGACATGGTCTTCACGCCTTTTCCGCCACGGTTGGTTTTGCGATAATCCTCCACGTCAGAACGTTTGCCATAGCCGTCTTCGCTTACCACCATGACAGTTTCTTTCTCCGCGTCTTTCACCACGATCATACCTACCACGGCGTCGTCGTCATCGTCGATTTTCATGCCTCTCACGCCCGTGGAAACGCGCCCCATGGGCCGAATGGCTCTCTCGTCAAAGCGAACAGCCCTTCCGTTGCGGTTAGCCAAGATAAGTTCGTTGTCGCCATTGGTCAGGCGCACGTCCACCACCTCGTCGCCTTCAACGATATTGATGGCTATCACACCATTGGCGCGTGGTCTGGAATACTCCTTCAGGCATGTTTTTTTCACCGTGCCATTCTTAGTTGCAAACACCACATAATGGCTGTTGATAAAGTCTTCGTCCAACAACCCTCGGCCACGCAAGCGCAAGAAAGCGTTTACGGCATCGTCCGGTTCTATGTTGAGCAAGTTTTGTATGGCCCTACCCTTCGATGTTTTATCACCCTCAGGAATATCGTAGCAATGCAACCAGTAGCAGCGTCCTTTCTTGGTGAAGAAGAGCATGGTTTGGTGCATGGTGGCCGGATAAATGTACTCGGTGAAATCCTTCTCTCTCGTGTGGGCGCCTTTGGAGCCTACACCACCTCGCGCCTGCTCGCGAAAATCGCTCAATGGCGTACGTTTGATGTAGCCAAGATGGCTCACCGTGATAACCACAGGATCGTTGGGATAGAAATCCTCAGCGTTAAACTCATGCTCATCTGGGATAATTTGGGTACGACGCTCATCGCCATACTTCTCTTTTACCTCCCTAAGCTCGGCCTTCATCAACTCCTTGCATTTTTCAGGATCGTCCAAAATAGATTGCAAATAGTCTATTTGCTTCATCAAATCATCATATTCCGCATGCAACTGATCCATGCGCAGCCCCGTCAATTGAGACAAGCGCATATCCACGATGGCTTTGGATTGTAGGTTGTCGAGCTCAAACCGCTTCTCCAATTTAGACTGAGCCTCAGCGGGGGTCTTGCTGCCTCGAATAATGTGCACCACCTCGTCGATGTTGTCACAGGCAATGATTAATCCCTTGAGAATGTGCGCGCGCTCGCGAGCCTTTCTTAGCTCATATTGCGTGCGACGTATGGTCACATCGTGTCTATGGTCCACAAAATAGCCCACACACTCACAAAGCGACAGCAATTTAGGACGTAGCAGCAGCGCATTATTCTTGTTTGGTATTAAAGCTATACAATTGACAGAGAATGAACTTTGTAGAGCTGTCATCTTGAAGAGTTTGTTCAAGATGACTTTTGCGTTAGCGTCGCGCTTCACATCCACCACAATTCTCATGCCTTGGCGCCCTGTTTCATCGTTCACGTTTGATATACCGTCAATCTTTCCTTCTTTCACCAAGTCGGCGATATATTCGATGAGTTGCTGCTTGTTCACGCCATAGGGTATCTCTGTCACCACTATCCTGTCATGGCTCTCATCGCTTTCTATCTCGGCTTTGGCTCGCATTACTACCCTGCCGCGACCAGTCTCGTAGGCATCTTTCACGCCTTGTAGACCATAGATATAAGCTCCCGTGGGGAAATCGGGCGCAGGAATATATTGCATAAGGCCTTCTGTGTCTATCTCCGGATTGTCAATATAAGCGCAACAGCCCTCTATCACCTCACTAAGATTATGTGTGGGCATGTTGGTGGCCATGCCCACAGCTATGCCATTGCCGCCGTTCACTAATAAATTAGGTACGCGCGTAGGCATTACCGCCGGCTCTTGCAGTGTGTCGTCAAAATTGTTCACCATGTCGACGGTCTCTTTGTCTATGTCGTCCATGATGTGCTCACCCATCTTAGACAACCGGCACTCCGTGTACCTCATAGCCGCCGGCGAGTCACCATCCACGCTACCAAAGTTACCCTGCCCGTCAACGAGCTTGTATCTCATGTTCCAATCTTGGCCCATGCGTACAAGCGCGCCATACACCGAGCTATCTCCGTGGGGGTGATACTTACCGAGCACCTCGCCCACTACGCGCGCGCACTTCTTATAGGGTTTGTCATTCGTGTTGCCAAGGCCCAGCATGCCATAAAGTATACGGCGGTGCACAGGCTTGAAACCATCCCTTACATCGGGCAAGGCGCGTGCCACTATCACCGACATGGAATAGTCGATATAGGATGACTTCATCTCATCCTCAATGTTAATCCTTAAAATTCTGTCGTGATCAATTGTTTGATTCTCGTCCATTTGATATCTATATGTTATTTACTGTAAATTCGATTTAAGGCCGTTTATTTTCGCTCTGATGCGTTTAGCAGCTCTTACAAGTTGTAAAAGTACGAAGTTTTTTTCAATGCCACAAGCTTTCAAATCGGAAATATAGAGCTTCTTCTTAACTTATTCTGTTTTTTGTCGCTACGTGTGCCGTCAATCCGTCTTCATTTATTTGCTCGCCGAGACTTTTTCGTCTCATTCCGTTTGTCTGCTCTCCAACACGATGGCGCAATCTATTCACAATGTGTATTTGTTGAGAAAATATACCATTATTACGACCTTACAAACTTATGCTTTTAGAGAAGATATTTCTGTTTTTTCAGATTTCTGATGCAATTTTCACACTCCAAAAACATAGTCATTGAACAATTGGGCATTAATGGCACCGTGTAAAAGCTCTATTCAGCTCGCCATTACACGCTAATCAACATGTAATTAGTACCTAATCGCGCGCCCATTAGATACTAATTGTCAACCGACAAGCCCACAAAATGTTAAGTTTTACTTATTGCTTTTTGTAAATCATTGACGCAAAGGCAATTATTTAAACTCTTGAAATTTGGGCGTTTTTTGAACAAACTACTTTTAATTTTCAAATATCGCAAATACAAGCACATGTTTGTTGTATTTTTTCATGTATCAATTAGGCAAATACTTGTAATCTTCATTTTGCAATCCAAGCCCTGTCTCGTTTCGTCACCTCGCGTTCCGTCACTTTGCCCTATGCGTTTGCCACAGCAGCTTGGTTAGGCTCGCTAAACCATTTGGCCGTAGGTTTTTGCACGGTTTATTATTTTATCTACCAATTTTGTTGTACCTTTGCACATAATAACAGTATATTAATTAAGACAAGAATCCATTAATGATTACACTGACAAATATCGCTATCCAATTTGGAAAGAGAGTACTTTACAAAGATGTCAACGTTAAGTTCACGCGCGGCAACATCTATGGTGTTATTGGTGCCAATGGCGCGGGCAAGTCAACGCTGCTACGTGCCATCAGCGGCGAGCTGGAACCTAATAAGGGTACCGTGGAAATGGGCCCGGGCGAACGTCTTTCGGTTCTCGAGCAAGACCACTTCAAATATGACGACCACACCGTGATGGACACAGTGCTGATGGGCTTCGAGGCTTTGTGGGATAACATGAAAGAGCGCGAGAGGCTCTACTCGAAGCCTGAAATGACAGACGAGGATGGCACACGGGCGGCCGAGCTCGAAGAGAAATTTGCCGAAATGAACGGTTGGGAAGCCGAGAGCAACGCGGCTCAATTGCTGCAAAATTTGGGCGTAAAAGAGGCATCGCACCAGAAAATAATGGGCGAGCTATCCAATAACGAGAAAGTGCGCGTAATGTTGGCCAAGGCATTGTTTGGCAAACCGGACAATCTACTCTTGGACGAGCCTACCAATGACCTCGACCTCGACACCGTGGAGTGGCTTGAGGACTATTTGGGCAACATCGATGACACGCAAACCGTGTTGGTGGTGAGTCATGACAGACACTTCCTCGATGCCGTGAGCACGCAAACCATAGATATCGATTTTGGAAAAGTGACGGTGTTCTCCGGCAACTATAGTTTCTGGTACGAAAGCTCACAGTTGGCACTGCGCCAAGCCCAAAACCAAAAAATGAAAGCCGAGGAAAAAAAGAAACAGCTGGAAGAGTTTATCCGTCGTTTCTCTGCCAATGTGGCAAAAAGCCGACAAACCACCTCGCGCAAGAAGATGATAGAAAAGTTAAATGTGGAGGAGATACGCCCGTCGAGCCGCAAATATCCGGGCATTATCTTCCAGATGGAGCGCGAGCCGGGCAACCAGATACTCGAGGTGGAAAACCTCAAGGCTGTTGACAGCGATGGCACCGTGCTTTTTGACAATGTGAACTTTAACATAGAGAAGGGGCAAAAAGTGGTGTTTCTAAGCCATAACCCCAAGGCTATGACCGCACTTTTTGAGATTATCAACGGCAATCGAGAACCAGACGGCGGCGAGTATAAATGGGGCGTCACCATCACCACGGCTTATTTGCCATTGGACAACACCGAATTTTTCGAGAGTGACCTTAACCTTGTGGACTGGCTGAGTCAATACGGCCCCGGCAACGAAGTGGCCATGAAGGCTTACTTGGGCTCAGACAAGAAGAGGTGGAGAAAAGCGTCAATGTGCTATCAGGAGGTGAGAAAATGCGGTGCATGATAGCGCGCATGCAGCTACAAAACGCCAACTGTCTCATTCTCGACACCCCCACCAACCATTTGGATTTGGAAAGCATACAGGCTTTCAATAACAATCTTATAGCATTCAAGGGCAATGTGCTATTTTCCAGCCACGACCACGAGTTCATACGCACGGTGTCAAACCGCATCATCGAGCTCACTCCCAAAGGCACCATTGACAAACTCATGCCCTACGATGAGTATATATACGACGAACAGATAAAAGAGCAAAAAGCGAAGATGTACAGTTAGCCACCATCTGCCATTATATGTAAGGTCTAAATAGTGGCATGTTTTTTGTTGTTTGCAAAGTGTAAATATAATAAACTATGACAGAAAAGATAAAAGATACCAAAAAACCACTGTCGCAAGACAATGAGGTTTCTGATGATAACTACACGCAAACAGAGCAAGCGAGCGAGAAAGAAACCATGTCTGATGACACGAACGAAAATCAAACAAGCGTTGACGAACAAACTCCCGCTGAACCAGCCGAGCCAGAAAAAGATCCTTTGGAGGAGGCTCAGGAGCAGATCGCGTCTCTCAAGGACAAGTTGCTACGCACCATCGCCGAGTTTGAAAACTATAAAAAGCGCACCATCAAGGAGAAGATGGAACTAATACAAAATGGTGGTGCCAAGACGGTTTCGGCGCTGTTGCCTATCCTTGACGATTTTGAGCGGGCCGTCGCTGACAAGAGCGAGGATCCGAAAGCCATCAAGGAAGGTACGCAAATGATATTCAATAAATTTGTGAAGACACTCGAATCTATTGGCGTAAAACAAATAGACGCGGTAGGAGAAGATTTTAACACAGATTTCCATGAAGCTGTAGCCATGGTGCCCGGAGCCGAGGATGACAAGAAAGGCAAGGTGATAGACTGTGTGCAAACGGGTTATACCATGAACGACAAAGTGATCCGTCATGCCAAAGTGGCTGTTGGGCAGTAATTCCGCGGTATCGAATATTTTCTCAAGAAAAAACTAAAAAATGGCAGAGAAAAGAGATTATTACGAGGTTCTCGGTGTAGATAAAAATGCGTCAGAAGACGAAATCAAGAAGGCCTATCGCAAATTGGCCATCAAATACCATCCCGACCGCAACCCCGACAACAAAGAAGCAGAGGAAAAATTCAAAGAAGCCGCCGAGGCTTACGAGGTGCTCCACGATGCACAAAAACGCAAACAGTACGACCAGTTCGGCTTTAACGGCCCTCAAGGTAGCGGTTTTGGCGGATTTGGCGCTGGCGGCATGAACATGGACGACATTTTCTCCATGTTCGGAGATATCTTTGGCGGTCACGGCGACGGATTTGGTGGATTTGGCGGATTTGGTGGTGGCGATGGCGGTTCGCGGCAACGTGTATACCGTGGCAGCGACCTCAGACTGAAGGTTAAACTATCTTTGCAAGACGTGGCAAGTGGCGTCACCAAAAAGTTTAAGGTGAGAAAGGATATCGTGTGCGACGATTGTCATGGCACAGGAGCCGAGCCTGGGCATACGCCAGAGACTTGCCCCACCTGTCATGGTGCGGGCATGGTTAACCGCACGGTAAGAAGCATGTTTGGCATGATGACCACACAGAGCGAGTGTCCGACATGTCACGGCGAAGGCACTATCATCAAAAACAAATGCCATAAATGTGGTGGCACGGGCACAGTGAAAGGCGAAGAGGTTGTCGAGGTGAAAATACCAGCGGGTGTAGAAGAAGGAATGGTGATCAACATGAGCGGAAAAGGCAATGCCGGTCCACGCAACGGGGTGAACGGTGACATACAAGTCATAGTGGAGGAAGAACCCAACGACACTTTCGTGCGCGACCATCAAGACGTGATTTACAACTTGCTCTTGGATTTCCCAACCGCTACGCTTGGTGGCGACGCCATTATTCCCACCATAGACGGCAAGCGTGTTAGAATGAAAATAGAGCCCGGTACACAACCCGGCAAAAGCGTAAGGCTCAGGGGGAAAGGCCTGCCAGCCGTACAGGGATATGGCAGTGGCATGGGCGATCTCATTGTGAACATCAGCGTGTATGTACCAAAGACACTATCCTCGGATGAGCGCAAGGCCGTCGAATCATTGAAAGGTAGCGACAACTTCACGGGAGACAGCACCACCAAAAAGCATATCTTTGAAAGATTTAGAAACTTTTTTCATTAATTATAACAAGGCGACGACGTAAAAACGCAACCGTTTTACGTCGTCTCTGTTTATATATCATTGTCCCATGGCATGACAATGACAGAAAGATGATGAATTATCAAGATACCATAAACTATCTGTACAATTGCTATCCCATGTTCGAGCACGTGGGCGGCAGCGCCTACAAGGAGGGATTGGGCAATTCTTTGGCACTCGATGAGCATTTCGGGCATCCTCACTTATCCTACAAGACCATTCACGTCGCGGGAACCAACGGCAAAGGTTCGTGCTCGCATAGCATAGCCGCTATATTGCAAAACGCCGGCTATAAGGTGGGACTTTACACGTCTCCGCACCTCGTGGATTTTAGAGAGCGTATCAGGGTGGATGGCGTGTGCATCAGCGAGCGAGACGTTACGAAGTTCGTAGAGAGCGAGAAAGCTTTTTTCGAACCGCTCCATCCATCTTTTTTTGAGCTGACCACAGCTTTGGCCTTGCTCTATTTCAAGCAGCAAAAGGTGGATATTGCCGTGATAGAGGTTGGGCTTGGAGGACGGCTCGATTGTACCAATATCATCTCTCCCATCCTATCTATCATTACCAACATCAGCTTTGATCACACACAATTTTTGGGCAACACATTGGCTAAGATAGCAGGTGAGAAAGCTGGCATCATCAAAGACAACACGCCAGTGGTCGTCGGTGAGGCCACGCCGGAAACCCGCCCAGTGTTTGAGGCGGTGGCCAAGAAACATGGTGCAGAAATCTTTTTTGCCGAAGACGCGCCGGAGGTGATAACCTCGAAGCCGTGTGTGGCTGGCGGACGCGACTACGACAGCAAGTCGTTTGGTTCTTTTCACGGAGAGCTAAGCGGCGCATACCAAACCCAAAACACCAACACGGTGCTTAGCGCTATCAACGTATTGCGTGGAAAAATAGGCGACAAAGGCGTCTTGCTCAACATAACAGATAATAATGTAAGAAACGGATTGGCCAATATATCTCATCTAACGCATCTTATGGGTCGATGGCAGCAGCTTGCGGATCATCCAAAAACCATATGCGACATTGGCCACAACGTGGCAGGTTGGGAATATTTGGCTCCGCAAATCAAGGCGCAAAAACACAAAACGCTGCGTATGGTGTTCGGAATGGTGGACGACAAAGATGTTAACAGCGTGATGGCCATGCTACCTAAAGACGCGGTTTACTATTGGACGCAGGCATCCACCAAACGTGCGATAGCTGCAACGAAGATTGGCGAATTGGGGAAAAAACATGGGCTGAAAGGACAAATATTTGACAATGTGGGCAAGGCTTATCATGAGGCCAAACACGACGCCGACACCGACGATTTCATATTTATAGGTGGATCCAACTACATTGTTGCCGATTTGCTATGTTTAAACGATTTTTAACATTAATCGCTCCATAATTTTCACTCATTAGTTTGTATTTGTCATTTTAATTTATTTACTTTGCATTAAAGTAATATATAACTAAAAACTTATATCTATGACGAATACAACAGAGACCGAAAACATTTGTGGTCTGAGAAGAGAGGACTTCCAGACCACGGTAAATGGTAAAAAAACTGACCTCTTTATACTAAAAAATAAAGCGGGCAACGAAGTGGCTATCACAAATTATGGTGGCGCTGTTGTAGCCATCATGGTTCCAGACAAAGACGGCAAGTTGGCCAACGTCATTCAAGGACATGACAATATCCAAGACGTTATCAACTCCCCTGAGCCTTATCTGTCCACACTGATCGGCCGATTTGGCAACCGTATTGCCAAAGGTAAATTCACCTTGCATGGCAAAGAGTATTCTCTGCCGATAAATAATGGCCCTAATGCCTTGCATGGAGGTATCAAAGGCTTCAATGCTCGAGTGTGGAAACCAGAAATGATGAACGATCAAACGTTAGTGCTCCACTATGTGGCCGCATACGGGGAAGAGGGTTTTACTGGCGAGTTGAAAACCACGGTGGTTTACACTTGGACTGACAACAACGAGCTTCAAATAGAATATTTGGCTTGCACCAATAAGAAGACCATTGTCAACCTCACGCATCACGGATTCTTTTCTTTGGCTGGAATTGCCAACCCCACGCCCAAAGTGGACAACCTCATCTGCGAGATCAATGCCGACTTTTATCTTCCTATTGATGAAACTTCTATTCCAACGGGCGAAATTCGATGCGTGGAAGGTACGCCGTTTGATTTCAGGACTCCCAAAGAAGTGGGCAAAGACATTGACGCCGACAACCTACAAATCAAGCGTGGAGCAGGTTATGACCACTGCTTTGTTTTGAACAAGAAAGAAGAAGGAGAACTTAGTTTTGCCGCGCGCATTACCGAGCCAAAGAGTGGTAGAACTATGGAGGTGTACACTACAGAGCCCGGCATGCAGCTCTACACGGACAACTGGGCCGATGGATACAAAGGGCAACATGGCGCTACATTCCCGAAACGGTCGGCCATCTGTTTCGAATGCCAGCACTTCCCCGACTCTCCCAATCGTCCTTACTTCCCGTCTGTGGTGCTGAAGGAGGGTGAGCAGTACAAGCAGAAGACCATTTACAAGTTTGGCGTAAAATAAAACAATAACCG
>QWCJ01000331.1_pt1 | contig 22823 bp, 16 predicted proteins | sample 1972501 | NCBI WGS metagenome assembly QWCJ01 (sample SAMN09866711, study PRJNA288562) | Human vaginal metagenome isolate term2_vaginal, whole genome shotgun... | isolation source: vagina | host: Homo sapiens | place: USA: California
CTGTCCTTTCAGTTCAACTGGTTCGTTTTCTTTTGTTTGTTGTGTTACTTTCACTTCTTCAGTTGTTTTTGTATCTTCAACTGTTTCAGACCCCTTACTGTCTGCATTGGATCCATTCTCATCTTCATTTATTAGTTCGTATCTCTTCGAGCCTTGTTCAATGCCTATGATTTTCCCATCACTAATTCTAAAAATCCTATCCGCATATTGTGCTAGGTTGTCATCGTGTGTAACCATAATTAAAGTCTGATTCTGCTTCTTAACAATTTTTCGAATAAGCTCCATTGTGGACATGCTCGTCTTGGAATCTAGGTTTCCTGTCGGCTCATCGGCGAAAATAATTTCCGGCTTAACTGCTAAAGCTCTTGCAATGCCGACACGCTGTTGCTGACCACCAGAAAGCTCATTAGCCTTGTGATAACGGTGCTCATAAAGGCCCAAACTTTTGAGAATTCTTAAGGCTATTTTTTCACGCTTAGCTCGACTTTCTCCTCTAAAGGTTAGAGGCAAAGCCACATTCTCAATGCAATTCATTGTTTGAATTAGATTAAAAGATTGAAAAATAAAACCAACATTTTCACGTCTAAATTTAACGAGATCACTTTCGCTAAGACCCACAATGGCCTTATTTCCAATGATAATCTCGCCTTTGCTAGGCGGTTCTAAACCTGCCAACATATTAAGCAAAGTAGACTTACCTGAACCACTAGTTCCGACAATTGCGCAAAACTCACCACGTTCAACTTCAAAACTAACCCCAGCCAAAGCGTGAACATATTGCGTACCTACTTTATAAAGCTTATGTAGGTTTTTCACTTTAATAATTGTATTATCCGATTGGTCAAGCATCCCTCAAACACCCCTGTTAAAATCTAACTTGACCTTGTATGTAAAGACTAATAGTTAAAACTTAGCCTCCACATTTCAAGTTAAAGTAATTTTACATCACTGCAATGCAAAAATATATTATCCATTTGTAAAATTTTTACGATAGCCATAGTAAATATCAAGCTTTATCCTCGACTAGGAAACGAGGAATTTCTCTCTATTAATTCTCTTGGACACAAATATTAATAAAGCAATATCTATAAGTAAAATAACAGACGCCAAAATGATCTGGGCAACAACACCAAAATAAAAGACACCACTTACTTGTGAAATTACCAAGGCCAATATTGGAAAGGCTATTAAACTCGATATTGACTGAGCTGCTCTGACTGTTTTTACTTTAAAAGATATTAGTATAACCAACAAAATACTAAGTATAGTAACTGCAGGAACTAGTAAGACTGTCATCACTAACCAAGTAAGATTCAATCTAATCGCATAGCCGATGAAGTATCTACTAGCTACATTAACAAGTACTGCATAAATTAAAATACTTATAACTGTCACTAGTATAGAAGGCACGAAACTACCTAAGGCTTTTGCAGTAATAAGTTCAGTATTAGTAAGAGGAGTGTACATTAGCCCTTCAAGCGTTTTATTTTCTTTTTCACCTATGAAACTATATGACGCAATTACCGATGCTATCATAACTGGGATCATCAAGAATATAGGCGCTAATAATACGGTTAAAGCAAGTACAAGCATTTTAATTTCAGTATCAGCAACATTGGGCAAAACTTCATTTGGTAAAATACTTAAAAGCTTGTCCAAATCGCCACCATTATTAACCTCACCACTAAACTTGAAAATAATTATAATCACTAGTGGCATTAAGACTGACATTATTAATGGAAATAAGGTTATTGCGAGCATAGATTCTCTATCATTCATAACATCCATTACATCTTTTCTAGCTACCGCATAAATTCTTTTAAAGTTCATAAGACACCTCCTCTTCAGCTGAAACCTTTGTTTTACCATTTAGCTCAGCATCTTTTATTTTGGAGAAATAGAGATCATTCAGACTTTTCTCAATATGTTTAACTTCATAAATATCTACGTTAGCTTGAACAGCTTTTTTAACCAGAGCAGCTATAGCTGTCTCATCATCTAATTCCACTTTAACTTCGTTCTTGGACAAAACTTCAAAGTTATAAGCACTCAGAATAGACTCCATCATTGGATTTTCTGCAAATTTTATAATTACATCCTTGCGCGGAAACTCTTCCTTTATCAAATCAGCAACTGCTCCTTGAGCAATAATCTCTCCTGATTTTATAATCGCTACATCATCAATAAGTCGCTCCAGGCCAAAAAGCTGATGAGTACACAAGAATATACTCACTGCCTCTTCTCTTACTAAGTGAACTAGATAATCAATAATCTTGGCATTACTCTCTGGATCCAAACCAGAAGTTGGCTCATCTAGAATTAGAAACTTAGGCTTATTTAAAACTGCTCGAGCTAATAGAAGCTTTTGTTTCATACCTTTACTTAAAGAAGACACTTTTGATTTTGCCCTATCAGCAAGATCGAAGAAATCTAAGAGTTCATTTATTCTGTTCTCAAGATCTGTCTTTGGCATTTCATAAATTTGACCCCAAATATTCAAGTTCTCAAACACAGATAAACGCTCATAAAGACTGCCGTCATTTTGTACCCCAATTAAACTTCTAGCTTCATCAGCATATTCTTTTGTAAGCTCTTCTCCAAAAAGTCTGACTACACCAGAATCTGCTGTGTATAGGCCAGTCAACAAACGTACAGTACTTGTCTTACCTGCACCATTTGGCCCCAGCAAGGCAAAAGTTTTACCTTTTTTCACCTCTAGAGAAAGGTTTTTGATAATTGGCCTATCGCCTATAGTTTTGTTAACCATATAGGCGGAGGCTATAATTTCTTGCATGCTTATTTTTTCATTTATGATGTCGCTTGTGTTGTCGCTTGTGTTTTTGTCACTCATCTTTTATCTCCCTGAATTTTGCTAGCTATAAATAAACCTTTTCTTATTATAAATAACACTCTAATTCAGCTTTTTTATTCTATATACATTATATGGCACTAGTTTACAATTTTACAAGAATGGTAAAAAGAGCTTGACCTTTTAGTCTGTTGTATTAGAATTAATTTAATAGATTTTTTGAAAGGAGATCACACGATGTTCCCAACATTTTACATCTGGCAAAGCTGGCGTAGCATGTGAGATGACTTTAAACGGTTAGGCTCACTATTATTCATGGATAAATGAGGAGTCTATGCCGGGTGTGATCTTAGTATTACCGCATAGAAGATATGCGGTTTTTTTATACCTGATTTCTAGGCTCCAGTAGAACAAGACAGAAAATATTAAGGAGTTTAAGAAAATGGAAAATAAAAAAGGTTTTTATGGAAAATTTGGTGGAAGTTATGTTCCAGAAGCAATTCAAAAAGAATTAGATAGAATCGCAGAATATTATGACGAGCTAAAAGATGACAAAGACTTTAGAGCTGAACTAGATTACTACCTTAGAGATTATGTAGGTCGTAAATCTCCACTCTATTTTGCAGAAGGTTTAAGTAATAAAATAGGCGGAGCCAAGATCTACCTCAAACGTGAGGACTTGAACCACCTCGGTGCACACAAAATTAATAACGCTATTGGCCAAGTTTTGTTGGCCAAGAAAATGGGCAAGACTAGATTAATAGCTGAAACAGGAGCAGGACAACATGGTGTGGCCACTGCAGCAGTTGCAGCAAAATTTGGAATGGATTGCACCGTCTACATGGGCAAAAAAGATGTAGAACGTCAAAAACTAAACGTCTTCCGTATGGAATTAATGGGTACAAAAGTCGTAGCTGTAGAAGAAGGTAGTCAAACCTTAAAAGAAGCAGTTGATTGCGCTTTCGAAGATCTTGCGGCAAATCTTGACAGCACTTTCTACTTAATCGGATCCGCTGTTGGTCCACACCCTTACCCTGCAATGGTCAAAGATTTCCAATCTGTAATTAGCAAAGAAATGAAAGAGCAAATCTTAGAAAAAGAAGGCCGCTTACCAGATGCTGTAGTTGCCTGTGTCGGTGGTGGATCTAATGCAATTGGAGCATTTGCAAATTTTATTAATGACGAGTCTGTTCAATTATATGGTGCTGAAGGCGGAGGTAAAGGTCCTGAAACTCTAGAAACTTCTGCAACCTTATCTGTTGGAAAAGTCATGATAGAACACGGTATGAACACCTATGTAATCGCAGATGACGAAGGCAACTTACGCCCTACCTACTCTATCTCTGCTGGACTTGACTATGTAGCTGTCGGTCCTGAACATGCTTATCTGAAGGACATTAAACGAGCCCAATATTTAGCTATCACTGATGATGAAGCATTAGAAGCTTTCCAGATTCTTTGTGCTACAGAAGGTATAATTCCTGCACTCGAGTCATCACATGCTTTAGCCTTAGCAATTAAATTAGCACCAACTATGTCTAAAGATCAGATAATTATAGTTAATCTATCCGGTCGTGGTGATAAAGACGTCGCCCAAGTTTTAGATATTTTGAATGGTAAAAAATAGAAATATTTAGATAGCATTAACAGTGATTTTTATATGTACACTTTTTACGAAATAGTAGAAGGTGTACATATTTTTATCTTAATTTTTCATTATTGTAAATTCATCTACTAGGATAGTTTCAGAATCTTCCACTGCATAAGCTTGTAGTGATAAATTTTTATCTTTGATACTAATTATTATAAATACTGGATTTTTCCTATCATAGACTACGTCTTGCCAAGGTCTGCCATTTTTATCTACATTATAAAACTTACCACCAGTAGATGTGCCTGTAACCACATAAGTCACACCGGTTTCGCTCTTAACCCCGCCCTGCATACGAGTGCGACTATAAATATGATCATGACCAGATAAAACTAAATCTACTCCAAGTTGCTCGAACTGAGGTGCTAGATCTCTGACATAATCTTCATTGTAGTTCATTGGGTACACGGATCTGTGCATCAAAACAATTTTGAAGTCTTCCTGAGATACAGCGAAAACCTCTTTCATTCTCTCTAACTGAAGTTTATATTCTGGATCATAATCAAAATAGGCTTCTGTATCGAAGTTATAAACAATCGCATTTGCTAATTTAAAGAAATAATTTCTTGAACTGCCCTTGGGATTATCATAAGCTAGTTTAGCACTCCCATTCTGCGGTCCATTAAAGTACGCTGTGAAAATCTCTGCAGCACTTATTGCATCATGATTACCGACAGCAGAACTCCAGATTCCAGTCTTGCCTGTGATCTTTTCAACATCTGACCACGCCTGAGCAATTCTTTCCCAATCAGAGTAGCTATTACCTGTATCTGCCACATCACCTGCTATTAAATTTATATCGATTTCCTGATTCAAATTATAAAGCCTGCTATACACTTCAGGGAAAACTTCATACTTACCCTGTAGGTCCCCAAATACTGCAATATTATTTATATCAGAACTTGTTGTTTTAAAACGTTTTACAGCAGATAACTCTTCACCATAGCCAACTCTATAATAATATTCTGTATCTGCCATTAGTTCAGAGCACGCAGCCTGCCAAAATTTACTTACTCTATCTCCATTTAGAATACTGCTTACTTTTCTTGCTTTAGCTGGAATAATTATTGTATTACTCATGTCTGGAACACTTGAAATCTCCAGATTAGAATACTCTATCTCTGTATTTGTTTCCCAAGAAAATCTTAGTGCCTGTGATGGATCTTCAGAGGTAGTTATAACTATTTTGTCTGGTTTACTTGTGCCTAAACTGGCTTTAGTTATGATTTCAACTGGATTAAACAACTCCTGATCATGCTGCTTAAATCCAGAAATTATGTATAGCTCGCCGACCCTGCTTAACAAGTTTTCTCTTAATAAATTACCTTGCTCGTTAGTTTTACCAAGTTCAATAACTTTACCAATTTCGTTTGTAGCAAGCAAATTCACTCCTGCAATTGGATTAGACTTTATATCCTTGACGCTGAAACTTACACTCTCATTTACCGTGCCTCCGCTATAAGTTAAGACATAAGGATAAGCGATTTCCTTGTTATAACCTGCTAGAGCTAAATCTACATTTTCATCCCTATTTAATTCTCTAATAATTGCTTTATTTACTGTTATTCCAGTTTGACCATTCTGTTCACTTGCTGTTATAAAGTTGAATTTGATTAAGGGTGTTTCACCCTTTTTAAACTTATACATATCTGACAAGGTGCATTTTATCAACCCTAGCTCAGGTTCATGCTCTTGCTTAGTAATAGAAACACGCTCATCAATGATAACTCCATTTAACTTAATGCTATTTTTTTCATAAGATAATTCCAGCTCAAGATCTTTGAAGTTTTTATAGGACTTAGCTGTTACTGCATAATCAAAACTTGAACCTGGAACAACAATTTCTTCATCAGGAACTATTTCTACTAACTCTACGTTGTAGCCTTCTACGTTGAATGACCATTCTTGGAAAAGCTTATTGCCTGCATTGTCTTCTACTCTTACTCTTACCCAATTCTCTCCTGAACGAAGATAATCTCCTTTTGTTGGGACGTATTCTATCTTCACAGAATAATCTTCAATAATAGTCTGTTTGAAATTTGTCTTGCTAATTCCATTAATTTTAAAATATGTACGAGCGAGATTGATACCTGAGCTGACTTGCCCTTCTGCTGCAGGATCTTTAACTATGAGAGATATTTTTTGATCTTTCTGAACTCCCACTGCGGCATTAAATGGAGTCGCCTCACCTTGAAGTTCTGGGGCTAGCAAATCAGATTTTTCTGAATCATAAATTATACGCAATTGATCTATATAAATTGTTCCTTTTTTGCCATTCACTTGACCATCAGGTATAGCTAATATTCTCACTCCCCAATGTAGTTCGTATGGTAACTGCGCTTTTGCAGGGATAGGAGTTTCAATGTATTTCCAACCTAGCCAATCCACATAGGTGTCGCCAACATAGACTCCAACTTTTAATTGTGACCTTAACCAGGCTCCTGACCCATCTCCATATACCCACATACCGATTGCTCTTGGCTCACCTGCTAATACGCCATAGCCCTCTTTAGGCCCGACCTCTAGCGTTACTGTGTCATTTACAGGTTGACTGGCAAAATCATAATCTATACGTAGTGATGCATCTCCAGTTTTGACATAGCGTTCATCATAGTTAATAGATACGTATCCAGAACCACCTCTGGCACCATCTGCATTAAATATACGCCAATGCCAATTAGACTCCTCTAGTGAGGTTTCAAAATCATTTAAAACTATCGCTGTCCTTGCAATATCTTTATCTATATTCTCCATGAAAGACTCCACTACATTATTAACCGCAAAACATTTCTTATATAATCTTATCAAAATAAAAACCCTTTACTATATATAGCGCAAAGGGTTTTCAATAATTTTTAATTTAATATGTTCTTAAGTACTTAAGTATCACTGTAATTATCCTTTAATAGAACCTACAAAAACACCCTTCATAAAGTATTTTTGCAAGAATGGATATACCATTACAATTGGTACAGTTGCTACCACGATAGTACTGTATTTAACCAACTCTCTATAAGCAGTTGTACCTATGGTTGATGAAACATTTGTGTTCAATGCACCACCAGCCGTACCACCTGAAGCCTCATTTAAAACCAAAATCTCTCTCAAGAATAATTGTAACGGGAACTTATCTCTATCTTTCAGTAAGATCATTGGGTTGAACCAGCTATTCCAGTTTCCGACCAAGTAGTACATGAAAATAACCGCTACTATAGCTTTTGATAATGGTACATATATCATGGCTAAGATATACAACTGACTTGCACCGTCAACTTCTGCAGCTTCTTCCAATTCTCTAGGAATTCTTTGGAAACCAGTTCTCATCAGAATAATATTCCAAGTATTAATAGCTGTAGGTATAACCATAGATGCTAAGTTATTTGTCATACCTAAACCTTGAACAACTAAGAACCAAGGGATCAAACCACCACCAAAGAACATGGTTATAGTAATAAAGATTGTGAAAACTCTCTTTAGCCCTAATTTCTTCCTAGATAATGTAAAGGCAGCCATTATTGTCATTAGCATATTTATTAATGTTCCTAAAGATACGTAGATTAAAGTATTCTTGTAACCTGTTAAAATTCTACTATCTCTAAAAACAATCTTATAACCTTCTGTTGTAAACCCTAAAGGTTTAAATAAGATACCGTTATGCCTCATCAATCTTACCGGATCACTAACAGAGGCAAAAACAACGTGCAAAATTGGATACAAGGTTATAAAGGTTAGCAATAGTAAGAGGAAATATATGATACCGCTAAATATCATATCTCCAGTTGTCATCTTTTTTCTTTTTCTTCTAAGTGCTTTCATCTTTACCTCCTCTTTTACCAAATACTTATATCAGAATATTTTCTAGCCAAAATATTTGTTAGCCACAATAATGCAAAGTTGATAACAGAACTAAATAATCCGACCGCTGTGGAGAAACTTAGATTCTTGTCTCTCAAACCAACTCTATATGCATAAGAAGCAATAACGTCAGCTTTGTCCATATTCATATTGTTGTAAAGTAAGATTACCTTCTCATAACTTGAACCCATTAATCCACCGATAGCAAAAATCAATAGGATAATTATTGTTGGAGAAATTTGAGGGATAGTTATGTAAATCATTTTCTGGAATCTATTTGCACCGTCTAACTCAGCTGACTCATATAATTCCATATCTATAGCTGACATGGCGGCAAGGTAAATAATACTATCCCATCCGACATTCTGCCAAACCCCAGATAATGTATATATAGGCCTGAAATAATCTGAAACCATTAATAATGATTTGTTCTCTGGATGATTTGTGAATAAAGCTACTAGTTTAGTAAGTGGTCCATTAGGCGCACAGAAAATGTGGATCATACCACAAATAACAACTAGTGAGATAAAGTGAGGTAAATAGGTAATTGTTTGTACACTCTTTTTGATATGTTTGTTTTTAACTTCATTTAGCATCAAAGCCAAAATAATTGGTGCAGGGAAACCAATAACTAAAGCCCAAACATTCAACATAATTGTGTTTCTAATAATTCTTCCTGCGTAGACTCCGCCAAAGAAGTCTCTAAAATGTTGGAAACCTACTGTTTTACTCTTCCAAAAACCTAATAATGGTTTATAGTCTTTGAAGGCAATTAGTATTCCCCACATTGGCAAGTAACAGAATACTACATACCATACTATGACTGGCACAAATATTAAGTATGCAAACCAGTTTTTTCTCCAATCTTTATCGATTCTTTTGCTCAAAGAAGTCATTGAACTTCCACTTCTGGCTTTGCTAGGTGATGTGGATTTTTTTCTTATTTTATTTTGTTTTTGATTAATATCTTTTTTGTCTGCCACTTCTGTTACCTCTATTAATATAGTTAGAAAACCGATACTAGGTAAAGCTAGTGAAAGCCTAGTATCAGTTTTTCATCTAACCATTTATTTAAAATTTATTTGAATAATCTATCTTTCGTAGAATCTGTCTACACCAGCTTGAATGATTTGTTGCCATTCTTCGACACCAATAGTTTTCGCTTTTTCTACGAACTCATCAAATGCCTCTAATGGAAGTTCACCCATAATAATCTTGGCGTAGTATTCATTTCTCAAGGATGCTAATTGAGTACCAAGTTGTACTTCTCTTCTATTCTCTTCTTGAGTCAAGGAAATTGGTGGAACTGCTGGACTTGCATCTTCTGTTTCTGTCCACATTTCTCTAATTTTTCCTGAGTAAGATTCTTTATTAGCAATTAGAGGGTTTGAGTTATGCTCATCTCTGATATTTGGACCACTGTGAATTCTATACTTCCAAATTAATTGTGATAGAGGGTGGTTATCAGGATCGTGGAACATAACACTTTCGTCGTGGTAGTAAGGCATTCCTGATTCATCAATCAAGTGAGTCTTACCATATTCACCGTAGTTGAATAATTCCCAACCCTTCTTGCTGTAACCGAAGTCTAACCATCTCATTGCTAGCTCGACATCTTCAGCTTGAGTTGTAATTGCTGCTGGGTTACCTGTCCATGACCAGTTCTTATAGGTTGTTGTTGGGGTATCACCCTTCTTGAGTACTGGGTTTGGAGCACCAACGAATTCTATACCGTTATCATTTCTCCAGACACCCCACATAGTATCAGGTGAGTCTAGAATAACAGCAGCTTTATCTGATGAAGCGTGAGCCATACGTTGGTTATAGTCTGCACTTGTCCAGTCTGGGTTGAAGAATCCACGCTCTTGCCATCTTCTCATCAATGCTAGATATTCTTTGGCATTTTCTTGGATTGGTCCCCAGTGTGCTTGTTTGTTTTCATCGATGAATCTCCAGTCATATACACCGTATGCACCGTTAAATGCATCTGTAAAAATTTGACCGTAAGTTGAACCGTAGTTCAATGGTTCGCTATAACCTACTTCTTGACATTTTTCTAAGAATGTTTCCCATTCTTCAATAGTTTCTGGAACTGGTAAACCTGTCTTATCTAGAGCTTCTTGTTTGATCAAGAGTCCGAACCAAATCCACTCATTATATGGTGATAAACCTGCAAAGGATAAAACTTTACCTGAGTCAGTAACTGTAGTTCTTCTTCTGTTCTCACTTGAATTTCTAAATTCATGATAGTTAGGTGCCCATTCTTCAATTTTATCTGTTAAGTCAATGTATGCACCATCTTCAAATCCAGCTTCAATACCACCAGGATATCTATCTGCTTGTACAACTATATCTGGCAAACTGTCACCTGATGAAGTCATAATTGTAAATGCGTCATCTTCTGTACCAGCAGCTGGTGATATAAAGTTAACATTGATTCCAGTTAGTTCTTGAGCTTTCTTGTATGGGAAAAGTTCATTCAAATCACCATCAATTGAAGCCAAGAAACCATCTATAGGCATCCAAATATCTAAAGTCTTGTCACTTTGTACTGGATATGCATCATAGTGTGAAGGAATCTTCTCATCAAATGGATCTGCTAAATAAGTATCATCTAAAGTATTTAGAACTCTATTTAATACTGCTTCATCTTTACCATCTGCTCCACGTACTTCAGCACTAGTATCAACTTCTGCTGTAGTTCCAGCTGGAGTTTTGTCTTCTGTTGGCTTATCTTCCGGAGTTTTTCCGGTATTGCTACATGCTGCTAATGTACTAATCATCATTGCTGTTGCCATTAGCAAACTTAGTTTTTTCTTCATACATCCTCCTCTCTTAGGACCAAGCAATCTCAGATCAAATAAGATTGCTAACTTCTCTCTTCTAGCTTTTAAATTTTCTTTTTGTTTATTTCTTTATTCTTGAAATCTTAATCTGCAATTTTCAACTAAGATTTGTAACTGCGATTAATTGTCCATAACAATTCTTGGACGCCATTTATCCATAATCTTCTTAATCTTCTCAGGATCTACTTTTGGCTTTCTGTCGTATGTTAGTAAACCGTTAGTCTCTTGCTCTACGTCTGTCAATTGGGTGTAGCATAAACCACTAACAACAGGTGACTCTAGGATGCTGCTAATAACGTGTTCAAATTGTCTCAAGAATGCATCTTCGTCATTTGCTTGTGTATAACCCCATGAAGCACTTTCATCATTTTGGTAAGCTATACCACCGACTTCAGTAAGCATGATTGGTTGACCTTTGTACTCGAATCCATCTGCAAATATTGGTAAATCAGCTGCGTAAGTAGATAGTAATAAGTCTTTCTCTTTAGTAAATCTCTTAAAGAATTCAACTTTATCTTGCTCATCTTCTCTATCAGGATTTCCGTGTGAGTAACAGTGAATTGCACAGATATCTGTTTCTGTTAATACCCAACCATCGTTATTTACAACTGGTCTAGTTTGGTCAATTGATTTGATTAAGTGATATACAGATAAGGTATGAGCTTGTTGATATTTATTATCTCTGATGTTAGGTACTCCCCAGCTCTCATTAAATGGTACCCATGCTATGATTGAAGGATGATTGTAGTCTCTAACTACTGCTTCCATCCACTCTCTCTCATAATTCAATGCACCTTGATCTGTATATACACTACTAGAGGCCATTTCTCCTGTTACTAGGAAACCAATTTTATCTGCCCAATATAAGAATCTTGGATCTTCAATTTTTTGGTGTTTACGAGCACCATTAAATCCAAATGCCTTAGTGAAATTAATATCGTCAATAAATGCTTGATCGCTTGGAGCAGTCATCAAACTCTCTGGCCAATAACCTTGATCTAGAATGAGTTTAGGGTAGTAAGGTCTGTTGTTCAAGTACAATTGACCATTATCGATACTTACTTTTCTCATTCCAAAGTAGCTATCAATCTTATCAACTTCAACATCGTTCTTAAATAGTTTTATCTCTAAATCGAATAGTTTTGGATTTTCTGGTGACCAGCATCTTCTGAAACCATGAGATAATCCGTTGAAAGATTTTAGACCGAAGACATCAATAACTTGTTTGTTATTTGAGAATTCAGTAATTAATACTCTTTGATCTGCAATTAATTCACCCTCAAAGCTAATCTTGATACTATATGAAAGTTTATCTTGGAATCTTCTTTCAGGAACTTTTGTAGTTGTACCTGCTACGTCAAGATCAATTTCAATTACACCTTTATCAATATCTGGAGTAAGCTTAAGCCTATCAACGTGATACTCAGAAACTGGTTCTAGCCAAACTGTCTGCCAAATTCCTGTTGTTCTTGTATACCAAATACCATGAGACTCATCTGTCCAAGTTTGTTTACCTCTTGGAATACTTTCATCGTATGATGGGTCATAGCAATAAACAGCAACTTCTTGCTCCTCGCCATTCTTCCAATCACCGACGAAAGCGTCTGTAATATTTACTGATATAGGAACGTTTCCACCTACGTGCTCAGTAAGCATATTTCCATTAATAAATACTTTAGTAATGTAGTCTGCTGCACCTATATGTAGAACAACTTCCTCATCCCAATCACTTGGTACTGTGAACTTTCTCTTGTACCAAACATGTTCGTGGCGTGATGGATCTCCTATGCCACTCATTTTACTTTCTGGAGCAAATGGTACTTCAATCTTCATATCTAGCTCGAAGCCTGGTTTTTGCCAGTTTTCTTTCAAGCCGACAAAATCGTCATCAAATGAAAATTGCCATTGACCATTTAGATTCATCCACTTTTCTCTTTGAATTTGAGGACGTGGATATTCATTTCTTACGCTCATAACGTTACACCTTTCCTTAATTTAATTTTTCACTTATGTAAATTTCAGATAATGAAATTGGAGAGCTCGCATCTTTTGGCTCAATAATTAATACAATTTCATTACTTGTAATAGGATCAAACTTACCTGCCAAAGTATGATTCCTTGGATTTGTACCTTCAAGTTCTCCTAGGTTTGATACCTTGTCATTAATTTTTAGACTTATATTGGCAATGTTATTGTCCTTTTGTGAAGAGCTAACCAAACAAATCGCAACCAAGTTATGTTCTTCTTGAAGAGTAATTTTTATTTCTATATTTCCATCAGCCTCTGTCTGAATATTTACATCGTTAGCTTTTTGATCTGGATGAATTGACAGAATTCCATCAAATAGTTTGGCTAATTCTAGCTTGCTTGCATTATCACCAGTAGCTTCTGATAAAGCTGTGGCTGCTTCTGACAATTGAATATCACTAATCTCTGAACCTAGCAGTACTCTTTGCTTATCATTTGCTGGTGCTGGTAAATATGATTCAGTTGGACCATTAACAACAAATTTGCCATCTTCTGTGTATAAAGCTCTATCAATTGCTAATTGTCTATTTCCTGAAGGTTTTTGAGGAACTGTATGTGTGTGATAAGCAGTAAACAACTCTGTGCCATCAGGGGAGTTGAAATAACTATGGTGTCCAGATCCTGATATTCCTTCCAATTGCTTTGTAGCTAGAATTGGATTCTCTTGAGCTTTCTCATAAGGACCTAGAGGGTTTGCTGATTTCGCATAACCTACAGAGTAAGCTGGAGATTCAAACATATTTGCTGAGTAAGCTAGATAATATTCATTATTATGTTTTAGTACAATTGGACCTTCGTTCCAAGACCAGCTCTCTTGAGGGTTTTCCCAAGCGCTATCAGGAGAAGTTAATAGTACTGGTTCACCTTTGATTGATAGTAAATCTTCACTTAATTCAACACCATAAATTTGGCTAATATGTTTGCCATTCATTATGATATTTTCTGAAACATCTTTTACGTAATACATATATGCTCTACCATCGTCATCAACGAAAACTGAAGCATCAATGATTGCATAACCGAAGTCAAATACTGGTTTCTCTGGACTAACATCCTCATATGGGCCTGCAGCAGAGTCAGATTTTGCAACAGAGATTAACAATCTTCCAGATTTATCTCTTGCAGTGTAGAACATGTAATAAGCATCATTGTAAAATACTACTTCTGGTGCCCAGTAGGAATCTGTAGACCATGTATTCTCAGGTCTCTGATACACCCAGTGCTTACTTCCCCAGTTAACAAGATCTTCACTGTCCCAACCATAGAATCCAATACTTGCAGAGGTAGCAATAGCTGTATATACACCAGTCTTATGGTCACGAATTATAAATGGATCACCGATTCCATTAATACGTGATGGATTGCTATAAAAGAATGCCTCCTCACCTTTAGGAATATCTTTTGCTAATACAAAATTCAATTCATTGTTTGCTTCCATATTGTCTTCACCTTCACTCTCAATACTATTTTCTTGACCTTCTAAATTTTCTTTTTCATTATTGGTCTGACTGTTACAAGAAACTAAAAACATAATCAAAACTATGAAAACTATTCTTAGCGATATATTTTTTAATTTTTTATTCATTTTTGTACCTCATTCTTCTTGGGGTAGACTTTGGGTTAATCAAAGCATCAAAAAAATTGTATTAATACTTTATGTACTAATTTTAAGCTTTTAAAATCCCTTATTAAATTGACAGAACGACAAGATAAGAAATTATTTTTAGTGCAAGCGCACAAAAAAAGAGTAATATTTTTGTTTAACTACAAATATTTTGTAACTAAAATAACAAAATTGATAAATATCCTGCAATATAATTTAATTTACATATGTATTTATCAAAAATCGGCCTAAGTTTGTTGATTTAAAATGCGTATATTTTAGGGCGAGAAAAAAAGAAAATAACACAAATATATCAACATATCGTGTCTACCAAGGAAGGATGACTTATGAAGAAAAGAATATATCTAAATTTAAATAATATTGATAAAACTTATCAAGTCAGTAGAGCTTTAGCATCAGAAGCTAGATTGAAAATATTAAAAATACTCCTAGAGAAATCCTGTAATCTTTCTGAGTTATCCGAGAAATTAGACTTACCTCTTTCCACTATCGCAAATCATATTCATATATTAGAAGAGGCTGAATTGATCTCTTGCACAGAGCAACCTGGAGCAAGAGGTTCACAGAAAATATGCGGTGTGATTTTCCAAGGTATTTATATAGATAGCCAAGTATATTATAGACCTCAAGATGTAACACAATACATTGTTCCTATGTCTATAGGTAATTATTTTGACTGTGATATTACTAGTCCTTCTGGCATATGTTCAGAGACTGGCTATATAGGTATCGAAGATGACACTTCAGCTTTTTATGATAATCAAAGAAATCAAGCTCAAATCCTATGGTTTCAATCCGGATCCATTGAGTACAGATTCCCCATGAAGCAATATCAGAACCAAGAAATAACCAGTTTAAATATATCTTTGGAGTTATGTTCAGAAGCTCCTGGGTATAACAACAATTGGCCTTCAGATATTGAAGTTTACCTAGATAACAAATATTGTGGAACTATCCATTCCGAAGGTGACTTCGGTGGATCACGAGGTATGCTCAATCCAGAATGGTGGTCAAACGGTAGAACTCAACACGGAATTTTGCATAATGTTTCTATCGATAGTAGTAAGGCATATATCAATTCTTCTCCTGCAGAAAACTTGAGTCTTGAAGATTTAGACCTCAGCAAAGACTATCTGAGTTTTAAGCTTGTCGTTCGTGGTGATAGAAAAAATTCTTCCGGCGATAAAAAGACTGCCGGTGGAATTAATCTTTTTGGCGAAAAGTTTGGCAATCACCCACAAGCATTGAAGCTTGAGATTTCTACTAAGAGAGTGGAAGGTAGTGTATTTTAATTTTTTGTAGGATTTAAAATTATTAGTTACTGGTGATAAAAAAGCAGTTCTACAATTAGGTAGAACTGTTAAATTATATTATATTCCAAACACTAGGCGAAACAATTATCAACAATTTCAAACATCTGCTCCCAAACATTTTCCATTTCTTCAACTAGTTTAAATTGAGTTCTACATCTATCTAAATTATGTGTAGGTCTATCTTTTTTCACGCTAAAATAAACATCGCCATCAAGATAATCTGTCAAAAATCTAATTCCACATTCAAGTGTCATAAGCTTTGCACCCCAAGGCAAGGACTGAATTTCCGCTTTGCTTAGTGTTCCTTTACTACTCTCAGCATACCCTTTGGTATATACTTCAAATAGATTAAGATCGAATTTAACCTTGGATAAATCTTGTTCATCCTCCGCAGCAGTATTGGCACCAAATCTTATGGAATCGCCGAAGTCATAAGCGCACAAACCAGGCATTACAGTATCAAGATCAATTACACAAATACCTTTGTCAGTTTCTTTGTCAAATAAGATATTATTGAGTTTGGTGTCATTATGTGTGACTTTTAGCGGAAGTGTACCGTTGTTTAATTGTTCGACAAAGACTTTGCAATCTGCAACACGTTCTTCTACGAAGCTTAGCTCTTCTGCCACTTCTTTAACCCTATCCATCTTGTCTTCTTCTACAGATTTCTTTAGCTTGCTTAAACGATCTACTGTATTGTGGAAGTTTTGTATTGTTTCGTATAGTTCCTCTGCTGGGAAATCGGCTAATAAAGCTTGGAATTTACCAAAAGTTCTGGCACTCTCGTAAAATTGCTCTGCATTTTCTACTTTAGATAAATAATATGTGCCTTCAACGAAATCGTATAGTCTCCAATTTTCAGAATTAGAGTCGGTGAAATATAGTTGACTTGCTTTTGTGTGGATAAGATTCATTGCTTCTCTACTTGCATTTCCACCAGCTGCTTTTATTTTATCTTGCAAAAAAGATGTCACTTTGTTTATGTTTTGCATAAGCTGATCAGGTTCTTTGAAAGCTACTGAACTTAATCTTTGAAGTATGTATCTTTTGACATCTCCAGATTCTAATTGTACATATACACAGAATGTATCATTTATATGTCCATCACCGTATCTAACTGCCCCTACTAATTCTCCTTCTATAGGAAAAGCAGCAATAGCCTCAGATAAGTTTACTTCTGCTTCTACTCTCATAATCTACACCCCATTTTTTCGAGTTATTATATGCTTAATTTTATCACTGAATATAAACTATATGTAATAAAAGATATTATTTCTTAATGCAAGTTAAAAAATTTTCCAACTTTTTATTTAAATATTACTCCCAAGCACTTGCAAACAGTGTAGTTTTTCATATATAATTGTCTGAAATTTCTTTGGAGAAGTCCAAAGAAATAATAGTAAAGGGTTTTAGCATGGTTAGGTATGATATTTAGAAATTATTAAATTTAGGAGCAGAAATGATTAAGCTAAAAAATGTATCAGTACATTTTCCCAAAGTAGAGAACGATTCTCAAAATGAGAAAGACAAAGTTTTGCATGCAGTTAATGATGTAAGTTTGGATATTAAGTCTGGAGAAATCTATGGAATTGTTGGATATTCTGGTGCAGGGAAAAGTACGCTTTTACGTGTTATTAATCAGCTGCAAAAACAAAACTCTGGACAGAAGAAAATCGGCATGATTTTTCAACACTTTAACCTACTTAAACAGTTGACCGTTGCCGAAAATATAGCATTCCCTTTGAAACAAAGCAAAATGAGCAAGGCAGAAATAGATGCAAAAGTTGATGAATTGCTTGAGCTCGTAGGGTTAAGCAGTCACAAGAATTTTTATCCTGTACAGCTTTCTGGTGGACAAAGACAAAGAGTCTCTATTGCTAGAGCACTTGCTAACGATCCTGAAATACTTTTATCTGATGAAGCAACTAGTGCTCTCGATCCCAAGACTACTGAATCAATCTTAGATCTACTAAGAGAAATAAACAGAAAAACTGGTATCACAATAGTTCTAATAACTCACGAAATGTCAGTTATCAAAGATATTTGTGACCGAGTGGCTGTAATGCAGAATGGAGAGGTTATCGAAGAAGGTAAGGTATTTGATGTATTCACTAATCCTCAAACTGATCTTAGCAAGGAATTTATCCAGTCCGCAAGTTCCACAGAGCAAGGCTTGGCCAAGCTTTTAGCAAGACCAGAACTTATGGATATTAACGCTAATGATAAACTTATACGTATAGACTTTGCCGGTAATAGTGCCAAAGAACCTTTGATTGCTAAACTTGCAAGTAAATATGATGTTTCTCTAAGTATTCTCTTTGGTAACATTGAAATCATTCAGGATAAGCCTGTAGGTACTTTGCTCGTATCACTTTCTGGTTCTAATGATAATCTAGAAGAAGCTTTGAACTATTTTACTTCCGAGAATATTAGTTTCAAAGAAATTAACTTATTCAACTAATCCATAAAGCAACAGAGGAAAGAAAGAGAAAAAAATGCAAAACTTTTATCAATTTTTAGAACAAATTATTCCTAATGTTATTAAAATACCTGGAGAACTAATTCAAGCGAGTTTAGAGACTATCTTTATGACCTTAGTTACTGCACTAATAGCTTTCCCATTAGGCTTAGGCTTAGGTGTATTACTAGTTTTAACCATGCCTGGAGGTATAAAGGAAAACCCTAGACTTTATAAGTTTTTGGACAAAATTGTAAATATTTTCCGCTCTATACCATTTGTAATTTTGATCGCTTTGCTAGTTGGTGTAACAAGATTAATTGTAGGTAGATCTACAGGTACTTTGGCAACCATAGTTCCATTGGTAGTTTCTACAATACCGTTCTATGCTAGACAAATTCAAAACACTCTAATTCTCTTGGATAAGAATGTCATCGAAGCTGCTCAGAGTATGGGATTAAGCACAAATCAAATCGTATTTAAGGTATATATCAAAGAAGCTTTGCCAGATATCATCAGAACCTCAGCTGTTTCTTTAATTAGTGTAATTGGTTTGACTGCAATGGCCGGCACAGTTGCTGGTGGTGGTTTAGGAGACTTAGCAATTACCCGAGGATATAACAGACATCACCACGATGTCACAATTGTTTCAACCATTTTGATATTGTTAATAGTTTTAGTAATTCAAGTTTTAGCTGACAAGATAGCTGATAAAATTGATCATTCAAAAAAATAATAGAATGATAAAAGGAGGAAACGCAAATGAAGAAATTTTTCAATAAATTTGCAATTTACGCACTTACATTAGTCAGTGCAATCACATTAGTGGCCTGCCAAAACAGCAGTAAGAAAACTTTTACTATTGGTGTTGTTGGTGATGTAGAACGTTCAGTTTGGGAAGACGTTGAGAAGCGCCTCGAAGCTGATGGAGAAGATATCAAGATAGAAGTCTTCTCTGATTATGTAATGCCGAACCAAGCTTTAGCTGATGGTAGTATAGATATGAATGCTTACCAGCACGTTGCTTACTTGGTTGATTATGTAAAAGCTAATAAATCAGACATTGTACCTGTTGGCTATACATACATCTCTCCTATGGCAGCCTACTCAGAAAATCTTAAATCTCTTGATGAACTAAAAGATGGTGACGAAGTAATTATTCCAAATGACCCTACAAATGGTGGCCGTGCATTGCTTCTACTAGAACAAGCTGGAGTACTAGAAATTGATGATGCTGCAGGTATTACTCCAAGCACATCTAATATAACAAGCAATCCTAAAAATATTAAGATCACAAGTATTGATGCAGCTCAAATCTTCATTGGTATAAAAGATGTAGCAGCTGTAGTTGCTAATACTAACTTTGCTGTTGATGCAGGCTTTGACCCATATAAGGATGGAATCTTTGTTGATACAGATAATATCGCTGCTGTTGCAAGTCAGTACAAAAATGTAATGGCTGTTAAAGCTGCAGATAAAGAGAGTGAAATTGTAAAAAAAGTTGTAGTAGCATATCAATCAGCAGCTACTGAAGCAAAAATTAAAGAAGTTTCAGCAGGTGCTGACCAAAAAGCATGGTCTGAAAACGATAATATTTCTGCAGACTTCGAAGCTGTTTTAAACCAATAATTTCTTATTTATTTATAGATTTTTAAACTCCATGAATTTTAAGTTCATGGAGTTTTTTTATTTACTATTTTTATTTGCTATTACTCTAATATATCTTAGTTATCCATACTCAATATCCCAATATTTTTACATTTAAAGCAACAAAACTTGTCAAGTTTACCAAAGTTTTAAAAATCCAAAAATTTCAGTTAATGTTCGCCTTTAGCTATGTTATAGTGTTAAACGTAAATTAATTGTTCGCCTTTTAGGCGGTTGGATAGAGAGGGATTATATGAAAGTTCGTAATTTCAAAAAAGCAGCAGCTATTGTTTTAGCTTTATCACTTAGTGTATTAGGTTTAAGCGCATGCCAAAACCAAAACACTCCTGACAGCAAGGAATCTGATTCATCAATGAGTGCTGAGGTTAGCAAAAACACCGAGGCAAGTAAAGAGAATACAGAAACAACAACTGAAAACAAGTCAGAAGAAACTTCTAGACCAATTGTTGTTATCGGTCCAATGGAGTCTGAATATGCAATCTTAGAGTCTACTTTAGAGAATCCTGAAGAGACATTGATTGGCCCATACAAATTTGTACGTGGAACAATTTCAGGTCAAGATGTAGTTACACTACGTTCCTACGTCGGTATGACAAACGCTGCAATTGTAACAACTCTAGCAATTCAAGAGTTCAACCCAAGCGCAGTAATTTTCCAAGGAACATCAGGTGGACACAACCCAGCATATCATCAAGGTGATATTGTTTTAGGTGAGAATATCATTAACATAGGTGCCTACTACTCACCTCACAAAGATGCTGGTCAAGGTAGTGACTTCACAGAGTGGGATATGCCAGGAATTCAAATGAAATCTGAAACACCAGGTAAATTCGAAGACGTAGAAGTTCTACACAGTGATGCTAAACTTCTAGAAATTGCGAAATCAGTAGCTTACGATCACGGTAATGTATACGTTGGTACAATTAGTTCAGGTGATATCTGGAATAAAGAAATCGACAGAATTAACTACCTACACGAAGAGTATGGCTCTGACTGTGAAGAGATGGAAGGTCATGCAGTAGCACAAGTATGTTACCAATTTGATGTTCCAGTACTAGGAATAAGAATTCTAAGTAACAGTGAACTTCACCCAGAAGAAGAGTTTGATCACATCTTCGGCGAATACTGCCAAAAATTCAGTATTGATGTAATCAAGGCTATTGCAGCAGCAAACCAAGACAAGTAATTTAACACATAAGATTAGCAATTTAAAAGGCATTCAATCTTTGAATTGAATGCCTTTTCTTATGTCTTAAATATTTATATATTTAATTTATGCTACACTGTTTTTATTTAAAGATTAATGTTCATTTGTAATCAGTTAGATTAGTGTTCATTTGGATCGTTCTTTGCATCCTCATGTGTATCATGAACTGTTCCCTCAACGTGATCTGGTTTTGCATAAATAGTATACAATTTCATAACTTCATCACCAGTATTAACTACTTGGTGCCAAGTTCCCGCTGGTACTAAAATAGCACTTTCAGGTTCAATCTTCTCTTCGAAGGTTAAATTATCTTCAGCATCACCCATTCGGCAAACGCCAGTTCCTTGTTCAATTCTTAGGAATTGGTCACTCTCTTCATGAACTTCTAGATCTATATCATCACCCGGTTGAATAGCTTGTACAGTCATTTGGAAATACTTACCTGTCCATACTGCAACACGATATTTATCATTATCTAATGTCCAAGCTTCCATATTTTCAACTAAACCTTGTTTTCCTCTATCTGTATATCTTTTATCCATTCTTAGTACCTCCTCATATACTTATATCTAAGTAGCCATTATGTAATTTAGACTACAATCTAATACTAACACTTGAGTTCTTTTATGTTGAACTAAAGTGACATTAGATTTAAATGTTCATTATTTATTAATAAGCAAAGACTATAAGAATACAAAATTAATAACTTAAAACTAAAAGAGTACAAAAACAAACGGAGCACTTACAGATTTAAATTCTGTAGTACTCCGTTTTATTAATTAAACTTAATTATTTAAGTCTTATCGCAGAGTAAATTTATTACTTTTTGCCATCAAGTTTTCTTCTAACTACTACGATTACAAATGCTGTTGTGAATAGAACAATTGTCAACAAGTATGGAGCAACGTTCATTGTAGCGCCTGTCTTAGTAGCCGATTTCTTGCTTGTCTGTTTGGTGTTACCTTTATCGACATTACCTTTATCAGTATTACCTGGCTTATCGCTTTGGCCTGGCTCATTTGGTTTACCTGGTTCTGATGGTTTGCCTGGCTCGAATGGTTTGTCTGCTGACTTAACACCTAATCCAAAGTTTGAGAAGCCATCTGTTGTGAAGCTAATTCTATTACCTTCTTTTTCATAGCTTAACTCTACTAAACCAGCTTGAGTTTCATGTACCAAGACTGTCTTATCTGAAACATTTGTCTTTGGAGTAAATGCTAACTTAACTGTTCCGTTTGCTTTAACTTCTTCACCCTTAGCATTCTCTAACCTAATATCGTAGATCTCATTAAATGTATATTGATCAGTCTTAATTGCATTATTTGCTTTCTCTGCAAATACTAAGAATAAATCTTCATCCATCT
>QWCJ01000234.1_pt1 | contig 22778 bp, 12 predicted proteins | sample 1972501 | NCBI WGS metagenome assembly QWCJ01 (sample SAMN09866711, study PRJNA288562) | Human vaginal metagenome isolate term2_vaginal, whole genome shotgun... | isolation source: vagina | host: Homo sapiens | place: USA: California
CCGAGAGATGCAGACAACCTCTCGCTACGCTTCGAGAACGTCTGCATCTCTCGGCGAGGGGGGGACTCTTTTATTGCACTTCGTTTTGGAACTTACGACCGCCCATGCGCACGATGGGCGAGACACGCCTGTGGTACAGTTTTTTCTTACCATTGGCTGGCATTATTGTGTACGCCCGTTGGCGTTACAAGTGGATATTAAGTTTCTCAACGCTCATGGCGACAGTTTTTGTAGCCATTAATATTCTAAAACCCGAGATACATTCCAAGACACTCATGCCTGCCTTGCAAAGTCCATGGTTTGCTCCGCACGTCATCGTCTACATGATGGCTTATGCGCTATTGGGAGCGGCGTTTGTCATGGCGATATATTTACTGTTTGTGAAACGGCCTAACGCATGCGGCAACGAGATGGCCATAACCGACGATTTGGTATGCGTGGGATTGGCGTTCATGACTATAGGTATGCTCATGGGTGCCATTTGGGCCAAAGAGGCATGGGGACATTATTGGGCTTGGGACCCGAAAGAGACTTGGGCAGCGGCCACATGGATGGCCTATTTGGTGTACATACATCTGCGGCAACACCACCCACACGGACATCGAGCAGCCTTATGGACGGTCGTGGTGGCTTTCGTTTTGCTGCAAATGTGCTGGTGGGGCGTGAATTATCTGCCATCTGCGCGCGGTTTGAGCGTGCATACGTATGGCATGCAATAGCACCAATGATAACAAAAACCATCAAACAACTTGAACAAAACTCTATCATGAACTTGTGTCAAGCTGTTTGATGGCATAAAAATCTTTGTGAAGAATATTTGTGTCCGTAGATATCACGCCGCCCCCATCGGCTATCCACAGTTAGAACTCGAGCACCATGACCGCTCGATCTGCCATTGGCACGTCCTTGGTCAAGTCAACTTGCTGACCGGTGAGGATGTTTTTGGCCGTGGTGTGATTTGCGATTACCTCGGCGTAACGTTTCACCGACATGACATTGTCACCCCTCTTGCCATTGAGCGCGACAAGCACCGTCCTCCCTTGATACTGGCGAGCGATGACGTAAACGCCATGAAACGGGATGAATTGCGTTTGGTTGCCCTTGGTGATAACCTTGTTGGCTTGGCGCCAATGCAGCAAACGGCTGAGCCATGAGAACATGTCGTTCTCCGCTTTGGTGCGGCCCTTCGACGTGAAACAATTGTGAGTGTCGCCGGGAAAGCCACCGGGGAAGTCCTCGCGCACATACCCATCGTTCACCTCTTTGGTGCCGTTCATCAACACTTCGGTGCCGTAATACAGTTGCGGTGTGCGGTTTATGGTGAGCAACAGGGCCAACACCTGTTTTAAAGCCGGCACATCCATGCCCTTGCCAAGGAAGCGATCGGTGTCGTGGTTCTCTATAAAGGCCATCACGGAGGATGGATTGGGGTAGAGATAATCATACACCAAGCTGTTGTATATACGGTTATACCCACTCCACCATGCGTCCGTTTCCTCGTTTTTGGCTTTGTTCAGCTTATCGAAAAAGCTGAAATCCATCACTGTCTTGAGATAACTGTTCACGTCTGACAGTTTGGAATTCTTCTGCCAAGCGGCCGTGTAGGCGGGCTCAGTGACCCAAGTTTCTCCAACGGTGTTGAAATTGGGGTACTCCGTATCGATCGTTTCCATCCATCGCGCCATGGCCCTGCGGTCGGCATATGGGTAGGTATCCATGCGTATGCCATCTATGCCGGCGGTCTCTATCCACCAGATACTATTCTGGATGAGATATTTCATCACGTGTGGGTTGCGCTGGTTCAGATCGGGCATGGATGGCACGAACCATCCGTCCACAGTCTCTCTCATGTCTACCTTGGACGCGTACGGGTCGAGAACGGGCGTTAGCTTGTAGCTCGTTTGCAAGTACTTGGAGTTAGTCTTGGCGCCATTGGCCATGCCGGTTTTGCTGTCGCGCCCACTGTCGCGCCCATCGCGAAGCCATTCGGGGCAGTTGAACCAATCCGGGCTGGGCATCTCCGATATCCAAGGATGTTCCAAGCCGCAGTGGTTGAAAATCATGTCCATGACCACTTTCAGCCCTTTTTCATGCGCCTCATGGATGAGTTTTCGATACTCCTCGTTTGTGCCGAAGCGAGGGTCCACCTTGTAATAGTCTGTCGTGGCATATCCGTGGTAGGTGCTGAAGCCGTTGGTGTCTGGCGAGTTGTTCTCCAACACGGGCGTGAACCACAGCGCCGTCACACCCAGTTGGTTGAAATAGTCCAAGTGTTGGCGTATGCCCTCGAGGTCGCCGCCATGCCTCAGGCTCGGATTTGTACGGTCGCAGACATACTTGTTCATGCTTTTCACTTGGTCGTTCTTGCCGTTGCCGTTTGCGAAACGGTCGGGCATAAGCATGTATAACACGTCGGCATTGGTAAATCCCATACGCTTATCGCCACTCATCTCTCGCTGTTTCAACTCGTATAGCACTTTCTTGGTGGCATTGCCCTTAGTCAGCCTTAGCGTCATGACACCCGGATGGGCGTCGCGCAAATTGAGATAAGCGAGCAGGTAATGGGCGTTGGGAAGATGTACAACGCTGTCCACACGAGCGCCAAGGTAGTCTGTGGTGACCTCCACGCCGTCCAAATCCTCACCGTAGAACATGAGTTGCAAACTTGGGTCTTTCATGCCCACATACCAATTGGTAGGGTCTATGCGCGTCACTTTGACTTTCGCGTTCATGCTAAACGTTTGCATTAAAAGCCAAAAGAAGAATACCGCTCTTTTCATATCGCATTAATTTGTCGTTCTTATCTTCAGTATCATGGCCGACTGGGCAGGCACTATCGCCATATCAGCGTCCTCGTCAACAAACAGTTTCTCCGTTCCGGTCACATCGATAACACCGTCATAACACAGCACATCGTACACGCCATACGGCAATCGAACCTTGCGCTCGGTCTTGTTGGCATTTAGCAGCACATAGATATAGCTACGCGTAGGTTCGTCCAGCACCCGATAGGCCACCACGCAGGGTTGCGATGGCAAGAAAAACAAGTCGCGACGAACTGCCTCCGCGGTGCCCAAGCGGAAAGCCTTGAACTGCTTGCGCAGCGCGATAAGCCCCTTGTAATAAGCGAACACCTGTGGGTAACGACGCAAATTATTCCAGTCAAGATGGTTGATAGAGTCGGGAGCGTTATAGCTGTTGTGCACCCCCTTCTTGTCCCGGAACATCTCTTCTCCACTCAACATGAAAGGCACGCCCTGCGATGTGAAGACCGCCGTCTGCGCTAAAAGGTTCAGCCTGATTTGCTCCGCGGTCGTAAGGTTTGGTACGCTGGCCCTCAAGCGGTCGTTAAGGCACATGTCATCATGGCAACTCACGTAGCTAATCATTTGCGTTGGCTCCGTCGCCCACGGCTCCTTGGCATAGTTCACCCTATCCATGTCTATCTGCGGATGGGCTATAGCGCCAGCTATGCCATATTTTACGCTCTCTTCTTGCCCGGCGACTCCAGCGAGAAACGCCCCCTTGCTATCATCAGAGAATGGGCCTCGAAGCGCGTCGCGCAACTCGTCGCTAAACGCGCCGATACGTGGCAACTGTCTCATATTGGCCTTGAGCGCCAACTTTTCGGCCGGGTAAGCGCACGAGCCGGCGCTCCAGCCCTCTCCATATATATATATGGAAGGGTCTATCTTGTCCATCTCCTTGCGTATGAGATTCATCGTCTCAATGTCGTGCACGCCCATAAGGTCCACCCTGAAACCGTCAATATGATATTCCGTGACCCAATATCTCATGCTCTCGATCATGAACTGGCGCATCAGGGGCTTCTCAGAGGCTGTCTCGTTGCCGCACCCGGAACCGTTAGAATAAGTGCCGTCTGCATTCTTTCGATAATAATAATCGGGGTAAGTGCGTTGGAAATTGCTGCCGTCTATATCGAAAGTATGATTGTATACCACGTCCAAGAAAACTTTGATACCGGCCTTGTGCAATGCTTGTACCATCTCTTTGAACTCGCGCACACGGGTCGTGGGGTTGTAGGGGTCGGTGGAATAAGAACCCTCGGGCACATTGTAGTTGAGCGGGTCGTATCCCCAATTGTATTGCGGGCGGTCCAACTTGGTCTCGTCCACCGAGGCGTAATCATAAGATGGCAGGATGTGCACGGCATTGATACCCAACATACGCAGGTGCTCTATGGCGCGTGGCTCCGTGAGTGCCAAAAACTTGCCTTTGTGACGCAATCCTGATGACGAATCGATGGAAAAGTCTCGATGGTGCATCTCGTATATCACGAGATCGGCTGGCGACGCCAACGCAGGCCTTGCATCGCGATCCCAACCTGCCGGATTAGTATCATTCATATCAATAATGGCCCCACGTTTGCCATTCACGCCCACGGCCTTTGCGAACGTTCCGGGTGTCTCGCCTTTGCCAAGCGATGGTATCTCGAAAGTGTAGAACTTGCCCCTCCAATCTCCTTTCACCGACTTACTCCATCTATCGTTGCCCACACGCCTCATCGACAGCGTCTTGATTGGCTTGCCCCCCAACGCATCGTCATACAATTTCACCTCCACGCGCTTGGCGCTGGTAGGGGCGTTAAGGTTGAAAACTGTGGATTTCGGACTATAAACCATCTCGTCGAAGGTCTGCGCGCACATGGGCTGACCTATCAAAAACGAGAGGATTCCTGCAAAAAACATTTCTCGTATCATATTTTTGGTATTATCTTTAAATAGCGCAAGTCCATTCATTCATCCCTTGGGGGCAATCGCCTCCATGCTTGTCGCTCAATCCCGAAGAGCTTGGCGGTTCGCCATCCCTCCTCATTTACATCTATCCTATATCGTCACAGAAGGTCCTTCGGCACGCGTTATTTGGCAAACAACGACATGGCGAAGCCACCGCCGCGGGCTTGTTTTATTTTCAACACGTCGCCACGCTTCACCGTCTTGTGCTTGATGGTGTAGGCTTGTGGGTTGGTTTCGTAATCGGCCGTCTTGCCATCGGCATAGATGGTGCACCGATAAGCCTTGCCTTTATCCAAGAAATCAAGCCTTACCACGCTGATATGCCCGTCCTCGTTGCACTTTCCTCCTACGAACCAATTGTCCGTTCCCTTGGCCTTGCGGGCCACGGTGATATACCGGGCGGGTTCCGCCTCGAGGTACTTGGAGTCGTCCCAGTCACACGCCACGTCCCTAATGAATTGGAAAGCGTCGTCAAAACGCTCGTAGTGCTCCGGCAAGTCGGCGGCCATTTGCAAAGGACTGTACATGGTAAGGTATAGCGCCAACTGCCCCACGAGGGTGGAATGTACATAGCTTTTGTTATCACTCCACTCAGAAAGCTTGGTCGCGAAGATGCCCGGCGTATAGTCCATCGGCCCGCCTTGCAGGCGCGTAAAAGGCAGGATGACGGTGTGACCGGGAGCGTTTCCGCCAAAAGCCTCGTACTCGCCGCCCCTCGCGCTCTCATTGCCCACCATGTTTGGCCACGTGCGACACAACCCCGTGGGTCGAGTTGCCTCGTGCGCGTTGACCATGATACGATGCTTGGCGGCCTCTTTGACCACATACATGTAGTGGTCATTCATGGATTGCGAGAAGTGGTGGTCGCCCCTCGGGATAATGTCTCCGACATATCCCGTCTTCACTGCGTCATAGTTATACTTGTTCATCAGGCTGAAAGCCTTTTCCAAATGCCGCTCATAATTTACGGCACTCGATGATGTCTCATGGTGCATCAAGAGTTTCACGCCCTTGGAATGGGCGTAATCGTTGAGGCCCTTGATGTCGAAATCTGGATAAGGGGTGACGAAATCGAATACATTTTGTTTCCAATGGTTGGCCCAATCCTCCCATCCTACGTTCCAGCCTTCTACCAAAACTTGGTCGAGACCGTTTTTAGCGGCGAAATCAATGTATCGTTTCACCTTGGCCGTGTTGGCCGCGTGACGTCCATTTGGTTTGGCTTTCGACCAGTCTATCTGGTCAAGTTTGATGGAAGGGAACTCGTCCGTGTAGTTCCACGAGCTCTTACCGACGATCATTTCCCACCACACGCCACAGTATTTTATGGGGTGAATCCAGCTTGTATCCTCTATCTTGCATGGCTCATTGAGGTTCAGTATGAGGTTGCTCGACAGCATGTCGCGTGCGTCGTCGCTCACCATCACCGTTCGCCATGGGCTCACACATGGTGTCTGCAAGCATCCTTTGGCTCCGTATGCGTCTGGCGTGAGCCAACTCTCAAACGTCATAGTCTTGTCATCAAGGTTGAGGTGCATGGTGGAATAGTCCACGCAGGCAGCCTCATGAATATTGATATACAAGCCGTCTTGGCTCTTCATCTGCAACGATGTCTGTACCCCGGTGGGCGAGAATACTGCCACCGACGAGTTTCCCCAGTTCACAGCGTCGTGGAAGCGAGCCCTGATTTCCGACAGTTTGCTCTCCTGTGTCTCCTGCTCTTGCGTGTCATAGTCGCCCGGAATCCACCAAGCCGTATGGTCTCCGGCCATCGCAAACTGCGTGTGTTCTTCCTTAATGATAAAATAAGTCAAGCTGTCTTGCATTGGAAACTCATAGCGCAGGCCCATGCCATCGTCATAAACCCTGAACCTAATGACCATCATTCGTTTGGACGATGGCTGCGAAAGATTGACGGCCAATTCGTTATAGTGGTTGCGAATGGTGGCTGTCTCTCCCCAAACAGGCCTCCAAGTTTCATCAAAAGATGTCGTTTTGGCATCCATTTTCACAAATCCATCCATTAGGTTTGTCTCTCTTAGCCCCTTGGATGCGTGCTTGTCTTTCATTAGTTCCAAACCCAATCGTGATGGCTTCACCACGACTTTGCCCTTGTAGGTCATCTCATAGGTAGGCACGCCATTGCCCACGAGCGAGAATTTCACAGCCATATGGCCATTGGGGGATGTTACCTCCTGTGCCATTGCGGACACGGAAAAGAGCAAAGATACCAATAGAATGTTTAGTCGCATAGTTGTTATTGAAAAGTGAGGGAGGTGCGCCAATGGGCATATTGCCTCCCTGTTCATGTGTAAAAAGTATTTATGCTATCTATTCGCAATCCATCATTCAAGCATTAAAACACCCCCAAACGACAACGAGCGTTTCCGAATCATGTTTTGTGAATGGTAGTCGCGCATCCCGTCTCATCGCCCACTTTGGGCAACAAGCTCTTTCACGTTGGCCATAAAGCCCTCGTTGGCCATCAGGTCCTCAATGTTCAGGTGCATGCGATAGCGCCAATAGTGGCGTGGGTTGGCTGGTATGTTGATACGCTCGGCGTCGGCGTCTTGCAAACGCAAGCCCTCGTCCACGGCAAGCCAGTCTTGCAAACTCAGCACGCATAGCATGCTTGGAGAAGCGAGCTGTCGAGCCACGATGTCACGAGCGAGCCATCCAGGCAGCGGATGGGGTGCGGGACCGCCACGATAGAGCATGGAGTTGTAGTAATCTTGCGTACGTTCATAATCCTCGTCCCACCATTGGCGCAACGTCGCCATGTCGTGCGTGGAAAACGTGCACACGGACCGATATGGGTTGCGCGACAAGTGACCGAAACGCACGTGCGGGTCCTTGGGCATGGATTGGATTTCCAAAGACAATATGCGAAGTTGCTCAATTACCCATGACACACAATCGGGCACCATGCCAAGATCCTCGGCACACACCAGCATGCGAGTGCTCTCAACAAGCCTTGGCAACTTTTTCATGGCCTCGCTGTACCAGAAATGGTTGTTGCGACGATAGTAATAATCGTTATAAAGACGGTTGAATGCCGCTTTATCGTGGTCGTAAAGCGCCTCGTACGTGAAATCGAACTGGGCGGAAATACGTGGATGAAATTTGTTTTTATCGTTGCTGTCGCGCACAAAAAGTACATTGGATATGAGTGCGTACAAGCCGTCTCGCAAGTTCAGTTCACGCTCGTCGGTCACATCGGCGAAAGCCTCTCGCACCTTGCGCTGGGTGTCATACTCTGGTTTCATGGCCCAAATATCGTCGTGCTGGTGTACGAGATATTTGTCTTTCACCTCTGCGGCGCGTTCCCCGAACATTCTGTCAATAATCCAATCGGCGATGAATGGGTCGCAGAACTGACGCTCGTCAAAACGCAAGCCATATCCCTCAATCTCCTCTCTCGACATGCCAAGGGCTGGCTGGAAATGGCCGAGCAAGCCATGCACGGCGTTGATGGGTATCTGCCAAATGCGGAAGAAGCCGAGCACGTGGTCTATGCGATAAGCGTCGAAATACTTGGCCATGTTCTGAAAACGGCGCACCCACCACTGGCATCCGTCCTTGAGCATTTCTGTCCAGTTGTAGGTGGGGAAGCCCCAGTTCTGTCCATTCACCGAGAATGCGTCTGGTGGGGCGCCCGCCTGGCCATTAAGGTTGAAATATTTAGGATCCATCCACACGTCACAGCCATATCGGCTCACGCCAATAGGGATGTCGCCTTTGAGCACCACGCGGCGTTCAAGAGCATAGGCGTGCACCTGTTTGAGCTGAGCGCTTAGCACGTATTGCACGAAATACCAAAACGCCACATCCTTGTACTCCTTCTTGCGTGGGTTGGAGAGGGCTTTTCGTTCTGCCTCGTCCCACGTGTTGTGGTCTGGCCATTTGCTGAAATCGGCCGTGCCATAAAGGTCGCGCAGGGTGGAATATTGCGCGTAGGGCACAAGCCACTGCTCGGTATCTGTGAAAAAATCCCTAAACTCCGCCGTGCCCATCATAGACTTTCCCTCCTGCGCATAAAGCAATCTCAGGTATTCTATCTTGGCGTTGTTCACTCGCTCGTAGTCCATTTGGGGCAGCTGGTTGAGCTGTTCGCGCAGCGCTGCATAATCACTACGCGTCTTGCCGTCTTTGAGTTGAGGCAACTGGTTGAGGTCCACGTACTGCGGATGCAGCGCGAAAACACTGATGCAACTGTAGGGGTAAGAGTCTGTCCATGTATGGGTGGTGGTGGTGTCGTTGATGGGCAGTATCTGCAACACGTGCTGGCCGCTCCGCTCCACATAGTCTACCATCTTGCGCAAATCGCCAAAATCTCCCACGCCGAAACTACTCTTGGAGCGCAACGAGAACACGGGTACGAGCGTGCCAGCCAACTTTTCGTTATAGATGGGGAAAAAAGCTTGGTCCAAATGATACACCACCACGTCGCCATCGCGCATGTCGGGCAGGTCTATCGAGCGATTAAGCCCACACTCCCAAAGTGGGGTCACATCTCCATCACTATCCAAAGCCACAAACTTAAACTCCAAATGGTCATCCCCAAGCGCACGCCTATCCAAATCTACCGCCCACTCGTTCACGTTGTGTTCGGTGAGCTTGATAGCCTTTTTGGCCGTCCATTTACCCAAAAACTCATTGTCGCCTATAATGGCCAACCGCTCGCCCGCTCTCAGTTGGGGTGCCCGCACCACGACGCGCACCGTCTGGGCGAAGTCAGAATCGAAGAGAGCCCCACGGTCACGGCGATTGATACAATCGGCCAGCGCAGAGCTATAAAGATATGAGTCTTCTGGAATGTCAGACCATCGGTCATATATATAATAGGTGTTACCCCGCTTGGCGTTCAGCTCTACCCTATGGGGCATCGTGGTCCACTCGTTTTTTTCTGTCGTGCCGTCATATTCCACGCTGTAAAAATATTGGAGCATCGCATGCTCATCGGCATGCACGCAATGGTGCGTCCACCGCATGCCGTCCACAGTATTCATCCGATATTTTTTCACGACATTGTCGCAAACCACATTCAAGATGATTTCCTCACCAAACTTGGTTTGGTAGTCCACATTAAAATTTAAGTTCATAGTCTTTAGGCTTATTTTGTTTCAAAGATAGCAAAATATTCACTTGCTTATCTTTAGCCCATAACAAAACCTCCTAAAAAACAATGCAATCGATTGCATCACATATTCCTTGACGAATTAATTATGACGTGACAATCCATCGGCAACGCCTGACAGTCGCAACGAAACACGGCTTAATTACACGACCATAAGTCTATTTGTGACCATGGTCAATGTTTTGAGTGCCAATAATTTTATAGTATATGATATTGTCTTAGTAAATAGCAAAAAAAAATTTCAACCCAGGCCTTTCGCTCATGTCCATGCTTTACCATCACATGGCGTGCTCTGGCGTAACCTCTCCATTTCTTATTTCAAGCGGCGTACCCCCAAGCGTTTCTTTGTGGAATATAGATCTGCATCACAAAATATCCAATTTGTTAACTTATAACGGAACTAACATTTCCCGGTTTATCCTAATGACACCGTGGACAATTTTGGGCGTGACGCTTATGGATGAATATACCGTTTTGAAAATCTCAACCTCACTTACTACCGGGTGCCATATTTCAATCCTTGCTTAGAAAAACACCTGACGACTATCTATGCTATATACACGGAGTCCATGTAGCATGTAAACAGCAAGGGCTGTCATTTGCTTTTTGTCATGATAATTCTGAAAAATAAACAGGAACAAAAAGTGCATTTGTAAGCGTAAAAATGGAAAGACCATGCCAAAAACATCCGTCAGCAAACTAAAAAAATGGAGAGCATAATGCCTTTAGGCCTTTATGGCAATGCGTGAAAGTCTCATTCGCCACCCGTTTAAGGCCGAAAGGGAACGCGATTAGGTATTAATTGGAAGCCGTTTAAGGCCTAATGGCAAAACGATGGCAAAGACTTTTTTCTCTAATCAAGAAACAAAACTACGCAAAGCGCTGTCTATCAGCAAAGTGACGAACTTGTTGAAAATAGCGCAAAAAACTAACAATTGGCAACCCTCATTGCTTATAGAACGGTTTGGCCAACTGTTATTCAGATTTTTTCAAAAACATTTTCTGTCAGATCCTCTCAAAGGTGGATGACCAACGCCACGCCTTCGGTCCCGACACCTACCCCATAACGACAGCCCTCGCCAGTGAGCTTGTCGCCTATCCAATAGCCCAGCAGCGTGCCACCGACACCTATCGACGCTCCCGCGACCACATCGTGCCAATGATGCCGATGGCGAGCCACACGGTCTACAGCCACGCCCGTAGCCACCGCATAGCCCGCCACGCTGATCCATGGAGACACGTGGCGGTACTCCTTGTCAAGGATGGTGGCTCCGGCAAAAGCCGCGGAGGTGTGCCCCGATGGAAACGAGCGACGGTCGGTCCAGTCTGGACGCCGCTCGCGCACAGCACATTTCAGGCCCCACGTCACACCCGATGACAAGGCATAAGCCAAGGTCGAGTTGACAGCCAATCGTTTCCACGAGCTGGCACTCCGCACGCCAGAGACCTTGAGCGCATAGGTAGAGGCCACCGGCACAAACCGCAACCAATCGTCAGCGCCATCGCCACGATAAGGTTTTTGTGCATGGAGCGAGAGCGACAGAACACAAAGGAATGACAGAATACCAAGTCTTGTTGTCATAAAAACATCATTTTGACGTAGTGTTTGGCGCAACGTGGAGAAGTGCCAGCCATCTCGACGATTATCTATTGTCATCTTTAATAAGTGTCACGGCAGAGGCTCCGAGCACCAACGACACACCTGCCACTATCATCATGTGGCTCTGCACGCTGCCAACCAAAGCTAAGATGACGCCGCCTATGGCCGCAGCCACTATCTGTGGTATACAAATAGTGCCGTTGAACAGGCCCAGATAGGCACCCATGTGACCGTAGCCTTGCAGGGCATTGGTGACAAAGGTGAACGGCATGGCGAGCATGGCGGCCCATGCGAAGCCTATCAACAAGAACGGAACAAAGAGCAGATACTGATCGTGGACAAAGGCGCACGACACAAAACCGACCGCGCCCAAGAGCAGGCTGACGGCGTAAGCCATCTTGCGATTGGTGAACTTGGGCAGGATGGGGGCCCACAGCACAGAACCGATGGCTTGCACGGCAAACAGTATGCCCACCCAGTTGCCGGCCGTCTGATAACCCTCTGAGGTGACATCGGTGGTGCCCCACACGTTGGCAGCCACCGTGCCATTGGTGTATGTCCACATATACATGAACGCAAACCAGCAGAAAAATTGTACCGCCCCAACTTTCCAGAACGTGGCGGGAGCGTTCTTGAGCAGTTTTATCCAGTTGCCACTGCCCTTGTCCTCGTCAGGGGTCTCGGTGGCTCCGTTGTATTGCTCGTACTCTTTTGGCGGCCATTCTTTCACCTTGGCAACGGTATAGACAACGCAAAGGATGAGGATGGCAGCGCCAACATAGAAGCTATAAATCACCGAATCCGGCACCACGCCTTTGGGAGCGGTGTTGGCGATGCCTAAAAAGGCGAACAAAAACGGGAAGACATAGCCCGCCAACGACCCCGCGTTGCACAAGAAGCTCTGTATGGAATAGGCTTTTGCCTTCTGTTTCTCGTTGACCATGTCGCCCACAAGCATCTTGAAGGGTTGCATGGCCATGTTGATAGAGGTGTCGAGAAACATCAAAGCCACCAATCCAAACATCATGGCGGTGGACACGGCCATGCCAAACGACCCGGCGTTGGGCAGCAGACACATCACGATGACGGCCAGCGCGGCACCAAGAAACAGGTAGGGTATGCGCCGCCCCCAACGCGTCCACGTCTTGTCAGAGCACGACCCGACAATGGGTTGTACGACAATGCCCATCAATGGGGGCAGTATCCAAAAATAACTAAGGCTGTGGGGGTCGGCCCCCAACGTGGCGAAAATTCTCGAGATGTTCGCGCTTTGCAGGGCATAAGCTATCTGCACGCCGAAGAAACCAAAACTAAGGTTCCATAAACCCCAAAAGGACAAATTGGGCTTTTTTAATTCACTATTCATAATTTACAATGCACAATTAGGTGGTGTAATAATTTACGACGCGTCATTTACGACGCGCAATTATGGCAACCGGTCAAGATTGCAGTTCTGTTTTGATCTTTTTATTGTTTGCTTTTGATATTGATTTTACGATAGACATTAACAACTTGCATGACACTACACGATCATTGTTCATACTTGTGAACACATGCCCTGACATATATCCTACTTGAGACATCAGCCCGAGCCAACAGTTCAACTCCTCGGCCCCACGCGAGGCAATGCTCGTATTTAAATGAAAGTCCGCGCGGTTCTGTCCTCGCAATGCCTCTCGAGCATTGGCTCCTATGCTTGTGCCGCGCCTCAAAATCTGACTTGACAAATCATACTCACAAAAACTTTCTCGTAAATAACGAGCGAGCTTTACACTGCGAGGGGCATTGCTCATACTTTTCACGATGGTAACATTACCGTATATATCTTTCATAATTGAAAAATTAAATCCAAATTGCGAAATGAAAAATCTAATAATGGTATTTCCTAATTGTGAATTGAATATTGCGAAATGTGAACTATCTCGTTGTCCCCCTCACCACCAAGCGTGTTCTTACCACCCGCTTCTCTATCTTGTCTATTGGTGTTAGCCCCTCTACCTTATTAATAAGAATATCGGCGGCCTCCTCGCCCACTCGCACCCCACGTTGCTCCACAGTGGTAAGCATAGGGTCGCAAGCCACGGCGCGCTGGCCATTGGTAAATCCACAGATGGATATTTCGGCCGGCACCTTGAAGCCCATGCGCTTGGCCGTGTAGAGAATGCCGATGGCCGTGTCGTCGTTCACGGCGAAAAAGCCATCGGGAATGTCTTTTTGGGATAGTACGTCAGGGGTGATGGCCTCGGCGTCGGCACGGTTGTCACAGATGCGAAAAAACCGCTCGTCGGGCTGAAGGCCATGCCGCAACAGCGCGTCACGGTAACCATTGTATCTATTTTTGGATATCTGCATGTTCATCGGCGAACTGTAAAAGGCAACGCGCCGGCAACCAGTCTCGATGAGATGAGTAACAGCATTGAACGCTCCTTGGTAGTCATCCACCACAACACGGTTGCAATCGAGCCCAGTGCATATACGATCATAAAACACAAGCGGCACTCCATGATCAATGAGTTTTTGGAAATGGTCATATCGCTGGGTGTCCTTGGCTTGCGAAACGATAACACCACACACTTTCTGCTCATAGAACCGACGACAGAGTTGCACCTCGAGATCATATTCCTCGGCACTCTGGCCAATCATGATGATATATCCACGCGATGTGGCCTCTCGCTCAATGCCACTCAATACAGACGAAAAATAATAGTGTTGAAACTGCGGAAGTATCACGCCTATGATCTTCATAGGCCTCTTCCTGCTATTACGCAGACTCTCAGCCAGCACGTTGGGATAATAATTATGTTCCCGCGCGTAGGTCTGAATCTTCTCGCGCCGCGCCTGACTGATGCTTGGGCTATCTTTCAAGGCACGCGACACCGTTGCCACCGACACCCCAAGGGCGCTGGCAATATCTTTCATCGTTATCGGAATTGACGGTTTCATAATTTAGGTCTGAAATAAGGGCAACCTGCCATGCTATGGTTCTTATATCGCAACTATGATAGTACGGTTGTGAGGTAGATGTTGCAAAAATACGCAATTAACATATAATTAGCCACTTGCAAAATTACAATTTTTACTTTAATCAATGCAAACGATTGCACGCCAATAACTTCAAATTTGCTGTTAAAAAATATCAAGCTATCCAAATAAGGGCTATTTTTGCAATATCAATCGATGCTAACAGAGAAACAATCATCCCAAAATCAGCAACCTAAACAACAATTCGCGGATGGGGTGACTACCTTTAGACGAGACAACAACTTAATATAAACTTAAAAACCAAAATGATGAAGCAGGAAAAATTCACATTTCCGCTGAGAATACTAACACTTTTGTGCGTGTTGGTTCTTTCAGCAAGTGCCTTTGCGCAGCAAATCGTTGTGAAAGGTCATGTAAAAGATGAGACCGGCGAACCGATCATTGGCGCCACCGTTAGAATTGCAGGGCAAACGGGTGGAACAGTGACCGATATTGACGGTAACTTCACACTCAACGCCGATCTCGGCACTACAATCTCTGTAAACTTTATTGGCTATGAGGTAGCGGAAGCTCCTGCAGCCGCCAAAATGGTCTTCACACTGAAAGAAGCAAAGAGTGAATCTCTCAACGAAGTGGTGGTGATAGGTTATGGTAGAGTGAAAAAGAACGACCTGACAGGTAGTGTCACCGCATTGAACGCAGAGAAAATGGTTAAGGGTGCCGTAACCTCCGCAAGCGACATGCTGGTAGGAAAGGCTGCCGGCGTGAGCGTTATAACAGACGGTGGAGCACCGGGCGCTGGGGCTACAATACGTATTCGTGGCGGCTCGTCCATGTCGGCGTCTAACAACCCATTGGTGGTGATTGACGGAGTGCCCGTGGACGATGGCGACATCAACGGTATGGCCAACCCTCTGAGCACCGTTCACCCTGACGATATCGCCACCATGACCATCTTGAAAGATGCGTCGGCAACGGCTATCTATGGTTCGCGCGCATCTAATGGCGTGATTCTTATCACCACCAAGAAAGGCAAGGCCGGTGGCATCCAGGTAGGCTACAGTGGTTCTGTGAAGGTGAGCACCCACGCCAAAGAGGTGGATGTAATGTCGGCCGACAACTTCAAGAACTTTGTTGTATCCAAGTTTGGCAAGGGAAGCATGCAAGCAAACGCGCTTGGCAAGGCCAATACCAACTGGCAGAAAGAAGTGTTGCGCACATCGTTGAGCACCGACCATAACGTCAACGTATCTGGCTCGGTGGCCAATTTGCCTTACCGTGTGTCGTTGGGCTACACCAATGAGAACGGTATCGTGAAGACATCAAACATGGAGCGTTTCACGGGCGCGATCAACTTGAGCCCGCAACTCTTTGACAAACACCTCAGCGTGCAGCTGAATCTCAAAGGCATTTACAACACAAACCGTTTTGCTGATCTTGGCTCTTTGGGCATGGCGACACAGTATGATCCCACACAGCCCATCTATATGAAAGATTCAAAGTATGGCAACGGCTATTTCATGTATCTCAAGAAGGACGGAAAGCCCATTGATATTGCGTTGGCTAATCCCGTCTCCATACTCACGGACAAGAGTGACAAGTCAAAAGTATACCGTAGCATCGGTAACGTTCAACTTGATTATAAGTTCCATTTCTTGCCCGAACTGCGCGCGAACCTCAACTTAGGATATGACGTTTCCAAAGGAACGGGTGACGTAGTGACCGTGGACAACTCGCCCATGTCGTGGACTTGGGGCAATTTCAAGAAAGGATTTGGTGAGAATAGCAGCTTCTGGCAGCTCAAACGCAACACGCTGATGGAGTTCTACATGGACTATTCCAACACTTTCGGCGCTCACTTCATCGACGCAATGGCCGGTTATTCATGGCAGCACTTCTATCGCTCAGAATGGACTAAGTACCCATATTCTGCGGCCAAGGCCAAGGAATACGGCAAAGAGTTCTACAAAGGCGAGGATGATTTTATCACAGAAAACTATCTCGTGTCTTTCTTCGGACGCGTAAATTACACCTTGTTAGACCGTTATCTCTTGACGTTCACACTGCGTAACGACGGTTCTTCACGTTTCAACAAGAACAATCGCTGGGGTGTTTTCCCATCCGTGGCTTTGGCTTGGCGCATCAACGAGGAGTCTTTCTTGAAAGACACACAATGGCTTAACGACTTGAAACTGCGTTTGGGATACGGTGTGACAGGTCAGCAGAACCTCAATAGCGGCGACTATCCTTATATGGCACGCTACGCTTACTCACAGCCCGGAGCCAATTACTACTTCGGTGACAAGCGCATACAGCTCATCGCCCCATTGGCATACGACGAGAATTTGAAGTGGGAAGAGACCACTACCTATAACGCCGGCCTCGATTTTGGCTTCTTGAAAGGCATGATTTCGGGTACGTTAGATTTCTATTACCGCAAGACCAACAACTTGCTGAACACCGTAACGGCACCTGCCGGCACCAACTTCAGTAACGAAATATTGACCAATGTGGGCACGTTGGAAAACAAGGGCGTGGAACTTTCGTTGACAGCACACCCCGTTACAACCAAGGATTTCCAGTGGACACTGGGTTACAACGTGTCGTACAACAAGAACACCATCACCAAACTTACATTCAACGACGACCCCAAATACAAGGGCGTGATACACGGTGGCATTGATGGCGCTACAGGCTACAACATTCAAATCAACTCCGTTGGCAAGCCATACAACTCATTCTACGTGTTTGAGCAGATGTATGACGAGAATGGAACTCCTATCGAGGGGGCTTACGTGGACCAGAACAACGACAACAAGATAGACGAAGCCGACCTTATTCCTTACAAGAAATCGGCTCCAGACGTGTACATGGGCTTGACATCGCAGATGAATTACAAGAACTGGGATTTGTCGTTCGCGCTTCGCTCGAGCATTGGCAACTATGTGTACAACAACACACAGTCTAACCGTGAGGCATGGGACGGCTCACAGATGTACGACCAGTCAGGCTTCTTGAAGAACCGCCTGAACTCCGCTGCCAACAAGAATTTCCATATGGGACAGTACCGTAGCAGCTACTACGTGCAGAGAGCCGACTTCGTGCGCATGGACAACATCACGCTCGGCTACACTTTCAACAAGCTGTTCACCGACAAACAAAGCGCGCGCCTGTATCTCACCGTGCAAAACCCGTTTGTCATCACCAAGTATAGTGGCATTGATCCTGAAATCAGCGGCGAAGGAATAGACAACAAGATCTATCCGAGACCTATCTCGTTTATGTTTGGTTTCAATTTCAAATTCTAAATAGCAAGTAAAAAATGAAAACATATCATATAAAAAAATCGTTGTTCTTGCTCTTCACAGGAGCGTTGATGGGAACGACATCGTGCGTAAACGACTTGGACACTCAGCCTTTGGACAAGGACGAATTGGTTTCTAATGTGGTGTTCAAGGCCAATATAAAGGAATACACCCAGAGCCTCGCTAAAATTTATGCGGGCATGGTAATCGGTGGAAACAAAGGCGGAGACGCCGAGCAAGACGTCAAGGGTATAGACGGAGGCTCGCAGGCTTCTTTTATACGCGTGCTATGGAACATGCAGGAACTGGCATCCGACATGGCCCATTGTGCTTGGAACGACCCCGGAATCCCCGACTTTAACCATCTTTCTTGGGATTCGTCAAGTCCATGGATCAAGGGTTCGTATTACCGATTGGCCTACCAAATCAACTTGGCCAACGCTTTCCTTCGTGAGACCACCGATGACAAACTCAGTAGCCGCGGTTGTAGCAATGAGGTGAAAAATACTATCAAGGAGTATAGGGCCGAGGCTCGATTCCTGCGTGCGCTCACTTACATGTACGCTTTGGATTTGTATCGCAACTATCCGTTCTTTGACGAGAACAGCCCGATAGGCAGCAAAGGCCCCAAGCAAATCATGAAGAAAGACCTCTTCAATTACGTGGAGAAAGAATTACTCGAAAGCGAGAAAGATCTCTTGTCCCCAGTCGTGGGTTACAATCCCAATTACGGACAGGCCAACAAGGCCGCCGCGTGGGCTGCCCTGTCACGTTTGTATCTCAATGCCGAGACCTACGTGGGAGAGAAGAAGTACACAGAGTGCATCACTTATTGCAAGAAGATTATCAATGCTGGCTATGAGTTGGAACCCAAATACGCTGACATGTTCAAGGCTGACAACGACCATTCCAAGGAAATGATTTTCCCACTCCGATACGAGGGTGCCGAGACCATGACATGGGGAGGCATGACAGCTCTGCTATGCTGGGGAGCAGCTCAATTCCAAGAAGAGACCAACGCCAAAGGCGCTTGGCAAGGCGTGCGCGCCAAATCGTCACTGCTCAAGTTGTTTACCAACGAGAAAAAGCATGAGGAAGACACGCGCTTCGCCATGCTACGTTTGGATGGAACAAAGAACGTGGAGATTGTCAAGGAAGGCGACTTCAAGGACAACGGTATTCCCGTGACCAAGTTCTACAACATAAACAAGGATGGCAGCAAGCCCGCGTCCAACGAGGCTTACGTTGACTTCCCATTGTTCCGATTGGGCGAAATCTACCTGAACTTGGCCGAGGCGGTTCTCCGTGGAGGCACAGGTGCCACAAAGAACGAGGCCATGAACTACCTGAACCAGCTGCGCAAGCGCGCATACAAGGACAAGACCGTGGCGCCTATCGACGACAACAACTTCACATTGAAGTTCTTGCTCGACGAGCGCGGACGCGAACTCTTCTTTGAGGCACAACGTCGCACAGATCTTGTGCGGTTTGATAAATACACTACCAACGACTATGTATGGCCTTGGAAGGGCGGCGTGGCCGAAGGAAAAGGTGTGAACGACAAGTATAAGGTATTCCCATTGCCTTCAGACGACATTGGCTCCAACCTCAACTTGAAACAGAACGATGGTTATTAATGGATAAACTGATTAAAACTAAAGATCATGAAATTAAAAAATATATTATTTATTGCCGCCGGTTTCATGGCCATGACATCGTGCTCTGACGATATCACCACGCCAGTACTCAAGCTGCAACAAGCCGCGAAGCTCAACGCTGTCAACCCAGCCGACATCACCTTCACGCAGGCAAACAGTGCCGAGGCTTTTCCCAAGATAAGCTGGGAAAAGGCCAATTACGGCAAAGGGGCGGTGGTGGAATATACTGTCACCATTACCAACAACGAGAACAAGAAGAGCGTCGTGGCTGGCGTAACAGAAGACACAAAGCTCACATTCACCAACGACGGCATGAACTCGCTGTTGGCCAAGGTTGGCGCCTACCCCGGCCACACATACGACTTCACCGTGTCGCTCAAGTCTTCGGCATTCAAGACGATGACCAACGATGCACAAAACACTGTCAACTTCAAGGCCACGCCTTACGACCCCAACACCGTGAACATCAACTGGAAGTATGCCTACGTGGCTGTGGGTTATCCGGAGTGGGATTATTCCAAGGCTTATCTCCTTGGCGACCCTGACGGCGACGGCACTTACCAAGGTTGGGTACAGTTTGACGAAGAATGTACTTTTGCTGTCGTGGATGGCAAAGACATTACCAAGGTACTTGCCAAAGACCAGAAGGTTGATGCAAAGCACAAGGGATTTGTGGAGATTACGCTCACACCCGAAGGCAATGTGACCATCGGACAGCCCTGTGAATGGGGCATGATTGGTGAAGCTACATCTGGAGGATGGACCAAAGACACCAAGATGGAGTACGACAAAGACACTCGTATGTGGACGGCAATCACACCGTTGACAGATAAAGAGTTCAAGTTCCGTGCCAATGAGGGTTGGGATATCAACTACGGTAGCGACCCAACAAATCCCGAAGTGCTATCCAAGGGAGGCAACAACCTCAAGGTGGCTAAGACACACGCATACATCGTGAAGCTCAATTTGACCACCGCTGGCAAGTACACCTACACCATGGAAGAGACCGACATCGAGATGTCGAGTGCCGAACTTTCAGTGCCTGGCTCTTATCAGGGTTGGGATCCTAAAGCAGAAACTGCTTACAGACTCAACTCAAAGAGCCGCGACTTCCAATACACGGGCATCTATTACTATCCTGCCAACACCGAGTTCAAGCTCTACGATGACGGCAAATGGCTGGGAAGCGTAGGCGAAGTGAAATGGAACGACACCAAGACAAAGGCAGAGATTGCCCTTGGCGATGGTGCCAACATCAAGCTCGCCGAAGGTGGCTGGTATCGCATCACAGCCAACACCAAGAAAATGCTTGCCTCCATTGCCAAGACAGGATGGGAGATTATCGGCGACGCTACCCCCGGTGGATGGGACAAGGGACAACTGATGACCTACAACCCCAAGACCAAGAAGTGGTCTATCACCATAAAGATGAAAGATGGTGAGTACAAGTTCCGTTGGGATGCCTCATGGGAAAAGAACTTCGGTGGTGCCTTGACGGGCCTTACCCAAGGTGGGGGAAACATCAAGATTGGTGCGGGTACCTATCTCATCGAACTTGACCCCGAAGCCAAAACCGCTACCGTGACAGAGAAATAAGCTGCCGCGGGAGACACATAAACTTCTAACAAGGCGTACTCCCACATCTTCTGGGGGTGCGCCTTTCTTGTAGACACGCATCATTTCAATCCACCTAACAAATACAAATCATGAAACATTTTTATTCCATTCTTGTCCTATTGCTATCGCTTTGCGCCAACGCCGGCGCACAGGGCTGGCCCGCCAACTACAAGGGCGTGATGTTGCAAGCGTTTTATTGGGACAGCTACAGCGACACGCAGTGGACCAATCTCGAGAGCCAGGCCGACGAGCTGTCGCAATATTTCGACCTGATATGGGTGCCGCAGTCGGGCTATTGCAACGAGACGTCCATGCAGATGGGCTACGCGCCTATATGGTGGTTCAACCACAAGAGCGCGTTTGGCACCGAGGACCAACTGCGCTCGATGATCAAGGCTTACAAGGACAAAGGCACGGGCGTCATTGAGGACGTGGTCATCAACCACCGAAAAGGCAACAATAACTGGTGCGACTTTCCCGAGGAGACATGGAAAGGGCAAACCATGCACTGGTCGCTGGCCGACATCTGCCAAAACGATGATGGCGGAAACACCAAGCGAAACGGCTACGACGTGTCGGGAGCGATGGACACCGGCGACGACTTTTCCGGATGCCGAGACCTTGACCACACCTCGGACAACGTGCGAAAGAACGTGAAACTATACTTACGATTTCTCAAAGAAGAACTTGGCTACACCGGTTTTCGTTACGACATGGTGAAGGGTTTCGCCGCGAAATACATTGGCGAGTATAATGCTTCGGCCCAACCCACCTACTCCGTGGGCGAATACTGGGACGGAGATCCCGCCAAACTGAAAAGCTGGTTAGACGGCACCAAGGTAGATGGAAAGATACAGAGCGCGGCGTTCGACTTCGCGCTGAAATATTACATCAACGACGCGCTCGGTGGCGGCCAATGGAACCGTCTGGACGGCGACTGCCCAGCCAAGGCCCCCGCATACAGCAGGTACGCCGTGACCTTCGTAGACAACCACGACACCGACCGCGACAACAACCGGCTCGCGGCCAACTACATAGCCGCCAACGCCTACATCATGGCCATGCCAGGCACTCCCTGCGTGTTTCTCACCCATTGGAAACAGTACAAACAACGGCTACAAAATAGCCGTGGAGGGTGATGGCTATAAATACTATGTGGCCGACAACGTGGACATTTCGGCCGTTCAGGCTATCGCCGACGAGGAGCCGCAAGCATTCACGCCACCCGCGTTCTGCACCATCGACAACGACGAGCGATGCGCCTTCTTCGAGGCCCCGAGCTTCTGGACAGGCAACGTGCGCTGCTGGCAGTGGGACCAAAAAGCCAACTACACCGGTGGCTCATGGCCCGGCACGGACTGCCGGTACGTAGGAACGACCAAGGATGGCAACAAGGTTTACAAATGGAGTTGGAACAAGCAGACCAAGCCTGCCAACAACACCGACGCTGGCATCATCTTCAACTGTGACAACGGAAGCAAGCAAACCGCCAACTTGGAATTTGTTAACGGCGGCTACTACGACAACTACTCCGGCACCAAGCCCAAAGGCATCGTCACCACATCCACGGGCATCAACGAGGTGCATGGCTCGCAAAACGTTGATGGCTGGTACACCATTGGAGGCGTAAAAACAAACAAGCCCACCCATAAAGGCGTGTATATCCACAACGGCAAGAAAGTGATCGTGAACTGATTGTAAACGTACCTCACGGTAACATTC
>QWCJ01000221.1_pt1 | contig 22691 bp, 16 predicted proteins | sample 1972501 | NCBI WGS metagenome assembly QWCJ01 (sample SAMN09866711, study PRJNA288562) | Human vaginal metagenome isolate term2_vaginal, whole genome shotgun... | isolation source: vagina | host: Homo sapiens | place: USA: California
TACTTGCCGGTGAAGATTTCCTTCACCCGGTCGCGCAGGTTCTCGTCGACCTTGCCCCAGTAGGTCCAGCACTGCTCAGCCACCTGGTCAGACACACCGTCCATCGCGCCTGCGATGTTGTTTGCCAGGCGCTCCCGGGCGGCGTCATCCAGAACCTCGCGCACCAGCTGACCCGCCTGGATGAAGTCGTCGTCCTCCGGGTGGCGGACGTATGCCCCGCGGGTCAGGTCAGTGCCGTGCAGGTCGTCGTACAGGCCCAGCTCCTCCGCGGCGGTCACGGCGGATTCCTGGCCACGGCCAAAGCCGTACTGGGATTCACCGGCGGCCACGCCCTGCTCGACGGCACCGGAGCCGTCGTTGACGTCGTTTGTGCCCTCGCCGCGCTCGAAGCGATTCGGGGAGTACACCGGGGTGCCGGCCGGCGGGAACTCCTGGTTACCCGCGCCGTCCTTGGCGGTGTAGTAGTTCTTCTCCGCAACGACGGAACGGTTGGAAGGCAGCTGGTGGAAGTTCACGCCCAGGCGGTAACGCTGCGTATCGGCGTAGGCGAAGGCACGAGCCAACAGCATCTTGTCCGGGGAAAGACCAATGCCCGGCACCAGGTTCGACGGCGCGAAAGCAGCCTGCTCGATCTGGGCAAAGAAGTTCTGCGGGTTCTCGTTCAGCGTGAAGTGGCCGACCGGAATCAGCGGGTAATCCTTCTGCGACCACGTCTTCGTCAGGTCGAACGGATTCCAGCGGTAATCTTCCGCCTCGGCGACAGGCATGATCTGCACCTTCACATCCCACGTCGGGTAATCGCCGCGTTCGATGGCGTCATAAAGATCCTGGCGGGAGGAATCGAAGTTGCCGGAAGCAACGACCTTGGCGGCTTCCTCGTCGGTGTAGAAGTCCCAGCCCTGGCGGGTCTTGAAGTGGTACTTCACCCAGAAACGCTCGCCGGCGGCGTTGATCCACTGGTAGGTGTGGGAGCCGAAGCCGTCCATGTGGCGGAAGTCCGTCGGGATGCCGCGGTCGCCCATCAGGTAGGTCACCTGGTGTGCGGTCTCCGGGGAGCGGGTCCAGAAATCCCACTGCATGTCCGCGGAGCGCAGGCCGGAATCCGCCAGGCGCTTCTGGGAACGGATGAAGTCCGGGAACTTAATGCCATCGCGCAGGAAGAACACCGGGGTGTTGTTGCCCACGATGTCGTAGTTGCCCTGTTGGGTGTAGAACTTCAGCGAGAATCCGCGCACGTCGCGCACCGCATCGGGGAAGCCCTGCTCGCCCGCGACGGTGGAGAAGCGGGCCAGCATCGGGGTCACGCGCCCCGGCTGGAACAGGTCCGCCTTGGTGTACTTGGAGACATCCTCGGTGATGGTCAGCTCACCGAAGGCGCCGGAGCCCTTAGCGTGCACGTTGCGCTCCGGGATGCGCTCGCGGTTGAAGTGTGCGTGCTTTTCCACCAGGTGCACATCGGAAAGCAGCAGCGGCCCCTGCTGACCCACGGTCGCGGAGTGCTCCTCGGTGCTGACCGGGGAACCGTTCACGTTCGTCGAGGCCCCGGAGTAGGGGCACACGCCGCGGGAGGCGACGTCCTTGGCCGTGGTGATTGGGTCGTTATTGGTGCCGTCATTATTCGTAGCAGTCATGGGTACCTCCAGATACCTAATAGCGTTGGCTATGTAATCCACCTTGCCAGAATCTCCACACCCGCGTGTTAGGCTTTGTCCATGACCAGCCAGGCAACCAGCAGTCAGGCACACGATGCCGCTGTGACCGACCTCGCCCTGCGCGCCGCCAGCGGCGACCGCCAGGCGTTGACAGAATTCATCTCCGCCACGCACGACGACGTGTGGCGCCTGCTGGCTCACCTGGCCGATACCGACCGCGCGGACGACCTCACGCAGGAGACCTACCTGCGCGTTTTGAGCGCCCTGCCGCGCTTCGCCGCCCGCTCCACGGCACGCACCTGGATCCTCTCCCTCGCCCGCCGCGTGTGGGTCGATAGCGTACGCCACGACATGGCCCGCCCCCGCAGTTCCGCCACGGAGATTGAGGACGCCACCAGCGCCACCCCCGCCGCCGAAACCACTGGCGGTCAAAGCTGGGCGGAATGGGTGGACACTCGCGCCCTCATCGACCAGCTAGAGGCGGAACGTCGCGAGGCTCTGATCCTCACGCAGGTGCTGGGCTACACCTACGCCGAGGCCGCGAAGATCGCTAACGTCCGCGTGGGCACGATCCGCTCCCGCGTTGCCCGCGCCCGCGCCGACCTGGTTGAGATGGCTGGCGAGGGACGAGGTGGCGTCACAAAGAAAGAAAAGACAGCAAAGAACAAGCGCCGCTTCGGCGTAGCCTAACCCGGGTACAGCCACGCGCCGCGGCGCGTTTAAGGAACCACAGGGCCAACGGGCTAGGCTGGTTCACATGAGCACGAGCGCTAAAACCCCCGCTATCGCCCCCAATTCCGCCCTCCTGCTGCTGTCTTTCGGCGGCCCGGAGAAGGCCGAGGACGTGGTGCCTTTCCTGGAGAACGTCACGCGCGGCCGCGGCATCCCCCGCGAGCGTTTGGAGAAGGTCGGCGAGCACTATTTTGCACTCGGCGGCCGCTCCCCCATCAACGACCAGAATAAGCAGCTGATCCGCAACATCGAGGCTGAGCTGACCCGGCGCGACATCGACCTGCCCGTGTACTTCGGCAACCGCAACTGGGAGCCCTATGTGGAGGACGCGCTGCAGCAGATGTCCCGCGATGGCATCCGCCACGTGTACGTCTTCGCCACCAGCGCGTGGGGCGGTTACTCGGGTTGCTCGCAGTATCAGGAGGATCTGCGCCGCGCCATCGCTGCCTGCGAGGAGGTCGGCCTGGAGGCCCCGAAGGTGGAGCGCCTGCCGCAGTTCCACCGCCACCCGACGTTCATCGCGGAGTTCGCCCGAGCCGTGGATGCGGCACGCGAGCAGCTGCGTGCAGAGCACGGCGAGGAGGTGGCCGCGCAGGCAGACCTGGTTTTCACCGCACATTCGGTGCCGACGGTGGCGGATAAGGCGGCGGGGCCGCACAAGTTCGGCGGGAATCTGTACTCCCAGCAGGTGCTGGATGCCTCGCGATTGATCCAGCAGGCCAGCAGCTTCGCCAATACCCCTGGTAGCGGTGCGGATTACGGCTGGACTGGCCAGCTGGCCCGCCACGAGAACGTCGGCGGCCGCGGGGATGGCCCCGCGCACACGGGTGAGACTGTGGGGGTCGACGTGGGTGCCGGCACCGACCTGGACGTCGAGCTGGTGTGGCAGTCGCGCTCTGGTTCGCCGCATGTGCCGTGGCTGGAGCCGGACGTGTGCGACCACATCGAGGCACGTGCGGAGTCCGGCAATAAGCGCGCGATCGTGCTGTGCCCGGTTGGCTTCATCACCGACCACATGGAGGTCAAGTGGGATCTGGATACGGAGGCCCGCGATGCCGCCGCAAAGGCGGGCATCCCCTTCGTGCGCGTTGCCACCCCGGGTTTGACCGCCGGTTTCGCGGGGATGGTGGTTGATCTTGTTGTTGGTAGTGACGCCCCCAGCGCCAACCTCTCTGAAGATCAGCAGGCCGCGCGCGATTTGGCGGCGAAGGTGGTCGGCGAGCTGGCGACGGTTCCGGACTTCGGCCGCACGTTCAACGGCAAGCCGTGTGCGCCGGGGTGCTGCGGTAGCGAGGCCTAGCGGCCGGGGCGCGAAGACCCGGCGACACGGCGCAGCGCTAGACATTGCGCCCGCCGCTTGGCCCGGGCGCGGTGTAGCAGGGCGCGGCTAGACCAGCAGCTCCGCGATCTGGATGGTGTTCAGCGCCGCGCCCTTGCGCAGGTTATCGCCCGCGACGACCAGCACCAGGCCGCGGTTTCCGTCGACGGTCTGATCCTGGCGGATGCGGCCGACCAGGCTCTCGTCGATGCCCGTGGCGGCCAGCGGGGTGGGCACGTCCACGACCTTCACGCCCGGGGTTTCAGCCAGCAGCTTGCGGGCGGTGTCCGGAGTGATTTCGCGGTCGAATTCCGCGTGGATGGTCATGGTGTGGCCGGTGAAGACAGGCACACGCACGCAGGTGCCGGCCACGCGCAGCTCGGGGATGCCCAGGATCTTGCGGGATTCGTTGCGCAGCTTCTGCTCTTCGTCGGTCTCTTCGGAGCCGTCGTCGACCAGGTTGCCAGCCAGCGGCAGGGCGTTGAAGGCGATGGGCTCCACGTAGGGACCCAGGTCTCCGGCCTTGAGGGCGGAGCCGTCGTGCACCAGCTTGCGCAGCCCCTCGTCGTCAATGGTGTTCTCGTTAGCGGTGTTCTCAGTGGCGACCAGGTTGTCCAGCACCTGGCGCACCAGCGCGTCCACGCCGGCCAGCCCGGAGCCGGAAACGGCCTGGTAGGAGCTGACGTGCATCTGCTTCAGGCCTGCCGCCTTGTGCAGCGCGCCCATGACCGGCATGGCGGCCATGGTGGTGCAGTTCGGGTTGGCGATGATGCCCTTGGGCGGGTTCTTAACGTCCTGCGGGTTCACCTCGGAGACGACCAGCGGGACTTCCGGGTCCTTGCGGAAGGCCGAGGAGTTGTCCACGACGATGGCGCCGGCCTCGGCGAAGCGCGGGGAGTGCTCGCGGGAGGTGCTGCCGCCTGCGGAGAACAGGGCGATGTCGATGCCGCGCAGGTCCTCCGTGGCGGTGGCTGCGACGTCCTCGATGACGATCTGCTCGCCGCGGAATTCCAGCTCCTTACCCGCGGAGCGGGAGGAGGCGAAGAATCGTACCTTGTCCGCCGGAAAATTCCGCTCGACGAGGATGTCGCGCATAACGCGACCGACTTGGCCGGTGGCTCCGACGACAGCGATGGTGGTCATTCGGGGATCTACCTCTTCTATCTGTTTAAGCTGCTGTTTTAGCGTCCCGTCCCAGCGTACACGGTGGCTTCTTCGTCGCCGCCCAGCTGGAAGCGGTCGTGGATGGCGCGCACGGCCTTATCCACGTCGGTGTCGCGGATCAGTACGGAGATGCGGATCTCGGAGGTACTGATCAGTTCGATGTTCACGCCCGCGTCACGTAGCGCCTCGCAGAAGTCAGCGGTCACGCCGGGGTGGGACTTCATGCCCGCGCCGACCAGGGAGACCTTGCCCACGTGGTCGTCGAAGATAAGGTCCTGCCAGTCGTTCTGTTCCTTAATCCCCTTCAGCAGTTGCATTGCGCGGGTGGCGTCGGTACGCGGGCAGGTGAAGGTAATGTCGGTGCGGTTGTTGTCGATCTTGCTGATGTTCTGCACAACCATGTCGATGTTGATCTCGGCGTCGGCGACGGCGCGGAAGACCTTCGCTGCTTCCCCAGGGGAATCCGGGATGCCGAGAACGGCGATCTTGGCCTCGGAGCGGTCGTGTGCCACGCCGGTGAGTACTGCTTCTTCCATGGGAATATCCTCCATTGATCCAGAGACGAGGGTGCCGATGTCGGTGCTATACGAGGAGCGGACGCGCAGGGGCACGTCGAACGCGCGGGCGTATTCCACGCTGCGCAGCATCAGCACCTTCGCGCCGACCGCTGCCATCTCCAGCATTTCTTCGAAAGAGATCGTGTCGAGCTTTTGGGCGTCCGGCACGATGCGCGGGTCCGCGGTGTACACGCCGTCGACGTCAGAATAGATCTCGCACACGTCGGCGTTAAGCGCCGCAGCCAGGGCGACTGCGGTGGCATCCGAGCCGCCGCGGCCGAGAGTGGTCACGTCGCGCGTCTCGCGGTTCACACCCTGGAAGCCGGCGACGAGGCAGATTTTCCCTTCGTCCAGAGCTTCCTGCACGCGGCCGGGGGTGACATCCACGATGCGCGCATTGCCGTGCCGTTCGGTAGTCAGCACGCCTGCCTGCGATCCGGTGAAGGACTGCGCCTCCGCGCCGAAGGAGGCGATAGCCATGGCCACCAGTGCGTTGGAGATGCGCTCACCGGCGGTCAGCAGCATATCCATCTCGCGCGCGGGCGGCACGGGGTTTACCTGCTCGGCGAGTTCCAGCAGGTCATCGGTGGTGTCTCCCATTGCGGAGCAGACGACGACTACATCGTTGCCCTGCTTTTTGGTTTCCACGATTCGCTCGGCTACGCGCCGGATCCTCTCCGCGCTTTCCAGCGAGGAGCCGCCGTATTTCTGAACGATGAGCGCCACTGGTTGTTGCCACCTTCCGGGTCTAGTCTTAATCAAACTTTAGACTACTTTGTCTGTTTCCCTGGGGCTAGGGTTCGAGTAACTCTTTTTTACTTTATGACGCCACCTCTTCAGCAAACCACATTCGTCACATACGTAACACGCGCGTCGCAGGCCAATATCCGTCGCAACCCCTGGCGTCCGATAAAGTACCCAGGGTACAAAGCATGCGAATTCGGTACATCAGCGTAAGCGCGCCCATCCGGTGCAGCACAGCACGACCGACCAAGAAGATAACCATGAAGATAACGAAGAGGTGAGGGGGCACGATGCTCGAAAACAACGCTCTCGCAGTTGTTTTCGCGCTGGGCTCCGCGCTCACCATCGCCTGGGGGACGGTGGTGCGCCACCGCATCGCCATCGCCTCCGGCGAGAACCGCAGCGGCGCCATCTGGGACGCCATCAAGCAGCCAATGTGGTGGGTCGGCGTGGCCAGTGCGCTATTCGGATACCTCCTGCAAATTGTGGCGCTGGGGTTCGGAACGCTGCTGGTGGTGCAGCCGATCCTCGTACTCTCCCTGATGTTCACACTGCCACTGTCGGCGAAATACGACGGGCGGCGAATATCGGCGTCCGAAACAGCATGGGCGGGGCTTTTGACGGTGGCAGTGACCATCCTCGTTGTGCGCGGCAAACCCGCCGCCGGTCACCGCGAGCCGGACCTGGCGGTGTGGCTGGTCTGCCTGAGTATCGGCGCGGTGATTCTGCTGGCGTTTTTTGTGTATGCGCTGGAGCAGGCGGCCGCGCTGCGCGCGCTGGTGCTGGGGTCGATCACCGGCGCGATCATGGGATATGTCGCCGTGCTTTCGAAAGCCGTGGTGGATATTTTCCGCGATTTCGGGATGGCCGCGCTGCTGGCCTCCTGGGAGCTGTGGACTTTGATCGCCTTCGCGGCGATCGGCACGGCGGTGCAGCAGGCCTCATTTAACGCCGGGCCACTGAAGAACTCCTTGCCCGCGATGACAGTGGTGGAGCCACTTGTGGCGTTCGTTCTGGGCTACATCGTACTGGGCGAGAAGTTCCAGATTGACGGCTGGGAGTACGCCTACATGGCAACCGCCATTGCAGTGATGACGATCTCGACAGTGATTCTGAGCCGCAAGTCGATCGACGAAGGCGGCAGCGCTGAGGCACCCACTGAGACAGCCCCAGCCGCAGGCGCGGGCGTATCCAAGCATCAAATCAACTGATCAAACCTCATCCTATTGACAGTTTTCAGTTAGCTCTGCTTAACTACCCTCTAAGTTTTCAGCACCCTGCAGAAAGCCTCTACTCACCTTTCTAGAACTCATAAGGAGTGGGATGAAAAAGATCATCTCCACGACCGCCGTGCTTGGACTAGTCACGGGCGGTCTGCTCTTAACCTCTGCCGCATCCACTGCCGAGACCACCAGCGCCGGTATCTCACTCAGCTGCCAAGCAACCCCTTCCACAAGCCTGGCGGGGCCACAGGAATTCAGCACAGAAAATGTCACCGTCAACATTGATGCCCCAAAGAGTGTCCGGATCGGCGAGGAGTTCCGCACCGCATTCTCCATCGACCCGGTAGAGGTCGAACTGCCGGCACTTCCGATGGGCGCAAAGATGGAGAGCGCGAGCCGGTTGAAGCTGGATCTCGCTCTGCCGGCAGGCGTGGAGTTCCTCGGCGCGGATATCGACGACTCGAAGTCCAACTTGAAGGGCATGAAGGTCATCCAGGTGGATGATGCGGGTCGCCCCAGCGCCACCGGCCAGTTCCTCCGCGTAACCAGTGCAGACAATGCCACCATCGGCAATGGCCCGAACTCTGCCCGCAACCGCGAGGGCGGAATCAAGTACACGATGAATGGCTCCAAGATCGATCTACGCTTCCCTGAGATCACACTTCGCCTCAAGGCGAAGACCGCTGGGGAAAAGTCGCTGGGAGTGCGCGCCCAGGGCGCGGCGGGCACCTTCGCTAAGGACGAGAACTTCCTGACGATGCTGGGCAAGGTATCCGCTCCGATTGTCGGCACCATCTGGGCCCCGGTGCAGTGCTCGCCACGCGCGAACAGTAAGGCTCCTCTGGACCCTCGGGCCTCGAAGCTGGCGAGCGTAGACGTCGCTGAGGCTTCCGAGGTGGCTCTGAATCTCGAGGCCAGCGACACTCCAGTAGCCGGTAAGCCCACCGAACTGACCGCAATCCTCGAGCCAACCGCTGAGGGAACCGTGGAATTCACCTCCGGCGGCCTGAAAGCAAGCGCTCCGGTGGTCGATGGCAAGGCCACTGCAGAGCTGACGTTCCCAACCACTGGCGAGCACGAGGTCACGGCACGCTTCCAGCCGAAGAATTCCGGCGAGTTCAAGGAGGCTACGGCCACCACTACCGTGACGGTCGAGGGCCAGGACGCGGCCCTGAGCGTCGAGGCTCCTGAAAACGCCCCGGCGCGTTCGCGCGTAGAGGTGAAGGCCACCGTGGCGGAGGGCGCCGAGGGTACTGTGCGCTTCCGCCTGGGTGATGCGACGGTGACGGCGAAGGTAGGCGCTGGGGCCGCCGTCGCTGAGCTGCCCACCGGCTCGACCCCCGGGGATCAGCAGATCACCGCAGAGTTCATTCCCGCCCCGCGCAGCGCATTCGCAGCAGGCACGGCTAGCGCACCGATCACGATCGATGCCGTCACCGGAACGACGATCGAGCTAGGCGCGGACCCCACCGGCCCGGTTCGCCCCGGGCAGCCGGTAAGCACTAGCGCCACCGTCACCCCTGCAGAGAACACGGAGCAGGCAGAAGGCAAGGTGGAGTTCCTCATCGATGGCGAGCGGGTCACCCGCACGCTGGAGGAGCACCGCGCGACCGTGGAGTTCACCCCAGACCGCGCTGGCGAGTTCCGGGTGGAAGCCAAGTTCATCCCGGCAGATGAAACCCAAACTCCAGCCGAGGATGTACTGACCGTACAGGTCCAGGGATCCTCTGAGACCCAGCTTGAAGTCAACGCGCCGACGGACGTCCAGCCGCTGGTTGAGGCGCCAACCACCGTAACCGTTAACCCGGCTGCAGCTGGCACCGTGACTGCCGTGATTGACGGACGCCGTACTTCCGCAGAGGTTCAGGAAGACTCAGGAACCGTCACTCTGCCACTGGTGTTCCCACGCGAGGGAGACTTCGAAGTCCCAGTCACCTTCGCCCCTGCGAACCCGGCTGACGCGCAGCGCGCGGAAACCACAATCAACGTCAAGGTCGCCGCTCCTGCAGTAAGCGGCGTCGATATCGCTCTCACCGGACCCAATACCGCCGTAAAGGGCGAGAAGACGAACTACACTGCGACCCTCACCCCAGATGCAGGTGACCGTCACGGCGTGACGGGCTTCCTGGAGGTCCTTATCGACGGCAAGAAGGTCACCAAGGACGGCGAGCCGATCCGCATCCCAGTCGTTGAAGGCATCGCAGAGTTTGACGTGCTGTGGAACCGCGCCGGCGCCCAAGAACTCACCGCGGTGTTCCACAACACCGAAGGCAAGGAAGTCTCCCGCACCGCAACAACCGTGACTGTGGCGGGCGGCGCCGACAAGCCAGGTGAGACCGATAAGCCGGGCGACAATGACAAGCCTGACGAGCACACTCCGGACAAGACTGGCAATTCCAGCGGTAGCTCTAACGGCAGCTCCAACAGTGTTGCGCCGAGCGGCTCCAACGCCACGGCGACTAAGCCCTTCGCTCCGCTGGTCGAGTTCTTCCGCATGTTGTGGGAGTGGCTGACTTCACTGTTCTCCGGTGGTGGCTCCTCTACTGGTAGCTCCACCGCGCCCCGCAACTAATTCCTTCCCACCTCTTACTCCCACAAGGACTGTTCCATGACCCTAATGCCCTCCCGCCGCTTGGGCCGTATCGCTCTGGGCGCGATCACTTCCCTATCCCTTAGCTTCACACTCATTTCAGCGGCTCCCTCCAGCTTTGCCAACCCCCTTGCCGCTGCAGCTCCGACGAGCAAGTCGGTGCTGGTGAATCACCTGTGCGTCGAGCACAAGGGGTGGCTCTCCAATGGCTCCGACCTGACACTTTCGCCCGACGATGTCGCCGTCGAGTACCCGGAAACAGTGCTTCCGGGGCAGACATTCACCGTGAAGATCCAGCCGGGCGAGATGCGCACCGGTGGAAAGGATACGGGCCGGATGAAGTACGACATCGCGCTGCCGCAGGGGGTGAAGATCAGCAACCTACGCCTCGACGGTGGCGCGTCCGGCCTCAATGCCAACCCAGCTGCAGTGGTGCAGCGCGTTGATGCTGCAGGCAAGCCGAATGCCAACGGCGCTTTTGCTCGCATTTGGGACGGCGCTCACTCGGTGAATAACGGCGGCCAGGAAAACGACAACTGGGGATGGCGGACCGGTCGCGCTGGCCTAGCGGTGGACAGGAACAAGTCCTTTCGCCTGCCTCGCATCGCCTTCGACGTCACCGCCCCTACCGAGGTGGGCGCAAAGATCGTGACCGGCCTGCGCGCGGCCGGCAGCGGTGTTGGCCCCACCAGCAAGGAGAACAGGGATAACACCCTGTCGATGCTTGCCAGAGCAAACGCCACAGATGCGGTGTACTGCACCGCAGATGCCGCCGGCAAAACTCTCACCAGCACCACGGTGTCCCTGCGCGATACGCAGACCGAATTCGCCGAAACCTCCACCGACCTTGAGGTCTTCAGCGGCGCAGGCGATGTCACCCTGAAGGCCCTCGTCAAGGACACGAACGGCCAGCCCATCACCGAAGGCAAGGTCGAGTTCGACCTGGGCGATGGCGAGCGCCGCACAGTGGATGTCCGCGATGGCGTCGCGGAGCTGCGCTACACCTACGCCGAGCTGGAGGACCGCGAGTCCGTAAAGCACAAGGTTGTGGCCCGCTACCTGGGCGTCGAGGGACGCACGAGCGCCTCCGAGGCAACCACGACCGTGACGGTCAACCCCGTGCCGCGCACTGCCTTGAAGGCCACCATTGACCTCAAGGGCGAGGTCGACGCGACAGCCCCCGCGGAGGGCAAGCTGCCGCTGACTCTGCAGGCGACGGTTGGCGCTGAGCTGGCTAATCCGGAAGCAGATCCCGATGCTGATGCCGCCCTCGAGGACGGCGTGGAAGTAGTGTTCTTCAACGGCGACGAGGAGATCGGTCGCGCGAAGACCGCGAACGGCGTGGCGGAACTGCAGGCCACCGTGCCGGATGAGCCAGCCACGCTGCAGCTGCGCGCCGTCGTCGAGGACTTCGAGAACGACACCCAGGAGGTCTCCGGCGCCGAGGACACGCTTGAGCTGAAGGTGGCTCCGGTCGCGAAGACCACCCTGAAGTTGGACGAGGTTGAACCGGCGCTGGTGGGCGAAAAGCGAAAGCTGAGCGCTCAGTACACTGCAACCCCCGGCTCCCCGGAAGGGGCCGAGGTGATCTTCCGCGCCAACGGCATCCGTATCGGCACCGCGCAGACCGACGCCGAGGGCAACGCGAGCGTGGAGCACGCCTTCGACCAGGCTGGCCTGCAGACGATCACCGCGGAGGTTCGCGAGCGTGAGGTATCTGGACGCACGTTCGCCAAGGCAGTGGCCGAGCCGGTGAAGTTTGAAGTGCTCAGCCCGGGGAAGGTGGAGACCGGAACCACCCTGAGCCGCGATGAGGTGAATGTCGATCTGGACGCCCAGACGCTTACGGGCGATACTGTGGCCTTCACTGCGAAGGTGACCGTCCAAGGGGATGAGAAGATCACAGAAGGAGCAACCGTTTCCTTCTTCAACGGCGAGCAGTTCCTCGGTACCGCACCGGTTGATCCCAACACCGGCGAGGCACGTTTCGAGTACCGTTTCCCGACCCGCGGTGAACACCAGATGCGGGCAGTCTTCAACGGCCAGGAAGTCGTCAATGCCGATGGCGCAGTCACAGCGCTGCTGGAGCCCTCCACCTCCGAGGAGCTGACCGTGGAGGTAAAGGCTCACGAAATTGTGGTCGAGGATACGGGCACAGGCAATGACGGTGGCAATGACGGCAACGGAAATGAAAACCCGGATAACGGAAACCCCGGAGATAACGAGCCTGGTAAGGGCTCTTCCCAGGGATCTTCCCAGGGCTCTTCGGAGAATTCGACCCTACGCACCATTCTGATCACGCTTGGCTCCCTCGGAATCATCAGCGCGATCATCGCAGCCGCGATGCACTTCTTCAATCGCTAGCGTCTCCCTTGGGCCGCTAGTGCCCTATCAGGTCGCTAGCGCCCTAATGGGTGCCGAGACGGCGGCGTCATAAAGAAAGAACCACAAAGAAAAACCGCAACAAGCACCCCACATTGAGGGACAGATTTCCCACAATGTGGGATTTAGTGCGTTTTTGGGCGGTTTTGGGAGCTCTCCCTGTGACGCACCTAATACTCGGGCTATAGTGGTGGCTATGACTACGCCAGCGCGCAACCTGCTTCTGCGACGCGGCGGGGCTCAAAGGTTCTAAGAGATCTGAGCTTACAGCTCAACGACCGACCGGCACCCCGTCGCGGAATTTGGCGTTGCCGGTCGGGAATAACAACCAAGAACAAACAATTCTTCTCAGGAGCCCCCACCCATGTCTAACGACACTTTCATCTCCGCACCCGCCCGCATCAACACCCCGAACGGCGAAATCCCCGAAGGCCAGCCCGCCTGGAACAAACAGCGCAACTCCACCATGCCGCACGCGCGCTACCAGCCGTTCTTCGAAGAGGTAGAGGAAATCACCCTGCCGGATCGCACTTGGCCGGACAAGGTCATCGACCGCGCGCCGCAGTGGTGCGCCGTGGATCTGCGCGACGGCAACCAGGCACTGATCGACCCGATGAGCCCAGAGCGTAAGCGCCGCATGTTCCAGCTGCTGGTCGACATGGGCTACAAGGAGATCGAGGTCGGCTTCCCCTCGGCCTCCCAGACCGACTTCAACTTCGTCCGCGAGATCATCGAGAACAACAAGATCCCCGACGACGTCACCATCCAGGTGCTGGTCCAGGCGCGCGAGCACCTGATCCGCCGCACCTTCGAAGCCTGTGAGGGCGCGAAGAATGTCATCGTCCACTTCTACAACTCCACCTCGAAGCTGCAGCGCAAGGTCGTGTTCCGCAAGGACAAGGAAGCCATCAAGAAGCTGGCCACCGACGCAGCCGAGCTGATCAAGACCATCGCCAAGGACTACCCGGACACCAACTGGCGCTGGGAGTACTCCCCCGAGTCCTTCACCGGCACCGAGGTCGCCTACGCCAAGGAAGTCTGCGACGCAGTCGTCGAAGTAATGGACCCGACGCCGGAGAACCCGATCATCCTGAACCTGCCCTCCACCGTCGAGATGATCACCCCGAACGTGTACGCGGACTCCATCGAGTGGATGCACCGCAACCTGAACCGCCGCGACTCCATCATCCTGTCGCTGCACCCGCACAACGACCGCGGCACCGGCGTGGCCGCTGCCGAGCTGGGCTACATGGCCGGCGCCGACCGCATCGAAGGCTGCCTGTTCGGCAACGGCGAGCGCACCGGCAACGTCTGCCTGGTCACCTTGGGTCTGAACATGCTGACCCAGGGCGTGGACCCGCAGATCGATTTCTCCGACATCGACCAGGTGCGCCGCACCGTGGAGTACTGCAACCAGCTGCGTGTGCCGGAGCGCCACCCCTACGGCGGCGACCTGGTGTTCACCGCGTTCTCCGGCTCCCACCAGGATGCAATTAACAAGGGCCTGGATGCCATCGCGGAGAAGATCGACCCGGACGCCACCGCCGAGGAAGTCACCCAAGAGGCGATGGTCGAGAAGACCTGGGAGGTTCCTTACCTGCCGATCGACCCGAAGGACGTTGGCCGTTCCTACGAGGCTGTGATCCGCGTGAACTCCCAGTCCGGCAAGGGCGGCGTGGCTTACATCATGAAGACCGACCACAACCTGCAGCTGCCGCGCCCGATGCAGGTGGAGTTCTCCTCCGTCGTGCAGGCCGTCACCGATGCCGAGGGCGGCGAGGTGAACCCGAAGGCCATGTGGGACATCTTCTCCGGCGAGTACCTGGACCGTGTCGCCCCGATCGAGACCATCTCCCTGACCGTCGACGGCGGCCAGAACGAAGGCGAAGAGGCCAAGGTCACCGGACAGATCGAGTTCAACGGCGAAGGCAAGACTGTGCAGGGTCGCGGCAATGGCCCGATCAACGCATACTGCAACGCGCTGGAAGAGCTGGGCTACGACGTGGAGGTGCAGGAGTACAGCCAGCACGCCCGCACCTCGGGCGACGACGCTGAGGCCGCCGCCTACGTCCTGGCCGAGATCAACGGTGCGAAGTACTGGGGCGTGGGCATCGCCAGCTCCATTACCTACGCTTCGCTGAAGGCCATTACTTCCGCGGTGAACCGTTCGCAGGATGCCGCCGCTGGGGTTTCCCAGGGGGTCTAGGGGGCTGGCCTTAGCCACCCCGTCGCTCGCCCGGCAGGCTGTCCGCCTCTCGCCCGCAGCCTGCGGGCTGCCAGCGGAGCACGGTTCCCCGCTGGGTAGTATGTAGTCCATGAACGAGAACGATCACTCGGCCGCCCCCGGCCCCGAGCTCACCGGCGCGCGCCGCCCAAGGCGCCCGCGCCGCAGGGTAACTCGCCCTGCAGGTTCTCTCGCTGTTTCTTTTTCGGACGGTACTTCTTCGGACGCTAGTACTTCGGACGCCCCCTCCCCCACCCACAACCATTCCCCCGCAGGAGCCGAGGGGCGCTCTGAGCCGGGGGCAGAGGTGCACTCCGCTCCGGTTGAAAACCCCGAGCTCCGAGCTGCCGCGGATTCCAGCGGGAGCGTCAGCGGGAGTTCCCGCGAGGACAACGACCAGTCGAGCCCCCGCGAGGAGCTCGAGTCCGCTCTGCACGACCTCCCCTCCAAGGAGGAGGCCCCCTTCGCGGCCGTGAGCATCTCCACCTCCGGCATTCACCCGAAAACCTCCCGGCTGGTGGCACTTTCCGTGGTTTTCTTCGGCCCCGGCGCGGAAGCCCCCGGCGACGCTGCAAACCCCGACGAACTGCCGACCATTAACATCGGCCAGGAAGTCAGCGCGCTGACCCGCCACCTCAACCCCGGCGAAGACGCCGGCCCCTGGCACCTCCACGGCTACCAGGTCAACGAGCTCTCCCAGGCGCTGGGCTTCAACTCCAGCGCGCAGCTGATCCACCAGGCCTTGGACGGGCGCACGCTGATCATGCATGAGTCCGACTACGTGTGGGGCTTCATCACCCACGAGTTCAAACTGTCGCAGCGCTCAGCGAACCGCGGCCGTCGCAGCCGCGGCCGCGGTCGCGGGGGTCGGCGCCAGCCAACCCCCGCGCCGGTCTCCATCATCGACACACTCGCCACCGCCCGACGCCAGGCCATCGACTCCACCGACCCCCGCCTGCGCGCCATCGTCGCCAGCTACAACCGCGCCGCCGAAGCTGCCACCACTGCTACCGACTCCACCGCTACGGCTCCCACTCCAAGCTCCAGCACCAATCCTGGCTCCACCGCTGACGCTTTTACCAGCGCAAACACTCCCGCAAACGCCGGCCGGTCCGCCGTGCTGGCCCCTGCGACGGCACTGCCGGAGGTGGGTGCGGTGGCGTCACTAAGTAAAAAAGACATCGACCCCGACGAGCTGCTCGAGGCGAACGCGCGCCTCACCGCCGCCCTCGCGCTCGCGCAGCAGCGCAACGGCGAGCTGACGGTGCTGGACCCTGAGGACCTCGCGGCCGATCAATTTGGGCTGCGTCGTAGTGGCCTTCGTATTGACGCCGCTAACTCTCCCCGCCCATACGTAAACCCCGGGGCGTGGAAGCGCGGGGAGCCGCTGGTCGAGGGGATGGAGTTTGTGGTCAGCCCGGATGTGGCGATCGACCCGGACGTGCTGATCGGCCAGGGTGTCGCCGCGGGGCTGGCGTATAGCGAGAAGTTGAATCGTCGCAGCTCGCTGGTGGTGTGCAACGAAAACTACGAGCTGCGGGGCAAGGCGATGCACGCCGACCGGAAGAACATTCCCCTGATCCGGGACGAGGACTTCCTGGGTCTGCTGGATAATGTGCAGGCCGGCGAGAGGGAGGACGTTCCGGCGAAGCCTGGTGCGGACGCGCGCCCGCGGACCAGCGGGCTCGCCGGCCCGCGCGGCGGGTCCGGCGGCTCGGGCGGCAGGTCCAACTCCGGTGGCTCCAACTCCAACGGGCCCGGCGGTTCCGGTTCCGGCTCCAATTCCGGCGGCTCGGGTTCCAACTCCGGCGGCTCCGGTTCCGGCGGTTCCGGTTCCGGCGCCAACAAATCCAATCACTCCGGTAACTCCGGCGACTCAAGCAATTCCCAAGGCCACGACCAGGGCAAAAGCCGAGGAAGCCACAGCTCAGGAGGCCAGAAGGGGAAGATCCCCGGGCCTAGCAACAAACGAAATCGTCGCAGGCGTCGGCGCCGCAAGGGCTCCGGCGGGTCCGGCGGGTCCGGCGGATCGGATAGCTCCCGCGGCAAGAATGGCTCCGGTGGATCCGGTGGCAAGAATAACGGTGGCGGCAACCGTGGCGGCAAGAGCAATTCCCACTAGCCCCATTGAGATCACTAGCCCCACCAATACCACGCCGGAACCTCCCAGCTGGCTTACAAAGTTACGGATGTCCCAAATCTTCCACTTTCAGCAGCTAGCAAGTGTGAAGCAAAAATATGCACCCACTCTGACCTGCGCAAATAGAAAGCTATAAAAACAGAGTGGAAGATTTGGGACATTGATCCCTTTTAGTGTCGGAAATGTTGCAAACTCGCGGCAAACCTACGACGTCCGTCAGGCTGATTTGCACCCACCCGAGCCCGCGGGCGCCAATAAAAACGCTCAAACGGGCTCGGAGACTGTCCGCTCTCAATCGTCAAGCAACTCGGCAACGAGCGACTGCACGCGGGCGTCGATATCATCACGGATCAGCCGCATGCGCTCCATGCCCTCTACCCCACGCGCGGAAGGCTCGTCAGTAACCCACCGCTGAAGATTGCCTCGCGCTTCATCTGGAAGCTCGAGCTGCGCATCCTTTCCGAGAATGATCACGCGATCAACATCCCGCAGCAAAGTTGAATCAACATCCTTCGGGTGGCCGCCGGCCATATCAGCGCCGACTTCACTTATAGCTTCCACCGACTCAGCGTTTAGCTTTTCGGCTGGTTTGGTGCCAGCGGAATATATCTCAATCATCTCACCAGCATGCTTTTCGGCTAGAGCAGCAGCCATCTGCGACTTCCCGCCGTTACCTACACAAACAAAGAGAACTTTAGGTTTCGTGCTCATTTTGATTCGCTCCCTCATTAACCGAATCGTTTGGGGCTACCCGACCGAGTAGGCAGCGTCGGATCCCCGGCGAAAAGTTTTGGCCCTATCCAGAGCATGACGTAAACCAGTCCAACGAGCACCGGAATCTCAATAAGCGGGCCAATAGTTCCGGCCAATGCCTGCGCAGAAGTCGCTCCAAAAGTCCCGATTGACACAGCGATAGCAAGCTCAAAGTTATTTCCCGCAGCAGTAAAAGAAACCGATGCAGACTGAGCGTAGTTCAATCCCGTTGCCTTTGAAACGACCAAGCTAATCGCAAACATGCCAGCGAAGTATGCAACCAGCGGAACAGCCGTACGCGCCACCGCCCAAGAGTGCTCGGAGATCTGCTCCCCTTGCAGTGAAAACAAGAGCACGATCGTGTACAACAGCCCCACCAATGCAAGTGGAGAAATTGCTGGCAAAAACCTAGTTTCGTACCACTCCCGCCCCTTAATCTTTTCACCAAACACCCGAGAGGCGAGACCAGCTGCCAGTGGGATACCCAGGAATACTAAGACAGAAATCACGATCGACCAGAACGAGAAGTCTGCCGAGGTTGTAGGCAACCCCAACCAACCGGGAAGTACTTGCAGATAGAACCACCCCAACACGCCAAACATAAGCACCTGGAATACTGAATTAACTGCCACCAGTACCGCAGTTAATTCTTTATCGCCGCAAGAGAGGTCCGACCAGACCAGAACCATTGCAATGCACCGAGCTAGGCCAACGACAATCAAACCGGTGCGCAGTTCAGGCTCATCAGGCAAACACAGCCACGCCAAGGCAAACATGAATGCCGGCCCCACAATCCAGTTCAAGACAATGGAAACCGCCATCAAGCGTCTATCAGAAGCGATCCGGCGAGTCTTGTCATACTGAACCTTTGCCAGGGGCGGGTACATCATTACCAATAAGCCGAGTGCGATAGGAAGCGAAATGCTTCCGACTTCCAGATCCCTAAGCTTTGCTCCAACCCCCGGAGCCACACGGTTCACCAACAGCCCTGCAACCATTGCGAGGATAATCCAAACGGGCAGGAACCTATCCAAAAAGGACATCTGCGGGCGCTGTGAAGCTGTCATGCAACCTTCCTTAGACATTGACACACGTCGATATAAAACCAAATGACATATTGATGTCCGTCAATATAAGATGCTCCGTATGGCCACCCCGCAGATTGTTCCGCTCGCAGACATCTCCACCTGCTGCTCCTTGAGTAAAGGACCGCTATCGGATCCTGAGGCCGCCCGTTATGCCACCTTGTTCAAGGTCCTATCCGACCCCGCCCGCTTGCAAATACTCTCCCACCTGGCAGCCAAAGGCTGCGAACCAATCAGCGTAAACCAGCTAACAGACATCACGGGACTAAGCCAGCCCACGGTCTCACACCACCTAAAGCGGCTTACCGATGCAGGTCTGCTCCGCAAAGCCCGAACAGGTCGCACTGTCACACACCTAGTAAAGCCCGAACTCTTCGCTGAACTTCGCGCTGTTCTCCAAATGGACTAACGCTCGCCATCTCCGGCGCGCCAGCCTCCAAATTCCAGCACGCCCCTGCGAGTACACTTAGTCCCCATGGATAACTCTGATCGAACCGGCGCACAGCCTGCGGGCACGCAGCACTCCGGGCAGCAGGGCACGCAGCACTCCGGGCCGCAGCCCGCCGGCACACGCCGCTCCGCACTGCAGCGGTTCCGCAGCTCCGTTGCGATTCGCATGGCGCAGCTGGCTACGTGGGCGTCAAGAAAGGCAGGGCGAGGGGCCGGCGGCATGATCGGCGGCCTCGTCGGCGGGGCAATCGACCCGCAGCTGATGGCAAGCCTCGGCGCCGGCAAAGATGGCAAGAAGCGTCCAACGGTGCTGGTCACGGGCACAAATGGCAAGTCCACAACCACTCGCATGTTGGCTAGTGCCGTCCGCACGGCTGCGACCGTCTGCACCAATGAGGGTGGCGACAACATGGACGCGGGCGTGATCAGCGCGCTGCTCGCCGGCCGCGACGCAGACACGGTCGTGCTCGAAGTCGACGAGCTGCACGTCCCCAAGATCGCCGAGAAACTCGACGCGGACGTGCTGGTGCTGCTGAACCTCTCGCGCGACCAGCTGGACCGCGTGGGCGAGATCAACAAAATCGAGCGTGCCCTGCGCGCGTGCGTGGAAGCGCGCCCGAACATGCAGGTCATCGCTAACTGCGACGACGTTTCCATCACCTCCGTCGCCTGGGATTCCCCGAACGTCCAGTGGGTCAGCGCTGGTTTCGGCTGGGCCGGCGATTCCACTAGCTGCCCGCGCACGGAAGGCGCGATCATCCACCGCACTGGCGAGGATGGCGTGGTGGACTGGCTCGCGGCGAAGAAGCTCCCGGACGGCCGCGAATTCCGCAGGCCACAGCCCGATTGGCGCATCACGGACGATGGCCTGATCGACCGCGAGGGCAACCTGCACCCGATAAACCTGACCCTCCCGGGCAACGCAAACCGCGGCAACGCCACCCAGGCCGTCGCCGCCGCCGTGGCTTTGAGCGAGCTTCTCCCTCAGCGCATCTCCACCGAGCAGGCGATCACCGCCGCGGAGAAGGTGGATAACGTCGCGGGCCGCTACTCCGTGGTGCACTTCGGCAACCACGAGGTGCGCCTGATGCTGGCGAAGAATCCAGCCGGCTGGCAGGAGGCCCTGTCGATGGTTGACCGCACCGCCGATAGCCTCGTGATTAGCGTGAATGGCCAGGTCGCCGACGGCCAGGACCTGTCGTGGCTGTGGGACGTGCGCTTCGAGAACTTCGAGGGCGTACACGTGGTGGCCGCCGGCGAGCGCGGCACGGATCTGGCCGTCCGCCTGGGCTACGCCGCGGTCGAGCACAATCTGATCAAGGATACGGTGGCGGCGATCCGTTCCTGCCCGCCGGGCCGCGTGGAGGTCCTGGCGAACTACACGGCGTTCCGCGATCTGAAGCGGGTGCTGGACAAGGAAGGGGAAGCGTAAATGAACGCTGAGCTGAACATCGGCCTGATTCTGCCAGACGTGCTTGGCACGTATGGCGATGATGGCAACGCCCTGGTGCTGCGTCAGCGCGCCCGCATGCGCGGCATTTCGGCGGAGATCCACCCGATCCACCTGGGCGAGCCCGTCCCGGAGTCCCTGGACGTTTACACCGTCGGCGGCGGCGAGGATACCGCGCAGGTTCTGGCGGCGGAGCACCTCATCAGCGACGGCGGCATTTCCCGCGCGGTCGCCGCCGGCCGCCCGGTTCTGGCTATTTGCGCAGGTCTGCAGGTGTTTGGCCGGTCCTTCACCAGCCATGGTCGCACGATCGAGGGGTTAGGTCTTATTGACGCCACCACGTCCCAACTCGCCGAGCGCATGATCGGCGAGATCGCTTCCACCCCGGCGGCCTCCGCCGTGACCGGCGGGGCAGGCCTGACCGAACCGCTGACGGGGTTCGCTAACCACATGGGTGCGACGATCCTGGGTGCGGACGCGGAGCCGCTGGGCCGCCTGACCCGCGGCACGGGCAACACCGATAGCCACGGCGCAGAAGCCGCTGGGCTTTCCGGAGAGGATGCTCACCGGCAGACGCGCGCCGAAGGCGCTGTTCAGGGTTCCGTCGTGGCGACGTACATGCACGGCCCCGTCCTGGCCAGGAATCCGCAGTTGGCGGACTGGCTGCTCGCCCGCGCAATGGGGGTTGGGCTCACCGAGCTGCCCGAGTTCCAGGGTGAGTTGGCGGGGCAGTTGGAGCGCGAGGTGGCGTCGCTAAGAAAGGAACGCCTCTAAGCGCCGAGCTTGGCCACGCTAAGGATCATCGGCAGCTGAAGTGGGACGCGCGCAAAGGCGATGGCGCGTGCGGGCTGAGGTTTGGCACGCCAGTCCCAGGCCATCTTGATGTTGCCAGGGAGCACGCCGACTAGGAAGAGCGCGGCGGCAGGGGCGATTGTACTTCGCAGCGCGCCGCGCCATTCGGGCTTCAGGCTGCATGCCGCGATGCTGGTGCCCAGGGCGATTTCCATGGCTCCGGAGCCGAGCGTCCAGGCGCGCGGGGTGCCGGGGAGTTCCTCCGGAACGATTCTGTCGAAGCCCTCCGGCTTAACAAAGTGCAGCACGCCTGCGGTGCCGAAGACGGTTCCCCATACGGCGGAGCGAATTCCGGCCGCGCGGGACAGGCGGTGCGGACGGAGAGCGTTGTGCAAAGGGTTTTTACTCATGGGCGCCACTGTAGTCCTGCCGTGCGACACCGGCGCCCCGCGCCGTCGGTACCACGGCTAAAGAGGCTCCAGCGGCTACAGAAACTACAGCGCGGTGCGCCCCGCAAACGCGCGGGACAGGGTGAGCTCGTCGACGAACTCCAGGTCCCCGCCCATCGGAATGCCCGAGGCCAGGCGCGTGACCGTCAGACCGGGGAAGTCGCGCAGCAGGCGGCCGAGGTAGGAGGCTGTTGCCTCGCCTTCCGTGTTCGGGTCGGTGGCGATGATGACTTCGGTGATCTCGGGGGCTTCGTCGTACTCGACGTCCGCGCTGGTGCCGTCGGCGTTGTTGGAATCTTCAGCAGCGGCAGACGTGGCGTCGCCAAGAGAAGCCCCGCCGCCCTTCGCGCCGAGCGCGACGTCTGGCAGCGCCCCGCCGATGCGCTGCACCAGGGGCGTGACGTTCAGTTCCTTCGGCCCAATCCCGTTGAGTGGGTCAAGTGCCCCGCCGAGCACGTGGTAGCGCCCGCGGTATTCCGCGGTGCGTTCGATCACCTGGATGTCTTTGGATTCCTCGACCACGCAGATGATGCTTTTGTCGCGGTTGGAGTCCGCGCAGATCCGGCACACATCTTCTTGGGAGATGTTGTGGCAGATGCGGCAGAACGTCACGCCGCGCTGCAGGCGGCCGAGCGCGTTTTGGAAGCGCTCGATGTCCTCCGGCTCTTCGTTCAGCAGGTGCAGCGCGATTCGTTGCGCGCTTTTCGGCCCGATGCCGGGCAGCCGGGAAAATTCGTCGATGACGTCCTGTAGTGGTCCTTCGAACAACTAGATCTCGCTTAGAAGCCCAGGCCGCTCATGCCCTGGGACAGCGGGCCCATCTTCTCCTCGGCGAGGGTCTGCAGCTTCTGGTTTGCGTCCTTGAACGCGCCGAGCAGCAGGTCCTTCAGGGTGTCGATGTCCTCGGGGTCGACGATCTTCGGGTCGATCTCCATGTCGGTGACCTCGCCGGAGCCTGCGACGGAGATGGTGACCAGGCCGTTGCC
>QWCJ01000224.1_pt1 | contig 22554 bp, 19 predicted proteins | sample 1972501 | NCBI WGS metagenome assembly QWCJ01 (sample SAMN09866711, study PRJNA288562) | Human vaginal metagenome isolate term2_vaginal, whole genome shotgun... | isolation source: vagina | host: Homo sapiens | place: USA: California
GTGGTGTCCCTCCAACCGAGTGAGTGCCAAAGGACGCAACCCCTTTTTCGCGACCTGGGCTTTTGCCGGATCTGGCAGATGGAATTGCGTCCTTTGGCATTGCTGCGAGGAGGCGCGCATCAAATTCCAGGATTTTGGGAAAGCGCCGGGGTAAAAGCCCAGGTCGCCGCAATGGCCAAAATCGAAAGTGGTGCACGGGGAACGCACAGGCAACTCACAGGCGCGCCGAAAGCAAAGAAAAAGGCCCCCACGCTAGCAGCGAAGGGGCCCAAACGTCACAGCAAACAGCCCAAAACTAGTGGGCGACGGTGTGGCCGGCCTCGCGCTCGTTGGAGGAGCTGGTCATGGAGGCGAGGACTTCGCTGATGTGGAGGTCGCCGATGGGGGCTTGCTCGGGGTCGTCGAAGAGTTGATCGCCGAGGATGTTGTAGACGTAGTCGAGGTCCTTGTCGCCGCGCCCGGAGAGGTTGACCAGCAGGTTGAGCTCGTGGCCGTCGGCGTCGGCGACTTCGGCGAGCTTCAGGGCGTAGGCCAGGGCGTGGGAGGACTCGAGGGCGGGGATGATGCCCTCGTAGCGGGAGAGCAAGCGGAAGGCTTGGAGGGCGTCTTCGTCGGTGACGGCGACGTATTGGGCGCGGCCGATCTCGCGGAGGTAGGCGTGCTCGGGGCCGACGCCTGGGTAGTCCAGGCCGGCGGAGACGGAGAAGGACTCTGGGAGAACTTCGCCGTCCTGACCTGTGACGATGTAGGAGCGGGAGCCGTGCAGGATGCCCAACTTGCCGTGGTTGAGCGGTGCGCCGTGGCGGTCGGTGTCCAGGCCCTCGCCGGCGGGTTCGACGCCGATGAGTTTGACGTCGGCGTTGCCGGGCTCGTCCTTGAGGTATTCGGCGAAGGCGCCGATTGCGTTGGAGCCGCCGCCGACGGCGGCGATGACGGCGTCGGGAAGTCGGCCGGTGTCCTCGAGCATCTGCTGGCGGGACTCGCGGGAGATGACGGACTGGAACTCCTTGACCAGGGTCGGGAATGGGTGGGGGCCGCAGGCGGAGCCGAGGACGTAGTGGGTGGAGTCGATGTGCTCGACCCAGTCCTGCAGGGCGATGTCGATGGCGTTGGACATGGAGCCGCCGGTGTCGTTGGTGACGGGGACGACGGTCGCGCCCATCAGGCGCATGCGGCGCACGTTCGGCTGCTGGCGGGCCACGTCCTGCGCGCCCATGTAGATCGTGCACTCCATGCCCATGAGTGCTGCGACCATCGCGGTGGCGGTGCCGTGCTGGCCGGCGCCGGTTTCGGCGATGAGGCGGTTCTTACCCAGCCGCTTCGCGATCAGCGCCTGCGCCAGCACCTGGTTGCCCTTGTGGGCGCCGCCGTGCGCAAGATCCTCACGCTTCAGGAAAATTTTCGACGACCCAACCCTCGGCAGGTTGGCACATTCGTAGACCGGGGTCGGCCGACCGAGGAACTTCGCTTGGAGGCGCGAAAGCTCGTCGAGAAACTCCTCGTCCTCGCGGGCGTCCACGAAGGCGCGCTCCAGCTGATCGAGCACCGGGTAGAGCGGCTCGGGCACGTACTGCCCGCCGAACTCTCCGAAATATGCAGGTAGAAGCGTGTCGCGCTCAATCTTTTCCACATCGGTCATGGTGAATTTCCTCCGCGTTTGTGAACCTTTGTTGTGCGACACTCTACCTCCAAAACAGGTAGTGTGGGGGCTTTCTGAACCCGAACGAAGGAGCAATCATGAAACGCACACTGACAGTTTTGGCCGCGGCGGCACTGCTCGCTGGCTGCTCAAATAGCACGGACGAGGCGCCAGCAACAAAGACCGTGACGGAAACCCCGACAACGGTGGCGACCAGCGTAGCGTCGGAAAGCGCGGGCGAGGCCACCAACGACGCCGCGTACGAGGCAATCGAGGCCGCGCGCCCATTCGGCACCGTCATCTCCATCGACCGCGAGGACAACACCAACGCCTTCGAGGTCAAGGTCGCGGCAGAGGACAAGATCGTTGAACTGCTTGTCGACGGCAACCACGTGATGGAAAAGGAGTCCGAGCAGGACGCTGAGGACGTAGCCAAGGCCGGACAGGCCACCGTCGCGATCGAGGACGCCATCAAGGATGCGCTGAACCAGCACGACGGCATCCTCGACTCCGCCGAACTCGACGAAGACAACGGCGTACTGCAGTGGGAAGTCAGCATCGATAACCCGGACGGCACCGACCTGGCAGAAGTGAACGTGCCGGCGAAGTAAAAATAACCGCTACTGGGGGTCAAACCCGGGCGGGTGCAGCAACGCACCCGCCCGGGTTTTTGCGTTGATGGGGGAGGAGGGGCGTCGATAATTAGTTTGAGCATATAGGCCCGGCAACATCCAGCGCGTAATGTGTGCCGCGTCACCATTTGGAGTTGAAGGGAGTGAACATGGGCATCGTTGCGTTGATAGTGTTCATCGCGATCACGGTTGTGTTCAATGTGCTGCTCAAGCGCAATATTGCAGAGGCGCTGCTGATCGGCCTGGTCGGCGTGGCGCTCGTCGGCGGAACGAGGGCGCCAGAACTGCTATGGCTGGGAATTAAAAAGGCCGTCTCCTCGGAGGTCACGTTCGCCGGTATGGCGTTCGTGTTCATGGGGATCATTGTGCAGTCGACAGGCTTGATTGACAGGCTGATTACCATCCTGAACTCGATCTTTGGTCGACTGTGCGGCGGGGCGGGCTACGTGTCCACCCTGGCCTCGGCGATGATGGGCCTCATCGCGGGCTCGACCGCCGGCAACTCCGCCACGGTCGGCTCCGTGACCATCCCGTGGATGAAGCAGACCGGCTTCTCCTCCAACAGGGCAGCGACGCTGGTCGCCGGTAATTCCGGCCTGGGCGTGGCGCTGCCGCCGAACTCCACCATGTTCATCATTCTGGCGATGCCGGCGGCTGCGGCGTCGTCGGCAAGCCAGGTGTACGTGGCGCTGGCCTGCGCCGGCGCGTACGCAGTGCTGTACCGCCTGGCGGTCGTGTTCTTCTGGACCAAGAAGGACCGCATCCCCAAGACCCCGAAGGACCAGATCGTGCCGTTCGGGCAGGCGTGGGCGCAGGGGTGGCGCTCGCCGTCGATCTTCCTCGGCATCATCATCCCGGTCCTGCTCACCATCGGCCCGCTGGCCAACTGGTTCAAGAACTCCACCGGCGTCGGCGAGGACGGCATCAAGGCCATCTCCATCATCGTGTGGGTGCCGGTGCTGATCACGCTCATCGCCCTCATCGAGGGTGCAGGCCGCATCCGCCGCAACAACGCCCAGTTCAGGGCACAGATCGTCCGCGACCTGCCGAGCTTCGCAACCGTGGGCATCTCGCTGTTCGCAGCGCTCGCCGCCGCGTCCATCATGGAGGAACTCGGCGTGGGCGACCAGCTCTCCAACACGCTCGGGGCAATGGACCTGCCGAAGTGGGTCATGATCCTCGTCGTCGGCGTGCTCGCCGTCATCGTGGCAACCCCGCTATCCTCCACCGCGACGGCAGCCGCCATCGGCGCCCCGGCAGTCGCGGCGCTCACCGCGGTGGGCATCGACCCGACGGTAGCGATCGTCGTCACCCTGCTGTGCACCTCGACGGAGGGGGCGTCGCCACCCGTGGGCGCGCCGATCTACCTCTCGGCCGCAATGGCGGAAGCCAACCCGACCAAGATGTTCATCCCGCTCATCATCTACTTTGTCCTGCCGATGATCCTGCTGGCGTGGCTCGTCGGCATGGGACTGGTCCCCGTCTACGTACCAGGAGCGTAAAACCATGAACCCAATCTTCAAGCTCTTCTATTTCCTGTTCTACGTCTTCCTCGCCGCGTTCCTCCTCGGCGGACTCGCACTCGTCGGCATTCAGGCGGTCGGACTCGTCACCGGCAGCGGCGACACCATCACCGGCGCCAAAGCGGCGCTCGCGCCATGGGTCTTCGGCGCAGCTACACTTTGTGCAGTATCCGCATTCGTGCTCGGCTACCGCCCAGAAGCGCTTCGAGCACAACGCGAACAACGCAAACGCGACAAAGAAGTGCAGTTCCATGAGCACCGCGACCACGACCGCGACCGCGACGAAAACAGCGCAGAATAATAGAGGACACGCATGAACACCACGCCACACGCCATCCGGGCCAAGCTCCGCAAAGACATGCCAACCCGGGCCGCTTACTCCTCTGACGCATCACTCTTCCGACGCGTCCCGGCCGCAGTACTCGAACCCAGCAGCGCACAAGACGTGCTCGACGGCATCGCCTACGCACGCGAACGCGGCTGGTCCATCGTAGGGCGTGGTGGTGGATCCTCCGTGGCGGGCAACGCCATCGGCGACGGCCTGGTCATCGACACCTCCCGCTACTTCAACCGCATCCTCGACATCGACCCGGATGCCAAAACGGCCACCGTGGAACCCGGCGTCATCTGCGACCAACTCCGCGACGCCGCCGCACCCCACGGCCTCACCTACGGCCCCGACCCCTCCACCCACTCCCGCTGCACCATCGGCGGCATGGTGGCCAACAACGCCTGCGGCTCCCACTCGGTGGCCTACGGTACCTCCGCCGACAACCTCGTCGACATCACGCTCGCACTCGCCGACGGCAGGGAAGTCACCTTCAGCGCCGACGGCTGCGACGACCCCACGCTTCACGACGCCCTCTCCGACCTCTACACCCGAAACCAGGAACTGATCCAGCGGGAACTCGGGCGCTTCCCGCGCCAAGTCTCCGGGTACGGACTGCACTACCTGGGCACCGACATGGCCAAAGCCATCGCCGGATCCGAAGGCACCCTCGGGGTGATTACGCGGATGACCGTGAGGCTCGTCGATAAGCCGAAGTACACCGCACTGGCCGTACTGTCCTTCGCGGACGTCTTCGCCGCCGCCGACGCCGCCCCCAAACTGCGCCAACCCGGCGTCGCCACCATCGAAGGCATGGGCGGCGACCTCCTCGACGCGCTACGCAGCAAAAACGGGCAAGAACACGCCGGCGAGAACCTCCCCGGCCAGCCCCACGCCGGCGGCTGGCTCTACTGCGAAACCGAAGGCAACACCCTCGAGGAAGCCATCGCCGCCGCCGAAGCGCTCACCACCACCGTCGAGCACACCGGGGCCGTCGTGGTCAGCGACCACGCCGAAGCCCGTGCACTGTGGCGCATCCGCGAAGCCTCCGCAGGCACCGTCACCCGCCTCCCCGACGGCGGCGAAGCCTGGCCCAACTGGGAAGACTCCGCCGTACCACCCGAAAACCTGGCCAGCTACCTGCGCGGACTCTACGACCTCATGGACACCTACGGCTACCGCGGGATCCCATTCGGCCACTTCGGCGAAGGCTGCGTCCACGTCCGCATCAGTTTTGACTTCCACTCAACAGAGGGCATCACCAACTTCAACAATTTCATGAACGACGCCGCCACACTCGTCACCAAGCACGGCGGGTCCCTGTCCGGCGAACACGGCGACGGCCGCGCACGCTCATCCCTGCTGCACACCATGTACAGCCCCGAAATGCGCGCCATCTTCGAAGAGTTCAAACTGCTCTTCGACCCGCAACGCATCATGAACCCCGGCGTCCTCGTCTGGGCCGACGCCGTCACCGACGGCCTGCGCATGGAACCCGCCCAACGCACCCACGAAATCACACCCGTCCAACTCTTCCCACGCGACAACGGCAGCTTCACCGACGCCGTCAACCGCTGCGTCGGCGTCTCCGCCTGCCGCTCCATGGACGGCTCCATGTGCCCCTCCTTCCAAATCACCCACGACGAAATCCACTCCACCCGCGGCCGCGCCCGCATCCTCTCCGAACTCTTCCGCGGCGAAACCGTCACAGGTGACGACGCCACCACTGCCCTCGACCTGTGCCTCTCCTGCAAAGCGTGCGCCTCCGAATGCCCCGTCAACGTGGACATGGCCACCTACAAAGCAGAGTTCCTCAACGACCACTACGCCGGCCGCGTCCGCCCACGCGTCCACTACCTCATGGGCTGGCTGCCAATCCTCAGCCACATCGCCCACAAACTCCCGCTCGTGCCACGCATCACCAACTGGGCCCTCCACGCCCCCGGCGTATCGACGGCCGTCGCGAAACTCGGCGGCGTGGACACCGGGCGGCCGCTCATCAGCTTCGCACCCGAGTCGCTGCAGAAGTGGGCGCAGAAGCGTTCGGGTGCGGCTGGAGAAAAAATTGTGCTGTGGCCAGACAGCTTCAACAACAAACTCAACACCGGCCCGGCGCGAGCGGCCGTCGAAACGCTGGAGATGCTCGGCTACGAAGTCATCATCCCCGACGGCTTCGTGTGCTGCGGCCTGACCTGGCACTCCACAGGCCAACTCGCGATGACGCGGCGCGTGCTCGAGCACTCCGCGCACGTGCTCAAGCCGTACCTGGACCAAGGGCTGCAAGTTGTCGCGCTGGAGCCGTCGTGCACCGTCATGCTGCAACACGACGCCACCACCCAAACCGCCGACCCCGCCGTCCGCGAACTCGCCGAAGCCACCCACACCTTCGCCGAAATCGTCGCGCCGAAAATCCAAGCGCTCGTCACCGAGGGCAAAGTGCGCAAGCACAGCGGCAGCATCCTCACCCAGGTCCACTGCCACGAGAAGTCACTCGGCGACCCGCAGCAGTCCTCCCTGATCCTGGCGGCGCTCGGCTACGACGAGGAACAGATCCAAACCGGGTGCTGCGGCCTCGCCGGCAACTGGGGCTTCGAAGACGGTCACGCCGAAATGTCGCTGGAACTGGGAGAACGCGAACTGTTCCCGCGCGTGCGGGAACACGACGGCCCCGTCGTCGCCGACGGCTTCTCCTGCCGCACCCAAGTCGAGCAGGGCACGGGCACCCAGGCGCAGCACGTCGCCGAAATCGTGCGCGATGTGCTTCGGGAGGAGCTCGGGTAGCCGATTTCAAGTAGCGTGTGGGCATGAACCACACCATCGAACACCAGCTACAGCACAGGACGATCCGCGAGTTTGAGCGGAGGGGCGTCGATAAGGAGGTGCTGGACCAGCTGTTCGAGGTCGCGATGCGCACAGCGAGCTCGCGCGGCCTGCAGCAAGCCAGCATCATCCACGTCACCGACGCCGACCTGCAGCGAAGGCTGGCGGAGATCGGGCAGCAGGAATACGTCGGGCGCGCGCCCGTCTACCTGCTGTTCATCGTGGACACCGCGCGCAACGCGGCGCTGTTGGAGGACCCCTCGGCGGCGGGGCACACCCGCCCCTTCGTCGAAGGATTTACCGACGCCTGCCTCATGGCCCAAAACGTCGTCAACGCGGCGGAGTCGCTCGGGATGGGAGCCAACTACCTCGGCAACATCCACAACGACCTCCAAGCCGTCGTTGACTTGCTCGAACTGCCTCGCTTTACCTTCCCGGTTGTTGGGCTGACCCTGGGATGGCCCGCCCAAGAACCACAGCTCAAACCACGCATCCCGGCGCGGCTGCGCGTCATGGAAAACACCTACCAGGCCCCCGCGAGCTGGGAGGAGGCGCTGGGGGAATACGACCAGGAGATGACCACCTACTACGACCTCCGAGACGCCAACCGCAGGTCCGACAACTTCTTCCGCCAAGTCCGCGCAGGGTTGCCGACGCACGCCATGCCACAGGACGGGTCCCTCGACGTGGCGAGGAGGCAGGGGTTCGAGATCTAGTTTTTTGGGGTTGGTGGGGGTGCGTGCACCAAATTCCCTTGCCGAGATGTGGCGACCTGGGGAAACGCCGAGGGGGTCTTGCGAAAACGGGAATGTGGTGTCTGGGCGGGGGACACGCGCACCAAATTCCTGGTTTTTCGGCGGCCGGGTTTGGAAAAGCCCAGGTCGGCGGGGGTACGGGAGGGAATGTGGTGTCCCATCGGGAGGGAGTGAGTGAGGCTAGAGGCCTGTTTGTGCGCTGAGGATCTCGTCGCGCAAGCGCTCGAAGGACTCGCACCCCTCCAAGAAGCTCACATTGGTGAGTGCCTCGACCCAACGGGACCGGTCCGTCGTGAAGCGGGAATCGTGCTTTCGCTTTCGGCGCCCGCGGGTGGCGAAGTGGGCGTCGTGAAGCTGTTTTAGCCGATCCTTCGCCGCAATATTCGGGATAGTTTTCCTGGCTGGCAGATCCTTCGCAGGAATGTTGATCCCCAGCTGTGCCTGATACTGCGGACTGTGCAGTGCGTGGAGCACCCACGCCTCAGTCATTTTCACCGGCACAACGGGAACAACCGCGAACTCCGGGCTGACCTCTTCGGACGCCTGGTGGACTTCAAGCGCACGGCGCTCATAGCCGTCATTGTCTGCATCCCGATGGACAAAAACAATGTCAGGCGTTTGGCCCTGATCCACGATGAGCTGAAGGACATCAGCCGTGCGCTTCGACCCCGCGAAAGGCTGAGCAACAATTTGGGAGTCAGCCCCGAATCCGAGATCGATGAGGAGCGCCTTGAGCGGGCTCATCAAGCCATCGTCGCTGGTACCCTCGCGAACGAGCAAACAGTACAGTGGCCTACTCATCGATCCCCCTCATCGTCTGCCGCAAAGAGCTCACGGAAGCTGAGCTCCGGGAACGACTCGCGAAGAAGCTCCTCAACGTTCGCAGCCGAAGCCTTCACCTTCGACTTCCTCCAGCTCCCCTCCGCCACCACCGGGGTGAGGACCAGCGAGCCATTCATCGGATCCTTCGACCCCAGCAGTAGCTCATCGAAATTGTCTTTGTGCAGCGCTAAAAATGCTGGTGAATGGGTATTCACGATGACCTGACGAAGCGGATTCTCCGACCCGATTGCTTCCTCAGGGTCCACGCTCAAATCGTGCAACAGCCAATACATCGCCTGAATCTTCAACGGGTGAATGCCGTTCTCAGGCTCCTCGAAACAGATCAGGCGGCTCCCACCGGAGTCAAGCAAGATCGTGCCTAGGACCAGGAAGCGCAGCGTCCCGTCAGAAAGAGAACGGGCAGACACCACACCGCCATTACCGACCTGCGCCTGCAGCGTAAACACCTGGCGTGCCTCGTCAAAGTCCACCGTAACGCTGCGTACATCGACAAGATCTCCGACGATGTCAGCAAGCTCCGCAAGCACATCATGATCCGGCGACTGCCCCACAAGACGATCCAGCGTCTTCGGCAGGTTCCCGCCCTTCGCACTAATAAAGTCGGGAGCCAACGCCTCGCTCGGCGCGCGCATGGCGCTCGGCTCAAGGGAAAGGTACATCCACGCATCCAGCTCCCGGCGCGCCGCCATAATCACCGGATACTGGTCCTGCTGCCCATACACCGACAGCGCAGTACGGGCCGGCGCATCCCCGCTCAGCGACACCAACGACGGCCTTCCCTGACTTCCATGCCGCACATGGATTTGTCGTTCCTGCTCACTCGTCTCAATAAACGCTTTTCGACGTCCGCCCATGATCGCAGACTCAACAAAGCTTTTCTTTGCCCAACCCAGCTTCTCTCGAGCATCCGCCTTCGTGAGCGGTTTTAGCTCCTCACGCGTAACAACAATGCTGGAAACATTCCTATTGTTACCAACAGTCACGTCCCGCAGCTCAAGATCAACCTCATACCGGAGATACGTCTGATCAGCAGTAATCGACTTGCCGAAGGAATCCTCAAACTCCTTCTCCGTAATCATCTCTGCAGCAAACGACATCTTGCCACCCGGCGCGAAAATATCGCGCACGTCCCCGCCATTACCCCGGATCTTGATGGCAGCCTCATTCAACGTCCGCGACCCAGTGAGCGCTAGGAACTGGAGAGCGTCGAAAAGATTAGATTTACCAATAGCATTCGCCCCGGCGACACAGGTGTATGGGCCGAGGTCGATAGCTAGGTTGCGCAGGTTCTTAAACCCATCAACTTCAAAGCGGGTAAGCATACCGAAATACTAACCCACGCCTAGCTAGTCAAAGACGCGATGGAACCAAAGCGCGCGACGCAGCGTCAAACTCTTGAAGAGCCTGAACCATCAGGTTCCCCGACAGGAAAGGACACCACATGAAGCGAATCATTGCTTCCGCAACCGCCGTAGCCATGCTGGCTACCACCGCCACACCGGCAAACGCCGCCAACGTTAAGTACCAGAACGGTACCTGCGCGTTCACCCTGTTCGACGACGAGCTTCCCAGCCTCAAAGCAAGCACCATCGCACCCAAGAAAGCACTTTCGGAGGCCGGGTTGCGCGAGGCATTCGCGCTGGTAACGCCGCAAGAAGCATCGGACAAGCTGGCACTCCTCGATCAGGAGGTCGCCGCACTCACCAAGCAGCGCTCAGAACTTCTCGACGCCACCACCAACGGCACAGCCGACGAACAACAACTTAAACAGCTCAACTCCCAGCTCAAGTTCCTTCGCGCTTTCGAGCCTGCCCTGAAAGCCTGCTCTCAGCGCGAAAATCACGGGAAATGGACAGTTAAGACCACAAGCCCACGGCCAAAGCAAACTGCACCAAAGCAGACCGGGTCAATCGGCAACAGCGAAGGAAGTAGCATTAAAGATGTGAGCCCAGCAGAGATGCGCGATTGGCTCAGCGTCGCTGGCCCACTCGCCGGGATCTTCCTCGCAGTAGCGCTCGGCGCGGCCGCACTCGTGACCGTGGTATTCCCAACATTGGCGCCGAAGCTGCCGTTCTAGGCGCACCTATTTCGGGGGTATTTAGGGGATGAACTCCAAACATTTATCGAAAAACTGTTTCCCGAATAGTGGGGATTCAATATATTTTCGAGCTAGGTAGTTCACCTAAAGCCCCTTATTTCTTACCCCTGAAAAGAGGTTCAACATGAAGAAGATCATCACCGCCGCAGTTGCTTCGGCAGTCATCGCTGGTGGCCTGGCCGCTCCAGCACAGGCAGCTGACAACCAGCCACAGGAGACCAAGTGCAAGATCACCTACCCGGTTGCCAAGGAAGGCGACAAGGCCGAAACGAAGGAATTCACCAAGGCTGAGGCTGACGCACAGCTGAAGAAGGACATCGAGGCTTCGGCCAAACTGGTCAAGGAGCGCGCTGAGGTCGAGGCACAGCTCAAGGACAAGAAGATCAAGCAGGAAGACGCCGACAAGAAGTTCAAGGAGATCGACGCAAAGCTCGCCACCCTGAACGCCACCGCCCCAGCACTTCGCGCTTGCGCAGCTGGCAAGGACCTCTCCCCATCCAGCTCCAAGATCGAGTCCACCCTCAGCTCCATTGACGGCAAGCTGAACAACTATGGCATCGGTGCCGTAGCTGGTGGCTCCGTTCTCGCGCTGATCGCCCTGATCGCAGTGGCCCTGCCACAGGTTGCACCGATGCTGCCACCAGCAGTGCGCGACGCGCTTCCTTTCTAAGAAGCATCTCACCGATAGATGTGGGCGACCCATGTGGGTCGCCCATTTTTTATGCGCTTGGGCTAGAAGCCTAGGGGGCGCGCACCAAATTCCAGGATTTTCGCAGGCGGGTTTGGAAAAGACCAGGTCAGTTAGGGCGCGGGAGGGAATGTGGTGTCCCATCGGGGGTGCCAGTGCCAAAGGACGCAATTCCTGGTGGGGGTGAGGGCAAAAGCCCAGGTCGTGAAAAGGGGGTTGCGTGCTTTGGCACTGGGGTGAGGGGGAGTGCACCAAATTCCCCCTCGTGGAGTTGGCGACCTGGGGAAACGCCGAGGGGGTCTGGCGGGAAAACGGGAATGTGGTGTCTGGGCGGGGGACACGCGCACCAGATTCCTGGTTTTTCGGCGGCCAGGTTTGGAAAAGCCTAGGTCGGCGGGGGTACGGGAGGGAATGTGGTGCGCGCGACAGGGGAGCGAGTGCCAAAGGACGCAATTCCTCGTGGGGGTGAGATCAAAAGCCCAGGTCGGCTGCGAACCGGAAGGGAAGTAGGCGCGCGGGCCGGGGAAGTACACGTAGTGGGGGTGAACTTTCGAGCGAAAAGCGCGCAAGCACTATACAAAGTGTGTGCCAGGCCACTAACGTGCCCGATATGACACAACGCACATTCACTGCCCAGAGTGGGTCGGGCAATAGCTCCAGTGAAGCCATGATTGACCTAGCGGGCGTACAGAAGCACTTCGGCGACTACCACGCGCTCCGAGACATCAACCTTACTGTGCCGAAAGGCCAGGTAGTGGTGGTGCTCGGGCCGTCGGGGTCGGGGAAGTCGACGCTGTGCCGCACGATCAACAGGCTCGAAACGATTGACGAAGGCACCATCACCATTGACGGGGTCCCGCTGCCGGAGGAGGGCAAGGCTCTTGCGAAGTTGCGGGCGGACGTCGGGATGGTGTTCCAATCCTTCAACTTGTTCCCGCACCTGACCATCAAGGACAACGTGACGCTTGGTCCGTTGAAGGTGCGGAAGCAGGGGAAGGGGGACGTCGAGAAGCGGGCGATTGAGCTGCTGGACCGCGTGGGCATCGCGAATCAGGCGGACAAGTACCCGGCGCAACTGTCGGGTGGGCAGCAGCAGCGCGTCGCGATTGCGCGGGCGCTCGCCATGTCACCCAAAGTCATGCTTTTCGACGAGCCCACCTCCGCCCTCGACCCCGAAATGGTCAATGAAGTGCTTGATGTCATGGCCAACCTCGCCAACGAGGGGATGACGATGCTCGTGGTCACACACGAAATGGGCTTCGCCCGGCGCGTCGCCGACCGCATCATCTTCATGGCAGACGGCGCGATCATCGAAGACGCCACACCCGAAGAGTTCTTCACCAACCCGAAAACCGACAGGGCGAAAGACTTCCTGGCCAAAATCCTGGCCCACTAACCGAAAGGACAACACCATGAACATCCGTTACGCCGCACTCACCGCCGCGCTCTCCGCTGCTGCCGCAACCCTCGTCGCCTGTGGCGGCGGTGCCGGCGAAGGCACCGACCTCCTCGGCCAGATCGAATCCGGCCAGGTCACCCTGGGCACCAAGTATGACCAGCCGGGCCTCGGCCTGCGCAACCCGGACGGCACCATGTCCGGCCTCGACGTCGACGTGGCGACGTACGTGGTCAACCACATCGCGAAGGCGAACGGCTGGGCAGAACCGACCATCACCTGGCGCGAAAGCCCATCCGCACAGCGCGAAACCCTCATCCAGAACGGCGAGGTAGGCGCCATCGCGGCGACCTACTCCATCAACAAGGGCCGCTCCGAGTCCGTCAACTTCGGCGGGCCGTACCTGGTCACGCACCAGGCGCTCCTGGTCAGCAACGACAACACCGACATCAAGGGCCTCGAAGACCTCGACGGCAAGATCCTCTGCTCCGTCACCGGCTCCACCCCAGCCCAGAAGGTCAAGGACGCCCTGCCAGGCGTGCAACTCCAGGAGTACGACACCTACTCCTCCTGCGTTGAAGCACTCCGCCAAGGCAACATCGACGCCATGACCACCGACGCCACCATCCTGCTCGGCTACTCCGCCCAAACCCCAGGCGACTTCAAGGTCGTCGAAATGACCAAGGACGGCAAGCCATTCACCGACGAGTACTACGGCATCGGCCTGGCAAAGGGCGACACCGCAGGCACCGACGCCATCAACAACGCGCTCAAGGAACTGCAAACGTCCGGGGAGTTCGACGCCCTCGTCGATAAGAACCTTGGCGGCGACGACGCAGTCGACGCCGGCACCCCTGGCGACCTCTCCTTCATCGAACAGTAAGACCCCCTAAGGCAGGAACATCATGTCCACACTCTGGTCCGACCTGGGCCCGCAGCTCTGGGCAGCCTTCTGGCTGACCATCAAGCTCACCATCTACTCCGCAATCGGCTCCATGATTGTGGGCACGATCCTCACCGCGATGCGAGTCGCACCCATCCCCGTGCTGCGCGCGATGTCCACGTTCTACATCAACGTCGTGCGCAACACACCGCTGACCCTCATCATCATCTTCTGCTCCTTCGGGCTCTACCAAAACCTCGGCATCACCCTCGCCGATAGAGAGTCCGCGACCTTCCTGGTAGACAACAACTTCCGCCTCGCCGTACTCGGGTTCATCATTTACACCTCGGCGTTCGTCGCGGAATCGCTGCGCTCCGGCATCAACACCGTCCACTTCGGGCAAGCCGAAGCCGCCCGATCCCTCGGACTCAGCTTCGGCCAAACATTCAGCAACATCATCTTCCCCCAAGCCGTCCGCGCAGCCATCGTACCGCTCGGCAACACGCTCATCGCGCTGACGAAAAACACCACCATCGCATCCGCAATCGGTGTCGCCGAAGCATCCCTCCTGATGAAATCCACCATCGAAAACCACGCCAACATGCTCTTCCCCATCTTCGGGATCTTCGCACTCGGCTTCATCATCCTCACCCTGCCAACCGGCCTCGCCCTTGGCGCCCTCTCCGAACGCATGGCGGTGAAAAAATAATGAGCGTCCGCGCAACAGTACTTTACGACGTCCCCGGCCCCAACGGCCGCCGCACCAACCGCATCCTCACCGGCATCAGCCTGGTCGTCTGCCTCGCAATTGCCGCATGGGTCTTCTGGAAACTGCAGGCCAACGGGCAACTCGCCGCCGCGAAATGGACCCCGTTCCTCAACTCCCAAACCTGGACCACCTACATCCTCCCCGGCCTCATGGGCACCCTCAAAGCCGCGGTGGCATCCATCCTGCTCGCGCTGGCCGTCGGCATCCTCCTCGGCCTCGGCAGGCTCTCCCGCAATAAGGCGTTGCGCTGGGTGTGTGGCGTCATCGTCGAGATCTTCCGCGCCATCCCAGTGCTCCTCCTCATGATCTTCGCCTACCAACTCTTCGCCATCTACCACCTCGCCCCGCCAAAGCACCTGGCGTTCGCCGCCGTCGTCTTCGGGCTCACCATGTACAACGGGTCCGTCATCGCCGAAATCCTCCGCTCCGGCATCAAGAGCCTCCCCAAAGGCCAAACCGAAGCCGCCGAAGCACTCGGCCTCACCTACCCACAAACCATGCGGACCATCCTGCTGCCCCAAGCCATCGCCGCCATGCTGCCAGCCCTGATCGCCCAAATGATCATCGCGCTCAAAGACTCCGCACTCGGCTACCAAATCGGCTACGTCGAAGTGGTCCGCTCCGGCATCCAAAGCGCATCCGCCAACCAGAACTTCCTCGCCTCGCTGGCCGTCGTGGCCATTATCATGATCCTCATTAACTGGGGACTCACCGTCCTCGCCCAACGCGTCGAACGCCAACTGCGCGCCGGCCGCGCCCGCCGCAACATCTTCGCCAAGGTGCCCGAACTCGCTGACCAGGGGTTGGACACCAAGGACAACGTCAACGTCGACTGGCATGACCCCGACTACGTGGAGATCCGGAACCCGGACGAATAGTTGCTGAGGACTCCAGTGCCAAAGGACGCAATTCCTGTTGGGGGGAGGGGGTAAAAGCCCAGGTCGTGAAAAGGGGGTTGCGTCCTTTGGCACTGAGATGAGGGAGAGTGCACCAAATTCCCCCTCGTGGAGTTGGCGACCTGGAGAAACGCCGAGGCGCCCTCTCAAAAACGGGAATGTGGTGCGCGCCTAGGCGAGGAGGGCGTCCACCAGGTCGAGGGAGCCCTCGACGGAGAACTCCTCGGGGCGGTTCGCTTTGTGGGTGGAGTAGGCGTCGATAATCTGGCGCCACCGGCGAGGAATCCCCTCCTCCCCGTACACCGCGCCCAAGAACGCGCCGGCGATCGCGGCGTTTGTGTCCGTGTCGCCGCCCATCCCGACAATCGCGACGAGGTCCTCCTCGAACGACGAACCATTCGCGACGAAATAGCACACAATATTCCAGGCGAACTGCACGTACCCCATCTGCTGGCTATAAACATCCACGGGAAGGTACTGCATGAACTCCCTAATTGTCGACGCCTCATCCCCAGCCGCCGCGAACAGCGCCTCGCGAGGATCCTCACCACTGATCGTGCGGGCGAGCGCCTCACAATACATACCGTTGACGGCCACCGGGTACTCGTTGGGGTGAGTCAGGCGAGCGTCGGCGCGGGCGTGATCGCCGGCGAGCTGCGGGTCGTGCGCGTAGGCAATGGCGATCGGGCTGACCCGCATCAACGCACCATTCGACTTGCTGGCCGCATTCGGCTCAAACGGCGGCCGAAGCGCAGCAGCACACGTATTACCGATATCCGGCGGGAACGACGCCGCCCACCGCACATACGACTCGAACACGTCCTTTTCTTCGTACCCGCCGCAGCGCACCATACTGCGGGCAAGCGCCAGCGCCAGCTCAGAGTCGTCGGTGGCCTGGCCCGGCGCGACATTGAACGGGCCGCCGCCAGTGAGTTCGCGGACGCCATCCGGGAACCGGGAGCGAATCTGCGCGGGGGAGGAGAACTCGACGATCGCGCCGAGGTTATCGCCAATGATCTGGCCGTACATAGCGCCGCGGGCCCGCGCGCGTAATGACTGATCCATGATGGGTTCCTTTCTCTGGTGGTTGCTGGGGGCCATCGGGGGTTGCAAGTATCAGGATACGAACGGGACCCGACACGGCAGGCACGTGAGGCGAAAATATGTTCGAGGTTGGGGTGCCAGTGCCAAAGGACGCAATTCTTGCTGGGGGAGGGGATAAAAGCCCAGGTCGTGAAAATGGGGTTGCGTGCTTTGGCACTGAGGCGAGGGGGAGTGCACCAAATTCCCTCTCGTGGCGTTGGCGACCAGGGAAACGCCGAGGCGCCCTCTCAAAAAACGGGAATGTGGTGTCTGGGCGGGGGATGTGCGCACCACATTCCTGGTTTTCCGGCAGCCGGGTTTGGAAAAGCCCAGGTCGGCGGGGGTACGGGAGGGAATGTGGTGCGCACGGGGCCTCAGCGGGGCCCAGCGGGCCCACCGAGGGACCTAATCCTCGGAGAAGCCGGCCTGGTTGAGCTCCCAGTAGGCGCCGCGGCGGGCAAGGAGGGAGGCGTGGTCGCCCTGCTCGACGATGTGGCCGTCCTGCATGACCAGGATGAGGTCGGCGTCGCGGATGGTGGAGAGCCGGTGGGCGATGACGAAGCTGGTGCGGTCGGCCTGGAGGGCGGCCATGGCGTGCTGCACCATCAGCTCGGTGCGGGTGTCCACGCTGGAGGTGGCTTCGTCGAGGATGAGCAGGGAAGGCTTCGACACGAAGGTGCGCGCGATGGTGATCAGCTGGCGTTCGCCGGCGGAGAGGGCGCCGCCGTCCTGGTCGATGACGGTGTGGTAGCCGTCGGGGAGGGTGTGCACGAAGCGGTCGACAAGGGTGGCTTTGGCGGCGGCGATGACGTCCTCATCGGTGGCGTCGAGGCGGCCGTAGCGGATGTTTTCCAGGATGGTGCCTTCGAAGAGGGTGGCGTCCTGAAGCACCATGCCGACCTGGCTGCGCAAGTCCTGGCGCGACATCGACTGCGTATCGACGCCATCAAGGAGAATCTGACCCGAGTCGATGTCGTAGAAGCGCATCAACAGGTTGACCAGGGTGGTTTTGCCGGCGCCGGTCGGCCCGACGATGGCGACCTTCTGGCCCGGCTGCACCTCCAGGTTGAGGTCCTGGATGAGGGGAGTGTCGGTGTAGGAGAAGTGGACGTCGATAAATTGGACGTGCCCGGAGGCGCGCTTCGGGCTGGTGTGTGACTCGCGGGGTTCCTCGGGGGCGTCGAGGAACTCGAAGACGCGCTCGGCGGACGCGACGCCGCTTTGCACCATCTGAGCCATACCGCCGAGCTCCCCGAGCGGCTGGTTGAACTGACGCGAGTACTGGATGAACGCCGTCGCCGCGCCGAGCGTGAGCGAACCGTTGGCGACCTTCAGGCCACCGAAAACCGCGATGAGGACGTAGGACAGGTAGGAGATGAACTGCATGATCGGCATCATGAGCCCGGAAAGGAACTGCGCGGAGGCGGAGGCGGTGTAGAGGTCGTGGTTGCGGGCGTCGAAAATTTCTTGGGAGGCGTCCTGGCGGCCGAAGAGCGTGAGCACCTCGTGGCCCGAGAAAGACTCCTCGATGTGCCCGTTGAGCTGGCCCGTTGCGCGCCACTGCTGCTTGAAGTGACGCTGCGACCGCTTGCCGATCACCCCAACCACCAGGCCCGTGAGCGGAATCGAGACGAGGGCGAGGAGGGTGAGCTGCCACGACACCGTAAACATCATCGCCATGATGCCCAACACCATCAGCACCGACTGCAACGCCTGCGACAGCGCCTGCTGCAACGTCTGCTGCACATTATCGACGTCGTTCGTGGTGCGCGACAGGATATCACCGCGCTGGCCGCGGTCAAAGTAGCTCAGCGGCACCCGGTTCAGCTTCGCCTCCACCTGGGCGCGCAGGCGGTAAATCTCGCGCATGACCATGCGGTTCAGCAAGAAACCCTGCAGCCACATCAGCAGGCTGGCGCCGACGTACAGCGCCAGCACCGCCAGGATCAGCTCGCCGAGGCGCGAGAAATCGACGCCCACACCAGGGGCCACATCCATCCCGGACAGCATGTCCGCGAAGGTGTCCTGGCCGCCCGCGCGCAGGCCCTCAATCACCTGCTCCTGGGTCGCGCCGGCCGGCAAGTGGGCGCCGATCGCGCCCGAAAAGATGACGTCCATCGCGTGGCCCATCACGCGCGGGGCGTACACATTCAGCCCGACGGACACGCACACCAGCGCCACCACCAGGGCAAACAACGCCTTGTGCGGGGCCAGCAGACCGACCAGCCGCTTCGCCGACGGCCAGAAGTTCTTCGCGGAGCGCGGGGCGCCGCCGAAGTGGCCGTCCATGGAGCCCTCGAGCTTCTGGATTTCCTCGTCGGTCAACTCGACGTGGTCTTTGGCTTGGTTGTTGGCCATTATTTTGCCTCCACAGTCTGCTGGGACCGGACAATTTCCTGATACGTCGGCGAGGACTGCAGCAGCTCATCGTGGGTGCCGCGGGCCACGATACGGCCGGCGTCGAGAACCAGGATCTGGTCCGCGTTCTGAATCGAGCTGACACGCTGCGCCACCACGATCACCGTCGCGTCGGCGACGTGCTCGGCCAGCGCCTTGCGCAGCCGCGCGTCCGTGGTCATGTCGAGGGCGGAGAAAGAGTCGTCGAAGAGGAGGACGCCGCGCCGCTCCACAATCGCGCGCGCAATGCACAGGCGCTGGCGCTGCCCGCCGGACACGTTCGTGCCGCCCTGGGAAATCGGCATCTCGAGGTCATCCACGAAGGTGGCCTGCGCGATCTCGAGCGCCCGCCACAGCTGCTCATCCGTCGCATCCGGGCTGGCCACACGCAAATTCGACGCCACCGTCCCCGAGAACAAATACGGCTTCTGCGGCACCATCGCCACCGCATCCACCAGCTGCCCACGGCGTAACGACGCCACATCCCGACCACCAAGCAGCACCCGACCGCCCGTCGGCGCGTAGAGACGCGGAATCAACCCCAGCAACGTCGACTTGCCCGAACCCGTCGAGCCGATAATCGCGGTCGTTTCGCCAGGGTTGGCTTCGAAGGAGATGCCGTCCAGCACCGGTTCCTCCGCGCCCGGGTACGTGAAGGTCACGTCCTCGAAGGTGACGGTGCTGTCTGTCGGGTCGCTGGCTGCGCTGGCTGTGCTGGCGTGCGGCTCGGTCAGCGACGGCTCGTGCTTCAACACCTCCGTGATACGGGTGGCGCACACCAGGGCGCGCGGCAGCATCATCGCCATGAACGCGCCCATCATCACCGCCGCGAGGATCTGCAGGAGGTACTGCAGGAACGCCGTCAACGACCCGACCTGCACCTCACCCGCATCCACACGGTGGCCGCCGAACCAGAGGACCGCCGCCGTCGCCAGGTTCAGGATCAGCATGATCACCGGGAACATCATCACAAACAAATTGCCGATCCGCAGACTCAACCGCGTGAGGTCGGCATTGGCGGCGTCGAAACGCTCGGACTCGAACTCCTCCCGCGTAAACGCACGCACCACGCGCACACCCGCGATCTGCTCACGCAGCACACCATTAATACGGTCAATCTTCGACTGCATCGAGCGGAACAACGGCAGCAGCAGGCCGATCAGCGCCGCCACGACCACCGCCAACACAACGACAGAAACCGCGACCAGCCAGCTCATCCCCGGATCCTCCCGAACCGCCATGACCACGCCGCCGACCATCATGATCGGCACCGCCACCATAAAGTTCAAGAACATCAAGAACACCTGCTGGACCTGCTGCACGTCATTCGTCCCGCGCGTAATCAGCGTCGCCGATCCGAAGTGCGACATGTCCTCCGCCGAGAACCGCGACACCCGACCAAACACCTCCTCGCGGATATCGCGACCCGTGCCCATCGAAGCCCTAGAACCGAACCACACCGCCGCACACGCCGCGATCACCTGCACAAACGCCACGGCCAGCATCACGCCACCGGTGCGCCAGATGAAGGGAACGTCACCTTGGGAGACGCCTTCGTCGATAATTTTTGCGTTCAGGCTGGGCAGGTAGAGCGTCGCCGCAGTCGTGATTGCCTGCAGCAACACCACCGCGAGTATCGCGCCGCGGTACGAGCGTGCGTGCCTGCTGAGGAGCCTTAGGAGGTCCATGGGCGGTCCTTTTCAGATTGTGGAAGTGGAAAGTTTGATTGTAGGCGTCATTTTTTGGGGGGACAGGTAGTGATGATGAGTTTGCTCGAGATTTTGTGAACAGAATTGCGTTTTTGCTTGCGCCCCACTTTTCGCTTTCCGACGCCCACTTCGCCCCCACCGCGCCAACCGGGTACCATGGAACGCGGTCAGTCACCATTGCCTGTCACATTGCTTGGCTCTGATGACAGCAACAGCGTGACGACCTCCTTTCGGGTCTGGTGGGGCCCGAACCTAAAGGGCCTGGTGGGGCCCATGGTGGGGCAGCCCGCGCGGTACTACGGTACGGCGCGGGCTGTTTTGGTTGGGGGTTGTTTTAATTTGTGGAACTCCGTTAGCTGACCTACATCAAGCACGGGTCGTAGATCACTCGCACGAATTCGGCTTAAGGGACATTTTGTGTGTGGTCATACTATTCTCGGCAAATCTTTTTCTTATGCCGATTCCAAAAGAAGTACGTGAATCAGGCCTCAAAATATGGCAACCGTATGCTGGGCGCATGCAGTATACCGACCTCATCGCAGATTCACGAGATAAAAACGGGCTCTCCCTAGCCGATGTTGCCGTACTTTCTGGGGTATCACGTGCCTACGTCCAAGTCATCGAGCGCGGCACCAAAATCGTCAAGGGTAAACCGGTCCCGCACAGAACATCAGATCAAAACATCCTCGCAGTCAGCTACGCTGCCGGGGCAGACGTAAAACAGGTCATCAAGCTAGCGGGAATAAGCATTAGCCCCCTCGAATTACAACGCATCGAGTGCGAAGTGCGCCTACGAGCAGCAGGCAGAAATGGTGTTGTCGCAGCGCTAAAAACATTAAGACGCGTCACAATCTTACCCACCGAAGCCTAACCGGGCCTCATAAGAATATGAGGCAGGAGACGGGCCGATATCCCCAAATAGTGCATACTTGACACTTTTTGCCGTGTAACTCCAGCTTGAGCTGCGATTGATACACAACGATATAGTTGGAACATGGATAACACCGCACAACTCATCGCCGCCGCTCGCAAAAAACACCACCTGTCGGTCCAAAAGGTCGCCGACCTCTCAGGCGCCTCACTCACCTACGTGCGGGTTATCGAAAGCGGAGGCAAAGTCATCAATGGGAAACTTAAGCCCTACCGCCCATCAGACCAGGTTCTTCTCGCGGTCAGCTACGCCGTCGGCGCAGATATAAATGAGGTCATCAAGTCCGCAGGTATAGAAGTCGGTGCGCTTGAATTGCAGCGCATCGAGTGCGAGGTGCGCTTACGAGCGGCAGGCAAAAACGGCATCGCAGCCGCGCTCAAAACGCTACGCCAGGTGACTATTCTTCCCTCCGAGGCCTAATTGCCCTCTACCGTCCGTCCATTAAGTGCACACGTCGAGACTTCAGTGTGTCCCCATCTGGATCGCCTTCTCGGGGCCTGTGTTCCTTTGTGAAAACGAAGATCTCAAACAACAAACATGTTCAACTCTAAGACGCAGAGCACGGCTAGACATCAGAGAGGCAGACATGAACCTTGTCCTTGTCCCAGCACCTTGATGTTTTGTTTGAAGGCAAAATCGATAGAGACCCGCTCCAGTAGGTATTCCAGTACATCAGGGTACCAAATCCAAGCTGTAGTTTGGTTCCCAAACACCCTGATAGACTTCGACGGAGCAGACCTCCGAGACCTATCAAGCTGGGGTTCAGTTCCCAAACACCCTGATAGACTTCCTGTGACGTTTGGGGAGGTGGAGCCTGAGCTGGGGTTCAGTTCCCAAACACCCTGATAGACTTCGCTCAAAGACATTGCCAAATAGGTACAGGCTGGGGTTCAGTTCCCAAACACCCTGATAGACTTCTCCTCGAGCTCCTTGCGGGCATCGGCAAGCTGGGGTTCAGTTCCCAAACACCCTGATAGACTTCTCTTGCTAGCGCTTATACCCTGGGGCTTGCTGGGGTTCAGTTCCCAAACACCCTGATAGACTTCCATTCGCACCTTGTGCACCCTCGGAAAGGCTGGGGTTCAGTTCCCAAACACCCTGATAGACTTCACAGCGCGCCAAACCCGAACACTGGACAGCTGGGGTTCAGTTCCCAAACACCCT
>QWCJ01000226.1_pt1 | contig 22501 bp, 23 predicted proteins | sample 1972501 | NCBI WGS metagenome assembly QWCJ01 (sample SAMN09866711, study PRJNA288562) | Human vaginal metagenome isolate term2_vaginal, whole genome shotgun... | isolation source: vagina | host: Homo sapiens | place: USA: California
AGCAAAACTCGGAGAAGAAGGACGTTGTTTCATACTATAAAGGTACAAAAATATGATGAAATGAGCAAACTTTGAACAATGAGTTTTGCAGAGGTCTCAGAACATGCTTGTCTTTTGTTTTGCCCGGATAGGTGCAGGTGTTGATATAAACCCATACTGCCTGCCAACGCGTGGCAAGAATTACAAGGAAAGGAGGGGGAAAAAGACTTGGAATAAGACTGTGAGTGCGCTATCGACTATCCTTTACGCTCGTTTCCGACTCGCATTTCGTCCAACAGTCTCAATGCGGCGTTCTCGTTTGCTTCCATTATTTCCCGCTCACCGGGACCTTTGTCGTTGATTCCGCAGAGATGTAGAATGCCATGGATGATGACTCGATATAGCTCTTCTTCATAGCTTTTCCCGAATTTCTTGGCATTGCTGCGCACGGTGTCCAAAGATATGACGATGTCTCCATTAAGAATGTCTCCCTCACAATAATCGAAAGTGATGATGTCGGTGTAATAATCATGTCCGAGATATTCGTTGTTCACTTCAAGTATTTTGTCATCGTCCACGAACATATAGCCTATTTCGCCCACTTTGCGTTTGTAGCTTTCCGCAACTGCCTTAATCCATTCCGTGGTGGCGCGTTTCTTTATCTTTGGAAGCTTTGTTCCATCTGCGTTATATGTTATCATCTATTGTTGTTTTTTACGTGTTGCCTTGGGAGAAAGAAACCTTGAAGCGGAGTCAGACATGAGATGCTTTTGGCAGAAACTCGCTGACATCGCGCCCGAAGTGGACAAGTTCTCTTACGAGACTGGAGCTGATGCTCGCAAATTGAGGTTCGGCAAGAAGCAAAATGGTTTCCAAACCACCGATTGCCCTATTGATATCGGCTTGTTCCCGCTCATATTCAAAGTCCTTTACGCTTCTGACTCCTTTGATGAAGAACCGGGCGTTCTCGCGTTTGGCGAAATCAACGGTAAGGTCATCATAAGCCTTAACCATTATTTTAGGTTCATGGGCGTAGATGGCACGAATGCGTCCGACCCTCTCTTCGGTATCGAGCATGTATTGTTTCCGTTCGTTGATACCCACACCGATGATGATTTTATCGAATAAGGGCAAGGCGCGACGCACGATGGAGTCGTGTCCGATGGTGAAAGGGTCGAAGCTGCCCGCGAATAATCCGGTTGTCATTGTTTTGTTCTTAAAAAATAAAGGGAGCCACGATGAAGTGAACTCCCTGCAAAAGTACGCTATTTCTGCTATATTACCAAATTATGACTACCGATTATTTGCCTGCCGTAATGGATTGGATGTCGTGCAGGGTTACATTTCCGAAAACATTGATGATGCTTAAATCATCTTTTTCGGTGGTCAGGAGCACGAACTCGTTTTTTCCGTTCTTGTATCGCTTCTCGTAAATGGTAACGTGCTCTCCCCCATCCCTTACTTGCATTACCAATGTGTACCTCATCTTTCGGAAATAGTTGATTGCCGTCTTCTTGATTTCCGGTATCAACGTCGGTCTCGCACATTCAAGTACTTGAAGATGGTCGAGTTTTCCGGAGATTTTGGAGATATCCTTATTGCTTGTCGGTACGTTCTTTATCATGCGCAGCATCGCCGTTGAGATATATACGGTGGTAACGCCGTTCATGTCTTCATACTTATCGAATAGCGCCTTTTGAGCAAACGTCAGGCAACTGAAAGTGCCGAGTAAGAGCAAAAGCCATATTCTTTTCATTGTTCTTTAATCTATTTGATGGTTGGTTATGTTTTCTACTTTTTCTAAGCCCTTGTTCAGGCTTCTTGAGAATTTCGTCAGCGCGCGATTGGTTTCCGCATATGCGTCTTCCGGGTTCTCATAAGTGTCGATAGTTTCCATTTGACTCGTCTGCGCTTCGCTTTCATGGTGATAAATCATAATGCCGGCAGTGAAGAGCAGGAGCAACGATGCAGCCACGCCCATGACCCACCTTAGTCCGATTCGGGTAACACGCCGGCGCGCTGTCGTATCAATGACGTTCCATTGGTCTATTCTTCGTTCCACACGCTCTTGCAAGTCATCAGGAATGGAGACTTCACTCGGGCACAAGGCAAGGAACAGCTTTTGTTCCGACTTCAATTCGTCCGCGATGTCGTTGCCACTGAAGTATGACTTCAACAACTTCTCTTCGGCATCGGTGGTTGTTCCGGAATAAAACTTTTCAATCAAATTCTTGATATCGTCCTTATTGTTCATCTTTTCATCTCCTTTATCTGTTCTCTGATTTGTTTTCTTGCCCTGCTCAGTATGGTACGGACATTTGTTTCGGAAAGTCCCGTTGCTTGACTGATTTCGTTATAGGGCATTTCCTCTACATCGCGCATCAACATTATTTTCCCTTGTGGGTCGGGAAGCCGGGTTATCATTTGCTTTATCCGTTCACACTCGTCGGTGGTTTCCAACTGTCGCGCCATGTCCACGTGCTCTTTTATTTGCATTTCGGCGATGTCTTTCCCCACCGTTTCGATGTGTTTGGCGCGTTGAACATCATAGAACGCCCGCCTGAGTACCGTAACACTGTAAGCCTCCGCATTGTCGATGCCGTGTAGTGTATCTCGTTTCGTCCACAATCGCAGATAAGTATCTTGCACCAAGTCCTCCGCCCATTTGCCGTTACCGGTAAGTCTCCATGCCACAGCATAGAGTTTGCGATGGCATGGCAGGAAGAGTGATTTGAATTGGGAGGCGTTCATGTCCCTGTATCTTATTTTTTAGAAAAAAGACTGTTCTTATCGTTAATCAACGCGTAAACATCTTTCGGGCGAATCTTACCTTTTATCAGCAACAGGGTACAGTCGTCGCCATCGGAACTGACAATGACAAGCTCACGGATGCAGTTCTTTTTCATCTTGGTCAGGATGAGCGACTGCTCGTCTTTCGACTTCTGCTGAATAAGTTTTTCGTATCCGCTCGTCTTCAGTCGGTTCAGCTTGTCTGCAAACGAGAGCTTCACGTCGGAAGAACAGTCGCTCAAATCCAAAATTCTCACTGAAGACACGGCACGCATCACTTTCCGATCGGATTCATCCTCATCTTTCGCAAAAACAGAGGCTAACTTTATCAACAGCTTCGGGATATGAACATAGTCCGCGTGTTCACATTTTTTGAACTCACCGAACAGATCGGAAACGTTTACCGAGTTGGTTTGAGCGTCTATCGTGCCGATACCGACACCAAACACGAGAATTAAAGATAAGAACAAACGCCTCATAAGCCATGAATTTTATTTGGTTTGACTTTCTACTATCTTGTCGATTTCCTTTGGATTGACATGTCCATCGATTTTCACTAAAGTGCAATCCTCATCATCCAACACGAAGATAATAAGACTGTTTACTTCATTTTCCGTTCCTTTGGTTAGGATTTTCACTTTCTCGCCTTCAGAATTCACTTTAATTACTTCCTGATACTCTCCGAAATTTAATTTCCCGAAAGCCTCTCTCAACTCTTTCTTTAACGATGGACTGGAGTTTTCCAACGCCAATACTTTCATTCCATCAATCTGCTCCGATAATTTTACCAACTCAGGGTCATCGGAACTGCTCATTCCCAATCTAATCATGTCCTTTGACAGATTCAGAAACGTTACGTTCTCTTGGTTTTGAAATCGATTGAAGACATCGTCTATCGTTTGTCCCCATCCGGTCATACTTGTTGCGAGTAGCGCAATTGCGATAATAAATACTTTCATGCGTTTTAATTTTAAAGGGTTTACAATTACATAGACGTGAGTTGTTGGGATTTTGTGACAGAAAAAGCAAAAAAACAAATAAAAACTCAACTTTCTTCTTCCGGGAACGCGGAAACGTGGCTTTACGCCACGCGCAAGGAAGAATAGCCATCAATCGAAAAATGATGGTTCGGCGGTTTTGGAACCTGCCATGCCGCGTCCCAAATGCTCGTAAGCAAGCGGAGTTGCCATGCGTCCTCTCGGTGTTCGCTTGATGAAACCCTCCATGATGAGATAGGGCTCGTAAACCTCTTCCAACGTTCCGGAATCCTCGCCGATAGCCGTGGCAATAGTGGAAACACCCACCGGGCCGCCACGAAACTTGTCTATGATGGTAAGCAATATCTTATTGTCGATTTCATCAAGACCATAGCTGTCGATATTAAGCGACTGCAACGAGTTTCGAGCTATCTCATGGTCGATGGTTCCATTGCCTTTCACTTGCGCGAAATCGCGAACGCGGCGCAAAAGCGAGTTACAAATACGAGGAGTGCCCCGCGAACGGCGCGCTATTTCTATCGCAGCATTGTCCTTAATGGGGATGCGGAGAAGCCGGGCTGAGCGTTTGATGATTTTTTGCAATGTTTCCGGATCGTAATACTCGAGATGGAGATTGATACCGAAGCGAGCTCGGAGGGGCGCGGTAAGCAGTCCGCTGCGTGTGGTGGCTCCCACAAGCGTAAAGGGGTTGAGGTCGATTTGAATGGAGCGGGCAGACGGTCCTTTATCTATCATGATGTCGATGCGGTAATCCTCCATTGCCGAATACAAATATTCCTCGACAACAGGAGAAAGCCGATGAATCTCGTCTATGAAGAGCACATCGTTTGGTTCGAGCGACGTGAGAATGCCTGCCAAATCGCCGGGTTTATCGAGAACGGGACCGGAAGTAATCTTAAATCCCACTCCCAACTCGTTGGCAATGATATTGCTCAACGTGGTCTTTCCCAAACCCGGAGGTCCGTGAAGCAAAGTATGATCGAGAGGTTCGCCACGATATTTCGCAGCCTCGACAAAGACTCGCAAATTATCCACCACTTTTCGCTGTCCGCTGAAGTCATCGAACTTGGGGGGGCGTAGCGCGTTTTCAAAGTCTTTCTCGGCCGAAGTAAACCTTTCTTCTCTTATATCAAAATCTTCATCCATACTGTCTGCTTGTTTTTACCAAGCGCAAAGATAACGATTTTAATTGAGAAAAGACAGATAAGCAGGCAATTGGATGGATAAAATCTCACAGAACAAGGAAAAAACGAAGGATTGCCGAAAACCCATTGACAGAATGAAAATAAAATATATGGGGACGATGTGCAAGGAAAATCTCTTCTTTTTCGATGGCGATACCGCTCGGTAAGAATACGGCTCAATGTCATTTGAAATCACAAAAAAACAGGAAGCAATTGCAATACATCAGCAAATGGTTTGCAAAAGCTAAGCTTTTACCGGGCAAAAGCTAAGGTATTGGAGTGCAAAAGCTAAGCTTTTAAAACACGTTTTGTAAACACCTGATTATCAATATAATACAAAGGCAAGAAAAAGGGCACTGGAAAAGGCTAGAAAAACATACTTCTCACAAGGATAATGCCGGAAAAAACAACCCCGGGAATTCCCCAAAAAGGTATGTTTCATCATTGAAAATTAGCTCTCGCACCAACTTTCAACCTTCGCAATATCAATGAATGGAATCGACTATCGTCATACAGAGTAAGCAAGTGGTTATCCACGGGATGAATAAAAAAGAGAATTGCAAAAAATCCCACCACTCAAGGCGAGCAGTGGGATTTCAATGCAAATATAAAAATTTAATCGTTATCTTTGTGTAGGTACACGAGTTAATCGGCAAGTTTTGCCTTTATAAACTCGCGATTAAGACGAGCGATATTAGCTATGGACTCATTCTTGGGACATTCTGCCTCGCAAGCGCGAGTGTTGGTACAGTTGCCAAAGCCCAACTCCTCCATCTTCATCACCATACGCTTGGCACGCTTTGCAGCCTCGGGACGACCCTGTGGCAAAAGTGCCAGCTGGCTCACCTTGGAAGAGACAAACAACATGGCAGAACCATTCTTGCAAGCTGCAACGCAAGCCGCGCAACCTATACAAGTGGCACAGTCCATTGCTTCATCGGCAGCTTCCTTCGGGATAAGGATAGCGTTGGCATCCTGTGGCTGACCGGTGCGAACGCTGGTGTAACCACCTGCCTGAATAATCTTATCGAACGCACCACGATCCACCATGCAATCCTTGATAACCGGAAATGCTGCCGAGCGCCATGGCTCCACGGTAATCACATCGCCCTCGTTGAAACGACGCATGTAGAGCTGACAAGTCGTAGCTCCTTCGGCAGGTCCATGTGGATGCCCATTGATATAAAGTGAACACATACCACAGATACCTTCACGACAGTCGTGGTCGAAGACAAAAGGTTCCTTACCGGCTTCGATAAGCTGCTCGTTGAGGATATCCAGCATCTCAAGGAAGGAAGTATCACCACTGATATCCTTCATTTCGAATGTATCAAAATGACCTTCAGCAGTAGGTCCGTTCTGACGCCAAACTTTAAGTGTGAAACTTATGATTTTTTCCATTGTTGATTTTTTCTTTTAATGTTTGTTGCAAGCAACTTTGACCTGATTAGTTCTTGTAGTTACGTGTCTGAACCTTGATAGCCTCGTATTCGAGCGGCTCCTTTATGAGTTCCGGAGCAACCTTGTCGTTGCCTTGATACTCCCAGCAACCTACATAGAAATAGTTCTCATCATCGCGTTTAGCTTCGCCATCCTCTGTCTGATATTCTTCGCGGAAGTGACCACCACAACTCTCATTTCTCGAAATGGCATCAAAGGCTATCAACTCGCCCATAAGGATGAAGTCGCGAAGGTGAATGGCTTTATCCAGCTCCACGTTCAGCCCTTCTTTGCTTCCCGGGATGAAGAGGTTTGTATTGAATTCGTCGCGAAGGGCTTTCATCTTCTCAAGACCTTCCTTCAAACCTTCCAATGTTCGACCCATTCCAACGTGATCCCAAAGAATGTGTCCAAGCTCTTTATGGAAAGAATCAACCGAACGCTTGCCCTGAATGCCCATCAGACGATCGATTTCTGCTTGAACGCCTTTCTCTGCCTCGTCAAACTCGGGAGCATCGGTAGGAACTTTTGCCCAAATGCTTTGATCCGCCAAATAGTTCTGTATGGTATAAGGCAAAACGAAGTAACCGTCTGCCAAACCTTGCATCAGCGCGGAAGCACCCAAACGGTTGGCTCCGTGGTCAGAGAAGTTACACTCTCCGATTGCAAATAGACCCTTAATGGTGGTCTGTAATTCATAATCTACCCAGATACCACCCATCGTATAGTGGATGGCGGGATAAATCATCATCGGGTTATAATATTTCACGCCGTTGATTTCATTTGCCATTTCACCGGGATAAACATCGGTTATCTCCTCATACATATCAAAGAGGTTGCCGTAACGCTGAAGAATAACATCCAAACCAAGACGTTCGATGCTCTCGGAGAAATCGAGGAACACTGCCAAACCTGTATTGTTCACACCAAAGCCGTGATCGCAACGTTCCTTTGCGGCACGTGAAGCCACATCGCGGGGCACCAAGTTGCCAAATGCGGGATAGCGACGCTCCAAATAGTAGTCGCGATCTTCTTCCGGAATGTCGGAACCTTTCTTTGTTCCAGCCTGAAGTGCCTTGGCATCTTCTAACTTCTTGGGCACCCAGATGCGTCCGTCGTTACGCAACGACTCGGACATCAGCGTCAGTTTCGACTGCTTGTCGCCGTGAACCGGAATACATGTTGGGTGAATCTGTACGTATGAGGGGTTTGCGAAATAAGCACCTTTACGGAAGCACTGAACAGCTGCCGTACAGTTGCACCCCATGGCGTTGGTGGAAAGGAAGTAAGCATTGCCATAACCACCTGTGGCAATGACTACTGCGTTGGCGGAGAAACGTTCGAGCTTACCGGTTACCAAGTTCTTGGCAATGATACCGCGAGCGTGCCCGTCAACAATTACCACATCTTCCATCTCGTAGCGAGTATAGAGTTTTACACGACCATCGTTCACTTGTTTACTGAGTGCAGAGTAGGCACCGAGCAATAGCTGCTGACCGGTCTGACCTTTTGCGTAGAAAGTACGCGATACCTGTGCACCACCAAACGAACGGTTGGCCAACATGCCACCATATTCGCGAGCAAAAGGAACTCCTTGAGCCACACATTGGTCGATAATGCTGTTGGATACTTCAGCCAAACGATAAACATTGGCCTCGCGAGCACGATAGTCTCCACCTTTCACGGTATCGTAAAACAAACGATAAACCGAGTCGCCATCGTTCTGATAATTCTTAGCTGCATTGATACCACCCTGTGCGGCGATAGAGTGTGCACGACGAGGGGAGTCCTGAATGCAGAAATTATATACGGAAAAGCCCATCTCACCAAGCGAAGCAGCGGCACTGGCACCCGCCAATCCCGTTCCAACGACAATGACATCGAGCTTCAATTTATTTTTCGGGTTAACCAAACGCTGATGAGCCTTGTAGTTGGTCCACTTCTCTGCTACCGGGCCTTCAGGAATTTTCGAATCTAATATTTTAGCCATAATCTTAATATCTTTACTGTGTCATGAATTAAACAAGACTTGGTGCGCAACCAAATGCGAATGCCAAAACAACTACCAAGAAGCCCAACATGAGAAGGGTGGTATAAACCATACCGATTTTTCTCCACCGGTTGAACCAAATCTTTCCATTGATTCCCAGAGTTTGCATAGCACTCCAAAAACCGTGCGAGAGGTGGAACCAAATGGCACAAAGCCAAATCACATAGAGAACAACATAGATGGTATTGGAGAAGGTCTCCTTGATGTAACCAAAACCATTGGCGGGATCACCCAATGGATCCGCAATATGGAAGATTTCGGCAAACATCATGTTATACCAAAAGTTGAACAAGTGGAGCAACAATCCCAAAAGGATAATGAGTCCCAACACTAACATGTTCTTAGATGCCCATTCCACTTTCGGTGTCGCCCCCGCTATGTCATAACGTTCATGACCACGAGCCCGGCGATTCTGCGCCGTAAGAATGAATGCATAAACGATGTGGAGCACCGTCAGCGCAGCAAGCGCGATGGTAGCAACCACCGCATACCAATTGGCACCCAGGAATTCACAAATCATGTTGTAAGCATCGCCTGAGAACAAAGCCACAACATTCATCGACATGTGGAATGTCAGGAATAGAATAAGCGCAATACCGGTAACCGACATCACGACCTTTCTACCGATAGATGAGTTGATTAACCACATAAATGTTTGATTTTAAATATTTAAACTATTAGAATTAAGTATTTTCACAACGTGAAAAAATTTCGGGTTAAAGCAGTTTTTCTACCTCTTGCGAAGAATAATCACGCCATATATTATAACATAATGTCTTTCTGTGCTGCAAAAATAATACATTAATTATGATTAAACAAAGTTTTTTGGCAAAAAGCAGGGCATTTTCATTAGCGATCTGACTATATTGACAGTTTCTAAACAGCAACCTCCATGACCGGTTAAAACTCTTCGGCGAACAAAGATAAACAAAAGAATGAGAAAAGTATGAACGCCTGTCGCAAATTCAACTTAAAAAAGAATGGAAAGAGGTAGCGAAAAATATGCTTCCGATGAAGAAAAAATATGTAAAAACAAACGAAAGCACGATGAATAGAGAAGTAAAGATGATTATTTCGTCGAGTGTGAAAAGGTAAAAAAACACGACACAAAAGAGATTTATAATGAAATTGTAAATGGCTGTGTAACTGCAAGTTATATTTTATAATTCAAAAGCTTACCAATTGCGGTGTAAAAGCTAAGCTTTTGCCTTTCAAAAGCTAAGCTTTTAGAATGCAAAAGCTTAGCAATTGAAATGGAATATTTGAAAAAACATGACAAAACCGACCAATATGGGAGGATAAGGAGGAAAAACGGACGGATAAAGACGCACGCACGACATCCGCCTATGATGAGTATGTAAAATAACTGATTATACTTTCTCTTTCAATTAAAATTCTTACATTTGCAGAAAAATAAGGAAAAGAGAATGAATTTCAAATATGACATCCTTATAATAGGTGGCGGACATGCCGGATGCGAAGCCGCAACCGCAGCCGCGAACATGGGAGCAAATACTTGTTTGCTGACAATGGACATGAACAAAATTGCGCAAATGAGTTGCAACCCTGCCATCGGAGGAATTGCCAAAGGACAAATCGTAAGGGAAATTGACGCATTGGGCGGGCAAATGGGACTGATTACCGACGCGACGGCAATACAATTTCGCATGCTCAACCGCTCGAAAGGACCGGCGGTATGGAGCCCACGCGCACAATGCGACCGAGAAAAATTCATATTGGAATGGAAAAGAAAGCTCGACCATACGGATAAACTCGATATTTTCCAAGACCAAGCGGAAGAATTGCTCGTAAAGAACAACAGAGTGCTGGGCATCAGAACGATATGGGGAGTGGAGATATATGCCGGTGCGGTCATCGTGGCAGCAGGAACATTTCTAAACGGATTGATGCACATCGGGCACAGACAGGTGGAAGGCGGAAGATGCGCAGAACCCGCAGTACACAAATTTACGGAAAGTATAACAAAGCACGGAATTGTCGTGGCAAGAATGAAGACCGGAACACCTGTCAGAATAGATAAAAGATCGGTGGACTTCGATAAAATGGAAGAGCAACCGGGAGAAAAAGATTTCCATCAGTTTTCATTTATTGGCAAGCACAGACCACTTCCGCAACTACCCTGCTGGACATGCAACACCAACGAGAAAGCGCACGAAGTCTTGAGAAAAGGAATACCTGACTCGCCACTATTCAACGGACAAATACAAAGCACCGGACCGCGCTACTGTCCGTCCATAGAAACAAAGCTCGAAATCTTCCCCGATAAAACAAGTCATCCGCTTTTCCTTGAACCGGAAGGGATAGATACCAACGAAATGTATCTGAATGGCTTTTCATCGAGTATGCCATGGGAAATTCAATTGGAAGCCATTCATAAGATTCCGGCACTTAGAAATGCCAAAATCTATCGTCCGGGCTATGCAATTGAATACGATTATTTCGACCCGACACTCTTAAAACCTTCGTTGGAATCGAAGATTATCAAAGGTTTGTTCTTCGCCGGACAGGTGAATGGCACCACAGGTTACGAAGAAGCGGGCGGCCAAGGCTTGGTAGCCGGCATCAATGCGGTGGCTTTTTGCGGTAACAAGGAACCACTAATCATGAAAAGAGATGAAAGCTATATAGGCGTACTCATCGATGATTTGACAACAAAAGGCGTGGACGAACCTTACAGAATGTTCACATCTCGAGCCGAATACCGTATCCTATTAAGACAAGATGATGCGGATGCCAGACTTACAGAGAAAGCATATAGACTCGGAATAGCTACACGGGAACGATACGACAACTGGCAAAAGAAAAAGCAAAGAATGAACGATATCATCGGATTTTGCGAGACAACAGCAGTAAAACCAACCGAAATCAACGGCTATTTGGAAAGTATCGGCAACTCGCCACTCCACGCTTCTGCCAAGATAATCGACCTTATTGCACGTCCGGGAATTAACTTCAACGGATTATCCGAACAACTTCCAACTTTGAAAGAAACATTGGAAGCATCGCAGGATCGCAAAGAAGAAATTGCAGAAGCTGCAGAAATAAAAATCAAATACAAAGGTTATATCCAAAGGGAAAGAAACTTTGCCGAGAAAATGCATCGGCTGGAAGATATTAAAATAAAAGGTCATTTCAACTATGAAAAGATACACGACCTATCCACAGAATGCAGACAGAAACTGCAACGCATACAACCGGAAACATTAGCACAAGCAAGTCGCATCCCCGGAGTTAGCCCAAGCGATATAAACGTACTCCTTGTATTAATGGGGAGATAAACAATAAGACGTTTCACGTGAAACATATAAAGTGTAATCATCAAATTATCAATAATATATGAATAATAAAATTTTGCTCGACAACTTAAGATGTATTCCTGATTGGCCCATCAAAGGCGTAAATTTTAGAGATGTTACTACCCTATTCAAATCTCCTGAGGCACTTCATGAAATCACAGAAGAAATGTATGAGCTTTACAAAGACAAGGGAATTACGAAGATTGTGGGAATTGAAAGCAGAGGCTTCGTAATGTCTTCTGCATTAGCATTGCGCTTAGGGGCAGGAATCATATTGTGTAGAAAGCCCGGAAAATTGCCATGCGAGACAGTTCAGGAGAGCTATGCCAAAGAATATGGAATGGATACCATAGAAATTCACAAAGACGCAATTAGCGAAAACGATATAATTCTACTCCATGACGACCTGCTTGCAACCGGTGGCACAATGAAAGCTGCATGCAATCTGGTCAAGAAGTTCCATCCCAAAAAGGTATATTGCAACTTTATCATCGAATTGCATGAGGAATTTCCGAACAGCAGGAAAAGTTTCGATGACGATGTGGAGATTTCTTCATTGCTAAAATTTTAAGGATGTTTATCCAATCTGTCCCTTTTTCATAAAAAATATGTTATCGATTGATATAAAAAAATTCATCGATAACATATTTCTCATAAACTAAAGCGAACAGAGAGAAAAGTCTCAATCACACGTAAGTGGAAAGAATATACCATAGGCTTTCCCTTAATGGGATGGAAAAGCGAGCTTTTTCCACAACAAGTGAAGCAACAGGTGAAAGATAAAGAATGATTACCCGTATTTAATGTTTCACGTGAAACGAAGCAAAGTTTAAGCTCTCACAGTAAAGAGGTTATAAGATGGCAAAAGAGAAAAACATTAATCGATTGGAAAAACTCAAGCAAATAGTATCTACTCTACCGGATAAGCCCGGTACGTATCAGTTTTACGACCATCAAGACAATATCATTTACGTTGGAAAGGCAAAGAGCTTAAAGAACAGGGTTTCATCTTACTTCCATAAAGAAGTGGACAGATTCAAGACAAAAGTGCTCGTTTCAAAGATTAACAATATATCTTACACGGTTGTAAAGACTGAAGAAGACGCTTTGCTGATAGAAAATCAGCTTATAAAACAATACCAACCTCGCTACAATGTATTATTGAAAGACGGCAAGACTTATCCAAGCATTTGCATAACGAATGAATTTTTCCCACGAATCTTCAATACTCGCAACATCAACAAGCGTTTCGGGAGTTTCTATGGTCCTTACAGCCACATCAGCAGCATGTATGCCGTATTGGATATCATCAAGAAATTATACAAGCCGCGTACCTGCAAGTTCCCCATTACCGAAGCAGGTATCATGCAGAAGAAGTACAGACCTTGTCTTGATTATCATTTAGGGAACTGCAAGGCGCCCTGCGTAGGAAAGCAAAATCGGGAAGAATATCTGCAAAACATTGAGCAAGCTCGTCAAATATTGAAAGGAAACACACGTGAAGTGCAAAGGTTTCTACAAGCAAAGATGCAGGAAAGTGCGGACAATCTGAGATTTGAAGAAGCAGAAAACTACAAGCAACAGTACCTTGCATTAGAGAACTTTGCTGCCAAAAGCGAAATAGTGAGTTACACAATTACCGATGTTGATGTCTTCACACTTGTGAACGATGAATTGAAAAAAAATGCTTTCATCAACTATATTCACGTGAAAAATGGAGCAATCAATCAGAGTTTTACATTCGAGTACAAACGAAAATTGGACGAAAACGATGCCGAATTGCTCAACGAGGCTATACCGGAAATACGCAACCGCTTCAACAGCACAGCAAAGGAGATTATCGTTCCATTTGAATTAGATTTCAAGATAAAAAACGCCGAGTTCTTCATTCCTCAAAGAGGCGACAAGAAACATCTGTTGGAGCTCTCCGAGATGAACGCAAAACAATATAAGTTCGACCGTTTGAAGCGTGCGGAGAAGTTAAATCCAGAGCAGAAACAGACTCGATTGATGAAGGAATTGCAAGAGAAACTCAAACTCCCTAAACTACCCTATCACATAGAATGTTTCGATAATTCCAACATTTCGGGAACAGATGCCGTAGCCGGTTGCGTGGTATATAAAGGCTTAAAGCCCTCGAAAAAAGATTATCGGAAATACAACATCAAAACAGTTGTGGGTCCGGACGATTATGCCTCCATGCAAGAAGTTGTGAGAAGGCGATACAGAAGGATGTCAGAGGCGAACGAGCCACTTCCCGACCTCATCATTACCGATGGTGGAAAAGGACAGATGGAGGTGGTCAGAGAGGTCGTTGAGGACGAGTTGCAACTACAAATCCCCATCGCCGGCCTTGCCAAGGACAACCGACACCGCACAAACGAACTGCTCTTTGGCTTTCCACCACAAACAATAGGACTGCCAACAAACTCCGAACTCTTCAAAATTCTGACACAAATACAAGACGAAGTTCACAGATTTGCCATTTCATTTCATAGGGATAAACGTTCCAAACATCAGTTACACAGCGAGTTGGATGACATCAAGGGAATCGGAATGAAATCAAAAGAACAGCTTCTGAAGAGATTAAGAACAGTAAAAAATATAAAAGAGGCTGATATTCTGACACTTACGGAGATTGTGGGGGCAGCGAAAGGTAAATTGATTTACAACTATTTTCACGCAAAAACAAAGGAAGACGAAGGAAAGTAGCAATAATTAAAATAAAAGCATTAAATTTGCGATATGAGAATCGTAATTCAAAGGGTGAAACATGCTTCCGTAACGATAGACGGTAAAGTAAAGTCTGCCATTAATGAAGGGTATCTCATCCTTTTAGGGATAGGCAATGCCGACACGAACGAAGACATAGAATGGCTGGTCAGGAAAGTCATTGGCTTGAGGGTGTTCGACGATGAAGAAGGAGTCATGAACAAAAGCGTCATGGACATTGGCGGTGAAATATTGGTTGTTTCACAATTCACGCTCATGGCAAGCTATAAAAAAGGCAATCGCCCAAGCTATATCCGCGCTGCCGGTCATGAAACGTCCATACCACTTTACCACGCATTCTGCAAAAGCCTCAGTGCGGCATTGGGCAAACCAGTGGGTGAGGGTGAGTTCGGAGCCGATATGAAGGTAGAACTGCTGAACGATGGCCCCGTAACCATCTGCATGGACACAAAAAACAAGGAATAAAGTAACAAAACCAAAGATAAAAGAAGAGGAACAAAAGGGAAACCAACCTCGGAAGATAAGCACATAACAAAGTAACAACAGGTTGTGAATAACGAAGATACAGGCATGAGAAAAGAGCCTCAAAAGCATCATGAACATAAAGAACATCAAACGTGCACAAAACATCTGCGCTTTCATCTACCTGCTGTCAGTTTTCATCAATCAGCTCAAACCTTCTCACGATGAAATCTTCATGATTGCCTACGGATTGGCACTCATCGGTTTCGTTATCGCCACAATTATTGCGCTGTGTTTTTGGAAGGAACTCGCAAAATACGATAACATCTCGAACATGGCATTTGGATTATCTTCATCGTGGTGGGATTTATAATTTGGTTTGGCTAAAAAACAGATTACAGATGACAATAGAAGAAGCGCAAAAGATGGTGGACAACTGGATACACGAATATGGTGTGCGATACTTCAGCGAACTCACCAACATGGCGTGCCTCACGGAAGAAGTGGGTGAACTGGCGAGAGTTATTGCACGCACGTATGGAGACCAAAGCTTTAAGGCAGGAGAGAAACAAAATATCGGAGAGGAGATGGCAGATGTACTGTGGGTTCTACTCTGCCTTGCCAACCAAACCGGCACGAATCTTACGGAAGAGTTGCTCAAAAGCTTTGAAAAGAAAACACAAAGAGATAAGAACAGACACAAAGAAAACAAGAAACTAACGATGAAACCGAAAGTTTCAACGAAAAAATAAGAACATAAACAATAAAATAGAAAAAGAGATGGAAAAAGACAATGGAAAAATCGTAAACATCAGTAAATACGATGAAATGCTGAAGCAGTACAATCTGAAAATCAGCGATGAGGAAGTTAAATCAGCGGTGAAGAAAATCATCACCGAGAAAGTAGCCGAGAACGACAACCTCGAAGTGAAGAAATTTCTCTTAGGCAGCGTAGAGCTTACCTCGCTGAGAACAACCGACACGGAAGAAGAGATATTGGCGATGGTGGAGAAGGTAAACCGTTTTGCACACGCATACCCCACCCTGCCTCATGTTGCCGCCGTTTGTGCTTATCCTTGCTTTACCAAACTCATTGCCGAGAGTTTGGAAGTGGATGGCGTGGACATCACCAATGTAACGGGCAATTTCCCATCCTCACAAACGTTCTTAGAAGTAAAAACAGTGGAAACCGCTCTTGCCATTAAAGATGGTGCCACACACATCGACATCGTGCTCCCCGTAGGTAAATTCCTCTCCGGCGATTACGAAAGTGTTTGCGATACCATCAACGAACTGAAGCAAACCTGTGGCGACATCCCCATGAAAGTAATTCTTGAGACCGGCGACCTGAAGAACGTGCAGAACATCAAGAAAGCCGCTCTGCTCTCAATGTATGCCGGTGCCGATTACATCAAGACCAGCACGGGCAAAGAGAAAGTAAGTGCCACACCGGAAGCTGTTTACGTGATGTGCCAAGCCATAAAAGAGTATTACGACAAGACCGGTATTCAGGTTGGTTTGAAGCCTGCAGGTGGCATCAACACCGTAATGGACGCTGTTATTTTCTACACCATCTACAAGGAGATTTTAGGCGAGAAATGGCTCGACAACTACTGGTTCCGCCTCGGTACAAGCCGTCTCACCAACCTCTTGTTGAGCGAAATCGAAGGCAAGGAAATCAATTTCTTCTAACCTGATAGGAAATACTCCTCCTCCTTTCCGGCGGAGGGGTATTTATTTTCCATCTGAATTTTAACATTCCAAACACAAAATATGGTCATAGCCACAATGAAAAGATACGTACTGCTACTCGCTTTATTAATACCTACCGTGTCGAACCACCTTTTCGCACAATACGGAAAGCCTATATACCATATTGATCTCGTTGAAAGGACTATAAGCGAGGCACCAAACGGGAAATATATTCTATGGAAATATCCGAATAAAAAGGTTATCAGCAATGCCGACAGTATCAAACTAAGGAAAAACAGATGGTATTATGTATGGAAGAAGGGCAAACAAGGCTTGTACAACGAAAGCAAGGAGCGTTGCATTCCCATAAAATACGATGCCATTGTACAAATCACCGATAACTTGTTCCGCGTAGAAAAGAACGGGAAAAAAGGTGTTTACAACAGCAATGGTACCAAGGTTCTCAGTCCTATATACGATGAAATCATAGAAAAAGGCTTCTGGTTTGGCAACAATGGGTGTCTGAAAGTTGGCAAAGATGGGAAATATGGTATCTGCAACGAGCATGGAATACCCATTACCAAGCTTATATACAGCAAGATAAAAGGAGACTCCTATAAATTAGAACTTGTAAAAGGAAATACATCCGACTTCCTTTTGAACTATAAATACTTGGTTTACGACTGCAAGACTATCAAAGATGCATTCTCAGTGCCTGTCAATGGAATACAAACTAAGGACTATTTCGTATTTAAGAAAGACTCCTTATTCGGCTTACTCAACGAAAAGGGCGAAATGGTCATTACCCCCCAATACACAAAACTTATAAACAGATACTTAGGCTATCGATATGGTAAAACTTCTTGGCTTATTGCCTGCAATGGAAAAAAGTACGGAATTATCGATATAAACAACCATATTATCCTCCCATTTGAGTATAAAGACATCCGCTCAACAAACATTGAGGATTACTTCAGCGTAGAAACGGAATCGGGAAAACATTTCTACGACTACGTTGAAAAGAAGTTTATCACCGATTATACCTACGATTATTTCTTCGGTAACGGCACATACACCTCCATTAAGAAGGACGGTAAGGTAACAGTGATTAACAATGACACTAAGAAAATGATGTTCCCATATAAATATCAGGACATTATCAGTATATGGTCCAAACCGTATTTCTGCGTGCAACAAAACGATTTATACGGTATTATTGATGACAACGACAATCTAATCGTTCCCATTATATACCAAAGACCACTCTGGATCGTCTGCAAGGACAAAGTGGTTGTTTACAAAGATGGCAAGTATGGTATCATCAACCTAAAGAATGAACTACTGTATGGTATGACGGAGAAACGCATTGTGGGCTACAAAAACTTTTTCCACATCATAGATTCCAAAGGGGAAGAGACTAAGTTGGATGCCAACTTGAAGGTTATCGAGACAGCAAAGTAAAGCAAAAATATTTACAAGCAGAACCATCTTAGTATCATTTGTAAATCACTGATTACCAAACAGATATAGATTACATTATAAAAGGTCATCTTTTGCATGCCAAAAGATGACCTTTTACATTGCGAAAGCTGACCTTTTGAACAACAAAACATCACCTTTAAGTCTGTGCTTCTAAAATTTTTTTACAACAATCGCTTACATTTAGCTCTTACGTTGAATGACAAAATCAAGATAGGCAATAAGCGACTGGCGTATTGCATCGCACTTAACATATTGACGAACGAACGAAAAGGCTGCGTCGTGAAACTCCAACATCTTCTTTTCAGCATACTCAATACCGCCGTTTTCTTTCGTAAAAGCGACTAAATGGGCGATTTCATCGGCAGAAACGGTTCCCTCTTTCACCTTCATTGCCAATTCCATCATCTGCTGGTTACCAGCCGATTGCAAAGCATGAATCACCGGTAGCGTCAGCTTTCCTTCCGCCATGTCGTTGCCCGTTGGCTTACCGATTTCCTTTGAGTCGTAATAATCGAATATATCATCGCGGATTTGGAAGATAATTCCGATGTTCTGACCAAACAAACGGGCTGCCTCCACCGCCTCCGAAGTGGCATTTCCGGCTTTCGCCCCTATCACCGCACAGGCCTCAAAGAGTGCTGCGGTCTTTTGTTTAATCACCTGATAGTAAACATCTTCTGATATTTCCTGATTCGATATGTTCGTCAATTGCAGTATTTCGCCATTGGAGAGTGTGCGACCGAGATTGGCCAGGTCGCGAACGATGGATTCCGATTTTGTGAGCGATACGTTCAAGAGTGCGGTTGACAAGATATAATCGCCCACGAGCACCGCCACCTTGTTGTTATAGGTGGCATTCACCGATGCCTGCCCTCGTCGTTCGCCACTCTCATCCACCACGTCGTCATGGACAAGGCTGGCCGTGTGGAGCAGTTCCAATCCCACCGCAGCACGTTGAGCCACATAAGTAACATCACCGAAGTTCTTGGCAATGAGTAATATCAGCATGGGACGCATGCGCTTCCCTCCCCTACTCTTGATGTGCTCCAAAACGGAAGCAAGCAATCCTTCATCGTGCGAAAGGGATTCATTGAACAAGGAGATAAACTCCTCCAACTCATTGGAAATAGGACGCTTTATGATTGACAAATAATCCATTCGATATTATTTTGTTACAAAAATACTGAATATTATCGGTATATATGGCATTTTTTTAGTAATTTTACCCTAAAATTGGAATTACTATGGATAAATTAATTCTCATTGATGCTTATGCACTCATCTATCGCTCCTACTACGCACTCATCAGGAGTCCCAGAATCAACTCCAAAGGACAGAACACGTCGGCGGTTTTTGGGTTTTGCAACACGCTAAATGAGGTTTTGGCAAAAGAAAATCCCACGCATGTGGCAGTGGCTTTCGACCATGGGAAAACTTTCCGCCATGATAAATTTCCCGAATACAAAGCGCAAAGAGAGGAAACTCCGGAAGACATAAAATTAGCGGTGCCCATCATAAAATCCATTCTCGAGGCTATGAAAATTACCATTCTGCAAAAGGATGGCTACGAAGCTGATGATGTCATTGGGACAATTGCGAAACGCGCGGAAAAAGAAGGCATGAAAACGCTCATGCTGACACCTGACAAAGACTATGGGCAGCTCATTGGCAAAAATGTATTCATGTATCGACCCCGACACGGAGGCGGATACGAGAAAGTAGGTGTGGAAGGAATACGGGAGAAATATGGCATCGACAAACCGGAACAGGTCATCGACTTGCTGGCACTCATGGGCGATGCAGCAGATAACTTCCCGGGCTGTCCGGGTGTGGGAGAGAAAACCGCCGCGAAACTCATCAATCAGTTTGGCTCCATCGACAACATGTTGGAACATACCGAAGAGATAAAAGGCAAACTCAGAGAAAAGGTGGAAGCTGCGGTGAACGATATCAGGCTGTCGAGATTCCTTGCCACCATCTGCACCGAGGTTCCCATTGACACTTCATGGGAGGAAATGAAACTTGAGACCCCCGATACAGAAAAACTAATCGGGATATTCAATGAATTGGAGTTCAAATCATTTTTAAAACGATTTGTTAATAATAATCAAGAAACACAAAAAAAAGAAGATTTACAACTCGATTTGTTTGCCACAAATCCGACCAACGATAAAGAAACTTCAGAAAACACGAATTTTGAGAGCCTAAAAACAGTACAATACGAATATAAACTCATTGAAAATGAGGAAGAAGCACAATCCATTTGTGATTTTTTATTGACAAAAGAAATTCTCAGTTTAGACACAGAGACGACTTCCACCGACGCAATCGATGCCGAATTGGTGGGTTTGAGCTTCTCAGTGGAAGAACGAAAGGCATTCTACGTCGCTATTCCTGCTGAACGCGAAGAAGCCTTAAAATTCGTGAATATTTTTAAACCGCTCTATGAAAACGAGAAAATCCTGAAAGTAGGACAAAACATCAAGTATGACTACGAGGTGCTGAACAAGTACGGAGTGAATGTGAAAGGTAAGATGTTCGACACGATGATTGCCCATTACCTCATACAACCCGAACTTCGGCACAACATGGACTACATGGCGGAAACACTGCTGAACTATAAAACCATCCACATTGATGAACTGATAGGACCGAAAGGTAAGCACCAGAAAAACATGCGTGACCTCTCCCCCACCGATATTTATGAATATGCGTGCGAGGATGCCGACATCACGTTGCAACTGAAAAACACTCTCGAGCCTAAACTCAAAGAGACAAATGCCGAACAACTTTTCCATGAAATAGAAATGCCCCTTGTTCGCGTTCTCGCCGATATGGAGTTGCATGGAGTCAGAATCGATACGGAAGCTCTGAAGGATACGTCAAGAATATTTACCGATAGGATGACGCAACTTGAACAAGAGATTTACAAGCTTTCCGGTGAACAATTCAATATCTCAAGCCCTAAACAAGTAGGCGAAGTCATCTTCGGAAAACTACAAATCATGGAGAAACCGAAGAAAACAAAGACAGGACAATATGTTACAAGCGAAGAGGTTTTGGTGAGTTTGAAAACAAAACATCCTATCATATCTAAAATATTGGAATACAGGGGAATAAAGAAGCTACTTGGAACCTATATAGACGCGCTCCCCAAACTTATAAAGAAGCAAACAGGACATATCCACACCTCGTTCAATCAAGCACTCACGGCAACCGGCAGACTATCATCCAGTGATCCAAACTTGCAAAACATACCGGTGAGAACCGATGATGGCAAAGAAATCAGAAAGTGTTTCATCCCCGAACCGGGATGTAAATTCTTTTCAGCGGATTACAGTCAGATAGAATTACGCATCATGGCGCACCTCTCTGAGGATGAGAACATGATGGAAGCCTTCAGGGAAGGATTCGATATCCACCGCGCTACAGCCGCGAAGATATGGCATGAAGATATCAATGACGTAACCGATGCACAGCGAAAGAAAGCAAAACAAGCCAACTTCGGCATCATTTACGGCATCACCACCTACGGATTGGCACAGCGCATGGACATCTCAAACGGAGAAGCAAAAGAAATCATTGACGGATACTTCAACACCTTCCCGAAAGTGAAAGCCTATATGGAGAAAGCAAAAGAGGAAGCACGAAAGAAAGGATATGCCGAAACCATATTTCATCGTCGCCGTTATCTTCCCGACATCAACAGTCGAAACGCCACGGTCAGAGGTTTTGCAGAGCGTAACGCCATCAACGCGCCCATTCAAGGCTCGGAAGCCGACATCATCAAAGTGGCAATGATTCGCATTTGGAAACGTTTCAAAGCCGAAAACATCCGTTCGCAAATGATTTTACAGGTACACGATGAACTCAACTTCTCCGTTTATCCGGAAGAAAAAGAACAAGTGGAGCGCATTGTATTGGAGGAGATGCAAAACGCCTACCCACTCCGCGTACCGCTTACCGCCGATGCCGGTTGGGGCGACAACTGGTTGGAAGCACATTAACCCCCTTCGCGGAACCAATTGTCCATCAGTTGGTTCCGTTTTTATTGACAGCCGCAGAACGAAAGAACTTCGCCCTACCGAAAATACGCGACACATGGGTCTTATCCAGCAAATAAGCAATGGCAAGCGAACCGGAAATACTCAGCAACAGCGTAACGAAAACATGCAACCAGCCCGTTTCCTCCCATGCGAAAAACCGAAGATAGAACTTCCCTGCCATCGTAAATATCGGATGGAAGAGATAGATGGGCAGCGTGTTCATTCCCAACTATTACTGTCCGCTAAACATCCCACATTTTTTATGAATTAGGGCTGACACTTCTCACGAGGTATCAGCCCTTTTTGTTATCTTTGCTTTTGTTTCCAA
>QWCJ01000822.1_pt1 | contig 22352 bp, 16 predicted proteins | sample 1972501 | NCBI WGS metagenome assembly QWCJ01 (sample SAMN09866711, study PRJNA288562) | Human vaginal metagenome isolate term2_vaginal, whole genome shotgun... | isolation source: vagina | host: Homo sapiens | place: USA: California
GTATCAATACTACATACCAATAATGAAACTGGAGTAGTTCAAGATTTAAATGCAATATCTAAAATAGTACGTGAACATGCTGAACAAGCTTTTATCCATGCCGACTTAGTACAATCATGGGGCAAAGTAGAATTAAACCTTAATTTATTAGATATAGATCTTGCTTCATTTAGTGGTCATAAGATACATGGACCCAAAAGTACAGGTCTGCTTTATATTAGATCCCAAACTTACCCTGAAGCACTAATTCATGGTGGTGGACAACAAAATGGTTGGAGAAGTGGAACTGAAGACTGGCCTTTATTATCTGGAATGACTGAAGCTGCGAAATCTATATATACAAACTTTGAAGAGAATAATACTAAAGTTTCAGAGCTTAGAGATTTCTTGGTACCTGAATTAAAAAGTCTTGGAGCTACTATAAACTTTCCTAATGCAATACCCCATATTTTAAGTATAAGTTTCCCTAAGTATAGAGGAGAGACCTTGCTTCACATGTTAGCATCTGAAGATGTTTACGTATCAACGTCCTCCGCCTGCAATGCTAAATCAGCAGCAGTATCACATGTATTAACTGCCTGTAATATGGATAGGAAACAAGCAGAAGGTACTCTAAGAATAAGTTTAGATTCATCTAACACAATAGAAGAGGCTGAAGAACTTCTTAAAGCTATGCGTAAAGTCATACAACAGATGATAGACTGGGGTATGTAAAATAATACATAATAAAAGAGTAATTTATAATAATGGAGAAAGAACATGGAAAACACTACTAAAGATTTAAACACAAATGCTAATACACAAATTGATCAAAACTCTGGTCTAGAGTACCAAGAACTTATTTTAGCTAGAGTTGGAGAAATATCTCTTAAAGGACTAAACCAACGCAAGTTTGTAGATAAGGTAATTAGTAACTTATCTTGGCGTGTAAAAAAGATCGCAAACTATAAAGTATATTCTGCTCAAAGTAGAATATGGATTGAACCTCGAGATAGTGAAGCTGCTGAAGCTCACAATATTGAAAAAGCTTTAGAAATTAGTTGTAAGGTCTTTGGAATAGTTTCATCAAGTAAAGTCATTAAATTTGAAACTAATACTGATAATATGAAGAAAGCTGCTGATATATTGGTAGCTAAAGAATTATCTAAAAATAGCAAATACAAAACCTTTAAAGTAGAGAGTAAGCGTGCAAATAAAAACTTCCCATTAGAGTCTCCAGAAATATCAAGAAATCTAGGTGCACATATTTTAAGAAACAACCAAAATTTATCAGTTGATGTGCATGAACCTGATTTTATAGTCTACCTCGAAATAAGAGATGCTGCCTACATGTATACAGAAAAACATGATGGTTTAAAAGGTCTACCAGTTGGTACCGGTAGCAAGGGTATGTTACTACTATCAGGAGGAATTGACTCTCCAGTAGCAGGTTTCCAAATGGCTTCTAGAGGTATGGAAATAGAAGCAATTTACTTCCATACTTTCCCATTTACTTCAAACGAAGCTAAAGAAAAAGTCATTGAACTAGCTAGAATTGTTAGTGAGTACACAGGTCGAATTAAGATGCATATAGTTGACTTTACTGATATTCAAATAACTCTTAAGAAAAATGTTTCTCCAGATATGATGACTATAGTCATGCGAAGAGTTATGTTTAGAATTGCAGAAGAATTAGCTAGAAAACAAAAATGTACTGCCATGATCACAGGTGAAAGTCTTGGTCAAGTAGCAAGTCAAACCGCTGAGGCTATTATGTGTACTGACGCAGTCTGCAATATGCCAGTTTATAGACCACTAATCGGTATGGACAAAGATTGGACAGTTAACCTAGCTAAATTTATCGGAACCTATGAAACTTCTATACTTCCTTATGAAGATTGTTGTACAGTTTTTGTTGCCAAACACCCTAAGACAAGACCTAGTCTTGAAGATGCTATTTTTGCAGAACGTAACTTAGATATGGATGCTTTAGTCGAAGATGGCATGAATAAAATCGAGACCCTGCTTGTATCCAAAAAGGATGAATTAGATAATCTTAGTATTAATGAATAATAACTATTAATTACAGTAGTACGAGCTAACTAAAAATAAGGCTACTAAAAAACTATAAAGTTGTAAGGGAAGGAGGTATTTATGAGAAACAATAAACCATTAGCTTATAGAATGGCACCAGAATCTTTAGATGATTTTGTAGGTCAGGAACACATACTAGGCAAAGGTAAGCTCTTACGTCGTATGATAGAAGCTGATCAAATTAACTCTATTATTCTCTTCGGTCCTCCTGGAACTGGTAAAACCTCTATAGCTAGGATTATAGCTAATGAAACATCTAGTAATTTCAAGAGGATTAATGCTGTTACTGCAGGAATTAAAGACATAAAAGAGATAGTTGATGAAAGCAAAAACTATCTATTAAATCCAAGTGGTAGAATGCTAATCTTTGTTGACGAGATCCATAGATTTAATAAGGCTCAACAAGATGCTTTGTTACCACATGTTGAAGATGGTACATTAATTCTAATTGGAGCTACTACCGAGAACCCTTATTTTGAAGTTAACAAAGCTTTACTTTCTCGTTCTACAGTGTTTCAACTTTATCCTTTAACTGCCTCTAATGTAAAAACTATAGTCCAAAATGCTTTAGATAAACTGCAGGAACAAGATCCTAGTCTGACTATTAATATAGACCCTGAAGCTTTAGATTTTCTTGCAAATGTCAGTAATGGAGATGCTCGATCTGCCTTAAATGCAATAGAACTAGCTTACAAAACCACTGACGCAGACTCAGATAATAATTTATTTATTACTAAAGAAATCATAGAGGATTGCGTCCAAAAGAAAACCCTCCTCTACGATAAAGATGGGGAAGAGCACTATGATACTATTAGCGCTTTTATTAAATCTATGCGTGGTTCAGATCCAGATGCAGCAGTTTTCTATTTAGCAAGAATGCTAGAAGCGGGAGAAGATCTAGATTTTATATGTAGACGTATAGTTATCTGTGCTGCAGAAGATGTAGGTTTAGCAAATCCTCAAATTTTAAGTATTTGTGTTTCAGCGTGGGAAGCTGTTAGCAGAATTGGTATGCCAGAGGCTAGGATTATTCTTTCTGAAGCAGTAATTGCAGTTGCTACTAGCCCTAAGTCTAATAGAGCTTATAATGCCATCAATAGCGCTTTAGCAGACGTTCGAACTGGCAATACTGGTGAAATACCTTTTGCAGTACGCAATGCTCCTATCGATGAGATGCAGAGCAATTTAGGTTATAGTAATGGATATAAATATGCACATGATTATCCATACAGTATTGCTGAGATGGAGTTTTTACCAGAAAAATTAAAAGGTAAAGTTTATTACGAACCAACACAAAATGGGTACGAAAAAACTATAAACGAGAGATTAAACTTCATTAAGCAACGCCTAGGACGAAACAAAAATACAAGCTCTAACAATAAATCTGCATATGCAGATAAAGAGTAAATATGGTAGAATGTAACTACTTTTTTATTGAAATTAAGGAGTAATTTTATGTTTGATAAAATTGAAAAACCTGAAACAATGAGTGTAGAAGACTTACATCAATTATTTAAATCACAAGATGTTAATGATGATGCAAGTAATGAAAATCTAAGTGAAGGTAAGAGATTAGAAAAAGAGTTAAGTAATGAATATCCTTATCTTTACGATGTTTATAATGCATCAACCTTACAAAATGCATTCAGTTTCGGTGAAGACTACAAGAATTATTTAGATGAAGCCAAAACTGAACGTGAAGCAGTTAAATTTGGTATTAACTTATTAAGCAACTTAGGATTTGTAGATGTTGCGAGTAAAGAAAGATTAGTGCCAGGTGACAAAGTTTACTTTAACATTCATGGTAAAGGTTTGATGGCTGCTGTTATTGGTGAAGAGTCAGTTAGAGATGGTTTTAATATCTTGGGTTCACATATAGATTCCCCAAGATTTGACTTAAAGCCAAATCCTCTTTTCGAAAATAACGGTATGGCTTACTTTAAAACTCACTATTATGGTGGTGTTAAGAAATATCAATGGACAACAATGCCATTAGCTTTACACGGTGTAGTTCAAAGAAAAGATGGTACTCAAGTTCATTTTTCTATAGGTGAAGATGAGAACGATCCAGTCTTTATGTTTACTGATTTATTAATCCATTTGAGTAAAGATCAGCTCTCTAAACCTGCTTCAAAAGTTGTAGAAGGTGAAGAGTTTAATGTTCTTGTTGGTGGTAGACCTATCCCTCATAAAGATGTAAGTAGTCGTTTCAAATTAGCAGTATTGCAAATTCTTAACGAAAGATATGGAATTGTAGAGAGAGATTTAGTTTCAGCAGAATTACAAATTGTTCCAGCTAATAAAGCTCGTGACTTAGGTTTAGATAGAAGCTTCGTAACAGGTTATGGTCAAGATGACAGTGCTTGTTCATTCCCAGCTTTAAGAGCTATTGCAGCCCAAAACAAAGTTAAGAGAACAGCTGTAGCAATGCTAACTGATAAAGAAGAAATTGGTAGCTATGGCAATACTGGTGCTCAATCTCAGATTTACGAAAACTTCTTTATAGAATTATTTGTAAAAACCGAAGGTGAATATGATGAATTAGCATTCGTTAAAGCATTAGAAAACTCATTCATGATCTCTTCTGATGTTTCTGCAGCATATGACCCAACCTTTAGCTATGCATTCGAAAGTGCAAATGCACCACACATGGGTAAAGGTGTAGCCTTCAGTAAATATACTGGTAGCGGTGGTAAATCTGGTTCAAATGATGCGAACTCCGAATACTACACTAAGATATTACACATATTAGATGAAAATAACATTCCATGGCAAACAGGAGAACTTGGTAAAGTAGATCAAGGTGGTGGCGGTACAATCGCTCATCTACAATCTAAACGTGGTATCCAAGTAATTGACTGCGGTGTTCCAGTATTAAGTATGCACGCTCCATTCGAAATTTCACATAAATTAGATATGTATAATTGCTATCAAGTATATGTTACTTTCTTACAAAACATGGAGTAGAGAAGAGGAGAGCTTAATAGTAAGTCAAAACTTTATTTGCACAGGTGAGTGAGTAAATAAATAACTATTAAGTTTTTAAATAACATTTAAGTTCAGCCCAACTTTTAAATAAGTTGGGCTTTTTCTTTCTTAGAAAATCTAATTAATTATTATAGAGGTATTGCTTTTAATTTATTAATAGGATTTATGTTTATGCTTCGAGTATTTAAGTCTTTACTATGAGGACTATGCGTTTCGTATTGTAGACTATAACTCATCTATTAAATACATGTTTCTATACTAAATAAACAGTATACCTAAATACCTAAGCAGATGAACAATTAAGTTCTTGGTATTTTTGTTTTCCACAATACATATGGTTTTCAACATTTGAGCTGAACAAAATATTTATAAACATTGAAAACTATGTGGATTAATAAAAATCCCTTGTCTTGAGCTGAACAAAATGAGAGAATCCGTGGAAATTTATGTGCATAAAAGATTCTAACTAACAAGTAGTGCGTATAGAATCTGTGAATGATCATTAAACAAATAAATATTAATCATAAAGAACTTGTACAAGTATAATTCTAATAATCACTAAACAATATCTGCTTTTAATAATTTAATCATTTAATATTAAATTGTTGTCTCAATCCTTATTTGTTTTTAAATCAATTTATAAAAACCTAATATTTGTAATATTCAAAACAAAAATTCAAATAGAAACTTACTTATCATATATAAAGTCATTATAAGAATTTCTATTCGCCATTTTGGTTCAAGATAATTTGAATATTTCGTAAAAGATTCCAGAAATCATAAAATCAATATATCGATATAAACAAAGTAATTAATCTAAATATTTATATTAATTTCTAATGGACATATAAATAAAACTAAAAGCAAATATATTTAAACTAATTTAAATAGAATATTCTTTGTACATAACACAAGTACAATATCAGATATGTATTATAAGCTTGATTTTATCTATATATACAGCACGGACACATTTTCTCTAAATCCCCCTCTTCAGACCCCCCTGACATGAACAAAATTACTATTTTGCACAGGTGGATAAATATGTTTTTGTCCCCCAATTTATATACAAGTCTATATTTATTGTTGTTAGTTTATATACATCTAATATTTTAAATCATTTAATCTGCGTACGTTTTTGGTTTTGACCGTACCTATTATTTAGATTTCATTTAAACTATATAAAAAATCAGGCCAGACATAAATCTGACCCGAGGTATCATATTATAATAAGCTTTTGAAACTTTTAAGTAAATTGATTACTTAATCACAAATGTAGTGATTGAATTGCATTCAATTATTGTACTGAAGTTTTCATTGCCTTTAACTCTGACTACGATATCATGATCATTATCAGCTTGATTAAGAACTATTAGTATTATCTCTCCATTTGGGTTCATTAACGCTAACTGTTCTAAATCTTTTGAGTATGATGAACTACCTAGTACTGTAGCTCCACTTTCAATGTATTTACTGAAATGAGATATGTAATCAAAAGTAAGGTTATAATTGATCTTTTTACTTTGTCTATCATACATGACTGGTGCTGAACAAAAATTCTCTACATGATTTGGACCACCCTCATCATTCAGGCAGATATTCCAATCAATAAAGTTATTCATACCAGCGTTGTAATTTCCTATTAGTTCATGAGCATACATATTCGCATGTTGAAGCTGATCATCATCAAACCTACTATACTCAACACAGAATTCAGATAAAGTTAATTGTAGTTCTGGATATTTCTCTTTTAAAATTCTCAGAACATCGAAATGATCACCTGTATACCAATGGAAAGCTAAACCTTCAATTTTATCAATATTTTGCTCATCAATGGTTATTTCAGCTCTTTCCAAGGCTCTTTCTTTATTATGATCCCATATATAAATATGAAGATCTTGTAAATCATTCTTTTCAAGTTCTGGATAGAGGTAATTATCCAAGAAATCTTTTTCTTCTTCTGCACTAAACAAACAACTATCCCATGTTTGAGCAACATTTGGTTCATTTTGAATAGTCAAAGCTTTTACATTAATACCAAGCTTTTTGTACTCTAAAATATAACGAACTATATATTTTGCCCAGTACCCGTAGTATTTCTTAATTAATACTCCACCATGAGATCTCTCTGCATTACTCTTTGTAAAAGCTGGCGGACTCCAAGGAGAAAGCAAAACTGGTATATCTTTGCCACTTATCTCATAGATTTGTTTAATTATTGGAATTCTATATCTTAAATCATATTCAATAGAAAAGTTTTCCAAATCAATATCTTCTGGATCACTTGAAGCTTCATATTGTTCTGATGAGAAATCACAACTATCTATATGTGTTCTAATTGCATTATATCCAATACCATCTTTACCAAAATATGCTTGCAATACTTCTTCTCTATCCTTTTCAGACATTTCACATAGAGTTTCAGCAGCGGCATCTGTTACTGCTCCAGCAAAATAGTTTGCATTTTGATATTTAACATCTGGAAAGATATTCAAGACTTTCATTTCAGCATCTTTGCCTATGTCAGCCTCATCAATCTTACTTACAACAGTATCTTTTTTGTCATTAATACATGTTGTTCTAATTTTTGAAATTTCCATAACTCTCCTAATAGTTTATTAATCTTTTAATCCTTTAGAAATTATGTTAAATGTTCCATTCTGTAAGTTGAAACTCTTTTCAGTTTGAAGAATATCTCCCCACTTCTCTTTCATTTCTTCAAAGGAATCTTTTTCTAAATCTATGCTTTCAGGTTCATAGCTAAAATACCAGAAGAAATTATCTAAGTTCTTGTTTGTACCTTTATAAGTCCAAGTTGTCCAACTAATACCTAAATCATTAGCAATTTTTATTCCATTCAGATTAGAGAATTCTCCAATGTACGGATCAACATTATATTTTTCACATGCATTTTTTAAACTAATTGCATTTTCTAAGAATCGCTGATCATCATCATACAGATGCATTTGGTAAACTACATTTTCCCATCCTAAAGTTTTCGGATCTGGTAAATTTGATATCTGCCAAATTGCTTCCATTGATATTTTAGTGTCCTTATCGATCTTACGAATTGCATGATACATTCTGTCATATATCTTATTGCTTAACTCCCAAGATTTAGGCTCCCAAGGGTCATAACTATTCTCACCTTCATAACCTGAATTATTTTGAGGTTCATTCATAATATCGTATAGAACTACTGCTTCTTTGTCTTTATACCTTTCTGCAATAGCAATCCACAGGTCTTCCATTGCTTGCTGGCATCTCTCATCTGTATATAACCTATTTTCCATCAAAGTACCTGAACTATGGTCCATACTTTGTCCACCTGGAGCACCATGCAAATCTAAAACAACAGAAAGATTGTATTTTTCTGCCATTTCTATTGCCCAATCTAGCCTCTTAAAACCTGGATTATTGTTATGGTCTTCTGTTATCCAAGTACCATATTCATCTTCCATAAAGTTCCTGTACCAAAAAGGTATTCTAACTAGATTACAGCCTGCTTCAGATATAGTTTTGAAATCAAATTCAGTTATCCAATTATCTTGATAAGTATCAAAAAGTTCTTGAACTTGTTCTTTTGTGAATTTCTTCTCAAGGGCTTTAATGGTGTCTAAGTTTGCCCATTCTCTATCTTTTCCTGGGACCGGAGTCATCCAACTTTCTTGGATTAACCATCCTCCTAAATTAACACCTTTATACATTTTTTTTAGAGGAGCGGCATCAAGCCGCTCCTTTTCTACTTTCCCTCTCCTAACTTCTTAGCATTTCTTTCAATATTTTCATTGAATTTAGCTTCAATACTTTCAAAGTCATTGTCTTCTAATGTTTGTTTGTATGCTTCTAATATATTATTAAATTCATCATCTGATTTTGATCTAATCATAGAAACTAATGAGGTTGCCCACTCTGCTCTAATATTTGATAAATTACGAGCTTCTGGTGTTCCTGGCTCTGGTGAAATATTCTCAACAATAAATTGTGGTTTTAATTTACCTTGTCCCCATTCTTGCATTTGTTTAATTGACTCTGGATATGCGTCATCACTCAAAGCTTTATATCTATCGTGACCGAAGAAGATAAATTCAGCTAATCTATATTCTTTCTTAAATCTATCATTATTTTCATCACGCATTTTGCTTACTTCAGGTAATAATTCATATTTGCCTTCTTCATTAATCTTGTATGTCTCACCTTCTATACCGTAAGTTGTCAAGATTTGACCTTCTTCACTTAATAGATATGTGAATATTTGAATAGCTTTTGCAGGGTCTTTACAGTTCTTGGTTATGTATGATTGCATCCAACCTGTAATACCTGATTGACTTAAAGTTACATCTCTACCAACAGTACTCTTTGGACCATCTACAGCAATATACATGCCTTCTGGGTTCTCATGCATCCAAGTTGTAAAGAATCCTGAAACTTGAGGAGTACCATCACAAATTACAGCTGCATATTGACCTGAAGCAATTTTTTCTTCAAAGTTTGTACCTGAATCTGTGAAACTGTCATCATTAATATAACCTTGAGTATGTGCATCATTTAAAACTTTAATCCATTTCAAATAATCTTCATCTAAGTTTCTATTAACATATTTATTATTTTCATCTACTACTGGAACTCCTAGCAAGTTTTGTAGAGGAGCACCTAAAGAAGCTACGTTATCAGCGCTTAAAGCTGTAAATCCTAAAGTTAATAATTCTGGGAATTCTGCTTTAATTTTTTCTAAAGCTGCCATGAATCCTTCAGGAGTTGTCATGTCAGGTTTACCAATAGCTTCGTAAACATCTTTTCTTACGACAAATGCAGTAGTTGCAAATAACATTCCACTTTCATAGTCTTCAGTAGTATTTGAATAGTCTGGGTAACCATATGTTTTACCATCATTTAGTTGTAACCATGATAAAGTTTCTTCTGAAGCTACTTTATGGAAGTATGGATCATATTTATCTGCTAAATCTTGAAGTGGCAAAGCCCATTTATTAGCATCTCTAGCTAAGTCTGATGTTGAATCAAAAATAGTTATAAGATCTGGCATATCTTCACCAGCAAACATTGTATTTAATGTTGTATTATCACCAACTCTAAAGTTGATTTTTACATTCAACTCTTCTTGGATTTTCTTTGTAACAACGTCATTACCCCAGTCTGTATTCCACCAGTCAGCGTTTACATACCAGTCTAATTCAGTCATTTCTTTCTTATCTAGTTTATAGGCAGGAGTATTTGCATCTAGCTCATATCTCGCCTTTTCACCATTATCCTTAACCTCACTATTACCACCATCTTTATTTCCTCCTCCACAAGATGTTAGTAATAAGGTAGCACCTAATATAAAACTAAGTACTTTAGTTGTTGTTTTTTTCATATTACACCTCTCTCTTTCTGCATCTAACGTCTACGTTACTTCTTCTATCCTTTAACACTTCCAATGGTTAAACCACTAGTAAAATACTTTTGTAATAGAGGGTAAATAATTACTATTGGTAAAGTAGTGATTATTATCGTTGCTAATTGCACACCTCTGGATGAACTGTCCATAATATAGCTACCTGTACCTACCATACTTTTGGTCTGTTCCTGAACTATAATTTCATACAATCTATATTGAACTGGATATAGATTTTCATTTGTTATATAAATCTTTGCCGTCATGAAGTCGTTCCATTGGAAAACACCATTAAAGAGAGCAATAGTAGCTAACGCTGGTTTAGATATTGGCAAAATTATTCTAAACAAAGTAGTATACTCATTTGCTCCATCTATCTTTGCTGCTTCACTTATATCTTTAGGATTTTGTCTGAAGAAATTCATCAAAATAATGACATCATAGAAACTTAATAGTTGAGGAATTATATATACCCAGAAATTATTAACTAAACCTATTTGTTTCATTAATAAATATGTTGGAACCATACCACCTGAGAAAAATAAAGTTATAGTACCAATTATAATATAAAATTTTCTACCTACTAATTCACTCTTACTTAAACCATATGCAACCATAGAACATACAATAACGTGAGTAACTATACCTAATATTGTTTTTGCGAAAGTGATCAAATAAGCACGCCAAATACTAGAATCTCTTAAAACAACTTTGTAGTTTTCAAGTGAGAATTCTGTTGGCCATACACTTACCTCACCTGTTGCTATAGTTCTTGGACTACTAATGGATAAAGCAACTATATTAGCGATTGGAATTATTATCAATAAACAGAAAATAATCAAGAAAATCGCTGCAATTGTCTTTGTAATGGTTTCTTCATTAAATCTAATCTTTGTTTTATTCATATTATTACCTTCTTACTAGACCTCTTAAAATACTGATTTACCATCATTTAGTCGTTTTGTTAAAAAGTTTGCTGTTACAAGTAAAATTAATGACACTATAGATACTGCTAAACCGACTGCTGTTGAGTATGAGAAATTACCTTCTGCAATACCTATTCTATAAACATAAGAATTTATAACTTCAGCTGTTTTTCTATTTTGTGTGTTCATAAGAACCAATGTCTGATCTAGGTTTGATCCCAATAAGCCACTTATAGTCATAATTAAATTCAGAGAAATTATGTATTTGATAGATGGGATAGTTATGTACCTTATTTGTTGTAGAATACTTGCTCCATCAATTTTCGCTGCTTCATAAAAGGTTGGATCAATACCAGTCATTGCAGCTATATATAGAACAGTGTTCCAGCCTGCTTCTTTCCAAACATCAGACATAACTGCTATCATCCAATAGTTATCTTTATCTAGTAAATAGTTTTTTGGTTCATCTAATAAATTAAGTCTAGCTAAGAGTTGATTAAATATACCTGATACTGAGAACCAGCTAATGACCATACCACCTAAAACAATCCAAGATAAAAAGTGAGGTAAATAAGTAATAGTTTGAACTGATCTCTTAAATCTATTTTCGCCCATTAATTGCATCATAATTGCAAGGATAATCGGAAATGGAAATCCTATTAATAATTTTAAGAAACTAATACCTAGAGTATTTCTAACAGCTTGCCAGAAATATCTATCACTAAATGCATTTTTAAAGTTGTCTAATCCAGCCCAATCTGCAGTTTTTATTGTATCTAAAACTCCATAATCCATAAAAGCTATTACTAAACCTGCTATAGGTATATAAGAAAATATTAATAAAAATATTATTCCTGGAACAACCATACTTTGAAGTGCAATTTGCTTTTTAAATAATTTTAATTTACTCTTCATAACTCCTACCTCTTTATCCTTTTCACTGACTGGCCTTCTAAAAAGTCCGGTTCAATCATTATGCTTTTATAACCTGATTTATTTTCTAATGTATCAATTAAAGTCTCTGCCAATATTTGACCTGCTTCATATATAGGTTGTCTAATAGTTGTTATAATCGGATTACTTAAATAGTTATGCCCTAAACCGTCAAAACCTATTACAGAAATATTTTTCGGTACTTTGTATCCATTTGCTCTAAGTGCATTAATTAATCCAACTGCTATAGTGTCAGTTGAACAAAATACTGCAGTTATACCTTCATCCATTAATTCCTTAATATTACTAAATGAGACTTCTCCACCTTTTGAAGTATTTTCAACTGCTATAACGTAATCTTCAGAAAAAGGAATATTATTTTCTTCTAGAGCTTCTTTATAACCTGCCATCCTATCTGTTACATAATCTTTTTCTTCATCAACAATAACAATTGCTATTTTCCTATGTCCTGCTTCAACAAGTTTATTAATCGCTAGTTTCGCGCCTGCTTTGTTGTCAACATCTACACAGTTAATTTTGTCGTAATCAACGTGCCCGAACAAAGAAAATGGTTTCTTATTTTGCTTTACAAATTTCATCAATTCATTGGTTTGTTTGTTATCTATACCAGTAACAATATATCCATCACAAAATTGATGTTCTCTAAAATCTTCAACAACAATAAAAGGATAATGCTTTTCACTTAAAACTGAACTTACACCAGAAATAAAATACATAGAGAACGGATTAGATAAACTAATACCTGTTCCATTACTGACACATATAACTCCATTTCTACCTTTAACTAAGTTTTTGGCAGCAATATTGGATACATATCCCAATTCTTTTATAGCTTCCTCGACTTTAATTCTTGTCGATTCTTTTACGGAGGATGGATTATTAATGACTCTAGATACAGTCATTGGTGTAACTCCTGATAATTTTGCTACTTCTTTTAAGCTTGACATAATCCCTTCCCTTCAAAATGTTATCGCTAACATTTATATGTTCATATTACACCTATTTTTTGAAAATGTTTAGCCTTTTTTATAAATTTTGTTACGTAAAGCTATCAATCATATCAAATTCGTTATATTTGCACATATCCAAGGCTTCTTATTTATGCACATTGACAAGAAAAAAGTTCCTTTATAATTCATTCAATGCTATTTATCATTTGATATAATATAAATTAATAATGTTTAGGAGACACTATGGAACGAGAGTTAGATGAGCGAGAAAAATCTTTTGCGATACTTGAAGAATACCTTGCTTATATGGAGGCGATACAAGGTCGTTCAAAATTAACAGTAAGAGAATATAGATACGACTTACGACTTTTTTTTAGATTCATAAAAAAACAAAAATCTGCAACTTATAAAGATTTAGAAATTGAAGAAATTCCTTTAAGTGATATTGATCAAAGTTTCTTACAAAGCATTATCCTATCAGATTTCTATGCCTTTTTAGCTTGGCTGTCTAGAGACAGAGATGCTTCTGCTGCTAATCGAGCCCGAAAAGTAAGTAGTTTAAAAGGATTTTTTGAGTACATTCATAAAAAGAGAAAGTACATTGATCAAGATCCAAGTGCTGATTTAGAGTCTCCAAAAATTCCTAAAAAGCAACCGGTATACTTAACTCTTGAGCAAAGTAAGGACCTTCTTAAACAAGTTAATCCTGATACTGATGCTTTTGCAGAACGTAATTATTGCATACTAACTCTATTCCTTAATTGTGGTCTTCGTTTATCTGAGCTGGTAAATATTGATATTGACGATATATCTGATCATACATTGAAAGTTACAGGTAAAGGCAATAAAGAAAGAACCATATACCTTAACCAAGCTTGTCGTGATGCACTAAAACAATATCTAGCAGTCAGACCTACCAACACTAAAGAAAGAAATGCATTATTCATAAGTCGTCAAGGTAATCGTTTGGCTAAGACTAGTGTTCAGCGAATGATTAATAAATACATGGACGAGGCAGGTATTGATACCAAAAAATATTCAACACATAAACTTCGTCATACAGCAGCTACTCTTCTCTATCAATATGGTGAAGTTGATATCAGAATGTTGCAACAAATTCTAGGCCATGAATCAGTAGCAACCACTGAAATATATACACTCTTTGACGACAGGCAATTACAAAGTGCAGCCGAAAAAAATCCACTTTCTCTATTTGCCCATTTAATATAGTTTTGCTTATTTTTTCTAACCTGTTTTGCGTATTCTTTATTTGCAAAACCTTTAAGTCTATATATCTTGTTTGGACCTTTCCTTTTAAATCTATTGAAGAAAGGTATATCTTTTTTAGCACTATTCAAAATAGTTATTTTAGCTAAATTCTTAATTACAGGTTCATTATCTGCTTCTCTATCCCTGTAAGTAATCTCAATATCTTTAGTAGCAAATTTATTATCACTCTTCTCTTGATAATATTTTTTTATTTCAGCACTAGATATTGATTTCGTCCTACTATCCACATTATTACTTCTAGAAATATTTGCTTCAGATCTTCTTGGTGTAAAATCAGAAGATTTGTTATTTTGTCTAGTTTTGACATCATCAAGGTTTATTTTTTGAGTAGCATCTTGTTTATTTCTATTAATTGGTTTTACTTTTTCTTCTTCACCAAAATTAAAAACTGAAGTACCATCTAAATTATTATTTTTTCTTATTTTATCTTTATCTACATTTGCCTTGCTTGAATTCACATTAGGATAAATGGAACTCTTCTCATTTTGTGTATCTGATGATGAGCTTTTAGATACAGGTTTTACAGGTCTTTTAAATTGACCTAACTCTCTATCTCTTTCTTTATTATTATTAAAATTTGAGTTTTTGTTATTTTGCTCTGTCATAAATCACTTCACCAGATAAAATCAAATCTTTCTATTAATTATGTATTTAGCTTATAAATTACTACAATTATATCATTAAATCTGCATTATTTTAAACATATTCTATTCAATATAACTACCTGACAAAAGCATCCCGCTAAAACGAACGTTTGTTTTTATTTTGATATTATGCTATTATTTTCTTAAATAATAAAAGTGAGGTTAAATCAATGAGTAAGCGTGAAAGCAAAAAAAGCAATAATAAAAGAGCGATATTAGGCTATCTCACCAAGTACATTAACGACCATGGATACTCACCAAGTGTTAGAGAAATCGCTGTCGCTGTTGGTCTCAGATCTACTTCCACTGTTCATAAATATTTAAATGAATTACAGGAAGATGGTTATATCATCTATGCAGATGGTAAAAGACGTGCCATCTCTATATGATAGTACCTTTGCCCTACCTCTTATTGGTGTTGTAACTGCAGGTAACCCAATCTTAGCTCAAGAGAATATTGAATACCAAGTTCAATTAGATGATAAGCTTTTCCCTCAAACTAAGGATAAAAGTTTCATGCTCAGAGTTCGTGGGGACTCAATGATTAATATTGGAATCAATGATGGAGATCTAATTATAGTTACTCCTCAAAACTCTGCAGAATTAAATGAAATAGTAGTCGCACTCATTGGAGAAGAAGCTACAGTTAAGCGTTTCGCATACTTAAATTCAGAGCCTTATCTTTTCCCAGAAAATGATAATTTCGATCCAATTCCTTTCAATAGAGAAGATTGTTCAATAATAGGAAAAGTTGTTGGACTTATTAGAACTAGAGTATAGGCTATAATATTTAAATATCTAGTATATATCTGGCAGCTATGCATTGTAGCTGCCTTTCTTTTTATATTAATCTACTCCACTAGTTTAGTTATACTTAGCTTCTCTTTCTGCTATAAAAGCAAATCTGGAGTTAGGCTCATATAAATCACTTAGATTTGATTTTAAATTCTCACTTGGACGTATGCTCATAATCCCTGATTTAAACACTAAATACTGCTGTTGACCATCCCAAACTAGCACACACCAGTTATCATAAGCTGCAATGTAACCTTTCCTAACAGACTCATTTTTCATAAATATCTCAACTTCTACCCCACCTTGAATAGCTGCTTCAAAAAAAGCATCTTGCAAAGATATTTTGTTGTTGATTTTATATCTATCTCTAAAATTTTCTCGATTATATTTATACCTGTAATCTCTATCCATTTTTCAACTCCTTAGATTGTTGTGTAACCATATAATAAAATTACATTTAATATTTTCCAAATGGATATATGCACAATTTAAAAAATAAAATAAATTCACATAAGCAAGATATTATAAAAGTTCTACTAACTAATACCTATATCATTTAAAACTAATTCGATATTATTTGTTGCCATAGGATCAAGATAGTTAATCCAATTTTTATGACGAAACCATGTAAGTTGTCTCTTGGCATAGCGTCTAGAATATTTTTTTAAATCAGTAATAGCTTCATCTAGGCTCATTTCACCGGCAAAATACGGGAAAAACTCCTTATAACCAATGGCTTGCAAAGACGTACTATCAGCCGGTAAATTAGCTTCATAAAGCATCTTTGCTTCATCTATAATTCCTTCTTCAAGCATTATATCTACACGTTTGTTAATTCTTTCATAGAGAACATCTCTCTCCCAGTCAAACATATAAACCTTAAATTCATAATCAAGGTCTAGGCTCTCAGCTTGCTCATCCCAATCACTTTGTTTTTCTCCTGTCGTATAAGCTATTTCCAAAGCCCTTATAATTCTACGCTTATTATTTGGATGTAAACCATTTGCCTTAGCAGGATCAACCTTTCTCAAGTCAGCTAATAGAGCTTCACTACCCTCTACTTCCATGCGTTTTTCAAGAGCTTCTCTTAATTCGCTGTCATTACTTCTAGGTTTAAATTTAGTAGCTTCAGCTAAAGAAGTTATGTACTGAGGAGTTCCTCCACATATTATGGGAAACCTCCCTGCAGCTAAAACTTTATCAATATTCTCAAGAGCTAGTTTTTGGAAAGACTCCACTGTAAACTTTTCATCCAATTCTAAAATATCCAACATTAGATGCTCAACTTCTACTCTATCTTTTTGACTAGCTTTAGCTGTTCCAACATTTAAATGCTTATAGACTTGCATGGAATCAGCAGAAATTATTACTGAATTTCCAATTCTCTTGGCTAAATCCATTGCAAAACTGCTTTTTCCAGAAGCTGTCGGTCCAGTTATTATTGGAATTATTGCTTTAGACAAAATTTGCCTCCCACCTTAAACTACACTACTCTCTTAAATAGCTTTTCGAGTTCGTATTTACTTATTTCTAATACTATAGGTCTACCATGTGGACAATGGTATGGATTATCTAGACCTAAGAGTAACGACCTCAATTCCTCAACTTCTCTAGAGTCTAAGACGTCATGAGCTTTTACAGCTGCCTTACAAGAAGCAGTGGCTATAATATGGTAAATAAGTTCTCTATCACCATTTACTTGATCTATACCATTTTCTAATACATCATCTAATAAGTATCTGAGGGATTTTTCGGGATCCACCATTTCAGGTCCAATAGGGATTGCTCTAATCAAGATTTCTGCTGGACCAAAGATATCCAATTCAAAACCATACTGATTAAAGAAATCTGGATTTTCTTGTATAAAAATCTCTTCTTGAGGATTTAGCTTAACGTGCACAGGCTCTAATAAGTATTGAGTGTTAATTCTATGATTTTCAGCATAATCTTTTAAGTTTTTTTCGAAAAGAATTTTTTCATGAGCTGCATGTTGATCTATAACTATTACTTTTCCATTAATTTCAAAAAGTAAATATGTTTTGAATAATTCACCTGCGAATCTAGCTTGTTTTAACTCTTTTCTTCTAATTTCATCGTCGCTCAAACCATTATTATCGTCAAAGTCTATTTGTTCTAAGGCTTTATCAGATTTATCATGCTGTGATTCAGTATAAGCTTCGCTTGTATTTTTAATGTTCTCATATTTTTTCAGGCTTTCAGAAATACTTAAATTAAGTTCATCAGTATCTGTTCCTACATGTTTATTCTCTTCTGAGCGATTTCTGTTATTGGAGTTAGGTCTACCTAATCCTGCGAAATCAAAATAAATTCTATTTGAATTATCTGTTTCAGAAAAAATATTTTTCTTTACTTCTTCAGTTGAAATTGACTGATTTTCATTATTTTCGCTTGAGTTAAAAGTAAAATCATTATCTTGTTTATCTGTCTCTTTAACTTCACTTGAACTAGACTCATCAGCTTTATTAAATAAGTTTGCATCCTCGTCATCCAAGCCTATTGTTGCAGGTCTAAGGGCTGTAAATAATGAGTTTTGAACAGTATGATAAACGGCTCGATAAATTTCACTATCATTCCAAAATCTCACTTCAAGTTTTCTTGGGTGAACATTAACATCAACCAAATTACCTGGTATTTGTAAATTTATAACACAAGCAGGATATTTTTGAGTCATTAATGTTGATTTGTAGGCATCTTCAGTTGCTTTAGTTAATATTGGAGATTTAATGCATCTACCATTAACAAAAAAATATTCCCATCTTCTGGATTTTCTGCTTATTTCCGGTAAACCAATATATCCACTAATTTTCACTGAATCTGATGGTTTCCCATCCAGTATCTCTGTCATACTTTTCGCCATTTGAGCACCAAAAACAGCATAAATTACACTTAGTACTTTATTATCTCCTGGAGTATGCAAAACTTCTTTTCCAGAGTTATCAAAGTAAAATGATATACCTGGATTCCCTAGAGCTAATTCCTGAATAACTTCTGTTATTTTACCTGCTTCTCCTTGGTCTGTTTTTAAAAATTTAAATCTAGCTGGAGTATTATAAAATAAATCCTTTACTTCAATATTGGTTCCTTGTTTACAATGAGCTGATCTTTTTGAAATAATATTTCCACCTTCAATAATAAGTTCTGTACCAACTTCATCTATTTCACGACGAGTTTCAATTTTAACTTTTGAAACTGCTGCTATAGTTGGTAAAGCTTCCCCTCTAAACCCCAAAGTTGATAAATAATCCAAGTCTTGAATTTCAATAATTTTACTGGTGGCATGATCTTTAAAAGCTAACTCAACATCCTCTGCACTCATGCCTTTACCATTATCTATTACCTTGATAGAATTTTTACCACCATTTTTAATAAAGACAGAGATCCTGCTTGCACCTGCATCTAAAGAGTTTTCCAATAATTCTTTTACTACAGAACTAGGGCCCTCTACAACTTCTCCAGCCGCAATACTTTGACTTGTTAATTTATCTAAAATTCTTATTTCATTCATCTTAAAATTTACTCCGCTTACCTCATTACCTCATATTAACTTACATCTTCTTAGCTTCTTCAGACAGTTTATATAATGTTTGCAATGCTTCCATAGGTGTCATATTCTGCACATCAAGATTATTTAAACTTTCCATAATCTCATTATTTCTCTGCATCTCTACAGAAGAACTAAATATGTCTATTTGTCCATTTATTTCATTGGTTCTCCTGCTTCTTGAAGTATTTTTATTAGCTGAATTTCTCTCCAAATTATAAAGAATTTCATAAGCTCTATTTACAACTGTCTTTGGTAAGCCTGCTAACTTTGCGACCTCAACACCATAACTTTGATCTGTCGGACCTCTCTCAATATGATGCAAAAATTCTATCTCACTATCTTTGTCAGCTTTTTTGACTGCTACATGATAATTTTTAATATTTGGTATAGATTTCTCTAAATCTGTTAGCTCATGGTAGTGTGTAGCAAATAAAGTCCTTGCACCTAATAGTCTTGCATTTGAGACTCTTTCCAAAACTGCCCACGCAATTGCTAGACCATCATAAGTACTAGTTCCCCTACCAATCTCATCAAGAATAAGTAAACTCCTTGAGCTAGCATTGTTTAAAATATATGAAACTTCATTCATTTCTACCATAAAAGTTGATTGTCCCGAGCTTAAATCGTCTGAAGCACCAATTCTTGTAAATATCTGATCCGTAATTCCAATCTCAGCACTTTCAGCTGGAACAAAGCTACCTATTTGAGCCATTATATTTATTAAAGCTATTTGACGCATATATGTGGATTTACCTGACATGTTAGGTCCTGTCAGAAGAACTACCTCAGAATCTTTTTCTAAGTTAGCGTCATTTGGAACGAACTCAGCCTTTGGCAAAACTTTTTCTACCACGGGATGTCTGGATGCCTTTAACTTAATAACTGGGTCTCTTGATATTACTGGACGAACATAATTATTTCTTTCTGCTATTTCTGCAAAACTTACGATAACATCTAACTTTGCAATAGACTCAGCATTTTTCTTAATACTTTCCAAGTGTTGTGCTAAATATGACCTTAGTTCAACAAAAACTTCATATTCTCTTGTCTGTAAACGTTGCTTTGCTCCCAGGATCTTATCTTCGATATCTTTTAGTTCTGGAATTATATATCTCTCTGAATTAGCTAATGTTTGCTTTCTTTGGTAATGTTCTGGAACCAAGGATAAATTAGATTTTGTTACTTCGATGAAATAACCAAAAACTCTGTTATATCCTACTTTTAAATTCTTTATGCCATAAGTATCTTTTTCTTTTTGCTCTAATTTTAGAATCCATTCACTACCGTGCTCATCAATTTCCCTATTCTCATCAACAATATCATCAAATCCTGTCTTAATAATATTGCCATCCTGAATAGTTATCGGTAAAGTCTCCATTAAAGCATTATCTAGAACATTTACGACTTCTTCTAAAGGATTAATACTATCAATGATTTGTCTTAATGAATTACTTTCAATTTGTTCTGCCAATTTCTTAAGCGCTGGAATTTTTGAAAGCGTTTGTCCTAAAGCTTGCATTTCTCTAGGATTTATTTGGTTCATGCTCAATTTACCTGCTAATCTAGCTAAGTCATGCATTCCATTCAAAACTTCCTTAATTTCTTGTCTAAGAATAAATGAGTCTTTAACCAACTCTACAGCATCTAAGCGCTCATTAATTATATTAGGATCTAATAACGGTTGCTCTAACCATTTCCTAAGCATTCTACTTCCCATAGCGGTTTCTGTTTTATCCAAAACCCAAAGCAAAGAACCCTTCTTCTTGCGATCTCTTAAAGTTTCAGTAATTTCTAAGCTGGATCTAGCGCTTGCACCCATTTCCATAAACTCTTGGATCTGGTAGATTTCTAGTTTTCCAATATGATCAGGTATAGATTTCTGAGTATCAACAATATAACTTAATAGACCTTGAGCAGCTTTATCTAAGATAGAATTCACCTTACTTTCTTCAGGTAAAAACTTATCATAATTGTCCTCTGTAAAATATTTAGAATCTATCACAGAAAAATAAAAATTCTCACTCTGAAGAACTTTCGCTAGCTCTGAATCCATAAATTCCGAATCTACAATAATCTCAGCTGGAGCAACTCTGTGCACTTCGTTATAAAGTTTTATTTCACTATCACCATATATAATCTCAGTTCCATTAAACTCTCCACTAGTAAGATCAATGTTGGCAATAGCAAAAGCAGTACCTAATTTGAAGATAGCTGATAAATAATTATTTTTACTCTCATCAATATTATGTATATCTGTAACAGTACCGGGAGTTATAATCTTTACGATTTCTCTCTTAACAATACCTTTAGCTAAGGCTGGATCCTCCATTTGTTCGCAAATAGCTATTTTATAGTTTTTTTCAATTAGTTTATCAATATAACTATCAACAGAGTGGTACGGTACTCCAGCCATTGGAGCTTTCTCCGACAAACCACAATCTCTAGAGGTTAAAGTTAATTCTAATTCTTTAGACATTAAAACAGCATCATCAAAAAAAAGCTCGTAAAAATCTCCAAGACGAAACAGCAAAATACAGTCAGGCCTTGCTAATTTATTACTTACGTATTGCTGCATCATTGGACTTAATTTATCAATATCATTTGCAATGTCATTAAAACTTAACGCCATTAAATACTCCTAGTTAAAAATAATTATTAAGTTTAATCAATTAATCTAAATACCGTCTAATTCTTCTATATTTTCGGTGCTTGTATCAGTCTGAGAAATACTACTTTCCAATTGCTCTTGTTCCAATTTCTCTTGCTCTAAAC
>QWCJ01000524.1_pt1 | contig 22316 bp, 15 predicted proteins | sample 1972501 | NCBI WGS metagenome assembly QWCJ01 (sample SAMN09866711, study PRJNA288562) | Human vaginal metagenome isolate term2_vaginal, whole genome shotgun... | isolation source: vagina | host: Homo sapiens | place: USA: California
ATCTATAATCTAAAATCTAAAAATGTAACAAAGGGTCTAGAAAATGATGTGTTCTAGACCCATTTTTATACGCTGAAACCTGTTCTATTACTTTATTCTATAAACCAGTTCTACTCTCTAAGTCCAAGTGAGAATCGTCACCTTCGTAGACAACTTCTTTATTACCATTGCTATCAATTTCAATTTTTGTAACAGCAGTATTTCTGTGGACGTTGTAACCAATCTCAGAAGTAGGTGTTCCCTTGATATAACCGAGCAATAATTGGATCAAGAATCCATGACTTATAACTAAAACAGTTTCTCCTGGGTGTTCCTTGACAATTTTCTCAAATGCTTCAGATCCTCTCTTATATACCTCCGCACCTGATTCACCTGTTGGCATATCAACTTCATATGGAGATTCATTATATTTTTTCATAACTTCAGGATATTGTTCTACTAGTGCATTAAACTCTACACCTTCCATATCACCTGCATTAATTTCTTCAATACCATCGATTTCTTCAGCATCTATACCCAGCTCATCTAGCAATGGTTGAATAGTTTGTCTAGTTCTAATCAACTTACTTACATAAACCTTATCTACCTTAATTCCAGATTCTAGAATTCTTTTGCTTAGTTTAGCCGCTTGCGCTCTTCCAGCTTCATTTAGAGGTATATCACTACTTCCTTGAAATTTCCTTGCCTGATTAAAATCAGTAACCCCATGACGGATTAGATAAATCGTAGTCTTATTATCTGTATTACTCATTTTGTATCTCCTTTTATTATTTTTATCTTTTTCACTTTTACTTATTCAAATACATTGTAATGTATATCTTTAATTTAATTTGTACATAGTGTTTTTGCTTGTTTCAATTTCTAAATCTTTCAGCAATTTATCTATCTTTGTATTTATATTTTTCTTAAGTAGAATGTGCTTTTCGTAATCTAAATTGGTCGTGAATCTAATGTCATAAATGTAGGCAAGATCATTGAAATTCATGGAAGATACTTTAATATTTCTCAATACATATTCTTCTCTTCCCAAAATTTCAGTTACCCCAAGTTTAAACTCTTCCATTTTATCTGAACTGGTATTAATACTTATTGGTACTTTTATAACACTTGAGCGTTCTTCTCTATCATTACTTACATTAAAGTTATTAACAATCTCTGAGTTTGGTAATTTCTTGATTGTGCCGTCATCACTTCTAACGTTAGAGGATAATAAACCTATATTTTCCACACGACCTGCCACAAAACCTGATTTAGCATTGGTCTCAATCCAATCACCCATATCAAAAGGCTTCTGCAATAATATTGTCAACCCTGCTATTAAATTGGCTACAGCATCTCGTAGCACTAAAACTGCAACAATTATACTTATAACTATCCCAGCTAATATATTTCCCTTACTATCTGACCAAAGCTTAAACACTTCTAGTCCTGCCAGAATTATTAAGACAGCTTTGATTATGACTCCTAGGTAAAACAGAGGAGTTTTCCCCGCCGTCTCGACATAATCTTGGTAACTGTTTTTATTTTTTCTCTTCTCATTAATAATCCTAATAAACAAATCCAGCAAAATAATTACTACATAAGTTCTAGCTATAATAAAAATAGTCTGAAACAGCTTCATAAAAAAATTATAGATGTACATATTAGCAGACAGGACGGATGATAATGGGATAAGTAGCAAAGTTACTCCTGAAAAAATCATCCAAGAAACTGGACGCTCTAGATTTGCTTTAGCTTCTTTAACCTCTAACTTATAATCACTTTCACTTTTGAAAACTTTAAAAATAATATCTACAGCCAAGCGAGCTAGTCTATTTTTTGCTAAACACAAAACAAAAATTAATACTAAAATTAATACTATCTCTAACAGATAAAACACTTTAATATTTTCTGTATTTAGGATGTTTTCTAGCGCTAATTTAACCACCATTAGTAACTATCACTCCATCTTAATTATTCCACTCTGCCAGCCTAAACCATCCGAATAAAAAATAAAGCTACTTTATTTTGTACACCACGTTATTACTTATCCCAATATCTAAGTCTGCCAATAATTTAACGATCTTTGTATTAACACTATTCTTAGCAATTAGATGCTGGGTATAGTCGGAACTCGTGGTATATCTCAAATGGTATATATAAGCGCCTGGGGCGAAGTCTACTAAATTAAGTTTAATATCACCTACAACATGTTCGTCTTTTTCTAAGATCTCTGTCAGCTCATTTCTAAATTGCTCTAATTTATCTGCACTAGTACTAATACTTATTGGAATCTGCATACTACTCAAGCGTTGGCTTCTCTTGGTACCATTAACAATTACGTTGCCACCCATTACTGAATTTGGGACAGTCAAAAGTGTACCATCATCAGCTCTAACTCTACATGAACGTAAGCCTATATGCTCTACACTACCTGCGACAAAAGCTGACCCTGCATCAGTCTCAACCCAGTCCCCTACATCGAATGGTTTATCCAACATTATTGCCAAACCTGCTACTAAGTTAGACGCAGTATCTTGGGCAGCCAAGGCCAAAGCTATACCACCTATACCAAGTCCTGCTAACAGACTTTGAACATTATCCATCCACAATTCAGCCACTGAGAAAGCTACGAAAATTATTATCACAGTCTTGATAATAACGCCTAAATATTGCAAGGCTGTTCTGTTGTCACCTCTATAAGAATCAACATGTTTCTCAATATCTTTCTTAATTACTCTATTAATAATTAGGTCTAGAACATCCAATAATGTATGAGCTATCGCAATAAACATTATAGATTTTAATACATTGCTAAAAAATATAGCTACACTAGCAGGCAAATTAGGTATTACTGGAATAAGGAATAAAACTATTACTGAAAATATTATCCAGGACACAGGATGTTCTATGTCTGCCTTGATTTTATAAAGATCAGGTCTATATTCATTTTTAATAAATTTAGAGAAAGTATTTATCACCAAATTAGCTAGCTTGCCTTTTAACAAAAACAAAATTAATAACACAAATAGAATCAAAGCTGTTTCAATCAAAAGAACTAGCTTCATATTTTCAATGTTAAGTATTTTTTCTAGCATCAACAATAAACTCATAAATAAATCCTACTCCCTCTATACGTGATTCTCGAACGAACCTTAAGCAAACCTAAATCAACTTAGCCAGCTCTTCTATATCTGCTTCAGTATTTCTATATGTAGTTACAAATCTACATCTAGCCTTATTTTCTAGCTTCTCGGAGATCTCGAAACTTACTTTATCGGACAATTCTTCACACAAACTCAATGGCAAGTAAACAAAGACCTGATTACTCTCTGTTGGATATGCCAATTCATAGCCAGCCTCGACAAAAGCCTCTGCAAGTAGTCTTCCCATTTTATTCGCATGTATAGCATTTTTCATATACAAGGTCTCGGAGAAATCTTGGACTTCATTTAAGTTCTCATCTGCAAACAACGCCTCAAACTGCATAGCGACTGCATAAGTTTTTGCCAAAAGAGCGCCTCTGTTTTTTTGTGCATGAATAAAGTTCCTATCCAATTCCGGATCAGTTATTACTAAAGCTTCTCCATAAATGGCACCATTCTTAGTCCCACCAATGTAAAACACATCACAATACTTAGCAATGCTCTCTAGGCTTAAATCTTGCTTATCACTTGCCATAGCGAAACCTAATCTGGCTCCATCCATGAATAAAATTAAATCATACTGTTTACATACTTTAGAGATTGCTGCAATCTCAGCTTCTGTATAAACGGTTCCAGTTTCACTAGAATTTGCGAGAAAAACTAAACGTGGTACAGTCTTGGTCTCAGCTTGATTCTCTTTAACAATTTTCTCTATAGTAGCAGGAGTGAGTTTTCCATTTACATTGGAACCATTAATAATTCTATGCCCTGTTGCTTCTATAGCACCTGCTTCCATATTAGATATATGTGCTGTATCTGTGGCAATTATTGACTCAAAAGGTCTGAGAAACGCTGAGCAGGCTAGTAAATTAGTTAAAGTACCACCTGCAACAAAATAGGTACTTGCCTGAGGACGGTTGGTGAACTTTCTAATTTGTTCTCTGACCTTCTCACTTACTGTATCGAATCCGTAACCACGATAATATTCACTCCAACGTTCTTGGAGTTTTTGCAGGACATTTTCATGACCTAGGCTTTCGTAATCATTCAAAAAATGTAGCGTTTTTCCCATTGTTTTTATCTCTTTCAATTATTATTTTTTATGTCATTTATATAAATCTAGAATCTAAATCTCTTGCATCTGCTCTGGTGGCACTCCCCAAGCTGTTTGCTTTCCGCTCTCTATATTATCTTGTAAATAATAATTATAGAGTTTAGATTTAGCTTTTTGGCGTTTATGGAATTTGCTTGCCATTTCAGCTTTTGCCTCTTCGGCGGCCTCTGGTGAGTCCAGAGGATATGCTATCAAAACAACCACTGATCTAGCTTTTACAGATAAATAGTCATAGAGCACACTACTCTCTTCAATATCAGGAGAAAACTCTTCTCCGAGAGGGTTATCCGTATTTATAACTTCATACCAATATTCACCATTAGGCAAGCTTGGGAGTTCTATGGTCTTATTCTCCCAACCTGTATTAATGGCAAGATAAATAACTTCATCATTTCGATTATTTTCTGCACGACCAGCATACATAATACCTAAATAGTGAGAATCATAATCTGTGTCCATGTACCATTGTTTTTCACCATGGAAACTCGTCTCAGGCAAACCGCATCTTGCTGCTTCAGCATTTGCTCTCAACACAGGATGCTGTTTTCGGAAAGCTATCATATTCTTCCAGAAGCTAAAAATTTCCTTGTTTTTCTCCAATAAACTCCAATCAATCCAAGAAATCTCATTATCCTGGCAATAAGGGTTGTTATTTCCAAATTGCGTTCTTGCGAATTCATCACCTGCATTTATCATTGGAATACCAGTTGAGCCCAGTAAACAAACACATGCATTAAGCATCAGTTTCTTGCGCAAGAAATTAATTTCTTCGTTATCTGTCTCACCTTCAACACCACAGTTCCAGCTATTATTATTACTATCGCCGTCAGTGTTGTTCCAGCCATTATCTTCATTGTGTTTATCGTTATAGGAATATAAATCTTTGAGCGTAAATCCATCATGACAGGTAATAAAGTTTACAGAAGCATATTTACCCCTGCTCTCTACCGGATAAAGATCTCTTGATCCAGTTAAGCACTGAGCTGCTTCCCAAACTTTGCCATTATCTCCCTTGAGAAATTGTCTCATTGTATCTCTGTAGCGACCATTCCATTCTCCCCATCTAGAGTAGGCTGGGAAAGATCCTACCTGGTACAATCCGCCTGCATCCCACGCTTCTGCTATTAGTTCAACATTTTTGAGGATAGGATCATAAGCTAAAGATTCAAGCAATGGTGGGTTACTCAAAGGTGTACCCTCTTTATCTCTACCCAAAATTGAAGCCAGATCAAAACGAAAACCATCAATTCTGTAATTAACTACCCAGTACCTTAAACATTCCAAAATCATTTGTCTAACTATAGGGTTATTACAGTTCAAGGTATTACCACAACCAGAAAAGTTATAATAATGCCCTTCTGGAGTAAGCATGTAATACGTTTGGTTATCTATCCCCTTGAAACTTATATAAGGCCCTTGCTCATTACCTTCGGTCGTATGGTTAAAGACAACATCAAGGAAAACTTGCATACCATTGTCGTGCAAAGCTTTGACCAGAGATTTAAATTCATAACCTTCAATAATGCCGTATTCCCGAGAGTCATAAGCTGGATTCACAGCAAAGAAAGCCATAGGATTATAGCCCCAGTAATCTTTCAAATCTTGTCCATTATGGGTTCTATTCTCAGCATGCGTATCGAACTGAAAAATTGGCATAAGCTCAACCACATTTACACCCAGAGATTTGAGATATGGAATTTTCTCAATCAAACCCGAAAAAGTTCCTGGATGACGGACGTTAGAATTAGGATTCTTGGTAAAGCCACGCACATGCATTTCATAAATAATCATCTCGTTATTAGGGATTTCTGGCGAAAGTGAATCCCCCCAATCGAAATCATCTAGCATGACTTTTGCTCGATACGGATATTTATTATCTTCTTGACTATATACCTCGATTCGCCTTGCATATTGATCGACTACTGTTTTTTCACGATCAAAAATCAACCCTTCTTCCGGATTCCAAGGTCCATCAATACTGAAGCAATACTCTAAATTTTCGATATCTAAGTCAAAGACTGTCATTGAGTAGACATCTCCAACTTTGTAGCGTTTTGGATAAGGTATAACTGCAAAAGGCTCACTTGCACCTTTTTCAAACAAGAGCAAATTAATTTCTGTTGCTAATTCAGAGTGTATAGTAAAACTTACAGAGTTAGCATTCACAGCATGGGCACCATTTTTATCATAAAAACCTGGACGGACAGGATGTCCGTACCAGATTTCTAAAGGTTTCAAAACTGTTTCAGTATAGTTATTGCTCGTCATAAGTCATACTCTCGTGCTGCAAACTCAAACTTTCCTAAAATTATAAGAAAGATGAATCCATAGTTTTGTTCTTGATTTCTTCTACGAGTTTATCTTTAAAGTCATTAAATTCTAAGGTTTCATTGGCAGTATGGTCACGAAGTCTTAGTGAAACTGTTCCGGATTCTTGCTCTTGATCACCAATAATTAGCATATATGGGACCTTATCAGCTTGGGCTTCACGTATCTTGTAACCGACTTTTTCATTTCTATCGTCTAGATGTACTCTTACACCACATTCTTCAAGTTCACTCTTGAGCTTATTGCCATATTCATTATGTCTATCTGTAATTGGCAAAATTCTAACTTGTTGTGGAGCTAGCCAGGTTGGGAACTTACCTGCGAAGTGCTCGGTAATAGTTCCGATGAATCTCTCGAAAGACCCTAAGATTGCACGGTGAATCATAACTGGTCTATGTTTCTCACCATCACTACCTACATATTCAACTTCGAATCGTTGTGGCAATTGGAAATCTAGCTGAACAGTACCACATTGCCAGGTACGATTTAGGGAGTCTCTTAGATGGAAGTCTAGTTTAGGACCGTAGAAAGCACCATCTCCTGGATTAATTACATAGTTTAATTCGAGCTCATCACAAGCTTCTTGTAATGCAGCCTCTGCACTATTCCACTCTTCCTCAGAACCAATAGAGTTCTCCGGACGTGTAGATAGCTCAATGTGATAAGTAAATCCAAATTTGCTATAAACTTCATCAACTAAAGCAACAAGATTCTTAATCTCATCTTTGATCTGATCTAATGTCAAGAAAATGTGAGCATCATCTTGAGTAAATTCTCTAACTCTCATCAAACCGTGCAATTCTCCAGATTTCTCGAACCTGTGATCCAAACCAAATTCAGAAATACGTAATGGTAAATCTCTATATGAATGTGGTTGTGAGTTATAAACTAGTACACAACCTGGGCAGTTCATTGGTTTAATTGCGTAGATATCATCATCTGCCTCACTGATAAACATCTTGTCTTGATATTTATCCCAGTGACCAGATCTCTCCCACAATGCTCTATTCATGAATATTGGAGTAATAATTTCATGATAATTATTTTTCACTAACAATCCACGAATATATTCAATTAGTTGATTTCTCAAAATTGTACCATTTGGTAAGTAGAATGGCATTCCTGGACTTTCTTCCAGGAACATGAATAAGCCAAGTTCTTTACCAAGTTTTCTATGGTCACGACGCTTAGCTTCTTCTAACATCTCTAGATACTCATCCAATAGTGATTTCTTAGGGAAAGAAATACCATAAATACGAGTAAGCATCTTATTATTCTCATTACCACGCCAGTATGCACCAGCAACGCTAGTTAATTTGAAAGCCTTGATTGGTTTAACTGTCATGATGTGTGGTCCATGACAAAGGTCAACAAACTCACCTTGTTTGTAGAAACTGATAGTATCACCTTCAGGAATATCATTAATGAGCTCTATCTTGTATGGCTCTTCACGCTCTTCCATTAATTTGAGAGCTTCTTCACGGCTTAATTCGAAGTAGTCAAGTTCGAAACCTTCCTTGATGATGTTTTTCATCTCAGCTTCGATCTTCTCTATCTCTGTATCACCGAAACCACCTTCTCTATCCAAGTCATAGTAGAAACCATTCTCAATTGGTGGTCCAATAGAAATCTTAGTCTCTGGATAAATTCTCTTAATAGCTTGAGCCATTACGTGTGCAGTTGTATGCCAAAAAGCTTCCTTACCTTGTTTGGAGTCAAACTTATGGATAGTAACTTCACTGTCCTCATTAATAACAGTACGAATGTCCTTATCGACACCATTAATAGTTACTGCACAAGCTTCTCTTCCCAAGCCTGGGCTTATATCGTATGCCAAATCTATCGCACGTATCTCTTCTTGTTCATACTCACGGATTGAACCGTCTGGCAATGTAATTTTCATTTCCTACTCCTCTTAATTTTACTGTTGCCCTTAATTTTAGAACACTAATCTAACAAAGGCTAGTAAATTGTTTAATTATTATTTTTTATCAAAGCAAAGCATTCTCAACAGAACAAATTATTATTAACAGAATTAAGTATTCTTAATAGAATAAAGTATTTGCACCAAATACTGGATCACTAGTATGTTCTATACCCAATTGACTACAAACTTCTTCATCATTCTTGTTTAACAAAACTGTGGAATGAGCTTGGCAGCCTCTTAAATTTCTTAGAGCATCCAAAGCTTCTCGTGCCATTGGATTAGTAGCTGCAGAAATACTCAAAGTAATGAGAATTTCTAGTGCACTTAAGCTATTTTCTCTCTGCCCTAGAATGTCTTCTTTCAAGTAATGCACCGGTTCCAAAACAACTGGTGACAATAAGTGAATTGGATCAGCCAGGCCTGTCATTACTTTTATTGCATTAATAATCGCTGCTGAAATAGAGCTCATTTGTTTGGAGCCTTTACCTGTAACAATTAATCCATTAGGTAATTCTAAGGCTGTTACTCGTGGTGTTTTATCCTCTGGATACAAATCTGGTCTTTCTTCTTTGAGGAGCTTAGCATAGTCTCTTGCTGGCTTAACTACTAAACGATCCTCTTCAGTCAGCTGCATTTCATCCATGAGAAGTTTAGTTCTTTGATAAGGCTCTTCACCTGTGGTACCTCTACGATATGCACTTGCAGTATGTAGGTACCTACGAATAATCTCTTGATTTGCTGCATCCTTAACAACTTCATCATCAATTATACAGTTACCTACCTGATTGACACCCATATCTGTTGGAGATTTATATGGTGACTCACCGTCAAAAATTTTATTCAAAATTCTTCTTACTAGAGGAAATGCTTCAATATCACGGTTGTAATTTATTGCATACTCTCCATAGGCTTCCAGGTGATATGGATCAATCATGTTTACATCTAATAAATCAGCTGTAGCTGCTTCATAAGCTACGTTTACTGGATGTTTTAATGGTAAATTCCATACAGGGAAGGTCTCGAATTTAGCGTATCCAGCTTTTTTACCTCTTGCAATCTCGTGATAAAGCTGACTCAAGCAAATCCCTAATTTTCCAGAGTTAGGACCTGGTGCTGTCACAACTACAAGTTTTTTATCTGTTTGAATATATTCATTTTGACCATAGCCTGATTCACTAACGATAGTATCTACATCTAGAGGATATCCTTGGGTGGCTTCATGTAAATAAACTTTAATATTACGACGTTCTAGACGACTCTTGAAAATTTGCACGGCCTTATTTTCTGAATATCTAGTAACAACAACACTATTTACACTCAATTGACGAGATCTGAATTCATCAATCATTCTCAGAACTTCATCTTCATAGCTTATGCCATAATCTTCACGTATTTTATTCTCAGCAATGTCGCCTGCATAAATACATATGATAATTTCAGCTTGTTCTCTCAGCTCTTGCAGAATCTTAATTTTCGCATCCGGATCGAAACCTGGCAAAACACGCATAGCATGCAAATCGCCAAATAATTTACCACCAAACTCTAAATATAGCTTCTCACTTTGCTCAACTCTTTCCAAAATATATCTACTTTGCAAGTCAACATATTTATCATTGTCGAAGCCTTTTTGCATTGATTTCCTCCTAGCAAAAATATATCCCCTATTTTCGGGGATACTTAATTAATTATAATTTTCTACTTATTGTTATCCTCGTTTTGATTATTTTGTGCTTGTTCTGAATTACCCTCATTACTACCTGTAGCTGTGGTGCTAAAGGTTGTACCTCCGGTTTTATCATCTTCAGTTGTCTCAGTTTTACCAACTTGATTAATAATTACTGAAACATGTGTAGGTTCTCTGAAAGCTGTATACGCATAACTGCTGATACCTTCAATTTCAACTTTTGTTTCCAAGTTATATGTACCTGCTTGGTTAATGCTATTGAAATTAACGCTCGCATCTATCTGTTTTGGTTGCAGTGAATTTAACATCTCTTGTCTACCCTTGATCGAAACACGCACGCTATTTTCACCCATGTAGAAATCTAGTTGTCTTTCATATAAATTCTCTATTCCTACTGTTTGTATAGGAACCGTAAATGTTTTTTGGACAACAGGGTTTGTCGTAATTCTGACGAATAACCATAAGGCTAAAGCTGTTGCTAAAGAAATAGAGAAAATACCTAACTTACGTCTATGAGGTTTATCAGTAACTTCTAGTCCACTTATGTGCTTAGATCCGTGCTCTTCAATCATCTTGAGCTCTTCAATATCATCAAAGGTGTCGTCACCTTTTTCGGTATCTAATTGAGCTTTTGCAGATTTTTCTGTCTTATCAATTCTAAGAATTTTACGTAATTGATTTGGCAAGTTACTTGAATCTTGATTATTAGTACTTAGTAATCTAATTAAAATCGCACGTAAGGAATCAGCATCATCTAATGTATATAAACGTCCATGAATACTAATTGAGATAGTTCCTCTCTCCTCTGAAACTACGACTGAAATTGCATCACCAATTTCACTAGCTCCAATAGCTGCTCTATGACGTGTACCTAATTCTCTCTTAAGGTGGTAACTTTCACTTAGCGGAACGTGTACTCTAGTAGCATAGATCCTGCCTCCTCGAATAATTACGGCACCATCATGCATTGGAGAATTGACATAGAAAATTTGTCTCAGCATTGTACTAGTTAGATCAGCATCAATAACTACTGCACCGGACTCTATTAAGTCACCTAGTTTAGTCTCACGTTCAATTATTATCAGGGCACCTGTCTTGGTTTTGGCCATCTCTGCACACGCTACAACGATGGATTCAACTACTTGACGCACGTCACTCTCTGAACTGACCCTATCTCCACTTGCTGAGAAAATATTACTGGACTTACGTCCAACCGTTTCGAGGGCTCGCCTCATCTCTGGTTGGAAAATAATAATCAAAGCTATTGCGAAAACCGAGGCAAAATTAATCAAAACATAATTAATTGTCTTAAGCCCTAAAAAACCACCAATAATAACAAAAATAACTACAGCAACTATACCTTTTAAAAGCTGCCAGGCCTGAGTTTCACTGATCAATTTCAAAACAAAATATATTAGAAAAGTTGTTACGGCAATATCAAAAATAGCGACAATGAGATCCAAAGGTCCATTAAAGTAAAACAAACCATTTTGTAGTTCATTTAATAATGCATTCCAAAAATTATTTAATGTACTCATTGCTCTCCATTTTTAAGTTATTTTTATCTTTTGTTTTCTGATTCTAGTTTTTACTATTTTTTAACTTATATTTTTTACTTAAAGGCTTAATGACTGATTAGTTAAAACACATAATCAATCCTCTTCATATTCATCTTCACCCATCATTACAAGAGCTTGTAAGTCTAACAACCAAACAATTTTGCCATTAACACGAATTAATCCTTCTTTTTCCATTCTTACTAATTCACGAGAGAATGAAGGTCTTGGCATAGCTAACAACTTGGCTGTAACTTCTTTAGAAACAGGTAATTCAACATAAGGTGTAGCCTCTGTTGACCTATGTTGGATATCTCCATACAAATAGTCTGTTGACTCTTCTGATTTCACATGCAGATGTAATAGATAGTTTGTAATTTTTAAGCGTAAATTTCTTTGTGAAAGTATATCAATCCTTGTGTATTGTTCGTTTAGGCTATCTGATATTGATTTTACAAAATTCTTTTTGATCTGATCATCAGCCTCTACAAATCTAATTACGACATCCTTTGGAAGATAAATAACCTCAACATTTGTAACAGCTTCTACAGAATACGTGTAGCGATTCCTACTTCCATAAAAAAACTCATGTCCTAATACATCGCCAGGTTCTAGTAGATTTAGGGTAACATATTCACCATCTATTGAATACTTTTGAATAGCTAGTGTTCCATCAGAGACAACATAAAGACCATCTACACGATCTCCTTCATTGACGAGGATTTCGCCTTTCCACAAAGTTCTCTTGTTCATGCGTGAACTATAATCGACTAGCTGATCTTTGTTCAGGTCCGAAAAAAGAACTGTCTTTGAAAGCGCTCGACTAATCTTATCCACAAAAATCCCTCCTAGAACTTTTTAACTAACCAAATACTCGTTTATTCTATCATAGAAAGTGTCATTTTTTTTACTTTTCTTGCCTGCTTTAGTTAGCAAAAATAGTTAAGAATTGGCAAATTCTTCCAGGGCTTCTACTGCTCTATTGAATATTAAAAGCTCAACTTTTTCGTCTTGGTAAAAGGTGTTTGTTATAAACATTTCACCATCGACAAAGTTAAAAGCTAGTGCTCGCCTAAAGTTAGGTAAAATGCTTGGAATATAATATGCCTCTTTCAGTTCTCCAAAGGAGTTGTTCTTGACTTGAGGTAATTCTCCAATGTTATTAATTTGCATACCTTCTCCTGAACTCTTAAGGCTAAAAGTTTTTTGCATTAGATCTGAGGCCACATTCTTCCAATCGGCAAAAGCAGAGTAGTAAGCTGAATCTAGTAAATTACCATCTCATAAACTCCTACACCCTCATAATCTCCCTCTCTTGTAGATAAAGTGTGTGCCATGGTTTCTCTCTCTTGACTAGAAACCACGAAACTAGCAGGGATAATTGTACTAAGACTAAGGTCATTTTCTTTAACCTTTGCCAAAAGTTTACTAGTAGTTTCTCTATCTAATCTTTTTGCTAAGCTCTTTAGTTTATATACATTATGGAAATTACTATTCATATCTTCGAAGTCAACTTTGTCGAAAATCTTAGTAGATTTTTTCCATTTACTATTCAAGGAATTGACATGTCTTTTCTGGAAGAAGCTCATTTTCTTGAAGCCTGCAGCAAAATCAAAACTCTCTGGACGATAAGGTGTTATTTTTTCAACTTGTATTGCTTCATCCTTAGGAGCTGCAATTAAATCTTCATAAATCTCTATGCAGTCTCTTACTAAGAATTGGATCGACTGTGCATCTCCTGCTAGATAATGAGAAGAAATCGCCCAGACAGTCTCATTGCCATCACTGAAAATTCCATGGTGCATCCATTCGCCTTCATCTATATTGTAGACTTTTGGATTCTCTTCAAGAGCCCAATCTATGGCTATGTCTAACATTGTTTCGACATCATCTTCCTCAGGATCAACACTCTCATATGTTTCTATGTTAATTTTTACCACAGGCTGACTATCTTCACGTTTCTTGTAATACGCTGCCTCGTTACCTTCTCTGTACAATTCGGTACATAGTAATTCATGTTTAGACATTCCCAGTCCAATTGCCTCTTCAAAACGTGCTAGGTCAGGTGCTCCTGAATATCTGAAGATACTCACCATTTTATTTGCTGGTCTATGTACGTAATGTCTGTTTGAATCAATTTTAATCATTTTTAATACCTCTTTTTTCAAGCAAATGCTTGTTTTAAGTTTTTCTATTTAGTTCTATATATATTTTGCAATATATTTTGCAAGTTTTTTACCTTAGAGCAATTCTACACCTCTAGCTTTACAGTAATCCAAAGTCTCCTGATCCCAAATCGAACTCTGAACTTCACCGATGTGTGCTTTTCCCAGCAAAAGCATAGATAACCTAGATTGTCCTATACCTCCGCCAATAGTCAATGGTAGTTCACCTTCTAAAATCGCCTTATGATATGGCCTATCTACTTTATCTAACTCATCACGCAAAGTTAGCTGTTTCAATAAACTATCACTATCTACACGAATGCCCATAGATGAAATCTCTATTACTCTATCAAATTTCTCATCATAGAAAAGCAGGTCTCCATTAAGGTCCCAGTCATCATAGTCGCTAGCTCTTGAGTCGTGAGGCTTGCCTGATCTTAACTCCTTGCCTATACCAATCAAGAAAACCACTCCATGCTCTTTGCTAATTAAATATTCTCTTGTCTTCGCATCTTCTTCTGGGTAAAGGTCTTCTAGATCTTGCGCATCAATGAAATAAACGGTCTGACCTTTATAATCAGGGAGATCTGGGAATTTGGCGCGCAAAATTTCTGAGGTTGCAACGATAGCAAGATGGATTTTTTCAACAATTTCTTTGAGAAATTCAAGGTTTCTTTCATCAGCTGATATTACTCTTTCCCAGTCCCACTGGTCGACATAAACAGAATGCAAATTATCTAACTCCTCGTCTTTACGAATAGCATTCATATCAGTAACTAAACCTTCTCCAGGTTCTGATCCATATTGGTGCAGGGCGAAACGTTTCCACTTAGCCAATGATTGCACAATTTCTGCAGTTGTATCAGGAATTGCCGGAATTTTGAACTCTACAGCCTTACTTGATCCACCAAGATCATCATTGAGAGCAATTTCACTACGCAAAAACAACGGCGCTGAAACTCTCTTTAGGTTCAACATTTGACGTAAATTCCTCGAAAAAATGTCCTTCAACATTTCTATACATGCTTGGGTTTCTGGAATTGTCAATATTGGTTGGTAGCCTTCTGGTATGAATATCTTTGTCATCTGTTTCTGTTCTTTCTACTTTATATTTTAAATGCTCTATGTATTATAATGGATTTTCCTCAGCCTTTGTTCCAGAATTAGCTTTGGATCATCTAATTTTTCTTATTATCTAGATATATTTTTCTTTGTTGATGATAAAAGCTTCTAAAACCTGCTCTATAAATCCGATTTTTTCGATATTTTCCCAAATGACAAAGCTGAGCTTCGTCTATATAATTAAGCTAATCTTTTTAATAAACTAAATATATTGAACGTATTATTTTTAAAATACTCAAATTTAAATAACGCATAAATTATTAGGAGAAAATATGATAGAAGTTATCGATTTAAGTTTAATTTTGCCGAGCAAAACTTTGTTCAAAGATGTAAATCTTAAATTTACCGACCAAAATTGCTACGGTTTAATCGGAGCTAATGGTGCTGGTAAATCAACATTTCTAAAAATCTTATCAGGTGAAACTGAATCCACTTCAGGTGTGGTTAAAATGAACCCTGGAGAAAGGTTGTCTTTCTTGAAACAAGACCACTTTGCTTATGATGATGAATTGGTGCAAGATGTTGTCTTGATGGGTAACCAAGAGCTTTATGAAGTTTTTGACGAGAAAAATAAACTCTACATGAAGACTGACTTCTCCGAAGAAGACGGTCTCAGAGCGGCAGAGCTAGAAAATCGCTACGCAGAATTAGGTGGTTGGGAAAGTGAATCTCAAATCTCCATACTGCTAGATGGTTTAGGTTTAGATCCAAGTATTGCCTACAAACGCATGAATGAACTAGAGAATGCTGAACGTGTTAAAGTCTTGCTAGCTCAAGCTATTTTTGATAATCCTGACGTCTTGCTTCTTGACGAGCCTACTAACCACTTGGACGTTGAGGCAATTAATTGGCTAGTTGAATTTTTAATCGAATTTGAAAACACAGTTATAGTAGTTTCACACGATAGACATTTCCTCAACCAAGTCTGTACTCATATTGCCGATATAGACTTTGGTGAAATTAATCTTTTCGCTGGTAACTATGATTTCTGGTATGAATCCTCTCAACTTATACAAAAACAAATGAAAGATTCTAACCGCAAGAAAGAAGAGAAAATCAAAGAACTGGAAGAATTTATCGCTCGCTTCTCTGCTAACGCTTCCAAATCTAAGCAAGCAACCAGTAGAAAAAAATCTCTCGAGAAGATTGAACTTGAGGATATTAAACCTTCTTCAAGACGTTACCCATATATTGCATTCAAACCAGAACGAGAAATTGGTAACGACTGCTTCGTAGCGGATGCTTTAACCGTTAGTGACGAAAATACTGGCGATATCCTCATCGATAAACAATACTTCAGAGTAGAGAGAGAAGACAAAGTCTTCCTATTAAGCGATAACAAGAAAGCTAGTTCCAAACTCTTGGAAGTCATGGCAGGACAAGCTGCTCCTGACTCCGGTGAACTTAATTGGGGACTAACTACAAAAGTTGCCTACTTCCCAACCGACTATAACCATCTCTTCGATACCGATGACACAATCTTAAGCTGGTTATGGGACTACACAGATTCTAGAGATGAAGCTTTCGTCCGTGGTTTCTTGGGCAGAATGCTCTTCGCAGCTGATGAATTACAAAAACCTGTAAAAGTTCTCTCTGGTGGCGAGAAAGTTAGACTTGTACTATCTAGCTTGATGATACAAGATCCTAACGTACTGCTGCTTGATGATCCAGTCAACCACTTGGATATGGAGAGCGTCCAGGCGCTTAACGATGGCTTGATTAATTTCAAAGGTGTTGTCGTATTCACTTCAAATGACCACCAATTCATTGAGACAATTTCTAACAAAATTTGCCACATTGATAAATCTGGTCAAGTTAAGATGCACCTCATGGGTTATGAGGAATTCTTGGAGAAACATAAGGATATTATGAAAAAACAAGTTTACGTTAAGGATCAGGATGAATAGGTTGTAGGTAGATTCCAACCTGTATTTAAAGCAAAAGCAAACCCCAAGTCTTTTCACTTTTGTGTCCAGATTTGGGGTTAATTTTTTGGCTAGACTGATCTAAGATATGTTTTTTGTTAAACCCTATTTATACCTTTCTCATCTTACTTTCTCTTTCTAGTCCACTGACTTTAGAGCTTCTAGCATATCAACATGTTTTAGTTTACGGAAAACATATCTTCCTAGGAAGATAGTAACTATCCCTATTATGCCTAATGGAATTGCGAAAGAGATCCATGTTAATGTTGGGTTAAACATAATTTCTGCTGGCGGCACTACCTTTAGTATGTATCTAAATAAAGCATCCCCTAAAAGGTAACCGGCTAAAATTCCTAGAATCGTCAAGAAAATTGTTTCTCTATAAATGTACATGGTTACCTCTTTATCGTGGAACCCTAAAACCTTAATTGTAGATAGTTCTCTAATTCTTTCTTGAACATTAATATTAGTTAAGTTGTAAAGAATTACTATAGCTAGTAAGCTCGCTACAACAATAATCAGTAACATTATTTTATTTAAGGCTGTAACTACAATATTTGTTTGATTTTCAATCAAAGTATTTGAAACCACACCCTCTACTCCATCAATCTCCATTAATAAAGCAGATACATTATTTACATTATCAAGGCTATCATCAGTTAACGAAACTATCTCAGCATTTTCTTCATATTTTTCGCCAAAAGCTTTTTCGTAATATTCATCCGACATAAACATGAAATGCCCTGCATACATTTCTGCAATTTCTGTAATTTTTACTTTTTTATCATTGTTATGTTGATCTTGGACAATAAGCTCATCTCCAACTTTTATTCCAGTGATATCTGCAAGCCTCTCACTAATTACAGCTCCATCATTAGTAAGATTTATTTGTTTCCCAGACTTTCTCTCTCTAAGGTTTATAAACTCATTTACTCTATCTGAATCGTCGCTTACTATCAGTTTGATTTCCTGCTTATCATTGAAATTTCCTGCAACTTTTGTGACTTTTTCGTATTGTATCCCTGTGTAGTTATTTACCTGTCCGCTTTCTAGTAAATCTTTAATCTTTTCTTTATCATTATCGCTTTGTATATTGTTGTAAGCTACGATTAAATCATAATTAATAATTTCTCCAAACTGGGTTGTTTCAATTCTAGCAATAGATCTTTGAACGCTGAATCCTGCAAATAACAAAGTCGCCGCACCTGCTACCCCAAAGATTGTCATAAACATTCTTTTCTTATATCTAAATATATTTCTTGCAGTTACTTTTTGGATAAAGCCCATTCTGTTCCAGATCGGAGTGATTCTTTCCAAGAGGATATTTGATCCCTTTGCTGGTGGCTTTGGCAAAAGTAGATCATTTGGCTTATCATCTAGCTGTTTCTTTGCAACTATGTAGGCTGGCAGCACTGAACTTATTAATGAAAGTATTAGTGAAATCACTGTAAGATTCAGATAGAAATCTAGATTTATCTTAGGAATACTAAAGTATTTTCCGTAGGCGTTATACACTATTAATGGGAAAAGCGTGTGTCCAAGGGTAACTCCGAAAATAGTTCCTAGAATTCCAGCTATGAAACCATATATAGTAAATTTCTTAATTACGTCATTGTCTTGATAACCAAGAGCTTTTAAAGTACCAGAATTTATTCTCTCTTCGTCTACAAATCTTGTCATTGTAGTAAGTGTTACTAAGGCTGCTACAAAATATAAAAAGACTGGGAAGATCTTAGATAACTTATCAACTATATCTGCAATCGTTGTGTAGATGCTATAACCTGAGGAACCCAGTGCTTCACGTCTGGTATAAACATTGTAAACTGGTTTTTCCAGTGAAACTATTAGCTCTTTAGCATCTTTTATTTTTGCTTCACCATCTTTGATTTTCTCATCTGCTTCTTTTGATTTCTTATCAAATTCTTTTAAACCATCTTTGTATTCTTGCTCTTTTACTTCGAGCTCTTTTACATTTTCATTATATTTAGCAAGATTTGCTTGATATTCTGCTTCTTTTTCTTTTAGTTTTTCAGATCCGGCATTCCACTCACTAAGGCCTTGATTGTAAGCATTTAAATTTTGATTATAGAAATTCAAATTTGATTCATAGCTAGATTTTCCTGCTTGATAGTCAGCTTTTGCCTGGTTTAGTTCTACTTCTTTTTGATTTATAGTAGCTCTAGCGGCTTCAAGTTTTTCTTCCGCTGTAACTATTTCAGCTTCTTTGTTATAGAGCTCTGATTTTGCTTCAGCTAATTTTTCATACGCTGCATTAAGCTCAGTACGTTTGCTTTCTAGTTCTTTCTTAGTAGCTTCTTTAAGTTTTTGATTTAGAGCCTCTAATTTTTCTTGCCTTGTAGCTAATTCTTCTGTAAGGCTTTGTTTACTCTTCTCATCTAACTCTGGATTAGAAAGTTCAGCATTAATTTCTTCAATTTCTGACTGTAGGATTTCTATATTGCTTTCTACTTCTGAAATTCCATTTAATAATTCATTTACTTTAGCAGTTTTTTGCTTGAATTCAGTTTCAGCTGCCTTTAGCTTTTCATTATTAGCATCAGCTTCTGCTAATTTTTGCTCGTATTGAGTTTGAGCTGCAACAAATTGTTTTTTACCCTTAGCAAGCTCGTTTTCTTTGTCTGCTAAAGTTTTCTTTGCATTAGCTAGATCATTTTGACCTTGCTCAATTTGTGCATAAGCATTATTTAACTTATTTTCCGCATCTACTAAAGCAGATTTTCCATCATCTAACTTTGTCTTTGCTGCTTGAAGCTCATTCCATTTCTCATTCAAAGTATTTTTACCTGAATCTAAAGATAATCTAGCATCTTTTAGTTTATTGTCAGCATCAGCTAGCTGCTCTTTACCGTCTGCTATTTTTACTTTTGCATCATCGAGCTTCTTTTTATTTTCAGTAATTTGATTTTGGGCGTCATCTATTTTTGCTTGACCTTCATCAATTTCAGCTTGAATATTGGTTTTAATACTTGCAAGTCTATTATCTCCTTGGCCATTTAATAGCCCATTTAGTTCATCTATATGGATCTCAATTTTCTCCCTATATTCATCTGAATATGGGTCAAGATTTACAGTGTCATCATAACGTAGTCTTGCTATCATGAAATAATCCGATTGGAAATTTTCATCCATTACATAGGCGAAACCTTTGAGGTTACCATCTCCAGCCTGAGAAGGTCCCATGTTTACATAGGAAATATACTCTGCAGAATCAACAAATCCTGCTATCTTATAAGTATGATTTTTTAGAACATATTTATCATCTATACCAGTTTTTTCTATAAATGTGATTTTGTCACCAACATTGTATTTGTCTTTAAGGTTAACTGAAAGGAGAATTTCCGTTTCACTTTCTAAGTCACTACCCTCTTTGATAATATATTTAGAAATTTCTTTTGGTTGAGAAAGGATTCTAATAGCCGTGTCAGTCTCACTAATAGATACATCTTTTAAATATCCATACTCTCTCTGACTTATACCACTTGCCTTATCAATTTGCAGCTTGTCATTACTATCAATTCCCATTGAGGCAATGACTGTGATATCCGTAAGATTTGCCTGGTCAAAATATTTCTCCCCAGTTTTTCTCATATTAGGTCCAGTAACTTTTAATCCAAGCAAGGCAAAAGAACCTATCATCATTAGCAAGAAAATTGATAAAAACCTTCCAGTTGACGATTTAAAACTTCTTTTTATACTTTTCCTAAGTGAATTCATGTTGTTCATAGTAGGCTTACCATTCTAAATCCATGATATTTGCTGGCTCAGGATTTATCTCAATTCCTTCAACCGAAGCATTACGCACTTTAATTACTCTATCTGCAATTGGAGCAATCGCTGAGTTATGCGTTACAATTACGACTGTTGCGTTATTTTCACGACTCATATTTTGTAGAATCTTCAGGACCTGCTTACCTGTTTCATAATCGAGGGCTCCAGTTGGTTCGTCACACAATAAAATCTTTGGGTTCTTAGCAATGGCACGAGCTATGGCTACCCTTTGCTGCTCTCCACCTGAAAGCTCTGCTGGGAAGTTATTTATTCTTTTTTCTAGTCCTACACTTTTTAAAACTTCTTCAGGATCTAGGGAATCTTTTACAATATCTGATGCAAGCTCCACATTTTCCTTGCTAGTAAGATTTTGCACCAAGTTATAGAACTGGAATACGAATCCAACATCACTTCTTCGGTAGTCTGTTAATTCTTTTTTACTACAATTAGAAATATCTTTACCATCGATTATTATGCTACCCTTAGTATTTGTATCCATACCTCCTAGGAGATTTAAGATTGTTGATTTACCTGCTCCTGAGTTCCCAAGAATTATAGCTAGTTCACCCTTTTCAATTTCAAAACTAACATCACGATTAGCAACAATTTCATTATGTTTGCCTTCGTTATATATTTTGTAAGAATTTTTCATTTCTATATAACTCATTTTAAAGTATAGTCTCCTCTCGTTATTGTTTTATATTTTGTTTTTATTGTTTTACTATCTGTTTATTTTATTACCTGCAAATTTTAGCAATTACTATATTTTACTAGCATAAATATAAGATTATAAGCAACAAATTATTAGCTGATGTCTATTTATTAGGCAGATGTCTAAAATTGTTGTAAAATATTATAATCTTTAAACTAAGGAGAAATTATGAGAAACGAAATAAATTCCTACAACACTAAGCTTTTACTTTCTAATACACTAAAAGAACTTCTAAAACACAAACCCTTTGCAAAAGTTACAGTCACCGAAATTATAAAGTTAAGTGAGGTGAACAGAAATACTTTCTATTACCACTTCGAGGATATTTATGATCTATTACTCTGGTTTTTAAATCAAGAAGCTATAAACAAGGTTCGTGATTATGATTCGTTTGACGATATAGATGCTGCTATTAATTTCACCTTGGATTACATTGATGAAAACCGTAACTTCCTGAAAAATATTATTAATTCCGTGGGTGAACATGATCTAAAAAGATTTTTATCTAAAGATTTTTTGGAAATAATTGGAAACTATATTCGCCTTGCCGAAAAGGAGATGAAAATTGATATTGATGAAGATTACAGAAATTTTCTTACAACTTACATAACCGAAGCTATTGCAGGAATTCTCATCGAACTAATCTATAAAAAAGGCCCTGCACCACACGATAAATGATGTGACCCCCAAAAATTAGACTTTTTTAGCGTAGCAGTTTAATATGGCTGTTACGCTATTTTTATGCAGCCAAGAGTCTAAGTCTGTATTGCACTGGACTTAGCCATCCTAGTTCTTCTTTAATTCTTTGTTCATTATAATACTTTATGTATCGTTCTATTTCTGACTTTAACTCATCATAGCTATAGTAA
>QWCJ01000232.1_pt1 | contig 22186 bp, 19 predicted proteins | sample 1972501 | NCBI WGS metagenome assembly QWCJ01 (sample SAMN09866711, study PRJNA288562) | Human vaginal metagenome isolate term2_vaginal, whole genome shotgun... | isolation source: vagina | host: Homo sapiens | place: USA: California
CAAACAAAAATCGCTATGATCACCGAAGACAAAGTTACTGAAATATTTTGTATGGCAGATGATTTCTGCAAGTTTTTTGATGCAATGACAGCAAAATATACGCTAAAACCTACCGGAAAACGAAAATATCATCGAAATTCCACAATGTCAAAGGCTGAAGTTATGCTGATAATGATTCTTTTTCACGACTCTGGTTATCGCTGCTTTAAACATTTTACCAAATTGAAAAGTAACATGAAAGGAGCTTTGATGAGTGTTTCAGACAGACTTTTACTCAGGAAAAGAGCCATTATAGAAACTGTGAATGACGGAGCTTAAGAATATCGCGCAGGTGGAGCACTCCGGACATAGATGCTTTGACAATTTCAACTTATTAGGGGCTATTGCTGCTTATTGTCTGTTTCCACAGAAGCCGTGCATCAATGTACAAAGGACCATTGATACACAGCTTGCATTGTTCTGAATTCGTCGAACTCACGTTAAAATATGATTTTCGTTCCCATCCTTATCCGTGCATGGTAACAACTCGGTGGTAATAGGCACAGAAGGATTACAAAAGTCTAAGGGCACACGAAGCAACTCATTCAACTTTTCCGTATACTGATCAACTCCTTCTATCTTCCTTGTCTTGTCAGACACACCGATAGCGATATCACCACCGTCAGTATTAGCAAACGCCACAATGGTAATAGCCAAAGCTTTCGGATCAATTTGAATGCTTTTGCAATCAAACGTCTGGTCTTCCTTGCGGGTTGTTATTTCTTGTATTGTCATAAAGACACCAACTACTATCTTGCAAACTTAAACTTTAGAGAGTATCTACTTTTCAATTTAGTTATAAGCCATATTATAGTCTAAGTAGCAAATAACAGATAAATATCGCTCTTACTTTTTCAAATTAACAAATTTAGCAAAATTTCTCATTATCTATGTCTGATAATCCATCCATGTAGTCAAAGCTTTTTTTTGCCTTTTGGATTGCTTTATGGCGGCTTTCATCTATAGGAAAAGGTATGCAGAAATACTTAATCCATGCTTCCATTTTTAGTTCAGGTTGGCTAGCGGTTTGTGATAAATAATATATTTGCTTTTTGCATATTTCACTTCTTAAACAGTACCAAAGTAATAGCCCTTCTTCCTCATTCTTAGGACGAATCACCATAAATCCTGATGTGCAAATCATTCCATCAAATTCTTGTGGAACTCGAACAACGGTACCTCTTGAAGAGTTATTTAAAGCTAAAAGTATATCACCTTGCTTTACTTGATATTCTCCTCTTGTTGGTAATTCTTCAAAAGGACCTTTTATATAGCGAGTGATCAAACCATATGCTGTAACATCCCCTATCTCCACATATGTATATAAATTTTGACTTTCTTTCATACGTGCTTTATCTTGCTTTGTCAATTTTGGAACCAAAACGAAATCACATCCTTTTTTTATTTCAATCAGCCCATTCTTTTCTCTTTTTTTTAAATCGCAATATAAATTTTTCAACTCTGGACTATAGAAGAAAGCATCAAATCTTTCTGTCCTAATTTCATCTGGTTTAACAATCCAATATTGCATAGGACATTCTAAATTTTCCTGTGGATCGGCATTATCCTCTATTTTGAGGGAAATATTTCCTGTGCGCTGCCATTCTAAATATGCAATTAATATTTCTATTAAGTTATTTCTATTAGGAGTATCCTTTAAAGAATTATCATGTCCAATATTGTTACTTATTGACATAAAGACAGTTCCCTGAGAGTCTTCTTTATCTCTTTTTTTTCTTAAATGTAATATTGAGGTCTTTATATTAGCTTTAGCTTTTAAAAAAGTATTGAATGGCAAAGAATGAACCCCTAAGAGAACAAATCTATCAAGAATCCACTCTCTTAAATCTTCATATGATTTACCATTAAGAATTGTGTCGTCTAGTACTATAAGCATTTCACCTCCCTTCTTTAATAGTTTTTCGTATCTATTAAGAAATAGCACGCTTGATTTAACAGAACTTTTTCCAAGAGTAAAGTCAAATTGGTCTATTATGCGTTTATCTTCATCCTTGTTTCCTTGGTAATTCATACTAAACGGAGGATTACTTAGTACTAAATCAAAATTATCGTTTTTAACCGTTTTTGCATGATCTGTTGTCTCTGAAGCCTCTTCATCATTCATATCTATTGTTGCTTTGGGAGTCTCTTCAAGTCCATCTCCATGAAAGATATGTGATCCTCCATCTCCATGAAGATACATATTTATTCGTGCAATTCTTGACGTTCTCTTATTTGCTTCTATGCCAAACAAGCATTCGTTACAAATATGTTTAATCATTTTGTTTCGATCGTGCTGATTATAACGAGCATCATTTCTAATCATTCCCGTCATATATGCCATTGTTTCTATAAGAAATCCACCAGTTCCACAGCAACCATCAAGGATTGTTGGAATATATTCTAGATTAATATTTCTCAAAGAAATACGAGTCATAAAATCCACAACACTTCTTGGCGTAAAGAATTGTCCTAAGTCTTTACCCCTTATGGCTGCATTTAAAAAAACTTCAAACATTCTTCCATTTAGATCTTCATCAATGCTACTTAGGTCAACAGATTCAAATTTCTCAATAAGAGATTTACAGGTCGTTGCTTTTAACTCTAATGTCTCGTTTTTTTCAAATATTCTTTTTTTTTCTTTTATTTGGACCTTAGCTTCTAATTCCTCACAAAGTTCTCTAAACAGAATATCCCGAACAGGATGTTTGGATGTTTTTGCTTGTGCTTTAAGCCATGCCAAAGTTAAAGGCATTTCATAAGGTTCAACTTCTGAACCATAATTCTGTCTCTTCTTGTCTTCCCGTATCTTAATAAAAATAAATTTACAAAATTCAAAGAAAGCATCGTGAGGAGCTAACTTTTCAGCTTTCCAAACCATGTTATGACTGATCATAAATAGTTTGTTTAATTCTGCTGGAGGTAACGGCTTAAAATTTAGAGTTCGCTTTGATACAGGATGCAAACCTTCATATTTAATATATGTCCTTAGAGCGACATACGGGGGCATTCCACTAGCAAAATCACTTAATTGCAATGTCAACAAAGGAATATTGGAATCATGAGGATATAAAGCCGTCATTATGCCATTAGAAATCAATAACCATTTTACCCTTTTATTATACGGTTTATCTTTATTAATGCTTAAAGCATAACTGGCAGCCTGTCCCCACGCATCAAATATATTTTTAGATGGTTCCTTAGCTTCCACAACAATGCGTACTACGCCATTGGCATCTTTTAAAAGAAAATCAACTTCTTTCTTAGTTCTTTTGCGTCCATCTGTAAGCCAAAGTGCAGGTATATGTGTTTTAGGAACAATTGCCTCTATAGGGTACCCTAAGTCTATAAATAACTTTTGCAGAAACCTAGTTTCAACTTCTGCCTCGGATTTTATTATAGATGAATCCAACTGATATAGAGTGCTATACATAATATATGTGTTTTTGATTTACAAAGTTACTAAATTATAAAAAACTAAAATAGTATTTTGATATATTTAACTAGAATAAGTACCTACAAAATCAATTCTGGCAAACTATTTATCGCTTCTGACTTCAATTTATCCACCGCACGAGTATATTTCTCGGTGTGTTTTAGTCCACTATGCCCTAATAAGCTGGCGACGGTCTTGATGTTGATACCATTGTTCAGGATATTCACAGCAAAGGAGTGGAGAGAGCCATGCCAACTGATGACTTTCAATGTCGGCAGACTCGCAATTTTTCCCGGTGACACGGAAAATCAAGGGGAAAGGTTTGTTTCTTTTGTTCGCTTTTATTACCTTTGCAGGATAGGGGAACTGCCCCCCTTTTCTTATCTTTGCAGAACAGCAGGGTGGGGGGAGAAGGGATTTTGCTAGTGGAGAAATAATGATATGCTGAAACTGCTCATCAGACTGTGGCTCATTCGGAAACGACGCAACTTTCGTTGGCGCGCGTTCTTCATGGCATTGTATGTCTATGTGGTCGGCGCATTGTTGGGCGTGGCAACTTTTCTCGATTCGGGACTGACTGTTGGCGAGTTGCAGACTTGTGTGCCGTGGCAGAAAGTCGTGCCCGTGGTGGCAGCCCTCATTCTTCCCGTCGATGTCCTCGTGAAGTTGTTTTTTAAGCGCGACACGGCATTGCCCGATGCTTACATCCACACGCGCCCCATCGCTTCGGCTGCGTGGAATCGCTTCATCCTCTTTTCCAATGTTTTGGATTTTTGGAATCTCAACTGGGCGTTGCCTGCCGCGGTGGCAGTCTTCTTGGTTCTTCCGCCGGTGCAGGCGTTGTTGTGTGGGTTTGTTTTCCTCGGTGTGTCGCTTGTCAATGGTTTGGTCGTTACCACTCTGCGCAAGGCGGATGGTTGGAGTTTTAAGTTGCCCGTGGTGTTGGCTTTTCCGCTTTGGTTCGTCCTCGTGTTGGTCTGGAGCTTCAATCCCCTTGTGCTGCCGTGGCATGTGCATCTGTCCCTCTTCGTTGCGTTGTGCGTCCTTGCTCTCTGTCTTGTCATGGCATATTTGGGCAAGCTCAAGAGCTACAACGAGTTGCGGCGGCGCGTTGGCAACGTCGGCGGCGCGAGTGTGCGCTCGCTCTATGCCATGGAGTTTCGGGCGTTCCGTCGTTCCGGTCGGTTGCGTGCGCAACTTATTCTGCCCTTTTTGATCGTGTTGCAAGCCTATCTCTATCTCCCCGATTACTCCTCTTCCGGCAATCCGCAATTGCTTGCCATTGTGCCACTTGCCACCATGAGCCTTGCTTTGATTTATCTGCAGGTTACCTTTGCCGTGGAGGGAAACTTCTTTGATGGGTTGTGGACGAAGCCGGTGGGCATTTGCAGAATGCTTCTGCGCAAATACTATTTCGCCATGCCGCTCACCCTTGCCGGTGCGCTCTGCATGGTGCCCGCCTGTTTTCTCTATCATGTTCCGCCTTTTTTCGTGCTCTCCTGTGTTGTGTTCTGCATTGGTGCGTGCAACCTGTTGCTGCTGGCTTATTGCTTCACCAACAAACGGCTCAGTCTCTTCGAGAGTGGATTCATGAACATGCGGGGGGCAACGTTCTCCGTGTCGTCGTTTGCGTTGGCGGTCTGCGTGATACTGTTCGCGCTGTTGCCCTCGTTCTTCCTCACCGAACAACGGGTTTACTTGTTTTTCAATGTCAGCGGACTGCTTGGGTTGGCGCTCCACCGACCTTTCATCCGGCGGATGGCGCACCGCTACGAGTGTCATCGCCACGAATATTTTGAACGTTATCGGGAATGATTCCCTTTAAACAAAAAATCATCATCTCAGAAATGGACATCCTCATAGAAAATCTGCGAAAGACCTACGGCAACCAAACGGTCATCGACATTCCCCGGCTCACCCTTCGTTCCGGACAGCTCGTGGGACTCGTGGGGAACAACGGGGCAGGCAAGACCACCCTCATGCGGCTCATCCTCGACCTGATAAAAGCCGACGGCGGACGCGTGCTCTCCGGCGGAATGCTCGTGAGTGGGGACGACACGTGGAAGACCTACACGGGTTCTTACATCGACAAGCGGTTTCTCATCGATTTCTATACGCCCGACGAGTTCTTCGACTTCATTGGCGAGGTGTATGCCATCGACCCCGATGCGCTCAAACACCGGCTGGAGGCGTTCGCCCCGCTGATGCGCAACGAAATTTTGGGAACGGGGAAATACATCCGCGACTTCTCGGAGGGCAACCGTCAGAAGATAGGAATCATCGGGGCGATGCTCATCCGTCCGAAGGTGCTCATCCTCGACGAACCGTTCAACTATCTCGACCCCTCTTCACAAATCGTTACCGCACGGCTCATCCGGCAGATGAACAAGGAGCTGGGCGCCACCGTGCTCATTTCCAGTCATAACCTGAACTTCATATCCGAAATATCCGACCGCGTGCTGCTCATGGAGAAAGGCAGCATCGTGAAAGACCTGCTCTGCATTTCCGGTTCCGCCGAACAAGAACTTCAAGCCTATTTTGCGGCACTCTGAAGTTCATTGCCGCCTGACGGGGCACATTCGACCCGACCGGCAACATGAAATAACATTACAAAAACCGAGTTCGCAACACGCCTCGCAACTTGTTGATAATCAGGATAATATTAATTGCGATTTAAAAGCTTGTCTTTTGTTCTCCAATTCATGACCTTTTGCATTGCAAAAGCTAAGCTTTTAAATTGCAAAAGCCAAGCTTTGGGGAGATGAATGAAGAAAATTTAAGACACCGTTTTGGGATGACCATAAAAAAAAGAGGCAAACCTGCCTCTTTATCCGTGTTTTTACAAAAAACTCATTACTTTGTTGAAATAGCCCTGTGTTTTCCTGATGCTGTAACGCACGCCCCCATTCCAAAGGCGGATGGCTCGTTCCACGTTGTTGCCCGGATTGTAAACCGACTGTATCAGTAAAAACATCTCACGCGACTTGGAGGGGCTGAAGCGGTCGGAAAGCGAAAAACGCTTTTTCTTTCCTCGCTTTCGCAAAATTCGGTTGCACTCGCTCACCAAAATGGGGGAAATCTGTAAAATCCCAACGTGCGGACCATTCACCGCTCTCGCGTTACCCTTGCTCTCCACTTGGATGATGGCATTCAACACCGGCGTCCAATTAAAACCACTGTTGGCTGCTTCGGTGTCTGCCGCTTCCACAAATTGTGGAATGAAAATCATTAAAATTGCAATAATCGTACTTCTGAAAATTCTCATCATTTAATTATTTCCGAAACCTTGAAAACACATTCCGAAGAAGTATTTTCGCGACACGTTCCTATGTGAGAATAGAGTTACCACCGTGCCTTAGTTTCATGTTAGCGGGCACAAAGGTAAGTAAAAACAGATTGATTATCAATTAATTAAGTATTTATTAACAAACTTACACCTTCAACCGTTTGCATGATAAACTTTGCAAAAGAAACAAAAAATACTTGGTATTTCCATTTATTGTCTCATGTCGCAAAATCATGAATAATTGTTATTTGAACGCCCAAATCACTTACAAAATAACAAACCGGCCGCGTTGCCGGTCTCTGAAAAACCGTTGCCGACCGTGCAAGTCCGGCGGAAATAATAATCGTGGCGATATTGCCGTTTCAACGGAATTTGCTATCTTTGCAGAGACAAAATTTCAAGAAGCGCGGCGACAGAACCCTGCACGCCGCCCACACACATACCATCATCATGCAATTAGAGAAAATCTCCATCATCAACTATAAGAACATACGCACGGCAACACTCGAACTGTCGCCAAAGCTCAATTGCTTCATCGGACACAACGGAGTGGGGAAGACCAATCTGCTCGATGCCGTTTACTACCTCTCGTTCTGTCGCAGCGCGTTCACGCCGAAGGACTCGGAGGTGATGCGACACGAAAACGACTTCTTCGTGCTGGAAGGCACCTACCTCACCGATGAGGGCGAAACCCGACAGGTGTATTGCGGCATGAAACGCGGAACGAAAAAACACTTCAAACGCGACAAGAAAGAATACAAAAGACTCTCGGAACACATCGGGCTTATCCCGCTGACGTTCATATCGCCGGCAGACAGTGCGCTGATTGAAGGCGGAAGCGAGGAAAGACGAAGATTCATGGACACCGTCATCGCACAATACGACCGCCGATACATGGAACTGCTCACGCTTTACAACAAAGCATTGCTGCAGCGCAACAAACTGCTCAAACAAGAGGACGAACCAGACGGCACACTCATGGAACTGCTGGAGATGCAGATGGCAGACTATGGCACACAAATCTATCAAAAGCGAAAGACCTTCACCGAAGAACTCGAACCGGTGTTCCAATCCATCTATCAAAAAGTGGCAGGCGAACGCGAGCGGGTGGCATTGGAATATGTGTCGCACGGACAGCGGGGCGACTTGCTCGACGTCATTCGGCGCGACAGGGCGAAAGACCGCATCATGGGCTTTTCGCTTCACGGCATTCACAAGGACAATCTGCTCATGACACTCGGCGGATACACCATGAAGCAAGTAGGCAGTCAGGGACAAAACAAGACTTACGTGCTGGCGTTGAAACTGGCACAGTTCCACTTTCTGAAACAGGCTTCGGGCAACAGAACGCCACTGCTGCTCTTGGACGACATCTTCGACAAGCTCGACGCTTTCCGGGTGGAACAAATCGTGAAACTCGTCTCGGGCAACGACTTCGGTCAAATTCTCATCACCGACACCAATCGCGACCATCTCGATAAGATTTTGCGCGACAGCGATTTCAACTTCAAGCTCTTCGGCGTGGACGATGGGGAGATAAAAGAAAGGGACAAGGCAGATGTTTAAACGAAAGGTACACTCCCTTGCCGATGTGTTGGGAAAGACATTGCGCGAAGGCGGACTGGAAACGCCACTGTTGCAAAAAAGACTGGTGGACGCGTGGGACACCGTTGCCGGACCCACCGTCAGCCGCTACACGGGTGAGAAGTACATTCGCAACCAAACTCTCTGCGTGAAGATTACCAACCCCGCCTTGCGGCAAGACCTCTCCATGATGCGTTCGCAATTGGTCAGGCGGCTCAACGACAGTGTGGGGGCTTACGTCATTGCCGACGTGAAGATATTTTAAGTTCTTCCCCGTGTTGCCCATCGCCTGTCTGCCGATGGAAACGAGGGAAATGCAGCCCCCCTCATTGCCTATCGGTTTCAGAGTTTCTTTTTCACTTCCTCAAGGGCGTCGATCCAATTGGTGTCGAGCGAGAACTGCGTGGGGTAGTCGTTGCGATTGTAGTAGGCGTGCACCAATTCCTTATCGTTGTCGTTGTAGAGCGGATGGTTGATGCTGGCGTTGCGGAAGATTTTTATCACCCTGCTTTTTTCTTTTTCGTCGGCAGCCTTGGTATATTCCTTGGTGAAGAGATTTACGAAGCTGTACATATAATATGCCATGGAATCGAGCCGGCTGTTGAGGTGTTTCACTTCCTCTGCGGTCAGTGCTTTGTCGTCTTGAGTGGATAGCGCGATGAGTGTTTTGGTTTGCAGATAGGAGATGGCGTCCACCTTGAACGATGCCACCTTTCTTGCCTCGGTGTCTTCCTGTTTGTTGGTTGCCACCTTATAGGCACTGCGATAAATTTGCTGATAGACGCGGTTTTGCGCTTTGATGCCCGTCAGTGCAACGAGCGTGAGCGCGATGGTGAGTGCTATTTTTCTCATTTTCTTTCGTTTTATTGTTTATCTGACGTTTTTCGCTTCTTGTTGTTTAAAACGCCTTAGTTTTTATTTTGTTATTCTGGAGCTGTTTTTTTTCACAAACTCTTTCCACGATTTCATGTGTGGTGCGTCGTTTTCGGGTCGGCTCATTTGCAGGAAGTGGCAGTATGCCGCCGCGAGTGCATCGGTGGCATCCATGAAGTGTGGCATTTGGTCGTCGCGCAGGTGGAGCAGCCGTTGCAACATGGCAGCCACCTGTTCTTTGGGTGCTGCTCCGTTGCCCGTGATGGCCATTTTTATCTTCAGTGGTGCATATTCGTGTATGGGTACGTCCGAACGTATGGCTGCCGCTATGGCGACCCCCTGTGCCCTTCCGAGTTTGAGCATGGATTGTATGTTTTTTCCGAAGAAGGGTGCCTCGATGGCCATCTCGTCGGGCAGGAATTCCCGAATGATGCCCGTTACGCGGTCGAAGATTTTTCCCAACTTCAGATAGGTGTCGTTCTCCTTTCTCATGTCCACCACTCCCATCACCACCAATTCGGCTTTGTTTCCCTTTATTCGCAACACGCCGTAGCCCATGATGTTGGTTCCGGGGTCGATGCCGAGTATGATTTTTTCGGATTGTGGTTTTTGTTGTTTCATCTCATCGGTCCATGAAGGGGTTGTGTGCCAGTTCGTACCCAATGGTTGTTGTTTCTCCGTGTCCGGTGCAGATTTTGGTTTCGTCGGGCAGCTGCGACAGTTCTCTGAGGCTGTTAATCATCCGGAAACGGTTTCCTCCGGGGAAGTCGGTTCGTCCCACGCTGCCTTTGAAGAGAGTGTCTCCGGTGAAGGCGATGCCTTCCTCCCTGCAATAGAGCGTTACCGAGCCGGGAGTGTGTCCCGGTGTCTCCATGATTTCGAGTTGGTGGTTTCCGAATCGGATGGTCGTTCCTTCCTCGTAGTATTTGATTTTCTCCGGCAGTGGGAAGTCCAAATTCATGTTGAAAAGTTGCTTTGCCTGTTTGTCGAGTCCCTCCATGAGTGGTGCGTCCCATGGCGAACATTCCACCGGCAGTCCGTATTTTGCTGCCATTGCCCCGCTTCCGAACTGATGGTCCAAGTGGGCGTGGGTGCCGATTATGCGCATGGGTTGCAGCCGGTTATCGGCTATGAAACGGGCGATTGCCTTTCGTTCTTCCGGATAGAAGGCACCGCAATCTATGATGACACATTCCCTTGTGTCGTCCCACAGGAGGTAACAATTCTCCTGTAGCATATTGCACACAAATCTTTCTACCTTTATCATGTTGCTTGTTTTTTTTCGTGTTATGCAGGAACGTAGATGAGCTGTTTTGTGGCGAACCATTCCTCCTCGAACCATTGCGAGAGCAGTTCTGTCATTGCCACCTTTCCGAAGGGGGCGAGCTCTTGGCTCAGGTTGCCTCCCTTGAGTGCCAGCACCCCATTGGGAAGCGCGTTTCTACAGTTGCTTGCGATGTTTTTGCGCACGATTTTCATCAGGTCGGGCAGGGGCATGACCGCACGCGAAACAACGAAGTCGAACTTCTCTTTCTCCTCTTCTCCCCTCAAGTGTTGCGCCCTGACGTTCTCCAGTCCGATGGCATTTGCCACTTCCGTTGCCACCCTGATTTTCTTTCCCGTCCCATCAATGAGCTTGAAGTTGGCGTTGGGGAAGAGTATGGCGAGCGGTATGCCCGGAAAGCCGCCCCCGGTGCCGAAGTCGAGCACATTGGTGTCGTCCTTGAAGCCGATGAGTTTGGCGATGGCAAGCGAGTGGAGCACGTGGTGTTCGTAAAGATTGTCGATGTCCTTTCTCGATATGACGTTTATCTTTTCGTTCCAGTCGCGATACAAGTGGTCGAGAGCGTGGAACTGTCGGATTTGTCTTTCGGTGAGATGAGGGAAATATTTGGTTATGATGTCTGTCATTGTCGTTGCTGTCTTTCTTATTTCTTCAGAGTGAGGCGCACCTCCTTCGGATTGATTTCTCCCGGTGTATAAATAAACGTTACGGAATCGTCATGCAAGATGAAGTTCTCGGACGGATAGGCATCTATGCCCACGAAGTAGCCCGCTTTGCGAATACCTTTGGTGTCGTCCTCATCGAGTCCGAGCCTGTCGGCAAGTTGCCTGATGATTTCGGTGGTAAGCTCCGCTTGCTCCTCCTTGTCGAAAGCGTCGTCGAGGCGAATTTCCCTGCCCGTGTCGGGGTCGAAATTGTGTGCCAGACTGTATTCCGATGTCGTTTCTCCCGTCTTTATTAATATGTGCGACAGATAGACGAGGTTTTTCCCCTTTCCGGGCATGATTTTCGTGTCGATGCTGAGTTCCCAGTTCAGTTGGCTTCTGGCGCGTTCCCGGTCGTGAAGCCACTGCGCAATTTCGGAATATTCCTTCGCATACCGCTCCACGAGATAGCGAACTGCGCTTATCGGTTCCAATTTCTCGTACCGGATGGCGAAGTAGTTGGGTTGCAACGTGCCCATGCGCAACAGCGAATCGTTCACCGCCGCATAGCGACTTCCTTTCAAATAAGTGAAGTCCACGTGAATGTGGCACACCTTGTCGCTTCGGAATCTCACCACCGAGTCGGCCACGGCGTGCGCCACGGGCAGCGTCATCTGCTTGGGAGCGACTTGCTTCTTGGCACATCCCACGAAGGAAAGCGAGGCAATCAGGATTGCGAAAGCGATGTAAAATTTCTTAACCATCATAGATTGGTGGCAAAGTTACGAAAAACTTTCGTAACTTTGCATGCCGATGACAAACAAAAACAAAATGACAAAAGCCTGTTTATTCGATTTGGACGGGGTGGTGTTCCATACCGAGCCACAATACACCGTGTTTTGGGGCGAGGTGGGCAGAACCTTCCATCCCGAGATAGAGAATTTCGAGCACAAGATAAAGGGAATGACGCTGCAACAGGTTTACGACCTGTATTTTGCCGGCGATGTTGCAGCGCGGAAAACCATCACTGCCCGGCTCAACACCTTCGAAGCAAACATGGAATTTCCCTACATTGACGGCTTTGAGGACTATCTGGCGCACATTCGGAAAGAAGGCATCGCCACGGCGGTGGTAACGAGTTCAAACCAAGCCAAGATGAAAAGCGTTTACAGGCGGCACCCCGATTTCTGCAAAAGCTTCGACCGTGTGTTCACCTCCGAGGACTTCAGCGAGAGCAAGCCCTCGCCCGACTGTTATCTGCGGGCAGCCGCCCACTTTGGCGTGCACCCTTCCGAATGTATTGTCTTTGAAGACAGCATCAACGGATTGCGTTCCGGTTTGGCTTCCGGGGCGCGTCTCATTGCCCTTGCCACCACCCTTCCGGCAGAACGGCTGAGGGATTACACCCCGGAGGTGATAGCCGATTTCACGGAATTGCTCTCTGCCACGGAAAAAACAAAAAAAGAATAGGAAAAACAAGAAAAAAATCCGGGGGAAACCTGTTCCCGGAGACGTTAGAACAAATAAAAATGGGATATTTAACTACTGACAAGAAGAAGATTACGGCAAACACCTTTCTCAAAATGAAACACGCCGGCGAGAAGATTGCCCAAATGACGGCTTACGACTTCACCACGGCGCGTATCATCGATTCAGCCGGGATTGACAGCATCCTCATCGGCGATTCCGCCTCCAATGTGGTTTGTGGCAACGATGACACGCTGCCCATCACCATGGACGAGATGATTTATCACGCTAAAGCCGTGGCACGCGCCTGCGAACATGCCCTTGTGGTGTGCGACATGCCCTTCGGCAGCTATCAGGTGAGCCGCGAAGAGGGCGTGCGCAATGCCATCCGCATCGTGAAAGAGAGTGGCGTGGATGCCGTGAAACTCGAGGGAGGCGAAGAAATTGCCGACACCATTCGCGGCATCGTGCAAGCCGGCGTGCCCGTTGTGGGACATTTGGGACTGACCCCGCAGAGCATTCATAAGTTTGGCGGCTACGGACTGCGTGCCGGGGAGGAAGCAGAAGCACGTAAACTGATGGCAGACGCGAAGGCACTCGATGCCGCCGGAACATTCTGCATCGTGCTGGAGAAAGTGCCCGCAAAGCTCGCCGCGGAGGTAACGAAAACCGTCAGGGCGGCAACCATCGGCATCGGAGCAGGCAATGCCACCGACGGACAAGTGCTTGTCTCTGCCGATGCGCTGGGAATGACCCGGGGCTTCAAACCGAAGTTCCTCAGACGGTTTGCCGACGTGGCACAGTGCATGACCGAAGGAGTGGAAGCCTACATACGCTGCGTCAGGGAAAGCAGCTTTCCCGCCGAGGAAGAGTCCTATTGACCGACATCTGCCGCAAGCTCATCATCAACATTCAACCTCATGCCCATGAAACATTGGATTATCCTCATGCTGCTCTCGGCAAGTATCTCCGCCGGAGCGCAGAACCATGCAAGGCGCGACTCGCTGCGCATGTTGCAGGAACAGCTCGACCAAGCCCCCGACAATATCGACCTGAGGCTGCAGTGCGCCGGATGGAAAGTGTTGCTGGAACAATGGGAAAGCGCGAAAAACGATTACGACCAAGTGCTGAGAAAAGACCCCGACAACGTCTCCGCACTCTTCTATCGGGCGTATGTAAATGAACGATTGGGCAGGTACAACTTCGCACGGCAGGACTATCACAACCTCTTGCGACAGGCTCCGGGAAACTTCGAGGCACAACTCGGACTCGCGTTGCTCAACCAAAAAGACCAACACTACACGGAGGCACTCGACGGCATCAACCGACTGGTGGAGCAATATCCCGACAATGCTGTGGCATACGCGGCGCGGGCAGGCATCGAGGCAGAACGCAAGATGTATCTCTTGGCGGAATACGATTTCACGCAAGCCATCCTTCGCGATCCCGAAAATAACGAATACGTGCTGCAACGCATCGACGTCTATCTGCTACAGGACAAACGCGACCAAGCCAAACGCGACCTCGACCGGCTCGTCAGAAAAGGTATGAGCAAGCCCGCACTACAGGAATTTTACGACCGTCTCAAGCAACGCCGAACTTCGCACGCAAAGCATTGACCTGCAACTTGCCTGCCATCGACAAGAAGCTCACGCCACGCCACCGGGAAAAAACGAATGTGCCTACCGAAAAACAATGACCCGGACACCCTTTTTCCGACAGTCGAACCCCGGGAATCCCAAGACGAATACCCACTATTAGGTATTTTGAGGAACTTTGGCGCACAGTCGCCACGCAATCACTCTTTTCTTAGTATCTTTGCACAAAAGGAAAAAAGCATGAAACTATCAGAACTGAAAACCGGCGAAACCGGTGTCATCGTGAAAATATCCGGACACGGAGGTTTCAGGAAACGAATCATGGAAATGGGGTTCGTCGATGGGAAAATAGTAACAGTGCTGATGAACGCGCCTTTGCACGACCCCGTGAAATATAAAATCATGGGCTACGAGGTAAGTCTGCGCCACAGCGAATCGGAACTGATTGAGGTGGTGGCAATCTCCGGGAAACGACCCGCCGCCGACAAGCACTCCGCCCCACAAACCAACCTTGCGGCTGAGCTTGCCGACCCTTCGGAAAAACCACTCACGCCCGACCGGCTGACCATTGCCGCCAACAAGAAACGCCACATCATCAACGTGGCACTCGTGGGCAACCCCAATTGCGGAAAAACATCGCTCTTCAATTTCATATCCGGCGCACACGAGCGTGTGGGCAACTATTCCGGCGTAACCGTGGATGCCAAATACGGATACGCCGATTTTGAAGATTACCACTTTGAAATCGTCGATTTGCCCGGAACTTACAGTCTGTCGGCATACAGTCCCGAAGAACTCTACGTGAGAAAACAACTCACGGAGAAGACCCCCGACATCGTCATCAACATCCTCGACGCCTCCAACTTGGAGCGAAACCTCTATCTCACCACACAACTCATCGATATGCACATCCCCATGGTGTGCGCCCTGAACATGTATGACGAAGCACAAAAGCGAGGCGACAACATCGACTACAAACGCATCGGCGAACTGTTCGGCGTGCCCATGGTGCCCACGGTGTTCAGGAGCGGCGACGGCGTGAAGCAACTCTTCCACGTCGTCATACAAAACTATGAGGGACGAAAAGGCGACTTCCCCGCGTTCCGACATCTGCACATCAACCACGGACACGAGATAGAACACGGAATAGCCGACATTCAGGAACACCTGAAGCGCGAATTGGACATCCGACAGAAATATTCCACACGCTATCTTGCCATCAAACTGTTGGAAAACGACAGCGAGACGGAACAACTCGTGGCGCAATTCCCCGATGCCGGGGAAATCATCAGGCACAGGGACGAAGCCGCCCGACGCGTGAAAGAGGAAACGGGAAAGGACAGCGAGACCGCCATCATGGACGCCAAGTACGGATTCATCAACGGAGCATTGGCAGAAGCAGGCTACACCACGGGAAAGAAGAACGACACCTACCTCACCACACACAGAATTGACAAGGTGCTGACCCATAAATACTTGGGATTTCCCATCTTCTTCCTCATCCTGTACGTCATGTTCACCACCACCTTCACACTCGGACAATATCCCATGGACTGGATAGAAACGGGAGTGGGATGGCTTGGCGAACTGATTACGAACCATCTGCCCGACGGACCCGTTAAGTCGATGCTTGCCGAAGGCATCATAGGCGGAGTGGGGGCAGTCATCGTCTTCATGCCGCAAATCCTCATCCTCTATTTCTTCATCTCCTACATGGAGGACTGTGGCTACATGGCGCGAGCGGCGTTCATCACCGATAAGCTCATGCACAAAATGGGATTGCACGGCAAATCGTTCATACCTCTCATCATGGGCTTTGGCTGCAACGTGCCGGCAATCATGGCAACGCGAACCATCGAGAGCCGGCGAAGCCGACTCATCACCATGCTCATCTTGCCCTTGATGAGTTGCTCGGCGCGACTGCCCATCTACATCATGATAACGGGCATATTCTTCCCCACACCCTACCAAGCCCCCGTCATGCTGTCGCTCTATGTCGTGGGCGTGGGAATGGCAGTGGTGGCAAGCCGGATATTCTCAAAATTCGTCTTCAAGGGCGAGGACACACCGTTCGTCATGGAACTGCCTCCCTACCGATTCCCAACATGGAAAGCCATCGGACGCCACACGTGGGAGAAAGGAAAGCAATATCTGAAAAAGATGGGAGGCATCATCCTCGCCGCATCCGTCATCGTCTGGGCATTGGGCTACTTCCCCTTGCCCGACAATCCCAACGCCGACAAGCGCGAACGACAGGAGCAAAGCTACATAGGACGACTGGGGAAAGCAGTGGAACCACTGTTCGCCGCACAGGGCTTCGACTGGAAACTCGACGTGGGGCTTATCTCCGGAGTGGGAGCAAAGGAGATAGTGGCTTCCACCATGGGCGTGCTCTATACCGACGACGACAGCTTCGGCGAGAGCGACCTCGATGCCGGGAACGGAAAATACGAATTGCTGAGAAGACAGATGACCGCCAACGTGGCAAAGCTCCACAACATCAGCCCGGAGGAAGCCGAACCGGTGGCAAAGCTCACCGCCTACGCGTTCCTGCTCTTTGTCCTCTTGTATTTCCCATGTGTTGCCACCATCGCCGCCATCAAGAGCGAAACGGGGAGTTGGAAATGGGCACTCTTTGCCGCCACCTACACCACGGCATTGGCATGGGTGGTGAGTGCCGTCGTGTTCCAAATCGGCATGTTGCTGCTCTGACGTCCCGACGGCAAAACGCGAGAAGCATGAGAATCATAGAAATCATAAGACAACGCCTTTCCGGAAAACCACCCGAACACCGCAAACGAGTGGCATTGGTGCTGTCGGGGGGTGGTGCGCGCGGCTATTTCCACATCGGTGCCATCGAAGTGCTGCAAGAGCGTGGCTATGTCATTACCTCCATCGCCGGAACCTCCATCGGCGCACTCGTCGGCGGCATCTTTGCCAATGGGAAACTCAACGAACTGAAACAGCGAATCCTGAACTTGAACCGAAAGCAAATCATCGGTCTGATGGACATCAAACCCGGACTCGACCATTTGGCAACGGGCAACCGACTTGTAGAGTTCCTTCACGACTTCACGAGCGATGTCAGAATCGAAAATTTGCCACTCCCTTTCTGCTGTTGTGCCTCCGACCTCATCAGTGGCAGGGAAAAAGTCTTCACCACCGGCTCGTTGCTCACCGCCATTCGGGCTTCCATCTCCATTCCCTGCTTCTTCAGTCCCATCCACGAGGGCGGCAGTACGTATGTGGATGGCAGCGTGCACAACATCCTGCCGCTCGACCGCGTGCAGCGAACAGAGGGCGACTTGCTCGTGGCTGTCAATCTGAACGGTTCCGACAACGAGCCCCACACCGCCTACGCAAAGCCGAACAAGACGGACAACGGCTTCCTTGCCGGGCTGCGCAAGGCCATTCCGCTGCCCAAATGGCAATTCTCCGAAAACTACATGAACATGGCAATGCGCGTTACCAACCTCATGTTGCAAACCAACACCCGACTCGCACTCGGCATCACGCCTCCCGACATCTGTGTGGAACTGCCCATGAACCGCTTCGGACTCTTCGACTTCGACAAAGGTGCAGACCTCATCCGCTTCGGCAGAGAAGAGATGGCACGGCAACTCGACCGTTTCGAGTCGGAATAAGCAGAAATACTCAAAATTATTTGCCACAATCTTTTCCGTTTGTTTGTCGGAAAAGTCTTTTGAATTGACCGGGGAATGTAACTTTGCGCCCCATGTCGCAAAATTACAAAATGATGAAAATGGCACAATTTGTCTCACCGCAACTTGTGAAAATAAAATGGAATGATTATCTTTGCAAAGCTACCCGACAAGAGAAATCCAAAACAATTACACAAATAAATCAGATGAAAAGAAACTTACTCAACACAACAATGACCCTGCTGCTGCTCGGAACGAGCCTCGCGGCACAAGCCATCGACCGCCGGGCACTGGCGGAGTATGCCCAATCGCTGAAAGGTCTGAAGAAAGCGGAATTGAAAACTGCCATCTTCAACATCATCAAGAGTCCCAAAACGCTCAGGTATGGAAGCGGAAACCGCAGCACGTGGTGGGGCTTCTACCGCACCGACCGCATCGGAAACACCATGGAATGTAGAAACCGATACAGCGACGTGAAATTCTATTTCTCGGGCGACAACGGCAATTCCATTCAGGGAATGAACATCGAACACTCGTTCCCCAAGAGCTGGTGGGGGAAAACAAAAAACGATGCCTACAAAGACTTGCACCACCTCTATCCCTCCGACGCAAAGGCAAACAGCAGCAAGAGCAACTATCCCATGGGCATCGTTACCTCGGGTTCATCGGCATCCGACGGCAGCGAGAAAGTGGGCATGGGACCCGGTCCGAACGGAAAACTCATCAAGATGTTTGAACCATCGGACACCTACAAAGGCGATTTCAGCCGAACCTATATGTATATGGCAACTGCCTATCAGAACCTGACGTGGCAGGGCACACAGGGCTTGCAGGAGTTGGAAAACAACTCGTGGCCGACACTTCGCCAATGGGCTTACACCATCTACACCGAATGGATTAAGAACGACCCCGTGAGCGACATAGAGATTGAACGCAACAACGCCGTGGCTGCCATTCAGGGCAACCGAAACCTCTACATCGACTATCCTTATTTGGCAGAATACGTGTGGGGCGACAGCATGGACGTGTCATTCGACCCTTACACCTCCATCACCACTGCCGACAACGACCATCGCTACGGCAACCAAACGGCTCCGAAGGTGGAGACACCCATCTTCAACCCGGCGGAAGGCTCCTACATGACTCCCATCAACGTAACCATTGCTTGCGCAACGGAAGGGGCAAAGATTTATTACACCACCGACGGCACCCAACCAACGGCAGAGAGTACGCCTTACACCCTCCCCATCGACATCGAGACGACCACCACGCTGAAGGCTGTGGCTGTGTTGGGAACAGACGTAAGCAAGGTGGCAACAGCCGTTTACACCATCACTACCGCCGGCGAACTGCAACACTTCAAGAAGATAACGACGCTTCCGACGGACAAACGGAAATATCTGCTCGTGGTGAACGAAGCCGGGAAACTGAAGGCTGCCAAGCCTGTTGATGCTTCCGCCAAGGGCTATGGCTATCTCCAGGTTGCCAACGTAACCGAAAAAGACAACGTGATAGAAATCTCCGGGGGCAACGAACTCATCTACACCTTGGAAGCTGCCAACGGAGGCTTCAGAATGAAGGATGCTTTGGGACGGTATTATTATCAGGATAAGGCCTTCTCCACCTTCACACCGACCAACGATCCGGAGAAGGCTGACACATGGCTCATCACAGAAAATGGGGACGCCACGTTCACGATGAAAGCTGCCGACTCGGGCAACGTCATTCAATATTCGCCCAAGTATCACTCCTTTGGCAACTACGGCAGTCCGTCGGCAGGCAACCTCTATCCCATGCTCTATGAGTCGTTGGAGAGTGCCGGCATAGACAACATCGACACCGATTCCGACACGGTTCGCGATGCTGCCATCTACAATCTGAACGGAGTTCGCATGAACTCTGCCAAGCCATTGCCACGTGGCATCTACATTCGTGGCGGAAAGAAATTCGTGGTGAAATAATCTGCAAGGACACGACAGAAAGAGAGAGGGGGTGTGCCAATTTCGGCACACCCCCTCATCATTATAACAGCGACAATGGAAATGTCGTCTTGCTTCGTTCCGTTGCGATTAGAACCTGCGCGTTCCGTCGGCGTTCAGGATGCTGCGGAACATGTTGTATTTCGCGGCATCCAAGGGTTTTGTTTCGTCACCGCTTACATATACGGGGCGAAGGCAGTTGCCTTGAGCTTTTGCCGCGATACCATAAGTCCACATATTCGTTCCAAAGGCCATGCCCCTGCCACTAAGTGCGCTTTGTCTGGAAGACCAGTATTGTCCTCTTGCCTGCGAATCCTTCAACACGAGGCGGTACTGAACCTTGTTGTCTGCCGTACCCGCATAGTGTAATCCTGCCATCGGGAGGAACAAGCCCTTGTTGGCAAGCACAAATCCGGTTACGTCCTCAAACTTCCATAAATTGTTCTTTCCGGTGGGGAAACTTACCAAGGCTCTGGAGCCCGTGATTCCGCCGGTTGCGGCATCGGAGAAGTAAGCACCATAAATCTTGTTTCCCTTGTCGGTGTAGCAGAATGCCGGAATGATGGTTTTGGAATTATTCATCAAGTTTTGCAATTCTTCCTCCTTTGGATAACGATACTGGTAATTGTATGGTTCATCGGGATTGGTTGTATAGAAATACACGATGTCCCCCTTCGTTACTTTTGACCTGTCGGTGGTGGGCCTGTTGTTTTCGTAGAATTTCATGGAGATGTCGTATCCGTCTTTGGCAGGCGGTGTGGCAAGGTATTTTTTACTCGGGAAGTCGGTTACGTCGCTGATGTCGCCCCATCGGAAGAGGTCGAAGTCATTGGGATCCGCACTGAACTGACCGTTGTAATTTCCGATGTACCAGTTCTGTGAGCCGATGAGCCCCTCATCGCACTTCACTTCTGTCTTTCCATTCACATAGTCCGCTACCGTTGGTTTGTCGGCATAGTTGCTGATCCACCACTGTGCGGGCGCGATGCCCCAGTAGTCTTCCGTGCCATCGGTGTAATGGATGAAGTTACCCGTTGCCCACTTCGTGCCTGCCACTTCCACGTAAGGTTCTGCCTTTGGCATCTTCATGTTGGTGATGGTGGAGCGATAGGTCATGTTGGAAGCAAACGTTTTGTGCACATCCTTCGTGTAGATGAAGCCATCGGTTGTAATCAGCGTGATGGTGATGTCTTGGCTCACTTCCGGGAAGAGTGCCACCCAGACAAATCCTTTCTCCATGTTGATTGCCGATGCTTTGTTGCCTTCCACGTCGATGGCGTAGTCCTTGTCCTGTTCGCCACCGATGAATTCTCCGTTGGTGAGGTCCAGCACCCCGGTCGATTTCACGCCGTTGATGAGCAGTTTCTTGATGTTGGTGATGTACTGTCCTTTCGTGTCCTTGAACTTCAGTCCCCAGAACGACACGAGGCGTTTGAGCTGCACGTTGGCTTTCACCATTCCGTCGTGGTTCACTTCGGTTGGTTTTGTTTTTCCCCAGTTGTAGTCGTAGTTGGCATCGATGGTCGCCAACTGTCCGTCCTGTTTGCTGAGGTTGAGCAGGATTTGCTTCTTTACTTTATCTGCCCCGAGGTAATACTCAATGGTGACGGAGTTGTTGTTGTCATCCTTTATTGTCTCGCTGGTCTTTGTCGCAGCCACTACGTTGTTTACGCCGTAGTTGGAGCTTGCGGGATAGAAGAAAGCGATGTCGCCGTTTGGCGACAGCTCGGTTGAGCTTTGGATGGTGCCGTTGAAAGTAGAGGCTTGTGTGTTGCCTTTCTCGGCTTCCACGTTGCTGTAATTTTCCAACGAACCCTCATCGCCGTCGCCGCAATTGAAGGCGAGCATTCGGTCGCCCACTTTCCATTTCGATGTTATCACGTTTTGGTCGTTTAGCGCGAGTACCTTGCGGTGGTTGGTGGTTGCGTCTTCGTTGTTGTTCACTGACACGCACAGCCGGTACACGTGTTGTGCGTTGGCCGTCTTGTCTCCTTGAAAATCGTCTTTATCGCTGCAGGCAGTGATTCCGAGCAGCATCAAGGCTCCGCCGAGAAGCCCTAAAACATATTGTTTTCTCATTTTGTTGTCGGTTTTTGGGATTAGAAACTTAGTTGATTACCACTTGATTCTCTCTTCATCGAAAGAATTGTTCTCCAATTCGATTGGCTTTGCCAACTCGTCATCGCCACCGTCTTTGGTGTCGCCTTTGCCACTGCTTACGGCTGCCAACAAGTGGGTCAGTCGTAAACCCCAGTTGCATCCCCTCCCTCTCATGCACATAATTTCATAGGTATTTGTTATCTTTGCATCATGAAGACCGAGCAATTGTTGCG
>QWCJ01000628.1_pt1 | contig 22019 bp, 15 predicted proteins | sample 1972501 | NCBI WGS metagenome assembly QWCJ01 (sample SAMN09866711, study PRJNA288562) | Human vaginal metagenome isolate term2_vaginal, whole genome shotgun... | isolation source: vagina | host: Homo sapiens | place: USA: California
GGGGATGCCGTCTTGGGCTTGTCCATCGCGGCCAAGCTCTACGACAAGTACCCCTCGCGCCCCGAGTCGGATATTTCTAAGATGCGTGCCTCCATCGTGTCGCGCTATGGCCTGTCCGATGTCGCCCGCGAAATCGGCGTGGGTGAGCACGTCCTGTTGGGCAAGGGTGAGCAATCTACTGGCGGCCGTGACAAGGACTCCATCTTGGCCGATACCACCGAGGCCATCCTGGGGGCTATCTACCGCCAGCATGGTTTTGAGGTTGCCCGCGGGGTGGTGCTGAAGCTGTTCGCCGCCAAGATTGACAACGCCGTGGTGTCCGGCCGTCATATGGACTGGAAGACCACCTTGCAGGAGCTGTGCGCGGAGCTGAAGGCCGCGATGCCGGTCTACTCAGCCACCTCGACGGGTCCTGAGCACGATCAAACCTTCAACGCCGTGGCCACCGTGGCCGGTTTGACCGTGGGTAGGGGAACAGGGCATAACAAGAAGCTCGCCGAGCAGCAGGCAGCGGAAGAAGCGTGCCAAGCATTGCGCGAGACACCCTTGCTGGTGCAGGGCACCGCCGGCAAAGAGAGCTAAGCTACGAGGATTCGATGCCAGAACTCCCCGAAGTCGAGTCTGTTCGCAGCGGACTCGAGCCCTATCTTGTGGGCCGCTCCTTTGCTGCAGTAGACGTTCTCCACCCGCGCGCCAACCGGGGCCAGGAAGCCCCGCTGTCTGCGCTGCTGGTGGGCAGGAAGATTGCCGCGGTGGCGCGCCGCGGCAAGTTCATGTGGCTGGAGTTCGCCGACGAGGATCACACCGACCCAGCTCGCGATGTGCTCTTCATCCACCTCGGCATGTCGGGGCAGGTGCGGATCGGCGAGGTGGATTCGCCGCACGTGCGCATCGCCGCCGTGCTTGATGACGCCACCCGTCTCAGCTTCGTGGACCAGCGCACCTTCGGCTATTGGCGTCTCGGGCCGTGGCTGAGGATGGCGCATATCGCTCCCGATCCTCTCGAAGCAGACTTCGACCTGACCGCGGCAGGGCGGCGCCTGCGCGCGAAACGCACCGCGGTCAAGGTGGCTTTGCTCGACCAAACGGTGCTCAGCGGGGTGGGCAATATCTATGCTGATGAGGCGCTGTGGGCGGCCCAGATTTCTCCGCTGAAGAAGGCTAGTGCTCTGCGGCAGCGCGATGCCGTCGCTGTGATTTCTGCGGCCGCCGACGTCATGCGCTCCGCCCTCGCCGTTGGCGGAACCAGCTTTGATGCGTTGTACGTCAACGTTAATGGCGAATCCGGATATTTTGATCGTTCCTTGCACGTATATGGGAGGGGCGGTCAGCCCTGTGATCGCTGTGGCGAAGAAATCCTGAAAACCGTGCTAGGTGGGCGTGGTACTCACTATTGCCCGTATTGCCAGAGCCGCGCCGCGGGGAGGAAGTTGGCGGCCAACTAGGACGATTCTGGTGTGAGTTATTAATGTGTAACCCATGCAAGAAATCTTCAGCACCGTGATTGGTGTCATTAACGACAGCCTGTGGTCCTATGTCCTGCCATGGCTGCTTATCGCCGCGGGCCTCTTCTTCGGCATCCGCACCGCCGTGGTGCAGGTCCGCATGGTGCCGGACATGTTCAAGGCGGTCGTCGAGAAGCCCAAGGGCGTCGGCGTCGATGAGGATGCCGACTATGGCGGAATCTCTGCCTTCAAGGCATTTACCATTTCAGCGGCCTCTCGTGTGGGCACCGGCAACGTTGCAGGCGTGGCCGTGGCTATCTCCGTGGGTGGCCCCGGCGCGGTGTTTTGGATGTGGCTCATCGCCATCCTGGGTGGTGCGACAGCATTCGTGGAGTCGACCCTGGCGCAGCTGTGGAAGGTGCGTGAGGGGGACGCCTACCGCGGTGGCCCGGCCTATTACATGTCCCGTGGCCTGGGGTGGAAGCCTTTAGCAACCATCTTCTCCGTGGCCATCGCCATTACCTTTGGCTGGTTCTACAATGCGTTCCAGACCAACGCCATTTCCGATTCTTTGGCGGCCTCTTTTGGCCAGGATTCCGCGGCCTTCAAGGCAGGCGTGGGCATCGCAGTCGTCGCCGTGTCCGGGCTCATCATCATCGGTGGCGTGCAGCGCATCGCCTCGATGACCCAGTTTATCGTGCCGTTTATGGCGGGTGCCTATCTCATCTTGGGTCTCATCGTCGTTATTGTGAACTTTGACAAGGTGCCAGACATGGTCGTCTCGATCGTGGGCTCTGCCTTTGGCTTCCGGGAAGCTGCCGGTGCCACCGTGGGCATGGCGATGCTGAAAGGTATCCAGCGTGGTTTGTTCTCCAACGAAGCGGGCGAAGGTTCGGCGCCGAACGCTGCAGCGACGGCGACGGTGTCCCACCCCGTTAAGCAGGGCCTGGTGCAGACCCTCGGCGTGTACTTCGACACCCTGGTGGTGTGTACAATTACCGCCTTCATCATTCTCTTGGGCACCGATTTCGAGCGTTTCGGCTCTGATGCGATTGAGGGCGTGACGCTGACCCAGAATGCGCTCTCCGGCGTGGTGGGTGAGTGGGGCATCCACTTCGTCACCTTCATCCTGTTCTTCCTGGCTTTCTCCTCGATTCTGGGCAACTACTACCTTGCCGAGTCCAACGTGGAGTACCTCTCCGGGAAGAAGTGGGTGCTGTGGACTTTCCGTCTCATCGTTCTGGCCTTTGTTTTCTACGGTGCGGTGGCCCCGCTAGGTACCGTGTTCGACCTGGCCGATACCGGCGCTGCCATCATGGTTCTGCTCAACGTGTGCGCCATCGTGCCGCTGTCTGGCGTGGCTATCAAGCTGCTGAAGAACTACAACGAGCAGCGCCGCAAGGGCCTGGATCCCGTCTTCCACCGTGATATGCTGCCGGAACTGCACAACGTCGAGTGCTGGGATGGTACGGATCCGGTCACGCGCCGCAGCGCGGAGGACCGTCGCCGTCTCGATCACGAATTTGACTTGAGCGACCGCACAAACTTGAGGGAGTACTAGATGGCAGACACGGCAGCAGCCTCTGCAGGCCATGAACGCCTCACAGCTTTCGTTCTTGGACACGTCCAAGGCGTGGGCTTTCGCTGGTGGACGCGTTCCCGCGCCCTCGAACTAGGGCTGGCTGGGCACGCGACGAACCTCCAGGACGGACGCGTCCAGGTGGTTGCTGAAGGCCCGCGTGCTGACTGCGAGAAGTTGCTGGCCTTGCTGCGTGAAGAACCGTCGACCACCCACCGTCCAGGCGTGGTGAACGCCGTGGTGGAGCAGTGGGCCGCCCCGCGCGGTGAGTCGGGCTTCATCGAGCGCTAAACTTATTCGAATGCACCTCAAATCGCTCACGCTCAAAGGATTCAAGTCCTTCGCGTCCGCGACGAACCTGAAATTCGAGCCCGGTATCTGCGCCGTGGTGGGCCCGAATGGCTCGGGTAAATCAAACGTCGTCGATGCGCTCGCGTGGGTCATGGGTGAAGGCAGCGCCAAGACACTGCGCGGCGGCAAGATGCAGGACGTCATTTTTGCCGGTGCCGGGGACCGCAAGGCCCTCGGCCGCGCAGAGGTCACACTGACGATTGACAATTCCGATGGTGCCTTGCCCATCGAGTATTCAGAGGTTTCCGTCACCCGCCGCATGTTCCGGGATGGCGCGAGCGAATATGAGATCAATGGGGCGAAAGCGCGCCTCATGGATATCCAAGAGCTGCTGTCTGATTCCGGCATTGGCCGGGAGATGCACATTATCGTGGGCCAGGGAAAACTGGCGGAGATTCTGGAATCCCGCCCGGAAGATCGCCGCGCCTATATCGAAGAAGCCGCGGGCGTGCTCAAACACCGCCGCCGCAAAGAAAAAGCGCAGCGCAAGCTGACGGGCATGCAGGCCAATCTGGATCGCCTGCAGGACTTGACCGATGAGCTGGGCAAACAGCTCAAGCCGCTGGCGCGCCAAGCGGAGGCCGCCCAACGTGCAGCCACTGTGCAAGCGGATTTGCGCGATGCCCGCCTGCGCCTTGCTGGTGACCGTGTGGTGCGGTTGCGCGCGACATTCGATGACGCTGAGAAACGCGCGGCGGTGCTCGCCGAGCAGGTCGAGGAAGTGACAGCCCAGCTGGAAGAGGCGACCGAGATCCAGCTTGAGGTAGAGGCCGAGTTGGGGGATGTCACGCCGCGCGCGGAGGCCGCGCAGAAGCTGTGGTTCGAGCTATCGACCCTCAGCGAGCGAATCTCTGCCACGCAGCGCATCGCGGCCGAGCGCGCCAGCAACGTTGGCTCACAGGTGGCCTACGCGGGCCAGGATCCGGAGGAGCTCGAGGCACGTGCCCAGCGAGCCGATGAGGAGCACGAAGAGTTGCTGGCCGTGGCCGAAGAGGCTGCAGAGCGCTTGGAATCTATCCGGGAGGAAGTGGCCGAGCGCCGGGAAGCCTTCGAGGCTGCTGATAAAGAACACATGGCGCAACTGCGCGCCATTGCGGATCGCCGTGAAGGCGTGGTTCGCCTCATCGCCGCCGAGGAGAACTTGGCGGGTCAGGTCAGCTCCGCGGAGTCTGAGTTAGCGCGTCAGGAAGAGACTTTAGCGAATACGAAGTCGCGCACTAGGGGAGCGCAGGCGGAAGCCGATGAGGTGGCGGACAAGCTGGAGCACTTGGCTGCCGAGCGTGAGCCGCTGGAGGAAGCGCATGTGCGCGCGGCCAGCGAATCTGCCGCGGCCGATAAACGCTTGGAGCAGCTGCGTGATGCCCAGCGGGAGCACGAGCGTACCGTCTATAGTTTGCGCGCTCGGATCGATACCCTTGGCCAGACCGTTCCGGAAGCACTCGAGCTGGGGGAGGGATTCAAACCTCTCGCAGAGTTCATTTCTACTCGCTATGAGACAGCCGTTGCGGCAGCACTCGGTTCCTTTGCGGAGGCCCAAGCCGGCGCGGTGAGCGGGGACATCGTGCGCGACTTGGCGCAGGCGAGCCGCACGCCGCTGATCGACGTCGCTGCGGAACCCACCGGTTCAGCCTGGCGCCTTGACGCGGACTTGCCTTCCGGGGCGAGCTGGCTGCTGGATCACATGGTCTTGGTCCCGGAAGTATCGGCGGCGGTGACGCGGTTGCTCTCCGACGTGGTCCTGGTTGATGACTATGGCGCGGCCCGTGAACTTATTGCGGAGGATCCGCGCTTGCGTGCTGTGACCTCTGAGGGCCTACTCGTCGGCGAAGGCTGGGTGGAGGCAGGAACAGGCGCCGTCTCCACCGTTGAGGTAAGCGGCCAGATTGCGGAGGCCGAGCAACAACTGGAATCAGCCACTCATGAGCTGGAGGAGCTATCCGGCACGCTCGAAGGCGCGAAGCTGGCGGCGGACGATGCACGCGTAGGTGCGGCGAGTGCCAAGGCCGCACTGCGGGAGCACGATCACGAACTCGAAGCGTGGAAGCGCGATCACCAGCGCTTGCTCAAGCAGTACGAGGCAAACAAGGCTGAGCATGAAAAAGCCGCCGCCCGCGCCACGGATATCGAGGTGCAGTTAGCCCGCCTGCGCGAAGAATTGGCGGAGGCGCGTGACCGCTTGTCGCGCGTGGACGCTGAAGAGCAGGCTGATGAACCCTCCTCGGTGGAACGCGATGCTGCCTCGACGGCCCTGGAACAGGTCAAGGCCATGGAGGTAGAGGCCCAGATGGCGGCCCGCAGTGCGGAGGAAAAGGTCGGCCAAGCAGCGGGCAGGGGAGAGGCCCTGCGGCGCCAAGCCCAGCACGAACGCCAGGCCAAAGCCCGCCACGACCAGGCGATGGCCCGCCGGCAAGCACAGGCGCGGTTGGCGGGGACTGTCGACAAGCATGCCCAAGATTTGGCTGCCCGGACCGCGCAGGCACTCGAGCGGGCCGCCGAGGAACGCGATGAGCTGGTCACCCAGCGCGGCGTGCTGCAGGGGCGTGCACAATCGGCGAAGCAGGCGGTCTCCTCGACCCGCCAGCAGCTTGATCGCCTGACCGACTCCGCGCATAACTCTGAGATTGCCCGCAGCCAGGCCCAAGTGCGGGTGGATGAGGCCGAGGGCAAGATCGTGGAGCAGCTCGGCATTGCTATCCCCGACCTGCTCAAGGAGTACACACCGGGTGAGGACTTCGATCGCTCCGCCGAAACCAAGCGGTTGAAGCAAGCCGAGAAGGACCTCAACTCCTTGGGCAAGGTCAACCCGTTGGCCTTGGAGGAGTACAAGGCTCTGGAGGAGCGCTATAGTTTCCTGTCCACGCAATTAGATGACGTGATTCAGGCCCGCAAGGATCTGACTGGCGTTATCGAAGATGTGGATGCGCAAATCTTGCAGCTGTTCACGGATGCCTGGCATGACGTGGAAGCGGAGTTTCCCAAGGTCTTCCAGACGCTGTTCCCGGGCGGCGAAGGTCGTCTCATCCTCACGGAGCCGGATGACATGCTGGCCACCGGCATCGAGGTGGAGGCCCGCCCGCCGGGTAAGAAGGTGAAGCGCTTGTCACTGCTCTCGGGCGGCGAGAAGTCCTTGACGGCCCTGGCTATGCTCGTGGCGATTTTCCGTGCGCGTCCCTCACCGTTCTACGTCATGGATGAGGTGGAAGCCGCGCTTGACGACGTCAACCTGCGCCGCCTCATCGCACTTTTCGAGGAGCTGCGTAAGGATTCTCAGCTCATCGTCATTACCCACCAGAAGCCGACGATGGACGTGGCCAACGTGCTCTATGGAGTGACGATGCGCGGCGATGGCGTGACGCGCGTGATTTCGCAGCGCATGTCCCGTGCTGGTGAGGCGCCGGGCACAGCACAGGCGGCGGAGGACGCCACGCGTCTCGGCGTGGATGCCCCGCGCTAGGGTGGGGCTTGCGCCCAGCACTTTTCACCCTCCTTATCGTGCCGGATGTGGGCAACCCTGGCACTATGGAGGGCATGAATACTACTTTTATGTGGATTGCGATAGCAGTCATCGTCCTGATTCTGCTCGTGGTCTTGTTCGTTGTCTTGGGCAAGAAGCGCGGCGAGTCAAAGAAGGTTTCCTTTGATAAGCCCGTGGAGGAGCCTAAGGAGCTGACCCAGCAACAGAAGTCCGGCAACTACCAAGCTAAGTCTGGTTTTAATTTTGCCCCGGCTGGCGGCGGCGCTACCAAGGAGCCTGTGCCGGCAGCTAAGGGCGAGGAGCCCATGCCGGCCGAGCCCAAAGCTCAGCCGCAAGCGGAGAAGAAGTCTGAGCAGCGTGATGCCACCGAGCTAGCGAACGCTCAGCTCAAGGGTGAGGAGGAGACACCGAAGGCAGCGAAGCCTGCGGCAGGACCGACGCCTGAGGCAGAGCCGAAGCCGGAACCTGTTGCAGACGCGAAGCCGGTGAGCGCGCCGGAACCGGCTGCACAGAAGGAGTCAGCAAAGGTAGAAGAAGAGAAAGATTCTTCCGCTGGCGTTGTCGCGGCAGGTGCCGCGGGCGCTGCAGCCGCTGGTGCTGCCGTATCCGGTGCCGCTGCTGTTGATAAGGATGAAGCGGACACGGAGGAAACTGTCCCGGCCAGCGAACCGGAGACTGCTGAACCGGAGCCGGTAGCCGAAGCCCCGAAGGTAGAGGAGGAGACTCCGGAGGAACCTGAGGTTCCGGCTGAGGAGGAGCCTTCCGTCCAGTCTGAGGCCGAAGAAGAAACAGCGGCAGAGGCAGAAGAAGTAGAAGCCGATGCCGATGCAGAGGCAGAGGAGGCTGCCGCGGCGGCGGGGGCCCAGGCGGCGTCGGCAAGCGCGGCACTTGAAGCTGAGCCGGAGGAGCTAGAGGTATCCGACGACGCTGAGGTGGTTGAGGCTCCGGCAGCCCAGCCGCAGGAGGATATTGCGCCGGCTGCCGGCCGCTTGGGCAAGCTGCGCGGGCGTCTGTCGCGCTCGCAAAACGCCATCGGCCAGGGCCTCATGGGTATTCTCTCCGCTGGTGATCTGGATGATGATGCATGGGAGGACATCGAAGACACCCTCATCATGGCGGATTTGGGTACGAAGTCCACGATGCAGGTCACTGATTCTCTGCGTGAGAAGATTGCGGAGCGCGGAGTAAGTTCCGAGGCCGAAGCCCGCGCCATGCTGCGTGAAGCCCTCATCGAGGTAGGCCACCCGGAGATGGACCGCTCCATCAAGGCCATGCCGAACGATGGCAAGCCAGCCGTCATCATGGTCGTCGGCGTCAATGGCACCGGCAAGACCACCACGACCGGCAAGCTGGCCCGCGTGCTCGTTTCGATGGGCCACAACGTCTTGCTCGGCGCGGCGGATACCTTCCGTGCAGCGGCTGCTGACCAGCTGGAGACCTGGGGCCGCCGCGTGGGCGCTACCACCGTGCGCGGCAAGGAAGGCGCGGACCCGGCTTCCGTGGCCTTCGACGCAGTGGCCGCTGGCGTTGACCAAGGCGTGGACGTCGTTCTCGTTGACACCGCTGGCCGTTTGCACACCTCCGTGGACCTCATGGACCAGTTGGGCAAGGTCAAGCGCGTAGTAGAGAAGAAGACGGACGTCGATGAGGTCCTGCTCGTCTTGGACGCGACAGTGGGGCAGAACGGTCTGACCCAGGCCCGCATCTTCCGCGATGTCGTCGACATCACCGGCGTTGTCCTGACCAAGCTCGATGGCACAGCTAAGGGAGGCATCGTCTTCCAGGTACAGGAGGAACTCGGCGTGCCGGTCAAGCTCGTGGGCCTCGGCGAGGGCGCAGATGACCTCGCACCGTTTGAGGTTGAAGGCTTCGTTGATGCCTTGCTGGGGGAGAAGTAGGACCTTATAGATCCCTGGGCTAGACCTAAGTTCTTTCGAGACGCAGCGCCTCCTTTGCGGGGCGCTTTCGTCATCTTCGTCCCATTAAAAATGTGCTTTGGGGGAGGTCACAATGGTAGTCTAGGACAGTCCTGTCTATGTGAGGCTGATTAAACAGCCCTAACAACGGTTCGTGAGGCTACTCTTTCGTGACACTCTTGTATGTCGTCCTCCTCGCAGCTGTCGCAGTGGCGCTAGCACCAGTAGCCGTCAAGGTTGCTGATCGCGCAGCCGGCTACCCGCTAGCCGGCATTTTTATTATCGCCGCGGCACTGTTGGCTAAAGAATTTCCGGCACTGGCCCGTGGCGAAGAACTGTCCTATTCCGTGACGTGGGTGCGTGACGTCATTGCACCTGGCGTCGACGTTAACCTCGCCTTCCGCGGCGATGCGTTGGGCGTTTTCTTTGCGATGTTGGCTCTCGTCATCGGCGCGGTGGTGTTCACCTACTCTGCGGCCTACCTGCCCAAAGGCAAAGGCAACGTCAGTTTTTATGTGCTGATGACAGCGTTTACGCTGTCGATCCTCCTGCTCGTGCTGGCTAACGATGTCGTGGTGCTCTTCCTGGCTTGGGAGCTGGTATCGCTGGCGTCCTTCATGCTCATCGCGCGCAGCGGTAAGTCCGGCGAGGCCGGTTCGCAGCGCACGCTGATCCTCACCTTCATCGGCGGCCTTACCTTGCTCACGGGCGTGGCGATTGCCGCAACCGCAGCGGGGACGACGAACCTTGAGGGTATCTTGGCCTCTGATGTGTGGGCCGAGCGCCCGGGCTTAACCACCGGGGTTGCCATTCTCATAGCGGTCTCGGCGTTTACCAAGTCCGCGCAGTTCCCCTTCCACTTCTGGCTGCCGGAGGCCATGGCGGCTGCCACGCCGGTCTCGGCCTTCCTGCATGCGGCAGCAGTGGTTAAGGCCGGCGTTTACTTGTTGATTCGTTTCTCCACCATCTTCCATGATGTTGCAGCGTGGAACTGGCTGCTTATCGTCGCCGGTATGGGTACCGCCGTGATGTCGGCGGTCTTTGCCGTGCAGAAGACGGACCTGAAGAAGCTGACCGCTTATTCCACCGTGTCCCACCTGGGATGGATTGTGGCCACGATTGGCGTTGGCACCCCCTTCGCCATCGCGGCGGCGCTCGTGCACACGCTGGCGCACGCGCTGTTTAAGTCCTCCATCTTCATGCTCATTGGCGTCATCGACCACGAGGCCGGTTCCCGCGATATCCGCCGCCTCGGTGTGTTGTGGAACAAGATGCCGTGGACCTTTGGCTCCATGCTCATTGGTGCCGCCTCCATGGCGGCGGTCCCGCCGCTGTTCGGCTTCGTGTCGAAGGAAGGAATGCTCACCGCCTTCGAGGAAGCTCCAATCGGTTCAACTGGCCAGGTGCTGCTGCTCATCATCGCCGGTGTGGGTGCGTTCTTCACGTTTACCTACTCCGCCAAGATCGTCTTCGGTGCCTTCTTCGATGGCCCGCGCAACATGTCGCATGTTCATGAGGCGCCGGTGAGGCTGTGGCTGCCCGCGGCGCTGCCCGGTGTGATGTCGGTGCCAATTATCTTCGTCATGGGAGTGCTCAATAAGCCACTCGATAACATCGTGGCGGCCATCGGCATGGAGGGCCATTCCCACCTCGCGCTGTGGCACGGCCTGAACGTCCCGCTGCTTATTTCTGTGGTGGTGCTTATCGCTGGCATCATCGCGTTGTTCTTCCGCGGGCCGCTGTGGACCGCGATGGAGGAGCGCCAGCTCCTACCGCGCACCGGTAACCAAATCCTGAAGTGGATTCAGGACGTGTGCGCAGCCTTCGGCCGTTTCGTTGGCCGCATGTCCGATACCCACAACCCGTCGAAGCTGATCCTGCCGATCATCCTCCTAGTCATCATCCTTGCGGGCTCCGCTCTGGTGTCCACGGGTGTCGATGGTGTGGCTCTCAACCCGCGTGTGGACGGCCTTGATAATCCGTGGGACCTGCTGCCGCTGGGAATCGTGGCGCTGTCCATGTTTGGTTTGGTGCGTACACGCAACCGCCTCACAGGTGCAGTAATGATTGGTACCGCGGGAACCGGCGTGACTTTACAGATGTTCCTTCTCGGCGCACCCGACGTGGCCCTGACCCAGTTCACGGTGGAGGCGCTGTCCGTCATCGTCATGATGATGGTCCTGCGCTACCTGCCGGAGAAGTTCCACCCCGTGCAGGACACCAACCGCAAGGTGGGCTCCATCGTCGTAGCCGTGCTCGCCGGGCTCACCGCATTCCTGGGCGTGTGGGCACTGATGGGGCGCCACGAACGCTCGGACCTGGCCATGTGGTACCTCAACAACGCTCCGGATATTACTGGTGGCGACAACGTAGTGGCCACCATCATCGTGGAGTTCCGTGCACTCGATACCCTGGGCGAGCTGTCAGTGCTGGGCATGGCCGCTGTGGTTATCGCTGCGGTCACCTCGACGCTGCCGCGCTTCCCGTTCACCTCCGGCACACGCCCGGCTCCGTTCGGCCAGTCGCAGCTCAACTCGGTGCCGCTGCGCAAGGGTATTGCTGTGGCCATCCCGATCTTGGTGGTCATGTCCTTCATCGTCTACATCCCGACGTCGCATAGCTCCGGTGGTTTCCTCACTGCCATCCATGGCCACGCCCTGGGGCAGCACTGGACGACGTCGCTCATCTTCGACCTGGGCATCTACCTCGCGGTGCTGGGCATGCTCACCATGGCCATCAATGCTTTGGGTGGTTACCTGCGTCCAGGCACTGAGCGGGACTTCTTGCCGTGGGTCCACGATGATGATTCCGCGTTGCCGAATACCCCGCGCGTGGTGCTGGAGGATGTCGACGACCCGTACCCCGAATCCATCAACCCGTCTTCGGACCCATTGGCGCTGCTCAATGACTCCGAGGCACGCCGCCGCGCGTCCTCGCCTCACTACACTCCGGCTAAAGAGGAGAAGAACTCATGATCCTCGCACTGACCATTGCTTTACTCATCGGTAGCGCCGTCTACCTCATCCAGCAGCGCGGCCTCGTGCACATCGTGCTGGGCATGATGGCCTTCGGCCACGGAGCTAACCTCATGCTCTTGGCCACCGGCGTGTACTCCTATCGCGGAGAGTCCTTTCCATCGCAGGTGGGCATGGACCAGATGGCGGACCCGCTGCCGCAGGCCTTTGTGCTGACCGCCGTGGTGATTTCCATGGCTACTTCGACCATTCTGCTGACCATGGCGGCGATGGGCGCGAACGACGACACGGACGTCGTTGAGCCGGTGGATGACAACACCATTGACCACGCTTTCTCCACGCTGGGACGAGACACCCAGAACCGGGAGATTCTGGAGCGTTCGGCCAACAAGATGGACCGTTTGAAAGAACTCGAACAAGAGGAGGACAACTAGATGTATGACACCGTAAGCGCCCTCCTCCCGCTCTTCCCGGCGGTTCCCCTCGTATCAGCGGCGCTGGCGCTTCTTGCGCCATGGCACCGCGTGCGCGATGCCATCATGCTCATCGTTCCGGGCGTGGGTATCTTCGCTTCCTTTGCACTGTTGCTCTACACCATGAACAACGGTGTGGTGGCGCACAGCGTGGGTAACTACGTGGGCAACGCAGGTATTGCCTTCGCGGCCGATACCTTCTCAGCACTGATGCTCATCACGACGATGATCGTGGCCTTCGGCGCCAACTGGTTCGCCATCGTGGGTGGTGAGACCAAGTCGCGCTACTACCCATCGCTGACGCTTATCTTGATCACCGGCGTGTGCGGCGCCCTGCTCACCGCTGATCTCTTTAACTTCTTCGTGTTCATCGAGGTCATGCTGCTGCCCTCCTATGGCCTCATCACCATGTCCGGTACCTGGTCACGCTTGGCTGCCGGCCGCGCCTTCGTGTTGGTGAACTTGTTCGCCTCCACGCTTTTGGTGGTTGGCGTGGGCTATATCTACTCGGTGGCTGGCGTAGTTAACCTCGCGGCGCTGACAGGTGCTGCCGCCGGTAACGGTCCGGTGACGGTAGCTTCCGGCATCATCGTTATCGCCATCGCCGCGAAGGCTGGCGTGTTCCCCGTGCAATCCTGGCTGCCGCGTACCTACCCGGGCACGTCGGCTGCCGTCATGGGCTTGTTCTCCGGCCTGCACACCAAGGTGGCGGTGTACATGCTCTACCGCCTGTGGGTGCAGCTGTTCGATATGGACCAGCGCTGGGGAACGCTCATCATCGTCATCATGATCATCTCCATGGTGGTGGGCTCCTTCGGTGGTTTGGCTGAGAACTCCATCCGCCGCGTGCTGGGCTACCAGATGCTCAACGGTATGCCCTTCATCCTGGTGATGATGGCCTTCACCACCCACGATGCCCAGCGCGCGCTGGCCGCCGGAATCCTGTACACGATTCACCACATGCTCACGGTAGGCTCCCTCATCTTGGCTTCTGGTGCTATCGAGGAGACGTACGGTACGGGCAGGCTCAACAAGCTTTCTGGCTTGGCGCGCCGTGATCCCATCATCGCGTGGATCTTCGCCGCAGGTGCCTTCTCCGTCGTGGGCTTCCCGCCCTTCTCCGGCATGTGGGGCAAAGTTCTCATCGTCGCGGAAGTCGCGCGCACCGGCGGGGCATGGGCATGGACCGTCATCGCGGTGATTATCATCGCCTCCTTCGCCGCGTTCCTGGCCATGCTGCGCGTGTGGCGCCGCGTTTTCTGGGGCAAGGATTTGCCCAAGGAGAAGGTGCCCGATGAGCTGGTGATCCGTAAGAAGCTGATGGCGCCCTCGGCAGCGTTGATCCTGGGTTCGCTGACCATGTTCATTCTCTCCGGTCCGGTCATCAGCGTCACGATGGAAGCCTCAGCGGACTTGTTGGATACGGAGGCTTATGCAGACGCAGTGCTTGGCGACGACCCCGTAGCCTTACCCGACATCGACTCCCTTCAGGAGGGCCGTTAAATGAAGACTGCAGTGCATGCCGTTGTCTACGCGCTATGGCTGATCAAGGAAATCTTTGTCGCGGGTTTCTCGCTCGCCGCGGAATCCTTCAAGCCGCAGAATAGCTACCGCCCGGTAGTGGTGCGGTACCCCTTGCGCGTGACCGGCGCGTGGGAGATCTTCTGGTTTACCTCGTCCATTACCGCAACCCCAGGTACCTTGTCCTTGGGCTTGCGCGAGCCGATTGCAGAAGGCCTGCCGCGTATCGTGCTGGTTCAAGCGGTCATGGGGGATGACCCAGCCAGCATTATGGAAGATCTGGCGGATATGGAGGAGCGCCTCGCGCCACGGGTGAAAGGCATTGACTATGGCGTTCCTGGGCAGGGTCCCACCAAGGAGCTCGCCTCTACGTTCTACGAGTATCCGCTGGATACACTGGGCCGCCATATGCGCGCACCCGATATCGCGAAGGCGGACGATACCCCGCTTGCCGCGCACGATGTGGAGAAGTATTCCGTGTGGCCCCTGCGCCAGGTTGCGCAGAACAAGGATGCCCGAAAGGATGATAAGAAATGATTGATTTTTCCTCGATGAGCGCCTTTCAATGGGTAGTCTTTGTCTGTATTTTCCTCATCGGCGCATCGGTGTGCGCGGCGTTGGTTTTGGCCTTGCGCTCCCGTGATGAGCTCACCCGCACCGTGATGAGTGACATGGTCTTCTACGGCATGTTGTGCATGTATATTTCGTGGTCCATGACTAATCACGCGTCCATCGTCTATGACATCGCCATGCTCGCGGCTATTGCGGCCGGCGTGCTGCCGACGTTGTCGATGGCCCGCATCATCTCGAAGGGCAGGAGGTAAGACCATGACTATCCCGGAGATTATCGCCTCGATTCTGTTGGTCGTGGCCACGGTCTTGGTCATTGCGACCGCTATTGCCTTGTGGCGTGCGCCTGATGCATTGACCCGCGTTAACCTGTTGGGGCCGACGGTCGGCTTGGCCGTCCCGCTGCTGCTTGTGGCGAAGGTAGTCGTGGATTTTGCCGAGAACGGGTTTTCCCTGTGGTCGCTGATCAAGGTCATGATCGCGTGTTTCGGCGTGTGGATCATCGCCTCGGTGGGCTCCTTCTACATGGGACGCTCCATCTACGGTGTGACCGTCACTGATGTGAAGTACGCCAAGCGTATGCGCAAGAGTGCACAGACCGTTGAGGCCTCTGAGGAGGAGGTTTAGCGCGAACTTTGGAAGTTCGTCTATGGCGCATGGGGCTTCGCACCGCCGCCACACCCACGACGCTAGGATGAATCCTGCACCAACCGTCCAGCCGCGGGTCGACACCGCCGGAGCTAAGGAGTAACAGATGAAGCTCATCACTGCCATCGTCAAACCGTTCACGCTGCCGGACATCCGTGAGGCCTTGGAGCAGCACGACGTGCACGGCCTGACCGTGACCGAGACCCAGGGTTTCGGCCAGCAGCGCGGCCACAGCGAGGTCTACCGTGGCGCCGAGTATGCCACCGACTTCGTGCCCAAGGTCAAGTTGGAGGTAGTCACTTCCGACGAGCAGGTGGAGGATATCCTTTCTGCCATCGTTGACGCTGCCTATACCGGAAAGATCGGTGACGGCAAGATCTGGATTACTCCTGTTGAGGATGTCATCCGCGTGCGCACCGGTGAGCGCGGCGAGGCAGCCCTGTAGAAGTGTCTACGGCCGCTCAACTGCGTGAGGATGCCTATGCCTCGGCGATAGAGCTGACGCAGTCTCTGCAGCTTCCGTCCGGCTGTGCGCTTGTCGCTACGGGTTCTTTCGCCCGCCGGGCGATGACCCCTTTTTCGGATCTTGATCTCATCCTCCTTCACCCGGATGATACGGAGCTGCCCGAAGATGTGGTCGCTGAAATCTGGTACCCCATCTGGGATGCCAAATACCGGCTCGATTATGCGGTGCGGACCCCCAGCGAATTTGGCGCTATCGCTGGTTCCGATCCCGCCGCCGGCTTCGCGCAGCTGGATCTGGCCTTCGTTGCCGGCGACAAGCAGCTCGTGGACTCCACCCGCGCCCAGGTCTATGCCTCGTGGCGACGCCTACTGCAGAGCAACTTCGACGCTTTCGTCGACCTCGCCATTACTCGCTGGCGCCGTTCTGGCACCCTGGCCACGATGACCCATCCGGATATTAAAAATGGGCGCGGCGGCCTGCGCGATATCCAATTCCTGCGGGCGCTCGCCCTTGGCAACCTCGCGGATGCCCCAGCACTTGAGGAGGAGCAGGCCTTGCTTCTCGACGTCCGCACGCTCCTTCACGTCACCGCCCGGCGGCACCGCGATGTTCTCGACCCTGAGTTCGCCGCGGAGATCGCCCACGAACTAGGTTTCGCCGACCGCTATGACTTGTCCGCGGCCGTGGTCACCGCGGCTACCGCGGTAGATAGAGCCGTGGAGAGGGCATTGGCGACTGCCCGGGGAGTCGTATCCAAACGCAGCCACAACCGCACACGTAAGCCCCTCGATATTGGGGTGGTTGATGCCGGAGGCGAGATCCGCCTCGCTCGTACCGCGGACTTGGATGAGCCGTGGCTGCTCTTGCGCGTGGCCGCCGCCGCAGCACGCTCGGGCAGAAGCGTTCCGCCCCATGTCTGGGAGCAGCTGCGCGAGTTACCGGAGCTGCCCGAACGCTGGCCCGCCGCTGCGACGGATGCATTCTTTAGTTTATTGTCCTCGCCGCTCAATACCCCGCGCCTCATTCAGGAGATGGATGCTCACGGCTTGTGGGAGCGGCTCGTCCCAGAGTGGGAACACATCCGAGGGCTGCTGCCGCGCGAGCGCACGCACGCTCATACCGTGGACTACCATTCCATCCTTACCGTCGCGCGCTGTGCAGAAGCACGCACCTCCGTAGCGAGGCCCGATCTGCTGCTCTTGGTGGGGCTCTACCACGATATCGGGAAAGGATATGGTCGCCCGCACGAGCTGGTGGGGGCGGAGATGGTGGCGCGTGCCGCGGCCAAGCTTGGCCTCGACCTGGCGGATCGCTCCCGCGTGCAAACCGTGGTCGCTGAGCACACCACTCTGGCGCGCATCGTCTCCCGTACCGATCCTGTATCCGATGAAGCCCGTGACGAGCTCCTCGAAGCCGTGCGCTATGACTACCTGACTCTAGCGCTCCTCGTCGTACTCGCCCGCACCGATGCTGAATCCACCGGTCCCGGCGTGTGGAACCGCAGGCTGGAGAAAGGAATCGATGCGGTCAGCGGCCGCGCGTTTGCACAGCTAGAAGCTCTGCATCCAGTTCGTCCTCTGGTTGCCGCCGACCGCGACATTGGACTGCGCCACAACCCCGAGGATGACAGCTTTACCGTCCTGTGGCGCGGCAGCTATCAGAGGGAGGCCGTGCGTGCGTTGGCACTTATCGCCGCGTTGGGCTGGAACATCCTCTCCTCGCGCCTCGTGCGCACTGAGGAGGGCTATGCCGGTGAGTTTAATATTCGCGCTCTTCACGGTGCCATTGACCTCGCGACGGTAGAGGAGCGCCTCGTGCAGTCCTATAAATCAGGGACCTATACCGTGCTGCCTGATTTCGTACCGGGACCGGCGACGGCGATGTGGACTGGGGGAGTCTTCGAGGTTCGCATCGATGACTACCCAGGTACCCTCGGCCACGTGCTCGCGCTGCTTCCGGAGTGCGAGTGGCTATCCACCACCACGCCGGGTGCCACGATGGTGCTTCACGCCGTGCCGCTTGGCGACATCCCCCGCGCTACGCTAGTCCGGAATGTGACCCAAGCACTGGTCAACGGCTAAGCTGGGGAAGCTATAAATTTATCCACGATAGTTGAGGGAGCACTTTTAACGTGTTTGAGTCTTTGTCTGACCGCTTGCAATCAGCCCTGTCCGGCCTGCGCGGCAAGGGCAAGCTGACCGAGGCGGACATCAATGCCACAGCACGCGAAATCCGTCTGGCGTTGCTGGAGGCGGACGTCTCGCTCAACGTCGTGCGCGGCTTTATTAAGCGCATTAAGGAACGCGCGGCAGGCGCCGAGGTTTCCGAGGCACTGAACCCGGCGCAGCAGGTAGTCAAGATCGTCAACGAGGAGCTCATCGAGATTCTCGGCGGCGAGACCCGCCGCCTAAACCTGGCGAAGAACCCGCCGACGGTCATCATGCTCGCCGGCCTCCAGGGTGCTGGTAAGACCACCTTGGCGGGCAAGCTTTCTAAGCATCTGGCCTCCAAGGGACACACCCCGATGCTGGTGGCCTGTGACCTTCAGCGCCCGGGCGCGGTGCAGCAGCTGCAGATCGTTGGCGAGCGCGCGGGAGTCGATGTCTACGCTCCGGATCCGGGTACCTCCCTGGATTCCCACGAGCATGAGATGGGAACCTCCCATGGGGATCCGGTGGACGTCGCCAAGCGCGGTATCGAAGAGGCCAAGCGCACCCAGCACGATATCGTCATCATCGATACCGCCGGCCGTCTCGGCATCGATGAGACCCTGATGACGCAGGCGCGCAACATCCGCGATGCCGTCAATCCGGACGAAGTCCTCTTCGTCATTGACTCGATGATCGGTCAAGACGCCGTGCAGACCGCCGAGGCCTTCCGCGATGGCGTGGACTTCACCGGTGTCGTCCTGACCAAGCTGGACGGTGACGCCCGCGGTGGTGCGGCACTGTCCATTCGTGAGGTCACGGGCAAGCCCATCATGTTCGCCTCCACCGGTGAGAAACTCGAGGATTTCGATGTCTTCCACCCGGAGCGCATGTCCTCGCGCATTCTGGGCATGGGTGACCTGCTGACACTTATTGAGCAGGCGGAATCCAAGCTGGATCAGTCTAAGGCGGAGGAAGCCGCCAAGAAGATGGGCTCCGGCGAGATGACGCTCAATGACTTCTTGGACATGATGCTCATGGTGCGCAACCTGGGCCCGATGGGCAACCTGCTCAAGATGATGCCCGGCGGCAACAAGATGAACCAGATCGCCGATATGGTCGACGAAAAGCAGCTTGACCGCATCCAGGCCATTATCCGCGGTATGACGCCGGAGGAGCGGGAAAACCCGAAAATTCTCAACGCTTCACGTCGTAAGCGCATTGCCCTCGGTTCTGGCGTGAGCGTGTCTGACGTCAACCAGCTCATTGAGCGCTTCACCGAAGCCAAGAAGATGATGTCGCAGATGACCGGCCGTTTTGGCATGCCAGGCATGGGCGGTGGGCGTTCCGCTACCAAGAAGAAGCCGAAGGGCCGTAAGGGCAAGAACGGCAAGCGCAAGCCGCCGAAGCGTCGTGGTGGCGGCGGTATGCCGGGGATGGGCGGCGGAATGCCGTCGATGCAAGAACTGCAGAAGATGCAGGAACAGCTCGGCGGCGGCATGCCCGGGCTGGGAGATATCAAGATGCCGAAGGGCATGGAGAATATCGATCTCAACAACCTGGACTTTGGGCAGGGCAAAAAGAAATAACCGAAGAATGCAGCAGCATTCTTCGCTAGTAAGGGCCGGCGCTAAAAGCGCCGGCCCTTATCGTTCTAAATGGCTTTATCTGCCGGATATGCAGGATAGGGGATAGGCTCCGCCGGTGTGGTCGGAGGCGTCTCAGCGGACTGAGGCACTATGGGGCTGTCCGTCGGGATCTGCGGGGGCTGCTGCTGCACCGTCTCGCCCTTGAGGAAGGGGGTGATGGCTTCACGGATGAGCGGGATGGCCGAATCCGCGAAGGCCTTGGTGAAGTGGTGCATATCGCGGTACACCATGATATTGCCGATGATGACCGGGCAATCGCCGTTGGCATCGCAGAACCACGTCGAGGTGTCCACGGCCAGCATGTTCTTGTACTGGGAGAGGACTTCGGCGCCGGGGTCATAGGGAGCGTAGACCTCTTCGAAGCGCATGCCGCATCCGAGAGAATCCTGGGTGGCTACGTAGCACTCATCAAACTGGAGGCCATTGCCGTGCTCATCGAATCCCCACGGGTTATCACGGAAACCCAAGAAGGGAATATCGTGCTTGGCCAATTCGTCCCAGAAGGCCTTATAGCCGGGCGGGACGGCGTCTGGGCCGTGACCCAAGGGCTGGCCGGGTCGCGTTGAATTAGAGACCACGAGGGCCGGGTCCGCATCGATAATGCGCTTGACCACTTCCTTGCTCCACTCGGCACAGGAAGGCTTCACACTCAGCTCATCGCCGAGCTCGATGGGGCAACCCACGCGGGTGAGCGGAACCAGCTTGAAACCCATCTCGCGGCCCAAGTGATCCAAGGCCGAAGAATACTGCTCCGCGTGCGAACCGCCCACCAGGTAGACCTCGACATCGGAGTTGACATCACCGAAGATGCACGGCGTCACGCCGTCCTTCTGGGTCTCGATGAAGTAGTCCGTTGGCTCTTGCTCCGGGATGAAGCACCAGTTGTCGGCGACTGGCGGCTGAATGCCGCGCGCGAGAATCGGGTCAGGCTTGATCTCTACGTTCTCAGGCGGCGTGATGTTCTCGACGAAGGTCGTCGCTCCTGGGTAGAGCTTCGGGTCGAGCATTTCGTGGTTCGCTTCCTGCAGGCTGCGCAGCCACAGCGGTTGAACGGCCACGAGCGCAACGGTGCAGGCGGCAACGAGGACTCCGCCAACGCCCCGCAGAGCGCCGGTGCGAGTGCGAAGGTCGGCGAGGCCGCGGTGGACGGGGAGGTCGTCGGCAAGCGGGCGTTTGCGGTGCTGGCGCAGGGGCTTCTCGACGAAACGATGCGTCAGGTCCGCCAAGCCCAGCGACACCCCGATGATGATGGCCCCGAGCCACCACGGAGGGGTGTCAAGGCCGAGGGCAGCGATGGAAATGATGAGCAGCGGCCAATGCCACAGGTAGAGCGGGTAGGCGATATCACCGAGCCAGCGAGAAACCCGGGTGGTGAGCACCCGTGAGAAAGACCCGCCGGAACCAATGATGATGAGTACTGCACCTCCGATGGGCAGAAGAGACAGCGGCCCAGGGAAGGCCAAGCTATCGGAAATAAGCAGGCCGGTACCAGCCAGAGCCGCCAAGCCGAGAGCCGTGGCGAGGTTGGACAGGCGCTGCGGCATGCGCAGGTGCGAACCATAGATGACGAGCACCGCGCCCAAAGTTAGCTCCCAGGCGCGCGACCATGTGGAATAGTAGTTTTCCGGGGTGCCAAAGAGGCCGTCGCGGGATGCATAGGCAAAAGAAACGACGGTGACTACGAGGAGAATCGGGCCAGCGATGGAATTAATGGAAGAGAAATGCTGTTCTCGTAGGCCCGTGTTCTTGGGGCGCAGGCGCATGAAAGCGGCCAGGCCGAGAGCGAAGAAGATACCCAGCAGGTAGAACTGGCCCTGCACAGCCATGGACCACATGTGCTGCAGTGGTGACGTTGTTGCTGAAGCGGCGGCGTAGTCAGCGTTCTGCCGTGCTAATTCCCAGTTCTGGTAGTAGAAGACCGTCGCAGTGATCTGCTTGGTGAGCTCCGTGTTTAAAAGCTTCGGGGCGAAGAGCCGGACAAGCACATAGCTCACGCCGATGACGAGCACGAGGGAAGGCACCAGCCGGCGGAGCGTGCGCCAGATGGGCCACCACGGGTTCAAGGAGGCATTCGGCCGTGCGGCATAGCGCAGCTGCGAGCCTAAGAAGAAGTATCCGGAAAGCAGGAGGAAGACATCGACGCCACCTGAGACACGGCCAACGAAGACGTGGTACAGAACAACCAAGGCGATCGCGATGCCGCGGAGGCCGTCAAGGTCGTAACGGTAGCGGAATGTAGAGGGGGCTTGTTTATTCATAAAAAGAGGAGTGTGTGGCGTCGAAATAACCGCATTACAGACTACCCCCTTCGCGGGGTAAGGCCTAACTCTGCAAGAGCTAAGGGGGATTTCCTATCTTGTGTGGGTTCCGCTAAAGTTGGTGGGGTTGTTCACGCACAGCGTGGAGGACACATAAAACTTCATCTCTGCGTAACGCCGGTACCGCCTACGGACGGCCGGCACGTCACGCGCAGGATAAATCCAAGGGTTGAACCGGCGCGCCACCAAGCGGCGCGTGTCTGAACTGCCCGGTGACTAGAAAAGGAGCCAATCATGGCCGTTAAGATCAAGCTGCAGCGTATGGGCAAGATCCGCAACGCTGAGTACCGCGTTATCGTCGCTGATGCACGCACCCGTCGCTCCGGCAAGGCTATCGAGAACATCGGTATCTACCAGCCGAAGCAGGAGCCGTCCCTGATCCAGATCGATTCCGAGCGCGCTCAGTACTGGCTGGGTGTCGGCGCGCAGCCGACCGAGCCGGTTCTCGCACTGCTCAAGGTGACCGGTGACTGGCAGAAGTTCAAG
>QWCJ01000236.1_pt1 | contig 21937 bp, 19 predicted proteins | sample 1972501 | NCBI WGS metagenome assembly QWCJ01 (sample SAMN09866711, study PRJNA288562) | Human vaginal metagenome isolate term2_vaginal, whole genome shotgun... | isolation source: vagina | host: Homo sapiens | place: USA: California
TTCGCCTTGTAGATAAAGGGATATAAGAGGTTTTAGGTCTCTTTTTGTCATATAAGAGCAAAAGAGACCCATTTTAGGTCTCTTTTTGTCACTTATACCCATTTCTCAAGCATTTTGAAGAACAGGGAAAGACCACCAAAAGGTGTTATTTCCTTATTTACGAACTTTATGTCACAGTCGCGCATTGGAGTATATACTTTTTTCGTGGTAAAGTTAGTAAATATTTATGGATCAAGCATATACAATGCTGTTTTTCTAATGGCGGTCATTAGAAAATGACAAGAAACTTTTTCTAATGACCGATTTGGGTTTAATAAACTACCATTCCCAAATCGCTTGCTCATATCAATCGTTTCTCCTGCCGCCATTTCTGAGTTTTTGGTTCTTTCTAATACATTTTATTCCCTAGGAAATTTCTACTGAGCCAGAATAGTTCTTTGATCGTCTGCTTCTGTTATTGATAGACCGTCCATAATTCATCATCGTTCACTTGGAAGCCAAAGCGAAACTTGGGGCAATTTTGAACGCCTGCTTAGAATTAAAACGCCAGACTGACACCCCAAATCAATGCTGCGTAGCGAAGCACTTTGCCAACCGAGATGCTGACGATGCTGATGAGAAGATTGGCACGGGTAAGTCCCAAGACGATGGTGATCGCACTTCCGATGATGGGCAGAAAGGCAAAGAATCCCATCCACGAGCCTCTGCCTTCCATAAATCGGTGCGCCTTGTCAAGCGATTCTTTCTTTACGTGCAGGTAACGCTCTATCCACTCTAACTTTCCCATTCTTCCCACTCCATAATTGAACATCGAACCGAGGATGTTTCCCACGCTTCCATAGACAACGAGTTGCATGGGCTGGAGCCCGCCTGCCAACAAGCCTAACATGACTGCCTCGCTGCTGAAGGGAAAGAAGCTGCCGGCGAGAAAAGCCGAGAGAAACATTCCCCAATAGCCATAATCTAAAAGAATTTCAGAGAGTGCAGCCATAAATAGTAAATAAAATTGTAAATAGTGAGGATAAAGGTGCCCACGGCAAGGAACTTGAAAGCAAGGTTGGTCCACTTGGTGTAAGTAAGGGCAAGGAAATGACCGATGAGGGGCGATGTTGCCACGATGATAATGCCCATCAACTCGTTGTAATGATGAGGTTGCAGACATAGAAAGGCAACCGCCGACCATGTCAGGGTCATGAGGGAACGATAGAGCAGCCGGGTTCGGATGCTATCCTTGCGCTTCTGACGGATGTAGTGCACAGTACCGATGAGCGCGCACAAGATTATCCATAGTGCATTGACAATCTGTGGACCAGACAGTTGATTGAAGTTGAGAATGGGCGAAAAATGCTGCAACCCCACATAATGCGCGATGAGGAAGTCAAGATGGTCTGTGCCAATGAGATAACCTGAATAGAGAAGATTGGGAAAGAGAATGCCCAAGAGCGATGCCGTGAATGTCTTGGGACTGAGTGCCAAAATGTCGATGGAGAGCACCATCCACAGGATGGGCAGGAAATAAAGGATGTGTGGCCAAAGGATACTGCTGAGTCCTATGCAGAGGAACGCGTAAAAAATCCACCCCGTCCCCTTCGGATCTTGATACACTCGGAAAATACAGGTGAGAAAGCCTATCATGCAGAGCACCACAATGGCAGGGGTAAGCTGTGAGAGTTGGGGTAAAAACTGTGTGGCGAAGAGCAGGAACGAGCACGAGACAACCCTACTGTAGATGCGCAGAAGGGCATTCGCATTGTTGAGCTCCAGCATCAAGTAGGTGGAGAACAGAACGCAAAGCAGTGATGGAAGCACCGAGAAGTCGGACAGACAGCTCAGCACCCACACTGCCACGGTCGGCAACACCAATATGGGCAGCGACCAGCGGCTCTCTGAAATCTTGTTCTGAAGGCGTTTCTTATACATGACGCGGAAGGTAGATGACTATAAGTCGGCGCCTATATCCCGTCTGAAATATTTGTCTTTATAAACTATCTTTTCGGCTTCGGTAAAACTCTTTCGCAAGGCTTCTTCCTTGTTAGATCCGTATGAGGAAACGGCGATGACGCGTCCGCCGTTGGTCAGCAGTGTTCCTTCTTTCATCGTGGTGCCACTGTGGAATACCACCGAGCCGTCCACCGCTTCAATGCCCGTTATGGGGCAACCTTTGACATATTGGCGCGGATAACCTCCACTTACCAGCATCACGCAGACGGCAGAACGCTCATCGAAAACCACTTCACGACGGTCTAAATCGCCTGCTGCCACCCCCTCAAAGAGATCTACGAGGTCGCTTTTCAGTCGCAACATCACCGTCTCTGTCTCCGGATCGCCCATCCTGCAATTGTATTCTATTACCATCGGATTGTCTTCAACATTAATTAAACCAAAGAATATAAATCCCTTGTAATCAATCCCTTCAGATTTCAGTCCGGAAATGGTTGGGCGAATGATTTGTTCCTCCACCTTACGCATCCATTCCGCATTGGCAAAAGGTACGGGACTGACACTGCCCATTCCCCCGGTGTTGAGTCCGGTGTCGTGTTCGCCAATGCGTTTATAATCTTTGGCTTCCGGCAAGATTTTATAATGTTCGCCATCGGTGAGCACGAAAACCGAACACTCTATGCCGGAAAGGAACTCTTCTATTACTACTTTTGCGGATGCGTTGCCGAACATACCGCCGAGCATTTCGCGCAGCTCTGCTTTCGCTTCGTCGAGGGTTGGCACGATGAGCACGCCCTTGCCTGCTGCCAGTCCGTCGGCTTTCAGCACATAAGGCGGTCGAAGTGTTTCCAAGAACTTCATGCCCTCGTTCAAGTTCGTTGCGTCGAAGGTGCGGTAAGCCGCCGTGGGAATATGGTGTCGGGACATGAAAGCCTTTGCGAAGTCTTTGCTGCCCTCAAGCACTGCTCCGGCTCGCGATGGACCGATGACGGCGATGTGTTTGGTGCGCGGATCGGCATGGAATACATCGGCGATGCCATTCACCAGTGGATCTTCCGGACCTACAACAAGCATATCCACGTGATTTTCTGCTGCGAACTCCTTGAGTTTATCGAACTCACTGACTCCGATGGCAATGTTTTCGCCACACTCTGTCGTTCCAGGATTTCCCGGTGCGATGTAGAGTTTGTCGCATTTCTTGCTCTGTGCGATTTTCCATGCCAAGGCGTGTTCTCTGCCTCCACTTCCCAAAAGTAATATTTTCATGTTCTCTGTCTCCGTTTCATTCCTGCCATAGCCGGGAAAGTGGCTTCCGCGGGTTGTTTGTTTTCTATTAATATGTTGTTTGCCTTCTATTATTATAATGTGTGGATAAGTCTCATCCCTACCTTTTTCTCTGTCGATGGTCAGGCTTCTTTTCTCTGCCTTTCCGAGAATGGTTGGAGAATTCTCCTATTTTTTCAGATAATCTTCGAAATATTGCGTGATTCGTTCGTGCAGATGCACACTCTGGTGTCCGCGCATATTATGTGGTTCGCCCGGATAGACGAAGAAGTCGGGCTGAGTTCCCGCTCCGATGCAGGCTTTCAAGAACGTGAGACAATGCTGTGGAAGCACCACGGGATCGTTCAGTCCCTGAATGATTTGTAGTTTGCCCTTCAAGTCTTTTGCCTTGTTCAAAAGAGAAGTCATGGCGTATCCCTCCGGGTTGGTCTGTGGTGTGTCCATGTAGCGTTCGCCGTACATTGCCTCGTACCATTTCCAATCGATTACCGGTCCGCCTGCCACTGCCACTTTGAACGTTTCGGGATAGTTCGTAATGAGCGAGATAGTCATGAACCCACCAAACGACCAGCCATGTACGCCGATTCTGTCGGCATCTACGTATGGGAGTGATTTCAAGTACTTCACTCCTTCCATTTGGTCTTTCATCTCTTCTTGTCCGAGATGTCGGAATGTGGCTTGTTCGAATGTCCTACCCCGGTTCTCGCTGCCCCGATTATCGAGTATGAACAGTACGTACCCCTTCTGTGCCATGTAAGTTTCCCAAGAGCGAGAGCCATAGTGCCAGCTTGCGTCCACGTTGTGAGCGTGCGGACCGCCATAGACATAAATCACCGTGGGGTATTTCTTTGTAGGATCGAAGCCGACTGGTTTCACCATGCGCCAATACAGGTCGGTAGTTCCATCGGCAGCTTTCAATGTGCCGTTGCTATATTCGGGCACGTTGTAGCCCTTCCATGGGTCTGCCGCCGTCAGCCAATTGTGGCGTGACGGTTTGGCTGAAACGCCGATGAGGTCGATGTTGCGTGGCACGTCAGGTTCGGAATAGGTATCGACGAGTGCGTTTCCATCTTTGCTCAGTTCACCGAAGTGCCATCCCTTGCCGTTGTCAAGTAACGTGCGCTTTCCGTTGGCGATGCTGACGCTCCACAGATTGCGCTGTATGGGGGAACACTCGTTGGAGGCGTAGATAACGCTTTTCTCTCCATTGTTGAAACCAAGCACTTCCATAACTACCCATTTGCCACTTGTCAGCTGTCGGATTTCCTTTCCATCTCGGGTGCACAGATAGATGTGGTTGTATCCGTCCTTCTGCGATTGCATGATGAATCGATTGGAGTCCCACGGTAAAAAGCGGATGGGATGGAGCGGTTCCACGTATTTCTCATCGGTTTCGTGATAGATTTGGGCGATTTTTCGTCCTGTCTCTGCGTCGTATGACACCAAATAGCAGTCGTTTTGGTCGCGGTTCAGCTCAAACATATAGATGGTTTTGCTGTCCGGACTCCAAGCGATGTTGGTGAAATAGCGGTCGGTGGGATCGCCTGCATCCAGATAAACGGTGCGTTGTGTGTTCGTGTCGTACACGCCCACCGTTACCTTGTGGGAGGTTTCGCCTGCCATGGGATATTTGGTGGGTTCGGGGGTTGCCATGCGCGACTCACCCTCTTTGGGTTTCCAGTCCACCTCCTGTATCGTGACAAGCGGGAAGTCGGTTACCATGCTCTGGTCCATTCGGTAGAAGGCGAGCTTTGTTCCCGACGGACTCCAGAACAAACCGCCACTGATGCCGAACTCATCGCGATGAACTGCCTGTCCGTAAACGATGTCGCGCGAGCCGTCGCGGGTTAGTTGGGTGGCATTGCCTTCTCTATCCGCCACGAAGAGTTGATGGTGGAGAACGTATGCCGTTGCTCCGGAGATTTTGTTCCATTCCCTTGCCTGCGTGTTTTGTACACGTGTGGATCGCTTTACGAGTTTTTTTGCCTTGAAATCCACCAACAGATCCTCGCGTCCGTTCTTCACCATTACGTAAGGTTTTCCGGAATAAGGGAAAAACGCGGAATAAAGGTGTCTAACTTTCTCTTCGGAAGTTTGCAGACCCGCCCAATGGTTGATGTCGTCGAGGTTGAAAAGCCGTTGTTCCTTACCGTTTTTCACGTTCACGAGGGCGCAATATTCTGCCTCGTTACGTATCAGTTGATTGCCCCACCACTCCGTGTATCGGTTTTCGGGGCGCATTTTGTGATAATTCTTTCCGCCGAAGTTGAGGTCTTCGAGCGTAAACGTTTTCTGTGCCATTGTCATTTGTGGACTTAGCAGTCCCGCGAGAGCAATCCATGCCACGAGACCCACGAATGTTTTAATCTTCATCTGTATAGTTTCCTTTCTTGCGGAAGCCTCCGATCTTCCCTCTTTTTTCATATTTCTTTCCTCCAAATTTGCGGTCGTTGTCGTATTTTCTTCCGCCTTTGAAATTTCGACTCTCTTCGAAGGTGTCATCATCGTTGAACCGTTGTCGGTTGCCGCCTCGTTTGCCTTCTTTTCGGTCGGCGTGTCGTCCGCGGTGGTTGTTGTCGATGTCAGTATAGAGTTTATGTTCGAGACTGTGGAAAGTGAAGGAACGAATGTCTCCCTCCTCGTTTTCCTGCGTTTCGTCGAGCCGTTTCTTGAACTCCCGGTTCTTCTTGAAACGATGTTTTTGTGCCATTTCCTTCTTTTCTTCTTCTGTTTTCACGATGCCTCCTTCTGCACGGAACTCGTTGAACTTGCCGTCGAACATCTGATATCTTCTGAACTCACATTCCAGCGATCCGTTATAAACGGGAATTTTGATGCTTGGCTTCAGTCCTATTTCTCGGAAACATTCCTCTCGATAGGACAATATCCATGCCTCGTTGTCCTTAAACTGATGTTTGAGTCGCTCGCCAATCATGCGGTAGGTACCCAAGAGGTTGGGGGTGGAGATGCGTTCGCCGTAGGGAGGATTCATGACGATGATGCTCTTTTCCTGCGGTTGTGTGAAGTTCTTAAAGTCTTTCTGCTCTATAGTGATCGCTCGAGTCAGTCCTGCTGCTGCCACGTTGCGTCTTGCCGTGTTCACTGCTTTTATGTCGCAGTCATATCCATAGATATGGTGGTTGAACTCGCGTTCTTGCGAGTCGTCGTTGTAGATGGCATCGAAGAGTTCGGAGTCGAAATCGGTCCATTTTTCGAAAGCATATTCCTTTCTGAAGACGCCGGGCGAGATGTTGCGTGCAATGAGAGCTGCCTCGATGGGTAGTGTTCCCGAGCCGCACATCGGGTCGATGAAGTCGGTTTCGCCTTTCCATCCCGTCATGAGTATCATGCCTGCGGCAAGCACTTCGTTGAGTGGTGCCTCCACGCTCTCTTGCCTGTAGCCTCTGCGATGGAGCGATTCGCCACTAGAATCGAGTGATAGTGTTGCCTTGTCTTCGGCGATATGGATGTTGAGCCGTATGTCGGGGTTGCTCACGGAGATATTGGGACGTTCCCCGGTGCGCTCGCGGAACTGATCGACAATGGCATCTTTCACCTTGTAAGTAACGAAGCGCGAGTTTTTGAACTCTTCAGAATAGACTACCGAGTCCACCGAGAAGGTCTTTCCCTTGAGAATGTATTTGCTCCAATCCAGCTTCTTCACCTCATTATACATATCCTCCGCGCTTTGTGCCTTGAAATGGGCGATGGGTTTGAGTATTCGAATGACGGTGTGCAACTGGAAGTTAGCGCGATACATGAGTTCTTTGTCGCCTGTAAACGACACCATTCTGCGCCCGATTTCTACGTTGTTGGCACCCAGTTGGGTGAGCTCTTGCGCCAAGACCGGTTCCAATCCCATGAAGGTCTTGGCAATGAGTTCGAATTCTTCCATTATTTTTTGAGATAGTGCCCATGTCATGTCCCAAGACCTCTCGGGACGAGTTCACCGGCAGTTACAATTCTTTTTTATATATTATATGGTTCTTATTTGTTCCGCATGGTACGATTGTCAGGCTGATTGCCTGTTTTGCGAGGTTCGCTTGAGCGTCCACGCCCCACAATAACTTTGCAAAGATAAACAATTCTGTCGGAAAAACAAACGTCGTGCCCTTTTTTTTCGATGGTGGGCAGGTGGGTGGAGGGGGATGTAATCTTTCATTCACATTTCGCGCGCAAGGAATGATGTCTGGGGGTTGAATAAAATAGGTGTGGTGCGATTATGTCTTTTTTATGTTTTGCTGTGTTTTGGTTTCTCAGTGCAATGTTTTTATTCCACAGGTGAAAAGCTTACCTTTTGCTTTCCAAAAGCTAAGCTTTTGCAGTGCAAAAGGTCATGAATTAGAGTACAAAAGCTAAGCTTTTGAATTGCAATTAATATAGTTCTGATTATCAGTGGGTTATGAATGACGTGTCCGCCTCTGTTTTTGTCGTGTGATTTTACCGTGAAATGCTTTTTGAGATATTGCGGTCAAGGTGGGCTGTGGACGGGAAAAGGAAGGATTAACGGATGATTATTCTCACTTGGGGGGGGGAAAAGTTGGTGGAATTGAAATCATGGTGCTTATAAAAGTTATCGTGTCTGTGGAAACTTTATTATTTCTGTGAATTTCGAATTTCCAAGAATACATGAAGCTGTATTATTTCTAAGCAGCCAAGATTTTCAAGCTAATAAAAAAAGGGAGTTGTTTTGTATTTAATAGTCTTCCATTTCCACTTCTTTCACCTTTTTAAATAGATCGGATGCGAAAACGAGGTCGTTGAGTTTCTTGTTGTGCGAAGAGATAACCGTTTCTTTGTTTCCCTGCCATTCTTTTCTGCCCTCAGCGATGAAGATGATGTTTTCGCCAATGCCCATCACTGAGTTCATGTCGTGCGTGTTAATGATGGTGGTGATGTGAAAGTCTTTCGTTATTTCCGAGAGCAGTTCATCGATAACGAGCGATGTCTTAGGGTCTAATCCCGAGTTGGGTTCATCGCAGAAAAGATACTTTGGGTTCATCACCACCGCGCGAGCGATTGCCACGCGTTTTTGCATTCCCCCCGACAATTCTCCGGGGTATTTCTGTTCCGCTCCTTTGAGGTTCACCCTTTCGAGGGTTTCCATTGCCTGTCGGCGACGTTCGCGCAAGTTCATGTTCGAGAACATATCCAATGGGAACGATACGTTTTCCAGCACGGTGAGGGAGTCAAAAAGTGCCGATCCTTGAAATATCATTCCCATTTCGCGACGCATGCGTATCTTTTCTTTCTTACTCATGTTCACGAAGTTGCGATTGTCGTAGAGCACCTCTCCACGTGTAGGGTTGAGCAGTCCCACGAGGTTCTGCATCAGAACGGTCTTGCCGGCTCCACTCTGTCCGATGATGAGGTTGGTTTTCCCATCTTCGAAGATGGTGCTGATGTCGTGGAGAACTTCTTTCTCGCCAAACGATTTATATAGGTGTTTTACTTCTATCATCTTAACTTAATATCTGGGTGAGGAAAACATCGCTGAACAAGATGAGCACACTGGAATTGACCACTGCATCAGTGGATGATTTACCCACATCCACCGAACCGCCTTTCACGTTGTAACCGAAATATGATGCGACGCTGGCAATGATGAAAGCGAAGAATACGCCTTTGATGATGCTCATATACATGAACCATGGGTTGAACGAGTGCTGTATGCCCGATGTGAGGTCGTTGGGCGTGATGATGTGCCCGAGGTAAGCCGTGGCGTAGGCTCCCACCACACCTGTTGCCGCCGAGAAGATAACGAGGAAGGGCATGATGGTGATGAGTCCGGCAATCTTCGGAAGGATAAGGTAGCCTGCGGAATTCACCCCCATGATTTCGAGCGCGTCAATCTGTTGCGTTACTCGCATCGTGCCCAATTCCGAGGCGATGTTCGACCCCACCTTTCCGGCGAGAATCAAGCACATGATGCTCGACGAAAATTCCAACAGCATGATTTCGCGCGTTACATAGCCCGATACCCATCGAGGCATCCACGGACTTTGCACGTTGAGCTTTATCTGGATGCAGATCACTGCCCCGATAAAGAACGAGATGAGCAGCACGATGCCGATGGAGTCCACCCCCAATTGCGACATCTCCTTGACATATTGCTTGAAGAACATGCGCATACGCTCCGGCCGGCTGAAAGTGCGCCTCATGAGCTGCAGGTAGTTGCCGAATGCGGTCAGCAGTTTGTAGATAAGCATGATTTCACTTCTTTCTGTTTACAGATGCAAAAGTAACCAAATTCCATCAAAAAACTGCATTATATTCAATAAGTTTTAGGTTATCTCAATGTTATTAGCGTTTATTTTACTACTTTTGCAATTTGGAACTACAATCGTAAAAAACTGATGATGACAGAAACGGAAAACATTGTTGTTCGCCCGGAGAGCGATCAGCGCAGCATACTGCGCACAGAAGGATTAGTGAAACGATATGGCAAACGCACCGTTGCCGACGGTGTGAGCATCAACGTGAGACAAGGCGAAATAGTGGGACTCTTGGGACCCAACGGAGCCGGCAAAACTACCTCGTTCTATATGACTACCGGGCTGATTGTGCCCAACGAGGGGCACGTCTTCATCGATGACGAGGAAATCACTCGCTATCCCGTGTACAAACGCGCCAAAGCAGGCATCGGCTATCTGCCACAGGAAGCGAGCGTGTTCCGGAAGATGAGCGTGGAGGACAACATCATGAGCGTGTTAGAGATGACAAAACTCTCCAAGGCGGAACGGCTGGAAAAGATGGAGAGTCTCATTCGCGAGTTTCGGTTGGAGAAGGTGCGCAAGAATCTCGGCGACCGACTCTCCGGAGGTGAACGGAGACGCTGTGAGATAGCCCGATGCCTCGCCATCAATCCGAAATTCATCATGCTCGACGAACCGTTCGCCGGAGTTGACCCCATTGCCGTGGAGGACATTCAGCACATCGTTTGGCGATTGAAATTCCGAAACATAGGCATTCTCATCACCGATCATAACGTGCATGAAACTCTCAACATTACCGACCGCGCCTATCTGCTTTTCGAGGGGCGAATTCTTTTCAAGGGAACCCCGGAAGAACTGGCTGCTAATAAGGTGGTCAAGGAGAAATATCTCGGTACCGACTTCGTGCTGCAAAAGAAAGATTTCCAACTCATTGACGAGCGGAAACGAGCACGGGAAACCAATCCCGAAACCTAATTCCATGCCCGGTTCTCACCTCGGTAACATCAGTGCAAAGCCTGACAGACAAACAAACGAAAATAGTGTGGAAATTATTTTTGAACATCTATTTAACAAAACGAGGAGCAAAAAAAAGCCTTGACTGATTCACATCACCCAAGGTTCCAATACTAAAACTAAATTAACCACTAAAAAAACTGTTACAAAGATAAGCGTTTAAAGGGGTAACGCCAAATAATAGGGAAGGAAAATTACTATTTTTTATAATTATTCACACTTCGTTGCTATTTTTTACGTTTCCTATACCTATTATTGAGTATTTCCACCCCTGATGCTTCGACATCGGAAACGGGGTTGTAGCCCGATTAATCCTTCAGGGAATAGGTAACGGTGGTTACCACGCGCACCTTTTTAATATAAGGCGTGTTGGAGTCGCGGTCGTCGATGGAGAACTGTCCTTGATCGGCACTCACAATTTTGTTCAGCGCGCTATGGCTGTTGGCAGCGAATTGCTTGGCGGTGGCTTCAGCATTCTCTATTGCCTGTCGCATCATCTTGGGTTTCATCTCGGTGAACTTCGTAAACTCATACTTGATGGGGTTGGCATAGCCACCATCTACGATGGCAACGCCTTGTTTCAGAAGCTCTCCCTGTCGGGCAATGATGCTTCGCACACGGTTCACCTGTCGGCTCGTAACGGTGATGATGCTCGTGATGTTGTAGCGATAACCCTTATTGTTGTCGCTGTATTGCTCGGCATTCAGGTCGATCACCACGGGAGCGTTCACCTCGATTTCCTCCGGTTTGATGCCATTTGCAAGCAGGAAACGGCGGATTTTCTCTTGCGTTCGCCCAATGCCGGCATAGAGTTCCGGCAGATTATTGCCCAATTCCTTTGAGAGAATGGGCCACGTAACCTTGTCGGCAGCCACTTCTTTCTCTGCCAATCCCTTTACGCTCACCTTGCGGTCTTTGTTGGCAAAGTTGTCGATTCCTGCCTTCATACAGAACCCTAACACGACAATGCCGAGAGCGATGATGGCGGATGATAGAACGTGTTCTTTCATAATTCACTGTTTTAAATATTTCCGAGTCGGGACTTTCCCAACTGTCTTTATCGCCAAAGTTAGCAAAAAACGATTGATTGAAATGTCTTCTCATGTTTAAAAGATGTTTAATGCGAGGGAAGAATACCGAGAAACGAAAAAAAATACGTAATTTTGTGGTCTAATAAGAGAGGGACGCTCCAGTTCCACCCACGCCATAAGCCCATGAACAGCTATCAACAAGAAACAGCCATCAAGCGAATGAACCATCTTGCCAAAGATGGCAAGCCTTTTGTCTTCATCGCCAGCTACGACTGCCGACAGACGTTCGTGGAGGAGGTGGACAACATTGACAGCTCGGAACTGCTCTTTGACTTCCCTCATCGGAACAATATTCCACCCGATGCCGTAGCAGGGAACGCCGATGTGGAATGGGAGTTTGCGCCACCCAGCCGGGAACGCTATCGGCACGCCATCCGACATGTCATCGGAAACGAGCGTGATGGTAACAGCTATCTTGCCAACCTCACCTGTCGTGTGCCGGTGAGAACCAACCTTGCCCTGCGCGACATCTTCCTGCGTTCCAAGGCGATGTACCGCTGTTGGATGCGTGACAACTTCGTGTGCTTCTCGCCCGAAATCTTCGTTAGGGTGAGCAATGGCAAAATCAGTTCCTATCCCATGAAGGGCACCATCGATGCTTTACAACCCAATGCGCGGGAAACACTGCTCAGCAGTCCGAAAGAAGCGGCGGAACACGCCACCATTGTCGATCTCATCCGCAACGACCTCAGTAAGGTGGCAGAACACGTAACGGTGGAACGCTATCGATATATCGACCGACTGACGACCAACAAGGGGAAAATTCTGCAAACCAGTTCGGAAATCTCCGGACAGCTCCTGCCACAATATGTCCAACGACCGGGCGACATGCTTTTCCAACTGTTGCCGGCAGGCTCCATCACCGGCGCGCCAAAGCTCAAGACCACACAAATCATCAAAGAGGCAGAGGACTACGAGCGCGGGTTCTACACCGGTGTCATGGGCATCTGGGAGGATGGGAGGATGGACAGTGCGGTCATGATACGCTTTATTGACAAAGAGGGCGAACAGATCTACTACAAGGCGGGAGGAGGCATTACCGCGCGAAGCGATGAGGAAGCGGAATACAACGAAGTTTTGGAGAAGATATATGTGCCGATTTATTGAGACCATCAGGGTGGACAGTGGGACGGTGAACAATCTCGACTATCACCTGCGTCGTGCAAACCTCACCCGACAACAATTCTTCAAGGGAGCACGCCCACTGCGAGAGAGCGACTTCCACCGCGCCATCAATCCTAAAACGAAACTTGCAAAACTGCGCTTCGAATATGATGGCAACGCCATCTATAACCTCACGGCAGAACCATACGTCATGCGACAGGTGCAATCGCTGCGTATCGTTGCCGACAAGAACATTGTCTATCCCTACAAGTGCGCAGACAGAACATTGCTCAACCAACTCAGGGAACAACGCGGAACATGCGATGACATCGTCATCGTCAGACGTGGAAACATCACCGACACATCATACACGAACATCGCCTTCTTCGATGGCAAGGAATGGCTCACACCCGACACTCCTCTCTTGCCTGGAACACGCAGGAAAAGTCTGATTGACAACGGAAAACTTCGCGAAGCACGAATTACGCTTGCCGATTTGCCTCATTTCAAACGCCTTGCCCTCATCAATGCCATGATTGGTCTCGGTGAACTATCAGCCCCTTATCACATGGAAGAAGACACGGCAGGACTGAAAATCGTCTTGGAATAAGTCTGCCCCATTGTCCCCATCGCACATGAGCCCTTGTTTGCCGTGCACCCCTATTCGGCAAACATTCCTCGAATCGGGCGTTATCCGATTCTTTCTCTCATCACTGCCATTCCTCATTTTGATAGGTTTCCTTGTCATTGGTTATTATTCCGGCCCGAAGATGGGCAAAGTTTTCCTGCCATAGAGACGTTTGTCTCCACGCATCAATGTAAGGATACAAAATCAATCATCAAAATGCAAGAAAACAATCGAGTGATTATTTTTGTTTAATAAGTAATATTAGGCGTAATGGACATTTGGTAGGCTGAAAAGCTCCGGATGCTCTTTATTTATTACTATTGCTGTCTGGTAAAACTTTTATTAATTTTCAAAATTAGGGCTGACACTTCTCTCGAGGTATCAGCCCTTTTGGTTATCTTTGTATTTGAAAAAAATATGACCATGAGCAAAGATTGTCATTTTGCCGGACAGCCGCCCTCCCAAGAGTTAAATCCTTTTACTTCCCATAGAGCTACCTCATTATATTTATGTACCTTTGCAGGCAAAAGTTGAAAGAAGAAAAGCAAAAGGTTATGAATGCTATATTAAAGGCTCACTTGTCGATGCTGGGTGCCGAAGTGATTTGGGGCTTGATGTCCCCCATAGGTAAAGATGCCATGACAAATGGTATCAGTGGTTTGGAGATGGTGGCATTTCGGGTATCCGGAGCCGCGATGTTATTTTGGATAAGTTTGTTGTTTGTTAAGTATGAGCGAGTTTCAATAAAAGATATTTTTCTTTTCGCCGCTGCGGCACTGTTTGGCGTAACCTGCAATCAATGTCTTTTTACGATAGGCTTGAGTTATACATCTCCCATCAATGCCAGCGTCATAACAACGAGTATGCCGATTTTTGCCATGATTTTGGCTTTTTTCATCTTGCGTGAGCCCATTACATGGAAAAAAGCCGGAGGGGTTATAATGGGTTGCACGGGAGCCGTAATCCTGATTTTGACGAGCATGAATGCCATTGATGCCAAGGTGGGTGATGTGCGTGGCGATCTTATGGTGTTAGGGGCTCAACTGAGTTTTGCACTCTATCTCTCCTTATTTAATAGATTAATCAAACGTTATTCGGTATTCACGATAAATCGTTGGATGTTTCTTTGGGCTTCACTTTATGTGCTGCCTTTCGCAATGGATGATTTGTTGGCTCACGATTTTGCACTTATCTCGAGTAAGACGTGGATGGAGACGTTTTATATTGTTTTCTTTGGGACTTTCGTCAGCTATCTGTTGATGATGTTGGGACAACACTGTCTTCGCCCAACGATAGTAGGCGTTTACAATTACGTTCAACCTATTGTTGCGGTCTTGGTTTCTGTCTTTACGGGCATTGCTGTCTTTACGCTTTATCAAGGGTCTGCCGTCATTTTGGTGTTTAGCGGGGTGTGGCTGGTGATAAAATCTAAATCGCGTAAAGATATGGAAATAGAAACATCCGTTTGCGAAAAAGAGAAAAAATCGCTAACTTTGCAAGACCCATCCAATCATAACAAGAAATAGAAATGAAAGTTTGCATTGCGGAAAAACCGAGTGTGGCACGAGACATCGCGAGAATCTTGGGAGCCGTAAGCTCAAAGGAAGGCTATATGGAAGGCAATGGCTATCAAGTAACTTGGACCTTCGGACATCTTTGTGAGCTGAAAGAACCCAATGATTACTTTCCGAATTGGAAATATTGGAGTCTTGCCGCGCTTCCCATGATTCCTCATCGGTTTGGAATAAAACTGATTGAGGATGAAGGAGTGAAAAAGCAGTTTGCTGTTATAGAGAAACTATATCGAAACGCGGATGAAATTATTAATTGTGGTGATGCCGGTCAGGAAGGTGAGCTGATACAGCGATGGGTCATGCAGAAAGCGAAAGTGAACTGTCCGGTTAAGCGTTTATGGATATCTTCCATGACAGATGAAGCAATAAAACAAGGATTTGCAAACCTGAAAGACCAAAAATACTATGAACTTCTTTATCTTGCCGGACTTTCGCGCGCCATCGGTGATTGGCTTTTAGGAATGAATGCCACCCGCTTGTACACATTGAAATATGGAAATAATGGCTTCGGACGAAATGCCCAAGTACTTTCAATCGGACGCGTACAAACTCCTACCTTGGCACTGATTGTAAAACGACAGAAGGAGATTGATAATTTCAAACCGGAACCTTATTGGGTGTTGGCAACTATATACCGCAATACACAATTTACGGCGACAAAAGGGAGGTTTACAACGAAAGATAAAGGTTTTGAAGCCTTTTCAAAAATAGACGGAAAACCCTTTGTCATTATGAGCGTGATGAAAAAGAAAGGAACGGAACAGCCGAAACAACTATACGATTTGACTTCACTTCAGGTGGATTGTAATCGCAAATTCGGGTATTCTGCCGAGATGACGCTCAACACTATCCAAAGTTTATACGAACGAAAATTCACCACTTATCCGCGCGTTGATACTCAATTCCTTACTGATGACGTGTACAATCAATGTCCGCAGATAATGAATGGAATCTATCAAATCACATTTGCCGGTGCGAAGCCTTATGGCGAACTCGTGAAAAAACTTGCAGAGAAACCGCTTTCAAAGTCGAAGCGAGTGTTCGATTCTTCAAAAGTAACCGATCACCATGCCATCATTCCTACGGGTGTTGTGCCAAAGGGATTAACCGATGCCGAGCGAAACGTGTTCGACCTCATTGTCCGCCGTTTTATCTCGGTGTTTTATCCCGATTGTAGGTTTTCCACAACGACTGTTTTGGGAGAGGTTGATAAAATAGAATTCAAAGCTACCGGAAAGGAAATTCTGGATTACGGTTGGCGTGTTGTGTATGGAATAAATGGAGACGAGGATGAGAAACCATCCAATGGCGAGACAGGTACGATGCCATTGATAGCTGAACAAAATGCTCTCCCCGATAAGAAGCGAGGAGAAAAGGGTGAAGTGATATTACCTACTTTCATAAAAGGCGAGACAGGTACCCACAAACCTACATTGACGGAAAAGAAAACCCAACCGCCGAGACATTACACAGAGGCTTCATTGCTTAGGGCAATGGAAACAGCAGGACAAACGGTGGAAGACGAAGCATTGCGCATGGCGTTAAAAGAAAATGGAATTGGGCGTCCTTCCTCGCGAGCCGGAATCATTGAGACTCTCTTTAAGCGTCATTACATTCGACGGCAGAAGAAAAACCTGGAGGCAACAGCAACGGGAATTGCACTCATAGATACCATTCATGAGAAATTGCTTACCTCTGCCGAACTAACCGGTATTTGGGAAAAGAAACTACGCGACATAGAACATAGGAAATATGATGCGGGACGGTTCATCAATGAGTTAAAAGAACAGATCACAAATATTGTGAATGATGTTCTGTCAGACAATTCCAACCGAAAAATAGGAGTATAAATCTTCAGAACTCTATGTATCGCATGACAGTTGTTGCAATATTCAAGTTTTGCTTGCGTTAATAAAAGTATGAGCCAACCTATATCAACATACATTCATACGGCATTCCATGGCATAACCATCAAGCAGACTATGGGAACAGTATGTTTATTTCTTATTGTTGTTTTCATCTGTGGTTGTGGCATAGACCGTAACATCAAGAAAGGAGAGAAATTCCTTTCTGTGGGAGAGTATTATGATGCAGCAAGTCAATTTAAGCGTGCTTATCAGCGCACGCCCGCAAAAGACAGGGAACAACGCGGACAATTAGCAAAGAAAATGGCATATTGTTACGATAAAATAAGTTCCTCGCAACGAGCGATTGCGGCTTATAGGAATGTTACAAGGTATAAGCAAGACAATCCGGACACGCATTTGAAATTGGCGGAGAATCTAATGAAAACCGGTTCTTATGCTGATGCGGCGAAAGAATATCAACTAGTATTGGATTCTATGCCGGATAACGCGAAAGCTGCCATTGGGAAAAATGCTGCCAATGCAGCACCGAGCGTCAAGGAACATCGCTCTTATTATCAAGTGAAAAAGATGACTATCTTCAATTCGCGTCGGCAAGACTATTCTCCCATGTTCTATGGCGACCAGCATGAAAAACTTTATTTCACATCAACGCGTAATACCGCGCAGGGTGATGAGCTAAGTGGGATTACAGGTGTTAAACCGGGCGATATTTTCTTCAGCGAGAAAGACGATAAAGGAAAATGGACGCAACCGCAATCTATTGAGAGCGGGCTGAACACTGAAGCCGATGAGGGGACGCCTGCTTTTTCCGTAGATGGTAGGGAGATGTACATTACCCAGTGCCTCACAGATGCGACTTATCCTCGTTATGCTCAAATTGCCGTTAGTAGTAGGTCGGATGCCACTTGGGGGAAAGCCACAAAGCTGGAAATCAGTCGCGACACGTTATCAAGTTTTGCTCATCCGGCTCTCTCGCCGGATGGAAAATGGCTCTATTTTGTTAGTGATATGCCCGGAGGAAAAGGTGGATTGGATATTTGGAGAGTACGTTTGATGGGCGGCACTACGGGGGGAGTGGAGAACTTGGGCGAACCTATCAACACTCCCGGTGATGAGATGTTTCCCACCTTTCGTCCCAATGGAGATTTATATTTCTCATCCAATGGGCACGGAGGATTAGGTGGGTTGGATATATTCATTGCCAAAGTGGGAACAGACCATCGTTACCATCTTGAACATCCGGGATACCCTCTAAACTCGCAAGGTGACGACTTTGGGATGACTTTTGAAGGTTTGCATAATCGTGGTTTTTTCTCTTCTAATCGAGGTGATGCCCGTGGCTGGGATCATATTTATAGTTTTGAACTTCCGGAAGTGATACAAACTGTTAAGGGTTGGGTATATGAGATGGATGGTTACGAATTACCTGCAGCTCAAGTATTTATGGTGGGCGATGATGGTACAAATATTAAACTCTCCGTAAAGGGAGATGGTTCGTTTGAACAGGAAATTCGTCCCGGAGTGAATTATATCATCCTTGCCACATGTCAAGGCTTTCTTAATCATAAGGAAGAGTTGAAAGTAGAACCGGTTGAGGAATCAAAAGAATATGTGTTACAATTTCCATTGGCAAACATAAAAGTACCGGTGCTCATTGATAATATATTTTACGATTTCGATAAGGCAACGCTGCGTCCGGAGTCAAAAGCAGCTCTGAATACTCTTATTAACCTGCTCAATGAGAATCCAAACGTCACCATTGAGTTGTCAGCACATACCGATTACAAAGGTTCTGATGAATACAACAAGCTACTCTCACAGCGACGCGCCGATGCAGTTGTGGCTTATTTGACGGAACACGGCATTGCCAAAGACCGATTGTCGCCTGTCGGATATGGTGAAGATAAGCCAAGAGTTGTCCGTCGCAAGACCACAGAGAAGTATCTATGGTTGAAAGAAAACGATGTGCTGACCGAAGAATTTATCAAGAAGCTTGATAAAGATAAACAGGAAGTTGCCAACCAACTCAATCGTCGTACCGAATTCAAAGTGTTACGAACCACATACGGTATGTTTGATGAGAATGGCAAATTGAAAACTTCGCCCAAACCTCGAAAGAAAGAGACGTTGGATGATGATGAAAGTGTTTATTTTGATATAGAGTAAATTGCCTTGCGGTCATAAACCAGTACGAATAAGATGAACCTACCTAAGGATTTTGAAAACTACACCCGAAGATTGTTCGGCGACACTCGTTACCAACTCTTTCTGCAAAGTTTGGAACAAGAAGCTCCGGTAAGTATTCGACTCAACCCCTTTAAGCTTGGAGCAAATGAACGTGTATCGGCTTCATATGACCCGCAACAAATTCCGTGGTGCAAGGAAGGATTTTATTTGGACAAACGCCCCAACTTCACATTCGATCCGATGTTTCATGCGGGGACTTATTACGTACAAGAAGCCTCATCCATGTTTCTTGCCCATGTACTTAGACATCTTGTCAAGCATCCTGTTACCATGCTCGATCTTTGTGCTGCACCCGGTGGAAAATCCACTTGTGCCCGTGCGGTAATTCCGGAAGGCAGTGTGTTGTTCTCCAACGAACCGTTGGGCAAACGCGCGCAAATACTCGCAGAGAATATACAGAAATTTGGTCATCCGGATGTAGTGGTGACTAACAACTATCCGCGAGATTACAAAAAAACAAAACTGACTTTCGATGTAATCCTCGCTGATGTTCCATGTTCCGGCGAGGGGATGTTTCGTAAAGATCCGAAAGCTGTTGAAGAATGGAACTTGGGAAATGTGGAACATTGTGCGAGACTTCAGCGTGAAATCATAGCGGATATATGGGATAACCTGACACCCGGAGGCATACTCGTGTTTTCCACCTGTACTTTCAACGCGCACGAAAATGAAGAAAATATCGCTTGGATTCTCAATGAATACGATGCACGTCTCATTGACATTCCGGTGGAAAGTGATTGGGAAGTTACCGGGTCGCTCCTTGACCCACAGGCAACCGGCACACATGATTTCCCCATTTATAGGTTTATTCCCGGTATTTCAAAGGGAGAGGGGCTGTTTATGGCTGTGATAAGAAAGAAAGGTGAGTGCGAAAGAAAAGATCGCCGATGGGCGATTTCAGCAGAAGACTTGATACCTTATGCGAAAAAGAAGTTGAAAGTACTGTCATGTGGTGCAAAAGATGGTGTAGAAAAAGGGAATATGATAATACCTAATCACAGTAGCGCGCTATCCATCGCTACAGACAAGAATATCTTTCCCACTGTGGATGTGGATTATACCATCGCTGTCAGCTACCTTCGGCGCGAAGCCATTGTGCTTCCGCAAGATGTGGTACGGGGGATTGTAACTCTTACTTATAAAGGTCATACCATCGGCTTTGCCAAAAATCTTGGCAATCGTGCCAATAACCTTTATCCGCATGAATGGCGCATTAAGAGCGGTCATATCCCGGATGAGCCCAACATAATTGACATTTCTCTTTAATTCTCAATATAAATCATGAAACAATATTTAAATCTTCTCAATCGCATCATGACCGAAGGGGTTCAGAAAAACGATCGCACCGGAACGGGGACGCTCTCGGTCTTTGGTAATCAGATGCGTTTCGACCTAAACGAAGGCTTTCCACTGCTGACAACCAAGAAATTGCACCTAAAAAGTATCATATATGAACTACTTTGGTTCCTGAGAGGTGATACCAATGTTAGATATTTGCAAGAACATGGAGTAAGAATTTGGAACGAATGGGCTGACGAAAATGGTGACTTGGGACCGGTTTATGGGCATCAGTGGCGTTCATGGTCGGATGATAAAGGTGGAACGATAGACCAAATTAAAAATGTGGAGTATGCTATCAGGCACAATCCAAATTCAAGACGAATGCTCGTTACAGCTTGGAATCCGGCTGAAGTTGATCGGATGGCACTCCCTCCGTGCCATTGTCTTTTTCAATTTTATGTCGCAAACGGAAGACTCTCGCTTCAACTTTATCAACGTTCAGCAGATACCTTTTTGGGAATTCCATTTAATATCGCTTCTTATGCCTTATTGTTGGCGATGATGGCTCAGGTAACGGGGCTGAAAGCAGGCGAGTTTATCCATACGACGGGCGACACACATCTGTATCTGAACCATTTGGAACAGGCAAAACTGCAACTGACGCGCCACCCCCGACCACTTCCCAAAATGCGCATCAACCCCGATGTAAAAAGCATATTTGACTTCAAATATGAGGACTTTGAATTGACGGATTATCACCCCTATCCCCATATCTCAGCAGAAGTTTCCGTATAAAAACTTTTTTCAATTATTTTTTCTAATCAAAAATCCTGCAATGCAAATAAACATTATAGCTGCCGTAGCGAAGAATCGCGCCATAGGCTACCACAACGATATGGTTTACTTTATCAGAGAAGACTTGCGTAGATTTAAGCAACTCACAATGGGAAACACCGTAATCATGGGACGTCGTACTTTTGAATCGCTTCCAAAAGGAGCGTTGCCCCATAGACGAAACATAGTGCTTAGCAGAAGTCGGAAAAAGTTTCCCGGTTGTGATGTATATGAATCGCTCGATGAGGCTTTAAAACATATAAATAATGGTGAACAAGCTTTTATTATAGGAGGCGCAAGTGTGTATAAAGAAGGATTGGCAATCGCAGATCGACTCTATTTAACCGAAATTAATGCCATTCCGGATCATGCCGACGTATTCTTTCCTGAATATGATGATGGAACATGGGAGGTAGAAAAGCAAGAAGAGCACCCTGAAACAGAAAACAATCCGCCATACGTTTTCGTAGATTATGTGCGAAGAAAATAATTTTCCAATAATTTCCCTCTGTGCTCATCCGGTTTATCAGATTGGTAAGTTTGTACATTGGATGGAGAATTATGCATTGTTGATTTGTAAGATTTTTACCATGCAAAGATACAAAAACCGGCATAAACGACCCCGGTTCGGGATAAGAAACAGTTCATAAATAAAGTTGCGCTCATCCAACCGGAAGTCTATCCGGGAAATGATCTCCCGGATAGCTGTCTCATCAAAATAATCTGCGAGTATTTCCGGAAAGACACAACGCAACAATTGCTCGCCATTCATGATGCAAAGATAACAAATATCCATGAATTTATTTGCATGAGAGGGGATGCAACCGGGTTTTACGACTGACCTCCAAAAAAAGTA
>QWCJ01000238.1_pt1 | contig 21907 bp, 20 predicted proteins | sample 1972501 | NCBI WGS metagenome assembly QWCJ01 (sample SAMN09866711, study PRJNA288562) | Human vaginal metagenome isolate term2_vaginal, whole genome shotgun... | isolation source: vagina | host: Homo sapiens | place: USA: California
TGCTTGCTTCAATGACGGACCGCCTCGCTTAGACAACGGCGAACAGTGATTGCTCAACAGCGACTCACGCACCGTCTATGGCCACGCAACTATGGCCTACGCGGCGCGGGTCGCTATGCTGAGCAGTTGGACTTAACTCACACAGACCGAAAGGACACTTAGTGAGCACTACCAGCGCGTGGGTCAACCCGTTGCGCAACGCGAAGGACAAGCGCCTGCCACGCATCGCCGGCCCCTCTGGCATGGTGATTTTTGGCGTCACGGGTGACTTGGCGCGCAAGAAGCTCCTGCCTGCAATCTATGACCTGGCCAATCGCGGATTGCTTCCGGCAGGCTTCACTTTGGTCGGCTACGGCCGCCGCGACTGGGATAAACAGGCGTTCTGCGACTACGTACGCGAAGCCGCCGAGGCAGGAGCACGAACCACTTTCAGTGAGCATGTGTGGGAGCACCTCGCCAAGGGAATCGAGTTTGTACAAGGCAGCTTCGATGACGAAGGCTTTGACAAGCTGTCTGCCCGACTCGCTGAGCTCAACGCTTCCCGCGGCACGGGCGGTAACTGGGCCTACTACCTTTCCGTGCCCCCGGAGTTCTTCTCCGATATTTGCCATCAGTTGGAGCGCGTCGGCATGGCAGATAGCACGGATAATTCCTGGCGCCGCGTCATCATTGAGAAACCTTTCGGCCACGATCAGAATTCCGCACGCCAGCTCAACGAGATTGTCAACGCCGTTTTCCCAGAGTCCTCGGTCTTCCGCATCGACCACTACCTGGGTAAAGAAACGGTGCAGAACATCATGGCTTTGCGCTTTGCCAACCAGATCTTCGAACCCATGTGGAATGCGCACTATATCGACCATGTGCAAATCACCATGGCCGAAGACATCGGGCTCGGAGGCCGTGCTGGCTACTATGACGGCATCGGCGCTGCCCGCGATGTCATCCAAAACCATCTCCTGCAGCTGCTAGCCCTCGTCGCCATGGAGGAGCCTTCCTCCTTTGCCCCTGAGGCGCTCCAAGCCGAAAAGATCAAGGTGCTGCGTGCCACCAACGCGGTGCACCCGCTTAACAAGACCACAGCCCGCGGCCAGTACTCCGCTGGCTGGCAGGGCTCAGAGTATGTTAATGGCCTCCGGGAAGAAGAAGGCTTCGATCCCGAATCCACGACGGAAACCTATGCAGCCTGCACCCTTGAGGTCAATTCCCGTCGCTGGGCGGGCGTTCCTTTCTACCTGCGCACCGGCAAGCGCCTCGGCCGCCGCGTGACGGAGATTGCACTCGTCTTTAAGACCGCCCCACACCAGCCTTTTGACCAAGGTCAAGCTGATTCACTGGGCCAGAATGCCGTGGTGATCCGCGTCCAGCCAGATGAAGGCGTCACCATGCGCTTCGGATCCAAAGTTCCCGGCTCCACCATGGAGGTGCGCGACGTCAACATGGACTTCGCCTACGCCGAGGCCTTCACCGAGGAATCACCGGAAGCCTACGAGCGCCTGATTCTCGACGCCCTCTTAGACGAGTCCTCCCTCTTCCCCACCAACGAGGAAGTGGAGCTGTCCTGGTCCATCCTCGACCCCATCATTGAATACTGGTCCAACATCGGTCAGCCAGAGCAGTACCGCGCTGGCACATGGGGGCCGGAGTCTGCCGATAGAATGCTGCGCCGCCGGGGTCATTCCTGGCGCCGTCCGTAGGGCCCCTAGGAGGAATGGCTTTATGATTATCCCCTTGCCAGATACGACCACGCGCAAAATCTCTAAAAAGCTCGTGGAGATGCAGGAGCATTACACGCTCACGACCGGCCGCGTTCTTACGCTCATCGTTATGACCGAAGAAGGCGATGACCTTGACAACCTGCTCACTTCAGTACGCGATGCCTCCCACGAGCACCCCTCCCGCGTCATCGTGATCGCCTCGGGCTCCCTCGAAGAGGAAACCCGCCTCGATGCTGAGCTGCGCGTCGGCGGCGAGGCTGGTGCCTCGGAAATCGTCGTTATGCACCTCCATGGCGCCCTCGCCGACCAAGCAGAAGCAGTGGTTACTCCCCTTCTTCTTCCGGATACCCCGATCGTTGCTTGGTGGCCTACTGCCTGCCCGCCTGCGCCCGCAGCCGTACCCATCGGTGCTCTAGCCCAACGCCGCATCACTAACGTGGCTTTCGGCAGCGGTGTTGATCAATACGACCTTCACGTGCTGTCCTCCGGCCATAAGCCGGGTGATTCCGATATGTCCTGGGGTGCCATTACCCTGTGGCGTGGCATCATCGCCTCTGCTCTTGACCGCCATCCACACGAGCCTGTCAATTCGGTGGAGATTTCCGGAGCCGAGCACCATGCCGCCGTCGATTTTGCGGCCGGCTGGCTGCTCGACGCCCTTTCCGTCCCCGTCACCCGTAGAATCTCGGAATGCGAGGCAGGCGCCTTCCCGATTACCTCCTTAGTCTTCCGGCGCCCCACCGCGGATATCACTGTCACGGCCGTCGACGCCACGACGGTTAAGGTCAGCGTCCCCGGTTCCCCAGAATCGCTCGTGAGCCTCGCTGTGCGTTCCGAAGCGGAGGTGCTCTCGGAAGAGCTGCGCCACCTTGATTCGGATAGGACATACGCCCATGCTCTCCGCGCCTTAGCGCGCGTGCACTACAGTGTGTAGGCGTAACTATTCCATCGTTTCCCCAGTCCCATCATTCAGAAGGATCTTTCTTCACCATGGTCACGCTTCGCCGCGTTAGCGACATCGACGAGCTCATATCCTCCGCCGCACTCGCCTTTATTGAAACGATTGCAGCGATTCAAGCCCCGGGCGGTGGCCTGCACAAGGACGGAGTAGCACGCGTAGTCCTCACCGGTGGTGGTGCTGGAATCGGTGTCCTCCGCGAATTAGCGCGCCTCCACGAAGCTGCCGAGCAGCAAGGCGGCGACTATCCCGCATTGGCCGTGGACTGGACGCGGGTCCATGTCTTCTTCGGGGATGAGCGCAATGTTCCGGTCAGCGATTCGGATTCCAACGAGGGACAAGCTCGCGAGGCTCTTCTCAGCAAGGTCGGTATTCCAGAACCGCACATTCATGGCTATGACTTGGGTGCGGTATCCATGGAGCACGCCGCCCAAGCCTATGAAGGCGAGATTCTTGATTTTGCGCCGGAGGGCTTCGACATTCACCTCTTGGGCATGGGACATGAGGGCCACATCAACTCTCTTTTCCCGCGCTCGGAGGCAGTCTATGAGGATACGGACTATGCATTTGCTGTCCATGATTCCCCTAAGCCCCCGTCGGAGCGCGTCACGCTGACCTACCCCGCTATCAATCGCTCTCAACGTATTTGGTTCCTTGTCTCCGGTGAGGAGAAGGCCGAAGCCGCGTCCCATCTCGTAGCCGGCGCACCGGCTGAGGATTGGCCTGCCGCAGGTGCGCGGGGCACCGAAGAGACTCTGCTTTTCGTGAGTGAAGACGCCGCACAGCAGCTTTAGCGGCCACGGTTCCTCCGGTCGCTTGAAGCCTAGGAAAAAATAACGCCGCGTTCCCTCCTCCATGAGAGGAAGCACGCGGCGTTCTGCGTTGTTGTGGCCGTAGGCCAGCTGGCGGTTTTAGCCGCTAAATGCCTGCAGCAGGTTCAGGGCTACGATGCAAGCGAGCCAGATGACCACCATGACCACGGTATAACGGTCGAGGTTCTTTTCAACCACGGTGGAACCAGACAAGTTGGACTGCACACCGCCGCCAAAGAGGCTGGAAAGACCGCCGCCCTTACCTTTGTGCAGCAGCACGAAGACAGACATCAGGATTGCGGCAATCACGAGGATGATTTCCAGTGCCAAGATCATGAAATAGTTCCTTGTTTTACGCGTTCGTTCATTTTATGTGGTGGTGACAGCCTATGCCGTCAGCCCACGGAGAAGAGGGCGCCAAAAGCGGGCGCAATAATCCCCGATAATACACCACGTGGCGGGCCAGAAACCATTCCGACCCGCCACGGCTCATGAGCGTGATGCTAGCTGGTATGAGGGCTATGCGCCCTGGGCAGCGTTAGCCGCCAGCTTGGCAAACTCCTCGCCCTTGAGAGAAGCACCGCCAACCAGGCCGCCGTCGACGTCCGGCTTGCCTACGATCTCCGCGATGGAATCCACCTTGACGGAGCCACCGTAGAGAATGCGGATCCCCTCGGCCACCTCATCGCCGCCCAGTTCACGGACGAGCTCGCGAATGGCTGCGCACACTTCCTGCGCGTCCTCAGCGGAAGCAACCTTACCAGTACCGATTGCCCAGACCGGTTCATACGCGATGACGGTCTTGGAGAGGTCCTCGGCAGAAAGGCCTTGCAGGGAGTTGCGGGTTTGGGTGACCACGTAATCCACGTGAGTGCCTGCCTCGCGCACGTTGAGCGGCTCGCCCACGCAGACAATAGGGCTGATGCCGTTAGTCAGAGCTGCAGCGGCCTTCTCAGCAACCAGCTGGTCGGTCTCACCGTGGTACTGACGGCGCTCGGAGTGGCCAACGACTGCCCAGGAGCATCCCAGGGCGGAGAGCATTTTGCCGGACACCTCACCGGTGTATGCGCCGGACTCATGCTTGGAGATGTCCTGTGCGCCGTAGGTGAACTGCAAGTCGTCGCCGTCGACCAGCGTTTGCACAGTGCGGATGTCGGTGAACGGGACCATGAAAGCCACGTCAACCTTCTCGTAGTATTCCTTCGGCAGAGAGAATGCGAACTTCTGCAAGGAACCAATAGCTTCCTTGTGGTCGAGGTTCATCTTCCAGTTACCTGCGATAAGCGGGGTACGTGCCATGATTAGCCTTTCTAAATCAGACTGAGTTGACGGTTTAAGTGCTTAGGCTTCCAGGACCTTGACGCCCGGCAGCTCCTTGCCTTCAAGGAACTCGAGGGAAGCGCCACCACCGGTAGAGATGTGAGAGAAGCCATCTTCATCGAGGCCGAGCAGGCGGACGGAAGCTGCGGAGTCACCGCCGCCAACGACGGTGAAAGAACCGTTCTTAGCGGTGGCGTCGATGATCGACTGTGCCACACCGGCGGTGCCCTTGGAGAAGGCCTCCATCTCAAAGACACCCATTGGGCCGTTCCAGAAGACGGTCTTGGAAGAAGCGATGACCTCGTCGAACTCCTTCACCGACTCCGGGCCGATGTCGAGAGACTGCCAACCCTCCGGAATACCGTCCAGGGCGACGACCTTGTTCTCTGCCTGAGCATCGAACTCGGTTGCAGCAACGAGGTCGACCGGCAGGACAATCTTTTCACCGAAGCGCTCGAGCAGCTCCTTGCAGTTGTCAATCTGGTCTTCTTGCAGCAAAGAGTTCTGGACGTTGTAGCCCTGCGCAGCCAAAAGGGTGTAGCACATGCCGCCGCCAATGATCACCTTGTCGGCCTTGCCGGCAAGCGCTTCGATCACACCGAGCTTGTCGGAAACCTTGGCGCCGCCCAGAACGACCACGTACGGGTGCTCTGGCTTCTCTGCTACCGCAGCCAGGGTTTCCACTTCCTTCTGCACCAGCTTGCCGGCGTATGCTGGCAGGCGCTTGGCGACGTCGTACACAGAGGCCTGTGCGCGGTGAACAACACCGAAACCATCGGAGACGAAGGCACCGTTGTCCGCAGCCAGGGCGACGAGTTCATCGGCGAAGGCGCCGCGCTCAGCCTCATCCTTGGAGGTCTCGCGCGGATCGAAGCGAACATTCTCCAGGAGGAGAACATCGCCATCGTTGAGGCCGTTGGCGCGCTCGTGAGCGTCTTCACCGCTGACGTCGCCGGCAAGGGCAACGTACTGATCCAGCGCCTCGGAGAGAGCCTCTGCGACTGGCGCGAGGGAGTACTTCGGGTTTACTTCGCCCTTCGGACGCCCCAAGTGTGCCGACAGAATGACCTTCGCTCCCCCCTCAATGAGCGCCTTGATAGTCGGCAGCGAGGCGGTGATGCGGCCAGAGTCGGTGATGTTTCCTTCATCATCAAGCGGGACATTGAAGTCAGAACGAACAAGGACGTGGCGGCCGGAAACGCCTTCTGCGAGCAGATCGTCCAAAGTCTTGAAAGCCATTGTGTTCTCCTTAAAGGTGGGTACTCAAGCTAAAGGTTAATGCTATTCAATTAGAAAGTGTGCCGGAACCTGATTCGCGATGTGCGTGAAAGCGCGTACTCGTTCCTTAAAGACGACTACCGGCCCAGCGCACGCCACATATTCAGAGATAGTAGGCGCGGCGCGTGGGCCGGTATCTAGCCCGCGGTGCTTCCGCAGGCAATCACAGCTTGCTTCACTGTGCTCATTTCAGAGGGCGAAGCTTTAGAGCTTAGAGGCAACCAGGGAGGTGGTGCGCACAAGCTGGCTGGTGTAGCCCCACTCGTTGTCGTACCAGCCGAGGACCTTGACGAAGTTTCCGTTGGAAACCTTGGTCATGCCAGCATCGAAGATGCAGCCGTGGGAATCGGTGATGATGTCGGTAGAGACGATCGGGTCCTCGGTGTAGCCCAGGGTCTCGCCGAACTCGCCGGTGGCGGCTTCCTTGATAGCAGCGTTGATTTCCTCAGCGGTGACGTCGCGGGATGCCTGGAAGGTCAGGTCGGTAGCGGAACCGGTGATGGTAGGAACGCGCATTGCGTAACCGTCCAGCTTGCCCTCCAGCTCCGGCAGAACCAGGGAGACAGCCTTTGCTGCACCAGTGGAAGTCGGAACCATGTTGACGGCTGCGGCGCGGGCGCGGCGCAGGTCGCGGTGCGGAGCATCCTGGATGCGCTGGTCACCGGTGTAGGCGTGGATGGTGGTCATCAGGCCCTTCTCGATGCCGAACTTCTCGTGCAGGACCTTGGCCATCGGTGCCAGGCAGTTGGTGGTGCAGGATGCGGCGGAGATAACATTGTGCTTCTCAGCATCGTACTCATCGGAGTTAACGCCGTAGACGAAGGTTGCGTCAACGTTCTTGCCCGGTGCAGAGATGATGACCTTCTTGGCGCCGGCCTCGATGTGAGCCTTGGCAGCCTCACCATCGGTGAAGAAACCGGTGGACTCGATGACGATGTCGACGTTGTACTCGCCCCAGTTCAGGTTCTTCGGATCGCGCTCTGCGGAGACTGCAATCTTGTGACCGTTGACGGTGATGGACTCGTCGTCGTGCTCGATCTCACCGTCGAAGCGGCCCAGAACCGAGTCGTACTTGAGCAGGTTGGCCAGGGTTGCGTTGTCCGTCAGGTCGTTAACTGCGACGACCTCGAGGTCATTGTTGCCCTGTGCGACTGCACGGAAGAAGTTGCGGCCGATGCGGCCAAATCCGTTGATACCTACGCGAATGGTCACTGTAATGTCTCCTCAAATAATCGAGTGAAGTTCAATTGTGGGGGCTTCCGAGACTTTGTCTTTATAGGCAGTGCGGTGGACCGTTCTTGCGGCACCGTTGCCCTGCCACTTCCGTGACGTGCTCGGTGGTTTTCCCAACACGGCCGATAGTACCCACGGATTTTGCATCCTGCAGTGCGCGTTCAGGTTCCCAACCAAGATGCTCGCACGAAAGGGAAAAGGGGCGTACACTAGATGGACCGCTAGTTACTTAAGACAATCCCCCAAACGCACACACCTGCAGATATGCCCGTTTATGTGGGATTATGTTGGCCCTAAAGAGGGCAAGGTGGGATATCTCACTAAAGCAAAAAAGAGCGGGTGAATCCAAAAATAAACCGGTTATCGCTGGTCATAAATTCACCATCGATAGTCAAAAAATTGCCCCAGACGGTCGCGATGGTGCCCGAACGGGCACAGCATTCGACTGCGTCTGGGGCTAAGACGAGAGACTAGGATTCCTCAAAAAGTTCCTCTGTCACTGCCTTCGTCGTATCCGGCACACCAAGTTCCTTCGCGCGCTTATCTGCCATAGAAAGCAGGCGGCGAATACGCCCAGCCACCGCGTCCTTGGTCATCGGCGGATCAGCCAAGCGTCCGAGCTCTTCCAAGGAAGCTTCGCGGTGCTGCACGCGTAGGCGGCCGGCGTCCGCGAGATGTTCCGGGACGTCATCGCCCAAGATAACCATGGCGCGTTCGACGCGAGCCGCAGCTGTAACTGCCGCACGGGCAGAACGGCGTAAGTTGGCGTCATCGAAGTTGTCTAGGCGGCGGGAGGTGTCATGGGCTTCGCGTTGGATACGTTTCTTCTCCCACGTCAGTCGAGTCTCTTGGGCCCCCATTCTGGTCAGCAACGCACCAATGGCATCGCCATCACGCACCACGACGCGATCGGCCCCGCGGGTCTCCTTAGTTTTCGCCGCTACACCCAAACGACGCGCGCAGCCTACGAGAGCGAGTGCTGCCTCCTGGCAAGGACAGGTCACCTCCAGCGCTGAAGACCGGCCCGGCTCGGTTAGCGAACCTTGCGCCAAAAAGGCGCCGCGCCAAGCTGCTTCATTATCCGCAACAGAGCCGGAGATTACTTGCGGTGGCAGGCCCACGACTGGGTGACCCGAGCGGGTCACCAACCCCAGGCGCCTAGTCAACTCCTTGGCCCCGGTAGTGATTCGCACCTGCACTCTGCTCTTTTTAGAGGATGCGACGGGGCCGGCTACGTGGGTGCTCGCAGAAATCGAATACAACTCGTCGAGTGCGGTGACCAAGCGAGTGGCTACGCTCTTCGATTCCAATTCGACCTCGTACATCACCCTATCTCCGGTGATGTGGAGCTCGCCGGCGAACCTGAGGATCGCGGCAACCTCCGCCGCACGAGCGGACTGGCGCGGTACGGACACCGCCGTAAGTTCCTCCTTGACCTGATCGGTCAATGACGCAGACACCTCGTGCCTCCCCTTTCAACTCTTGATGTAACTCACCGCAGAAAGCAGCAGTGGTGCAACTGGCCCTAGAAGGGCCTTGAACTCGTGCATACACAGCACGCACCACCGCGCCTGTGAAGCGCAGCGACGCTGCGGTGAGCGATGAATGCCACTTAGTCTATCGTGCACTTAGCCGCGGTGAGTGCCCGGGGCACCCGCTGAAGAATCGCGCTGAGCGGCATAGTCGGTATAAAGCTCAGTCAGTACCTGCGCGAGCTTGTTTGGGCAATGCTTGTTGAGAGAATGTCCGTTCTCATCGCTCTGGCACACATCGCGGAAGACCGCCGTAGCGCCGAGCACGCTGGCCGCACGCTGCACGAAAACTCGCTCCGACTCATTCGGAAGACCAGAACCATCGACGATTACTTTGTCTACCCGCAGGTTTGGCGCATGCTGCGCTAAGACGTGCAGGTGGCGCTCAGCTGAAAAGCCCTGGGTCTCCCCTGGTTCCGCGGAAAGGTTAAGTACCACAACGCGAAGCGCATCCGAGGACGTAATTGCGTTGACAATCTCCGGTACGAGGACGTGTGGAAGCACCGAGCTAAACCACGATCCCGGGCCCAAGGTGATGAGGTCCGCATCGCGCAGGGCCGCGATGGTTTCCGGATTGGCCTGTGGCTTCTCCGGGATGATCCGGACGCGGCGAACCTGCCCCACGGTGGATGCCACGGCGACTTGGCCGCGGACAGAGCGCATGATGCGGGGATCGTCGTCAAGCCCGGCCACGTCCGCTTCGATATCGAGCGGCAGATTCACAGCCGGCAGCACGCGGCCCGCAGACTGCGTTAGCCGTCCCACCGCGTCAAGCGCCGCTTGGAAGTCCCCCAAGACCTCAGTGAGTCCGGCAATGAGGAGATTACCCACCGCGTGGCCGGCCATGGCGCCGGTGCTTTGGAAGCGGTGCTGCAGCGTTGAGGCCCACATCTGGCCCTCCTCTGAGTCACTCGACAACGCGGCGAGCGCCATGCGCAAATCACCCGGCGGAATAATGTCCATCTCGCGGCGCAGCCGTCCGGAAGATCCGCCGTCATCAGCCACAGTGACGATGGCAGAGATCGCCTCCGCGCCGGTGCGGCGCGCAGCCAAAAGGGTTTGATAAAGACCATGGCCACCGCCCAGGCTAGCCATGTGGGTAGGGAGAGACGTCACGGAAATATTAGCTTTCGGTCATCCAAGGGTAGGGAATGAATTTTTATCTTATCGCACCTAATCCCGGGCGATGTCACGGTGCAGTGTGCTCACATCCAGATCCCCGCGCTCCCTGAGACGGCGAGCAATCTCCTCCGTAACGGCCACAGATCGGTGATGCCCACCGGTGCACCCGATGCCTACGGTAATGAAGTTCTTGCCCTCGTGCCGGTAGCCGGAAAGCATCGAGTCAAGCATGGTGATGAAGTGATCAATGAAGGGTTCAGCGGCGTCCTGGGAGAGGACGTAGTCTGCGACCGGTTCATCAGTACCGCGGTATCCCCGCAATTCAGGCACCCAATAAGGATTGGGAAGGAAGCGGACATCGACGACAAGATCTGCGTCACGCGGGGAGCCATGCTTGAAGCCGAAGGACTCTAACGTGACGTGCTGTAGCTCATGACCCATCTCGCCGAAAGAGGCCTCGATCGCGCGGCGCAGGTCGTGGACAGACAGATTGGTCGTATCAATGATGATATCCGCGCGGTCACGGATGGACTGTACTGCTGCGCGCTCGCGCTGAATGCCCGCCTTGAGGGTTTCCCCGTCCTGCAGCGGGTGCGTACGACGAACTGAATCGAAGCGGCGAATGAGCACATCATCCCGCGCGTCGAGGAAAAGCAGTGTCGGTTTCATGTCTAACTGCTCGAGTTCATCAAGAGTTTCTGCCAAGGAACCCGGGAACAAGCGGGAGCGCACATCGGTCACCGCGGCAATTTTAGAAACCGGGGATTCCGGGCTCGCGCACAACTTGAGTAGGTCAACGATTGCCTTGGGGGGAATGTTGTGGGCTACGTAATAGCCTTTATCCTCCAGCACTTTAGCCGCCGACGTCAGGCCACCGCCTGACATGCCGGTGATCAAAATGGGTGGGGAATCAAACAGCGTCATGGCTTCCATTCTTACCACCTATTCAGAGTCCTCGGTGGGAATTATCTCGACAGCCAAGCCTTCTTAGGAAGCGTGAAGATGATCAAATACTGTTTGCGCTAACTTCGGCCCGAAACCCTTGACCTCAGCAATTTCTTCCACGCTGGCTTCTTTGAGCTTCTTCACCGAACCGAAGTGCTTGACCAGGTCAGTACGACGCTGGGGCCCCAAGCCCGGAACGGCATCAAGAACCGATGAGCGCATACGCTTCGAGCGCTGCTGGCGGTGATAGGAAATGGCGACACGGTGGGCTTCATCACGGAGGTGCTGGAGCAAGAAGAGCGCCTGAGAATTGCGGGGCAAAATCACCGGTTCATCATCACCCGGAACCCACACTTCTTCTAGGCGCTTCGCCAGACCGATGAGGGTTACGTCCACGATGCCGAGTTCGTCGAAAACCGCCTGCGCCGCAGCCACCTGCGGTGCGCCTCCATCCACAATGAAAAGCTGCGGTGGGTAGGAGCTACGTTTGGTCTGGCTCGCCGCCTCTTCGTGCACCATCTCTTCGGCGAAGGTAGTGTTCTCCAGCTCCTCGTCCGGAACCGCTCGCTTGTCATCGTGGTGATGCTTGAAGCGGCGGCGAGTCACCTCAGCGATGGAACCGACATCGTTGGAGCGTCCATCACCCGCAGCCTCCTTGATGCGGTAGCGGCGGTAATCAGACTTGCGTGGCAGGCCATCTTCGAAGACCACCAAGGAAGCCACGACATCGGTACCTTGAATGTGCGAGATATCCGTACACTCAATGCGCAGCGGCGCGGAATCCATGCCTAGCGCCTCCTGCAGCTCCTGAAGTGCTGCGGACCGGGCAGTCAGATCGCCCACGCGCTTGAGCTTGTGCTGTTTCAGCTGCTCCTTGGCATTCCTCTCGACGGTCTCCATCAGTGCGCGCTTGTCGCCGCGCTGCGGGACACGCAAGTCAATCTGGGCGCCTCGCAACTCCTCGAGAACAATCTTGACTTCGTCAGCTTCATCTGGAAGGGCTTGGACCAGAATCTCGCGAGGAATGGCGTTACCCTGCCGTGTGTCGGCATGGGATTCTTGGTCCACTCCCCTGCGCTCCAACTTGGCGTCCTCGGCAGCCTCTTGGCGCTGACGCTCGACGGCATCCGAATAGAACTGGATGAGGAAGTTCTGGATCAGTGCCGGCAGACCCGGATCTGCTTGGCCCTCCTCCACCACGTCTGTCGTTGCCTGATCACCAGAGCGCTCGACCACCCAACCACGCTGACCGCGGATGCGGCCCGAACGTACGTGGAAAATCTGCACCGCCGCTTCAAGTTCATCGGAGCTAAACGCGATGAGGTCTGCATCCGTCCCATCGGACAGAACCACGGCTTGCTGCTCCATCAATTTGTCTATCGCGCCGAGGTCATCGCGCAGGCGTGCTGCCAACTCGAACTCTAGGTTCTCCGCCGCCTCCTCCATGCGCTTAGTTATCCTCTTGCGCACCGGGGCGGTATTGCCATTCATGAAGCTGATGAGCTGGTTGACCGTCTCGCGGTGTTCCTCGGGGCTGACGCGGCCAATGCAGGGAGCATCGCACTTGCCGATGTAGCCCAAAAGACACGGCCGTCCTAAGCGCTCGTGACGGTTATACACACCCTTGGCGCACGTGCGCATGGGAAAGATTCGAGTCAGAAGATCGAGGGATTCGCGCACCGCCCAGGCATGGGAATAAGGGCCGAAATAACGCACTCCTTTGCGGCGTGGGCCGCGATAGAAGAACGCACGCGGGACGGTCTCCCCCACAGATACCGCGAGCATAGGGTAGGTTTTATCGTCGCGGTACATGACGTTGAAACGTGGATCGAAGCGCTTGATCCACGTGTACTCCAGCTGCAGTGCTTCCACCTCGCTGGCCACCACAGTCCATTCGACTGAGGCCGCAGTCAGAACCATCTGGCGGGTTCGCGGGTGCAGTTGGGTGATGTCCTGGAAGTAGTTTGATAGCCGCGCGCGCAGGTTCTTCGCCTTGCCCACATAGATGACGCGGCGGTTCTCATCGCGGAACTTATAAACGCCCGGATCCGTGGGGATGCTTCCGGGCGCGGGGCGGTACTCACAGGGATCAGCCACTAGTCATCCTGCGGCATGTAGCGGGCTTCCAGGTCACGGAAAGAGCGGACCTTGGTGATAACGTTCTGCTTATCACCTGACTGCAGGGCCCACACCGGCACGTATTCGAAGTCAGGCAGCTCAATACGCGCCATGCGTGATCCCTCAGGGAAAGATAGGCCGTAGATGACCTGCCACGGGTAGAAGCGGGTTCCTAGAATGTTGCGGATCTCTACCCCATCAGAGTTCGCGCGGAGTCGCGGCCGAGTCAATGCCAACCACGACAGGATCGAAATCACCACGCCCACCCCGGGGAAAGCGAACTTATCAATAGTCGTCACCGTTGCGCCGGTAAAAGACAAGCCCACAGTGAAGCCCATAAATAAGTGCGCTGCCATGACGAGGATGATCCAGATGATCGCCACCTTGCGCAGGTAAGGCGACGTCGCTTCATATTCCCAAGGCTTGGATGAGGTCTGGGCAAAAGGATCAGCGCTGGTATAGGCCAACAACTGCTCCTCGCTCATGCGCGGTGCGCCCCCCGCAGAGCTCGATGCGGCTGGCCGCAAGGATTGCGAGGACGTAGTGGCGTGAGCTGACTGTTCCCGCTCTTCATGGCCCAAGGGCACCTGTGGGTCCGTCATCGAGTTTTCCATCTCCTCATCACTCCGCTGAGGCAGGCCACGGCTCTGTGCTGATATGCAGGGCGCCGTGGTTGCGCGTGGCAGCCTACTTTAGGTTTGACTCGTCCAGTGTACGCAAGGTGTGCACGGTTTCTAAAGCTGCCTGCATGGCCTCTGCACCTTTATCTTCCGCGGAGTCTGCAAAGCCAGCGCGATCAACTGCTTGATCATAGTCGTTGACGGTGAGCACACCATTAGTCACCGGAGTGGATTCATCGAGCGCGATGCGGGTCAGCCCCTGGGTGACGGAATCACACACATAATCAAAGTGCGGAGTACCGCCACGGACAACACAGCCCAGTGCCACCACGGCGTCATGCGTGCGCGCCGCGGCCTGGACCACTACGGGGAGCTCCAAAGCGCCCACAACGCGCAGCGGGGTCACAACGGCACCGGCTGCTTCAGCGGTCTCCAGTGCGCGACGATGCAGCTGATCACAAATCTCGGCGTTCCACGTGGCGGTGACAACCGCGACGCGGAGTCCTTCACCCGAGACATTCTTCGGGGTTGGCAAGCCTTCCTTGCTCATTGGGTGCTCCTTTGTTTTAGTTTTCAGCTCGATTTTCCGGCTTAATGCCTTACGAGTGCTTCTGGTCCCATTCAGCGACCTGTGGCAGATCATGCCCCATCCGGTCGCGCTTCGTGCGCAGATAGCTGATGTTCTCCGCCGTCGCGGGGGTAGCCAACGCGGTGCGTGCGGTGGCATCAATGCCAAAGCCCTGTAGACCCTCGCCCTTGTGCGGGTTATTGGTCAAGAGGTTCACGGACTTCACGCCTACATCCCGCAGGATTTGGCCTGCCACGGAATACTCGCGGGCATCTTCGGGCAGGCCCTGCTCCACGTTGGCATCAACGGTGTCCATTCCCTTGTCCTGCAGGCGATAGGCTTTGAGTTTATTCACTAAACCGATGCCGCGGCCTTCCTGTCCGCGCAGGTAGATGACGATCCCGCGTCCTGCTTCCTGCACCGCACGAAGGGATTCCTGCAGCTGCGGCCCACAGTCACAGCGCTGAGAGGCAAAGACGTCCCCTGTAAGGCACTCAGAGTGGACACGAACGGGCACATCCTCCGCACCGCTATAACTCTCCACGTCACCGACGAAGAGGGCGATGTGCTCGCGCTTATCGACGTCACTCGAATAGCCCACCGCGCGGAACTCGCCGTACTCGGTGGGCAGGCGGGTTTCTACCTCGCGGCGGACCTGTTGTTCGTTGTGACGACGCCACTCGATGAGCTGCTCGATGGAAATCATCGTCAGCCCGTGAGCGTCGGCAAAGCGACGCAGCTCCGGCGAGCGGGCCATGTCCGTGGGGTCCTCTTCGGAGACGATTTCACACAGCACGCCGGCAGGGCGCAGACCGGCCAGCCGGGCCAGGTCGATGGCAGCTTCCGTATGCCCATCGCGTTCGAGCACACCATTCGGGCGGGCAGCGAGCGGGACCACGTGGCCAGGGCGTGTGAACTCCGACGGTTCAGAGGAAGGATTAGCCAAGCGCCGAATGGTGTCGCAGCGCGAGGTGGCGGAGATACCCGTCGAGCCGTTAGCCAAGTCCACCGTCACGGTGTAGGCGGTCTGGCGCACGTCCTGGTTCACCGCCAGCATTGGAGGTAGGTTCAACCGCTCACAGTCTTCCGGGAGCAGCGGCGCGCAAATGTAGCCGGAGCTATAGCGCACCATAAAGGCCACAAGCTCTGGGGTGGCGAGCTCAGCGGCGAAGATGAGGTCGCCTTCGTTCTCACGGTCCTCATTATCTATGACGACGACTGCCTTGCCGGCCGCGATGTCGGCGATGGCTTGGTCGACGCTATCTAAACTAAAAGCTGAATCTGCAGCGCTCATAAGGACTAACTCTATCCCTCTGTTCCCGCGCCGTGGGCGTTAGGGTGAACCATTTTCTCCACATACTTGGCAACCACGTCTACCTCGAGATTTACTCGGGCGCCTGGCTTCATGGAACCAAAGACGGTATCGCGCAGGGTGGTGGGAATGAGTGAGACTTCAAAGAAGGCTTCCGCACCGGGCTCTTCCTGTCCATCTGACAAAGCCGATACCGTCAGGGAGGTCCCCTGCACCGCGATGGAGCCCTTTTCCACCACGTAGCGCGCCAGCTCAGCCGGCAGACTAAAGCGCAATACCTCCCAGTGCTCTGAAGGCGTGCGGGACAGCAAGGTCCCGGTGCCATCGACGTGCCCCTGCACAATATGGCCGCCCAAACGCGTCGTCGGGAGCACCGCACGCTCGAGGTTAACCGGCGAGCCCTCCGCGAGCTCGCCGAGAGAGCTACGGTTTAAGGATTCCTTCATGACATCGGCGATGAAGGTCCCTTCTCCTAACTCAGCCACGGTCAGGCACACGCCGTTGACCGCGATGGAATCACCTAGCTGCGCGTCACTCAATACAGTAGATGCCGCAATACCCAAGCGCACGGCATCACCCTGCGGTTCGACGCTATCGACGTGACCGATCTCCTCAACGAGTCCGGTAAACATAGACCGCACTTCCCTTTCTTTTTAACACTCTAAATCTTCTAGTCCTTGAATCTTCTACCCATTGAAAGCTTGCCAGCTTTCAATGTTTCCCAGCTTTCAAAGCTTTTCATCCTTGCGATATTCCACAAGCAGGTCCTCGCCGAGCACGGTAACCGCGCAACGCCGCCATCTTTGGGCGCGGGCCAAGTTCGACGACACAGCACTGGTGAGAACACCCCTGCCTTCACCGAGGATGACATTTCCTATATAAGCCTGGATCCGGTCGACACAACCTAGCTCCATGAAGCTTGTTGCGAGCCCCGCGCCGCCTTCGACGAGAATATCTCGGGCACCCGTGGCATATAGCTCATCTAGGGCCTCCTGTGGAGAGGCATAGTGCTCAAAACCTAGTCTCTCAAGGTTGGTTTGTCCTCCTTGAGACACATCCCGGGAGCCGATGACAACACGCCGCGGTTGCTGCGGGCGCAAGGAACCATCCGCACAGCGCGCCGTCAAAGACGGGTTATCCGCTAAGGCTGTGCCAGTTCCGATAAGGATGGCATCGCGCTGAGCTCGGTCACGGTGCACATGCTCGCGGGCCTGCTCCCCCGTGATCCACTGGCTGCTGCCATCCACTGCGGCGGTGAAACCATCCAGGCTCTGTGCGAACTTCAACGTGACGTGCGGGCGACCGAGTGCAACGGCGCACAGCCACGGCTCCAGCGCATCTGCTCCTTCTGCCGGTTCCGAGAGCTGTCCCACGGTGATGCCGGCGCGGCGCAGAGTGGTTGACCCTCCCCCAGCTTGCGGGGTGGGGTCCGGGTGGAGGTAGTAGACAGCGGATACGGAGGCATCGATAAGCGCCGGCGCGCAGGGACCAGTACGGCCCGTGTGATTGCAGGGCTCCAAGGTGACCACCGCGGTTCCACCGCGTGCCTTGTCCCCCGCATCGCGCAGCGCCATGACTTCAGCATGCGGTCCGCCCGGGGGCTGGGTTGCGCCGACGCCAACCACCTGCCCAGCGGAATCAAGGATGACTGCTCCCACCGGTGGGTTTGGGCTCGTTGTACCGCGCACCTGCTCGCCGGCCTCCATGGCTAGGCGCAACGCTTGCGCAAGGACAGCAGAATCGTGACGTGGGTTCACAGCGTAGCCAGTCGGCGCAGCTCCTCGATGGCCGCCGCCTTATCCGCCTGCTTGTAAATGGCTGATCCCGCCACGAAGGCATCGCAGCCCGCCTCGGCGGCGGAGCGGATCGTCTCGGCAGAAATGCCGCCATCGATTTCGATGAGGACGTCGAGGCCGCGCTCGTCAATGGCCGCACGCAAGGTGCGAACCTTGTCCAACTGATCCGGCATGAAGCTCTGACCACCAAAGCCAGGCTCAACAGACATGACGAGAACCTCGTCGAAGTGCTCCAAGGCATCCAGCCAGGGCTCAATCGGGGTGCCTGGCTTGATGGAGAAGCCCGCGCGCACCCCTAGGTCACGAATCTTGCGGGCCAAGGCGATGGCCGCTTCCTTATCGGCCACGGCCTCGACGTGGAAGATGATGCAATCAGCCCCGGCCTTGGCGTAGGTTTCCACCCACTTCTCCGGCTCCTCGATCATGAGGTGAACGTCGAGGGTCTGCGAGGTAATCCCGTCCACCGTCGCCGTAATATCCGGGCCGAAGGACAAGTTGGGCACGAAGTGACCATCCATGATGTCAACGTGGATCCAATCCGCGTTGGCCACGGCCTGAACCTCCTCACCCAAGCGGGTGAAATCAGCGGCCAGAATGGATGGGGAAATGATGGGACCAGACGAGTGTGCAGACATGACACTCAGCCTAGTCCCTCACGGGGCGCTAGTCCGCTACTCGGCGGAGGACGGCGAAAAACATTGCATCTGTTCCGTGGCGGTGCGGCCACATTTGGGCGGAGAGCTCGCTGCCGAGGTCTCCCATTTCCGGCAGCACCTCCCGCGCATCCAGCTCCTCGATACGCGCCTCTGTCCCAGCTCCATGGCGCTCCAAGGCCGCATCCACAATGCCTCGGGTCTCTCGCAGATCGGGCGAGCAGGTGGAGTACACCACAACACCACCGGGACGAACGAGCTCTAATGCGGATTCGAGGAGCTCGCTCTGGAGTTTGTTGAGCTCCGCAATATCGGACTCGGCCTTGCGCCAGCGAGCCTCTGGGCGGCGACGGAGCGCACCCAGGCCGGAACAGGGGGCGTCGACAAGCACGCGGTCGAAGCCTGCACCGAGACCCGGCGCACGACCATCCGCCCGATGCACGCGGACAGGTAGGTCTCCCACGGTCTTTTCCACCAAGGTAGCGCGGTGCGGAGAGACTTCTACGGCATCGACTTCCGCCCCCTCAATGCGGGCGATGGCACCCATCAAGGCAGCCTTGCCACCGGGGCCCGCACACAGGTCCAACCAGCGTCCGGTGTCGTCGCCGATGAGTTCAGCTTCCGTCACTGCGCGTGCGATCAGCTGTGATCCTTCGTCCTGGACCGCTGCCAACTTCTGACGGACGGGCTCTAGCGAGCCCGGGTCACCCTGCTCAAGATACACCGCATAAGGCGAATAACGCCCTTCCTCACAACCGGTAATGAGCGCAAGCTCTTCCGCAGAGATTTCGCCGGGCCGCGCTACCAAATGCACCAGAGGCCGCTCAGAATCCGCTTCGAGTGCGCGTTCCAACTCCGCTGCCTGTTCGGCGTTGAGCTTGCTCTCACCAGCGGCGTCCAGCAGGCCCAAGGCGCGTCCGAAAGAGCGGGCAATCCACTCCGGGTGGGCATGGCGGAAGGCCACAGCCGCGACCTCTTCCTTTGGAGCAAGCTTGTCTAGCCACCCTTGCGCAGGTGTGCGGGTGATGGTGCGCATAATGCCGTTGGCAAAGCCCTTGGCCTTTTCGTGGCCAGCTGCCTCCACGAGGCGGACGGTGGTATCGACCGCAGCATGCGCTTCAACGCGGGTGTACAGCACTTGGTAGGTGCCCATTCGCAAGGCGATGAGAACGTCAGGTGCAATGGCCTCTAGGCCGCGCGAAGCGCACTCGGCGATAACCGCATCAAGCACGCCTTCGCTGCGCAGCGTGCCGTAGGTGAGTTCCGTCGAGAAGGCTGCATCACGGCCGCTAAGATTGTTCGCACTTACTACCTTTGGCAGCGTGAGGTTGGCAAAAGCATCATCGGCCTCCACACGCTGCAACACCTCGAAAGCCACCGCGCGTGGGACATCGACTCCGCAGCGCCGCGCTGCGGACATGAAGGACGCTGGCTGTCGGTCCCGGCGGCTGTGCTGGCGCTGTCCGCCTCGATTCTCTCGCTTTCCTTTAGTCTGGCGGTTAGTACCGCCACGTGCGGTTCTGCGTCCACCGCTGCGTTGCTGTTCGGCGCGCTCGGTGCGAGCTGCCGGATCACCGGACTTGCTGCGGGATCGGAAACCTCCACTCATGAAAACTTCACCTCATCCTGGCTGCCCTCTGCTGCTTGGGAAGCCTGGCTAGAAAGCCCGCGGCCCCAGTCGGCGGCATTCATCATCTTTTTGCCGGGCGGTTGGATCTGGCCTAGGCGCACCGGGGTGCTTCCGGTACCGACCATTACCTCCTTCTTCGCCACGTGTACTTCGCCCGGTTGCAGCGAAGTCAACGCGGTAGTGTCTGGCAACTCCTCTAGTTCTGCTGGCTCCACGACGCTGACCGGGCCTACCTTTAAGCGCGACTCCCCCAATAGGGTCCACGCGCCCGGCCCTGGAGTATGCGCACGGATATGGCGATCGACAACATCGGCCTGCGCGGTCCAATCGATTCGGGCGTCTTCCGTGGAAATCTTGTGCGCGTAGGTGACCTCACCCGCCTGCGGCTGCGGGGTGATGCTGCCATCTTCCAAACCATTCATCGTCTCGACGAGCAGATCACCGCCGGCATACGCCAAGCGCGTCAGCAGGTCATCCGCGGTATCAGTGGGCCGGATTGTCTCTTCCATGGTGGCCAAGATATCCCCGGTGTCCAGGCCTCGATCAATACGGAAAGTTGTAGCACCCGTTCGCTCATCTCCCGCAGCAATAGCGGCCTGCACTGGGGCAGCGCCACGCCACGCTGGGAGAAGGGAAAAGTGCAGGTTGACCCAGCCGTGCTTGGGAAGGCTCAAGAGGTCCTCGGTGATCAGGTTTCCGTAGGCGACCACTGGAATGGCCTCGGGGGCGATCTCTGCTAGCCGTGCACGCAATGCATCGCCGTCCTCGGTGCCCTGCTTGAGGGTGGTCGGCGTGAGCACCTCGATGCCGTGTTCCTCAGCTAGGACTTTCACGGGGCTCGGATGCACGCTGCGTCCTCGACCACGGCGGGCGTCGGGCCGAGTGATGACTGCGGCTACCTCATGATGGGACTCGATAAGCTTCTGCAAAGCCACAACAGCGGGCTCGGGGGTTCCGGCGAAAATAATGCGCACTGTGAAGGCAGGCCTTTCTTAGTTCACGTTGTTGGGGTTCTAATTTTTAATCGATGTGGGGCCGCGCTGGCGTCAGAGCGTGCGCGCGGCTATGAGTTAAACCACTCCGCTTGGCAGATGGTCTTCATCGATTCCTTGCGCAGTTCGTCGCTCAGGCGCTGGAGGAACAAAACACCATCCAGGTGATCTGTTTCGTGCTGTATGCAACGCGCCATAAGCCCCGAAGCCAGCATCGATACAGGCTGGCCCTGCGGGTCGTAGCCGCGCAGACGCACCGTGGAGAATCTTTCGGTGGGCTGCGAAATACCTGGAATGGACAGGCAGCCCTCAGTTCCTAACTGCATTTCCTCCCCAACCGCTTCCCACTCTGGGTTGATTACCGCACCGCGCAGGCCGTTCTGAAAGTGTGAGCAATCGAAGACGAAGATGCGCTTGGTCACACCAATCTGGTTGGCGGCTAATCCGACTCCCCCAGCATCTTCCATGGTTTCCAGCATGTCCTGGGCCAAGCGTTCCAGTGACGGCCCGAACTCGGTGATTTCCTCGGCACGGGTGGTCAGGACCGGATCGCCATAAAGGCGAACCTCGCGCACAGTCATAGTGGTACTCCTCGAGGGCTAAACAGTGTGTCGGCTACCGAGAATAGTTCACCTCCAGCAGCGCGCGCCCGCCAGGGGTGAAAAGAACGCAGCCCTTAACCGATGTTGATTGGGTCCACGGTGATGCGCAGCGGCAACACATCCTTGCGTGCACTGCGCACGGAATTAGCCCTTCTCAAAGCCTGACCGAGCTGTGAACGCGGACCTAGTGGGGTACGAATCAATAGCCGCTGCGGCTCACCGCCGCGCTCATGGTCATAGTCACCTGGCAGGCTCACTCCCGGCGGCAACGGGACGGGCCCGAGAAGCTCCGCATGTTCCGGCAGTTCCGCCAACTCCAAAAACGCATCGAGGGAAGCATCGGCGCCATCGACGGCCGCCATATGCACAGCAGGTGGAAAGCGTACCTCGCGGCGTGCCTGCAATTCCGCTGCTGCAGCTCCCACCATGTCCCAGCGGCTCAAGAAGCCCACGAGTGGCAGTTGCTCATCGGCAGCAACGATCACCGCACCGCCGTCGCGTGCCGGCGCGACGAGAGTCGCAGCAGCCGCCCACTTGGCCAAAGTGTCCTCCGTGGCTCGCAGATCCTGGCGGCCCAGCAGCGCCCCGGTTTCCACCAAAAGGGCGGCGCCGTAGTGCCCACCCTCCGCGATGCGCGGTTCCGCGCCCGGTGTAGCGATAACCAGCGCGGGACCGGTAGGGATCTCATCGAGGATGGTGGA
>QWCJ01000576.1_pt1 | contig 21903 bp, 21 predicted proteins | sample 1972501 | NCBI WGS metagenome assembly QWCJ01 (sample SAMN09866711, study PRJNA288562) | Human vaginal metagenome isolate term2_vaginal, whole genome shotgun... | isolation source: vagina | host: Homo sapiens | place: USA: California
GCCAGATTGTGAAGCGCTCATGTCTTCAGATTGTGCCACCACGTTCGAGCAAAGGGGAATTATGAGTCGTGACGTTGGTCTTCGCCGGTAGGAAGTGGTGTGGGAAGGCAATGTCCGGTGGTGCTAGTAGGTTGGAGAGCATTATGAATAGCAATTCTCCGTTTAGGCCCCGTTCTTCTTCCGCTCCTTCCACCGATGCCTCCGCCGGTGGCCTTTTCCCCTCGCCCGGACCCAACGCGGATACCCCTTCCGGTCAGGGCCCTGATCCGTTGCTGGAAGGATTAAACCCACAACAAGAAGAGGCCGTGACGCATTCGGGCTCACCGTTGCTCATCGTGGCCGGCGCGGGTTCGGGCAAGACCGCCGTGTTGACCCGCCGCATTGCATATCTCATGCGCGAGCGCGGGGTGGCTCCGTGGCAGATCCTCGCCATTACCTTTACTAATAAGGCAGCCGCGGAGATGAAGGAGCGCGTGGGCCAGCTTGTCGGGCCTGTGGCAGAACGAATGTGGGTGTCCACTTTTCACTCCATTTGCGTGCGTATCTTGCGTAATAACGCCCAACTGGTGCCTGGGTTGAATACCAATTTCACCATCTATGACGGCGATGATGCGCGTCGGCTGCTCACCATGATCGCCAAGGACATGCAGCTGGATCTCAAGAAGTACTCGGCACGTGTTCTGGCGAATCAGATTTCCAACCGCAAGAATGAGCTTATCTCTCCAGAGCAGGCGCGCGCGGAGGCAGAGAGGACGAAGAATCCTTTCGAGCTCACTGTGGCGAGCGTGTACGAGGAATATCAGCGCCGCCTGCGTGCCGCGAACGCGGTGGACTTCGATGACCTCATCGGGGAAGTGGTGCGCATCTTTAACCAGCACCCGCAGGTAGTGGAGTTTTATCGCCGCCGCTTTAAGCATGTGCTTATCGACGAATACCAGGACACCAACCACGCGCAGTACGCGCTTGTCTCGGCCTTGGTGGGCCGGGGCGAGCTGCCGCCGGATGCCCCGGAACTATGCGTGGTGGGTGATTCTGATCAGTCAATTTATGCCTTCCGTGGAGCCACCATCAGGAATATTCAGGAGTTCGAGCGGGACTACCCGCAGGCGCACACGATTCTGCTTGAGCAAAACTACCGTTCGACGCAGACCATCCTGAACGCGGCGAATGCGGTCATTGCGAAGAATGAGGGTCGCCGCGAGAAGAACCTGTGGACCGCCCACGGTCAGGGTGAGCAAATTGTCGGCTACGTGGCGGATAATGAGCACGACGAGGCGCGGTATATCGCCTCGGAAATTGATTCCTTGGCGGATAAAGGCACGGCCTATTCGGATATTGCGGTGATGTACCGCACCAACAATGCCTCCCGCGCGTTGGAGGATATTTTCGTGCGCTCGGGCATTCCGTACAAGGTGGTCGGTGGCACGCGTTTCTACGAACGCCGCGAGATCCGGGACCTGGTGGCCTACCTGCGCATCATGGATAATCCGGATGACACGGTGAGCTTGCGCCGCATTATCAACGTGCCGAAGCGCGCTATTGGTGACAAGGCACAGGCACAGATTGCTCTGCACGCGGAGAACCTTGGTGTTAGCTTTGGGGCTGCTCTCCGCGATGCGGCAGCGGGCAAGGTTGCCGGGCTTGGCACACGGGCAGTGAATGCCGTAAGCAAATTCAACGAGATGATGGAGGGCGTGCGCGCGCAGATTCCGGGCATGGTCAACGAAGTGACGGGTCAACCGGATTTGGGGGAGTTGCTCAACGCGCTTCTTGACGCCACCGGCTACCGCGCGGAGCTTGAAAACTCTAATGACCCGCAAGACGGGGCACGCCTCGACAACCTCAACGAGTTGGTGTCGGTGGCGCGCGAGTTCAGCTCTGAGGCGGCCAATGAGATGGCTTTCTTGGGTGCAGATGCAGAGGAAGCCCCGGAGCTCTCGGAAGGTGAAGCCGCGCCGGGCTCGCTTCAAGCCTTCCTTGAAAAGGTTTCGCTGGTGGCGGATGCTGACCAGATTCCGGATCATGAGTCTGGGGTAGTCACGTTGATGACCCTGCACACCGCGAAGGGCCTAGAGTTCCCCGTTGTCTTCCTCACCGGCTGGGAGGATGGCCAATTCCCGCACATGCGCTCCCTGGGGGACCCGAAGGAGCTCAGTGAGGAGCGCCGCCTTGCATACGTGGGTATTACGCGCGCTAGGGAACAGCTCTACCTCACGCGCGCTATTCTCCGCTCGTCCTGGGGTAACCCGGTGACGAACCCGGCCAGCCGCTTCCTCGCCGAGGTCCCAGAGGACCTCATCGACTGGCGCCGTGAAGAACCAGACAGCTCGCTGTCCAGCGCGTGGGGTGGAGATGATTCCTATCAATACGGGCGAACCTTCGGCTCAGATAGCGGGTTCTTTGGTTCCCGTGGGGGCGGCTATGGCTCGCGGGGCGCTGCGTCTTCCCCTTCGCAGCGCTCGCGCAAGCCAGCTCCGGCAACATCGATGCCGAAGAATAACCATCTCAATTTAGTTGTGGGGGACCGTGTCAACCACGCGAAGTACGGGCTGGGCACGGTCATCGAAGCCTCCGGTACCGGCGCGCGGGCGACGGTCACCGTGGACTTCGGTTCAGCGGGCAAGGTCCGCCTCATGCTCATCGGCGGTGTGCCGATGGAAAAGCTTTAAAGCTTTAGATGAGGATGCCGCGCTCGCTGAACCAATCCACCGGATCAACGGCCGCGCCGCCGCCCGGGTGCACTTCGAAGTGCAGGTGTGGGCCGGTGGAGTGGCCCTCGTTGCCGATGACGGAGATCTGGTCGCCGGCCGTGACTCGGTCACCGACGTTGACCAAGAGCTGATCGCCGGGCATGTGGCCGTAGACGGTGATGGTGCCGTCGTCGTGCTGGATGCGGATCCAGTTGCCGAAGCCCTGGGCTGCGCCGGAGGAGATGACCTCTCCGTCCATGACGGCGTAGATGGGCGTGCCGACTGGGTTCGCTACATCGATGCCGTTGTGGAAGGAACCCCACCGTGGGCCAAAGCCAGAGGTGAAAGTACCGGAGGTCGGAAAGACCACGGTATTACCGTTGGCATCCTGGCCGCGCATAGGGGTGAGACCGGAGTGATCGCCCTGTGGGGCGAAGGCCTCGGCGAGACCAGGAATGCTGGAGGGATCGAGGACGATATCGAAGCCGTCCTGCGTGGAGTTGATTTCCGGGGTGGAGGCCCCGTTGAGGGCTCCGGCCGTGGAAACGATTAGCCCGGAGAATGCTTTGAAGAGGTCGGCCTTGGAGTCTTCCTTGACTTCGATGTCGCCGGCGTTAGGGCCCTGGGAGGACCCGTCGGAGACATCCACGCTTGCTGCCGGTTCGGCGGCGAACGCTGGGGCCGTCACGGTAGCGGTGGTGACCGCCACGGCGGCGAGTGCGCTGAGCGTGCGCTTCATAACTTCACGTCCTTAAGTCCTGCTGTGGCTCGCTTCCGCCGGCGTCAGCGGCAGGAAGCTTGTGAGCGATAGGGCACGGCCATACAGCCGTTATGCGCCTTGAAGCCTGCGACACGCCGGCGCGGGTGCGGCCGCGTGCTGAGGCTCTGTGGCAACGAGATACAAACTATCCCGAGCTATCACCCTGCGCAACGTCTAAAAATGCAGGTAAATACAGGGATTGTTCGAAAACTATCGAACAGCCCAGCGTGTTACGTGTGTGAAAGAAGTGAAAATTGTTACAGGGGTAAAGTAGAGGTTTAAAGAATGGGGGTAGGCTATGGGGGGTGAAAAAGAGTAGTTCCCCAGCCGAAAGCTCGGCCAGGGAACAAAGAGGCGTACGGAACTATGTCAGCGAACGTGATTCGCTGCGATCCCGTGCGGTCAGCGGCCCCGTCTTGTCGCTGCGATTCACCGCAGCCGCCAGTGCGGCGGCCAGAAGCGGCACGATAAGCACGGCGAGGAATTGCCACCAATCCGGGGTGAAGTAGTCCTGCGGGCGCAGACCATAAGGTGGCGTCGAGAAAACGAATCCAGAACTATCGGCAAAGAAGTACGTGCCGAGATGACCGGCAATCACGCCGAAAAGCATGCTTACGGTGGCCAGCATCCAGGTCTGCCACGCCGCTACCTTGGCCATCAGTGAAGGGTGGGCGCCGATGGATTGCAGCACGGTGCTTTCCTGGCGCATGCTGCTCGCTGCGTTGGCAATGATGAGCGTCAGCACGATGAGGCAGATGATCCCCATTCCGAGGCCTAGGTAGTAGCGGAAACTTTCGGGAGTAGAGACTGCGAAGCTTAGCGAGTATTGCGACTGCGAAGCGCTCGCTGTCAGGTCTCGCAGCTCTTCGCGCTCTGACTCGCTCGGTGGTTCGTCGAACGCGAGGGCTTGGCCCACGTAGAAGGGCTCCATGTTCAGCTTCTCTGCTGCCTGCTGGCTAATCAAGACCACATCGCGGGCCGCGGTAGGCAGTGCCTCCACAATCGGCAGATCAGCCTCCTGCGTTCCGCTCGGTTCTGGGCTGTCAATGCGGTTGTAGGTTTTTACGGTCACCGTGCCGCGCGTGTTATTGCCGACGTGGCTGCTGTGGGGGAGCACGATGCCGCCGGCCTCCAACGTCTGTGCCGCCGCGCGGCGATCTTCCTCCGAGTCGAATTGCCAGAGCTCAAGCTGGGAAGAATCGGTTTGAACCATCCTGCTTTGATAGATCAACGGGTTATAAGGAAATGACGTCATCAACTCGTGCGCACACTCCTGGCGAGCCTCTTCGGAATCATCGGTGCGCCGCCCCTGATTATCCACGAACACAGCCCTCTCAACCGGCTTGCTGAAATCGACCTGCTCGCACTGGTAATCAAATTCGGTGGTGAGCTCGTAAAAAGTGTCATCCTCCGGAAGGCTGAAAGACGTCGTCCACGAGGGGAAAGCATAGAAGGGATAGGAGCGGGCGGTGGTGGTCTGCTGGATTGCCTCTATCGCCGCGCGTTCTTCTGGCGTAGAAACCTGCGCTGGTTGGTCAAAGGTCGTCTCCTCGATCAGCGCAGAAGTAGGCGGCATGACGAGTTTTTCTTCGGCAGTGGACTTTGCGCTATCCGTCATGATGCCCACGCCAAACAGGGAGGCGACGAAGGCAACTGAGACGAGAGCGATGGACGTCGGCAAGGCGTGCATGCTGCGCCGGGTCAGGCCGCGTCCAGCCAGACGCAACGCGAGGGGGCCGCGATGAGATAGTAAGGAGCATAGGAAGACCAAAGCGGGGGCAGACGCGGCAACCGCGATGACTCCGAAGAGAGCCAGCACCGTGGGGATATACCCGCCCCATGGGCTGAAGCTGAAGAGCACGAGCAGAAGCAAGAATGCCGGGCCGATGGCCATCCACCGACGGAAGCGCAAGAGGCGGTCGGGGGCGGCGCCTTGAATTGCTGTGGACAGGGCGCCACGTTGCGCCAACCACAAGTCCGGATAGCGGGCTGTCCACCACACCCACGAGACCGTTAGGCCAACGATTGCACCGATGGTGGCGCCGATTAGTCCCATCAGCAGGCCATAGGCCATCACTGCGAACATGATGTGGCGCGGCAGCGCACCCTGGCTCGACATCAGCGCGTACAGGCGCGTATTGCGTCCGGTAGCCAGCGTGAAGACGGGCGCGAGAAGGAAAAGGATGAGCAATCCGGCGATGGCGTAGAGGCCGAAGAAGAAGAGCACGAAAAGAATGCTGCTCAGGATTCCACCAAAGGAATCCGACTCAGAATCGGGTCGGTCCGTATCTCGCAGCTCCGGTGCCCAGATTTCCAGCCCAGCTTCACGGGCACGGTCGGCATCCTCTTTGGTCAGCGTTGTATCACCCACGATGACCCAGGAGGTGCGTATCTGAAAGGACGGGTCGCTGAGAGCGTCATTGAGGGTGGGGGAGGTGACAAAGTCATAGTTTTCGGGAGCAATAGCCGCGACCGTGACTTGGTGGTCGCCGCTCAGAGCACTGGTGCGCACGGTGATGACGTCTCCAACGGAGGCGTCGAGCTTGTGTGCGGTAGAGCGCGATAGAACTGCCTGGTTGGGGCCAAGATTGAACTTATCGACGGCCTCCTGTGCAGGCTCCGGCGGATTCTCTGCGTCGAATTGATATACCCAGGAGCTGGCTGACTTCCCATTATGGATTAGTGACGTGCTAGAAAAAGCGGTGACCGGGCTGACGCTGAGGCCTCCAGGAAGCACGTCGGCAGCCAGACCTGGCACGTCTTCATAACTAATCTCCGGGTGTTCGGCGCTGATCTGCAGGGTTCGCTCGGGTGAGCTCAAGGCCGCGGAGAGCCGACCAGAGGAATTATCAAAGAGTGCCATTCCGATGACAAGGGCCACCGGTAGCGCAATGAGCATCACGGCAGCCAAAGTGCGCCATGGATGAAGCTTGAGATCGCGCCTCGTCGGGCGGGTGGCGGCATTAATGCCGGGCATACTAACGCACCTCCTCGCCGGTGAGGCGCCCGTCGCGAACCATGACAACACGGTCAGCCCAGCCGGCGAAACGCGGCTCGTGAGTGACCAGTATGCCTGAGGCGCCGGCGTCGATACGTGCGCGCAAAACCTTCATGATCTCCTCACCCGTTGAGGTATCCAAGGCACCGGTAGGCTCATCCGCCAAAAGCACCTTGCGCGGTCCAATGAGCGCGCGGGCAATCGCCACGCGCTGGGCTTGGCCACCGGAGATTTCTTCCGGGAAGCGGTCGATGGTGCCGTCGAGACCGACCTCACTGAGCGCTTCCTCTGCAGCTTCTCGGCATTGCGCAGGCGAGAGCCCGTCCAGCTCAAGAGGGAGGGACACGTTCTCGCCCACGGTGAGGGAAGACACCAGGTTGAAGTGCTGAAACACGAGCCCCAAGTGGCGGCGGCGGGCGATGGCGGCCTTGGCTTTGGAAAGCTGGGATGCATCGGCACCGTCGAGAAGCACGCGTCCCGACGTCGGTGGCTGTAACAGCCCCGCGACGTTGAGCAGCGTGGACTTGCCGGAACCAGAAGGGCCCATGACCGCGACGAGTTCACCCGGTTTCAGCTGCAGGTTGACGGAATCCAGGGCGGTGACCTGGCGGGCGCCACTACCGAAGACGCAGGTGATGTTCTCGAGTTCGAGCGGGAAAGGCATGTGCTGGGACGTGGGGATAGAGTCGGGGGTCATCGCGGGGCCTCCTCGGTGGCGGTTGGGTTGGCTAGGGATTCCACGCGGTCGAGCCAGCGTGAGAGAGATTCCAGGTCGAAGATTTGGCGCTCAACAGCCAAGCGCTGGGCGCTGCGCTCTGCGGGCAGTTCCGAGGCTTGGCGGTTGAGCTCACGCAGCTGGCGGACGGTGGCAAAGCGCTGGGCGTCGAGCACGGCAATGACGTCGACGTCGGAGCGTCGCGCTGCAAGCGACACTTTGAGCACGAGTTCATCGCGCTCGATGGCGTCGTTGTGCAGGGTGGACATCCACCACTGTGAGAGCTCTTCGCGGCCAGTTGGGGTTATGGCATAGCTGGTGGCGCGGCGCCCGGTGGGGCCGGTGAGCTCACCGTCGGTGGCGATAAGGCCATCGCGTTCCAAGCGGCTTAAGGTCTGGGCAACTTGACCCATGTTGAGCGGCCAGAGGTTGTCGAAGGTCTCGGCAAAGCGCGTTTTTATGTGGCTAGCTGTGGCGGGTTCTTCACTCAGCAGAGCAAGCACGGAGTGTTTGACGGACATGGTCACCTCCTGCGCGGAGGAAAGAGGGAGGATACGATTGGTGCATACCCGGTAAGTTACCGGGTAACCTTTGGGGTGGTCAAGAGTTTTCGGGAAAGGAATCTTTCAGTACCCCCGTCCGCTTGCCCGGTGTGGAGTAGGTGGTCGAGCGTGCTCGAAGGCAAGGGCGGGGTGGTTGAGATGCAAAAAGCGGCACGGAGCAAAAGTGCTCTATGCCGCCTAAAAGTTGTTGGAAGGCTAGGTTGAGTAGGGCTTAAGAAATGTTGACGCCGCGCTCTGCAAGCCACGGAATCGGGTCCACAGCGCCCTCACCGGTGGGGTGAATTTCAAAGTGCAGGTGGGAGCCGGTGGAGAAGCCCAAAGAGCCCATGCCGGCGATCTTCTGGCCGGCGTGAACGCGCTCGCCCACAGCGACGTCGAGGGTCTGCATGTGTCCGTAGACGCTCATGGAGCCGTCATCGTGCTTGATGCGGATCCACTGGCCGTAGCCGGAAGCCGGGCCGGAATCGATGACGGTGCCGTCCATAACGGAGAGGATTGGGGTGCCTACGGCATTGGCAATGTCGATGCCGGAGTGGAAGGAGCCCCAGCGGGGGCCGAAGCCAGAGGTGAAAGTACCTTCTGCCGGGCGGGCAACGGACGGTGCACGGTTGGCTTCGTCAGCAGCTGCGCGCGCATCGGCGGCCTGAATGGCCTTGTCGAGCTGGGTAGCCAGGTCAGCGACCGGCTTGGTCTCAGCTATGGAGAGGATCTGTGGTGCGGCATCCTCAACGGCGGCCTGTGCGCCCTTGAGGGGATCGGTATCTGCCTGCAAGGTGTAGTCGATGGACTGTGCCTTGGTCTCACCAGTGCCAGCGGATTGAATGGTGCCGGCTGCGGCGCCGCCAACACCTGCGGTGGATACGGCGCCTGCGGCGACGGTCATTACCGCCAAGCGCCCCTTCGCGGTCTGCGAGGTGGTGATCTTGCGGTGGCGACCTGCGCTTCGCTGAGTCTTGCTTCGCATGAACTCTACTTCCGTCCTAATTCACTATCGTCCAGCCAGAACAATCGTTACATCTAAACCTGGTTGGTTATCCGATTGTGACCTTCCTGTTACCAACGAGATGTAACAGTAGCGTCTCGGCGAGAGCGGAGCAACCCGGATTGCGGTTTTCTTCTTGATACGTCGAAAGATTTGCTTGTTTTGATGCGGTAGCTGATTCCTGTGAATGAAGTGAATCCCTGGCGGTGCTTTCGATCTCCGGTAGCGCAGTGCGCGTGTGTAGTTCTCATGAGCGGATGGGGCTAGGGATATAGCTGATAAAGAGTATCCGTTCGGGGGTGTGCGCGACCTTTTAAATCAGACCTCGTCGCGCCACCCTCGGTGGGGGAGGTGCCCGTGGCAAAGTGGACGCCGATGAATAAGAACACGAGTCCCCAGTCTAGGTCGTCTGCCCGTCCACGCGCGCACGTGCGTGGACGCGGTGATGGTGCTGAGCACTCTGAGCGCGGGCACCGGCGGGATCGCCGGGATCCTGCGCAGCGTATTAAAGGAATCGAGTCAGACAAGGCACGTGCCCGCCGCGCACAGGCCCCAACAACACTGCGCGGGCGCATCCGTCGCATGCTCATCGTCGTCGGTGTTCCGCACCTCGTTGTTGTCCTCGGCATCCTGGTGGTCGCCATCGCAGCACTTCTTCTCACCAGCTCCCCGTCGGCGTGGCTGAACACCATCGTCGGGGAGGCTTGGATGGTGTTCAACCTTGCGCCTATCCGCGCTGGTGGAATTGATGTGGGCTTCGTTCCAGCCCTACCTGCACTGCTCTTGGCCTGGTTGGTGGGTCGCCGTGTGCGCGCGGCGGTGAAGGATAGGGTGAGCATCAACGACCTGCTTGTCTTGAGCGCCTGCGTGCTGGTGGTGCCACTCGTCCTGACTTTCATTGCGTGGTTGATGTTGTGGGATGCCGGGAAAGTCTATGACGTTTCTCCTCCGGAGCTCTATCGCGTCCTTCCCCGCATGCTTCTGCTTCATGCGGTTGCCCTTATTGGTGGCATGGGGCCGCGCTTGTGGAAGGCCTTGGCCAAGCGCAGCGGCATTCCGCGCGTGTTTGTCGACGCCGCCCGCATCGGGCTGAGCTACCTCGGATACCTGGTTGCGGCTGGGCTCGTCCTCGTGGTGGTTCTGTGGGGATTCGGTTGGTCGCGCCAGGCCGAGATGCTTGCCAGCTATCCGGTGCTCAATGCGCTGGGAACAATCGGCCTGTTTCTAGTGAGCATTGTGTACCTGCCCAACGCCGCGGTGGCAGCCGGCGCAGTGCTGAGCGGCTCGGAGATGCACATTGGTGAGGGAACCAGTGTGAGCCTCTTTAGCGGCCATGTAGTTCCGCTTCCTCCGCTACCTTTGGCCGCCGCGGTTCCGCCTTCCAGTAGCCCTTGGTTCGCGGTGTTGTTGGTGGTCCCAGCAATCGCAGCCGTGGCGGCATTTGCTCGTCGCCGCGCCCTGGTGTCTTTCCAGGTCGTGCTCGTTGCAACCATCACGGTGGCAGTGACCGCCCTCGTGGCAATCTACGGTGTTTCCGGAACGTTGGGAGTGTACGGATACACAGGCCCTGAGGTCTGGACTGCGGTGGGCTTGAGCTCCCTGTGGTGCCTCGTCGTGGGATGTGCTTTTGCCGCCGCACAGGCAGTGACGGCGTGGCGTGCGCGCCGCGCCACCGCCCCGGTTACTGAGCCGGAAGCTTCGGCTGCAGCTGAGGACGTTGAGGAGGTCACTGAGGACTCCACCAGCGCCGCTCAGGAAGAGCACGAGCAGGAACAGGCAGCGCTTGATGACGACACCGGTGTCGATACCGACACCGATACCGACATAGACGCCGACACCGACACCGAGGACGAGGCTGATGCCGAGGCGAAGACTGACACGGAGGAAGCCGATTCCGAAGTAGAGGCTGACGCTGAGACGGAGGCTGTGCCTGAGGCTGATGTGAGTGATGCAGAAATCGTGGAAACGGGCGATGTTGACGTCGACACCCAAGCTGAAGTCGAGGACGAAGCAGTAGCGGATGAAGACGGCGATGCGGAGCGCGCTCCAGAAACAGAGGAGAGCGAAGAGCCTGAAGGCTCCGTTAAAGAGTGAAAATTCCCCGGTTCGCAGCGGTAGCGGCTAGGCTGTAGCGCGTGACTACACCGCATCAGCCCGCTGCTACTGCCCGCCTCAACGTCGTGGTTCTGGTTTCTGGAACCGGCTCTTTATTGCAGGCCATCTTGGATGGCCAGGATGAGCACTACAGCGTCGTGAAAGTCATCGCGGACGTGCCTTGCCAAGGCATTGAGCGCGCGAAGGCGGCGGGAATTGCCACCGAGGTCGTAGAGATGGGTGCTGACCGCACCGATTGGAATAAGCGTCTGGTTGCCGCAGTGGATACTGCGCAACCAGACGTTGTTGTTTCCGCAGGTTTTATGAAGATCCTGGGTAAGGATTTTCTGGATCGCTTCGAAGGTCGCACCATCAATACTCACCCTGCGCTCTTGCCTGCCTTCAAAGGCGCGCATGGCGTGCGCGATGCGCTGGCTTATGGCGCCAAAGTCACAGGCTCGACTGTCCATTTCGTTGATGCTGGTGTCGATACCGGCTCCATCATTGCCCAGGAACCCGTCCGGGTCCTGCCAGAGGATGATGAAGCCAGTTTGCACGAGCGCATCAAAGTGGTCGAAAGAGAACTTATCGTCGATGTCCTCCGCGCGATGCGCGTGGAGGGCGAGACGCTCAGCATTCAGCTCTAACTATCTCATTACCGCAAGGAAGGCTTAAGTCCCCGTACCATGAGCGAAGATCCTAAGAACATCAAGCGCGCGCTAATTAGCGTTTATGACAAGACCGGTCTGGAAGACCTTGCCCGGGCACTTGATAACGCTGGCGTGGAGATCGTTTCCACCGGTTCCACCGCGAAGAAGATCGCGGACTTGGGCATTGATGTCACGCCCGTCGAGAAGCTCACCGGCTTCCCAGAGTGCCTCGAAGGCCGCGTAAAGACCCTGCACCCGCGCGTGCATGCAGGAATCCTCGCGGATACCCGCAAGGAGGACCACCTGAAGCAATTGGAGGAGCTGGAGGTAGAGCCCTTCCAGCTCGTCGTAGTCAACCTGTACCCCTTCCGCGAGACTGTGGCTTCCGGCGCGGACTTTGATGGCTGCGTGGAGCAGATCGATATCGGTGGTCCATCCATGGTGCGCGCTGCCGCGAAGAATCACCCGTCCGTCGCAGTCGTCGTGGATCCAGCCCGCTACGGTGATGTGGCTGACGCTGTGGCCAACGGCGGCTTCACCTTGGAAGAGCGTCGTGGCCTCGCCCGCGATGCCTTCCTGCACACCGCTGATTACGACGCCGCGGTGTCCGCATGGTTCGTCGATCAGCTCAGCGACGGTGACGTGACCACTCCGCTGCGCTACGGCGAGAACTCCCACCAATCCGCGACCGTGACCCGCATCGGTACCACTGGTTTGGCCAATGCGAAGCAGTTCAACGGCAAGGAGATGAGCTACAACAACTACCAGGATGCTGACGCCGCCTGGCGCGCTGCCTGGGATCATGAGCGCCCGTGCGTGGCCATCATCAAGCACGCCAACCCGTGCGGCATCGCGGTGTCTGAGGAGTCCATCGCGGCTGCCCACCGCGCAGCACACGCCTGCGATCCAATGTCTGCCTTCGGCGGAGTCATCGCGGTGAACCGCGAGGTCACCGTCGAGATGGCCGAACAGGTCAAGGAGATCTTCACCGAGGTCATCGTGGCTCCGTCCTACGAGGGGGGCGCCATCGAGGTTCTCAAAGCCAAGAAGAACCTGCGCGTGCTGCAGGCAGAGCATGAAGCGCCCAAGGAGGAAGTTAAGTACATCTCCGGTGGCATGCTCACCCAAGAGCCGGATACCTACCAGGCAGAGGGCGATAACCCGGCCAATTGGACGCTGGCTGCGGGTGAGGCGTTGAACGAGTCCGACTTGGCGCAGCTCGAATTCGCTTGGCGTTCCGTGCGCGCGGTGAAGTCCAACGCCATCCTGCTGGCCAAGGACAACGCCACCGTGGGTGTCGGTATGGGCCAGGTCAACCGCGTCGATTCCGCCAAGCTCGCGGTGGAGCGTGCTAACACGCTGGCCGACGGCGCCAACCGCGCCGAAGGTTCCTTCGCTGCTTCCGATGCTTTCTTCCCGTTTGCCGATGGCCTGGAGGTTCTCCTTGAAGCCGGCGTGAAGGCCGTGGTGCAGCCAGGTGGTTCCATCCGCGATGAGGAAGTCATCGAGGCCGCCAAGAAGGCCGGGGTGACCATGTACTTCACGGGAACCCGCCACTTCTTCCACTAAATCCTGGATAGCCCGCTGCCGTAGGCAGCGCGCAGCCGTCTCTCTTCGCCGTTGCTGTTTCGCCGCACGGGGAAGGAGGCGGCTTTCGTATATATGGCAGCTTTTCCCTAGAGGGCAACAACTGCCCTAAACGACGAAGTTATGCGCCGCCACTGCAGTCAGAGGCTATAACTTTGGCAACTAGGGCAGCTTTGGCGCTACCGCGCGAGGGGCCGTCGGGTGTGCGCTACTGCGCGTGGAGGGAAGCCACCGCGAAGCCAGTGTTGTCCGCAGGATTGCCGTTGGCGTCCTTATACGTAAAAGTAAAGCGCAGGGCTTGGTGGTCTGCGATGTTGATGGGCATCTCGAGAGCCTCCTCTGCCGGGACCTCGAAGGAAGCCAGCTCAGCACCGTCAGCTCCGTTGACGGTAACGGTGGCGCTGGCAACATCAGTATTCTCCCGGTCATCGCTGAAACCAAAGACCGCGTTGAGTTGGCTATGGCTTTCGGCCAGCTGCACATCAGCGATGTTAGTGCTGCCGGAGCGCGAGACATAGGAATCCGGGAAGAAGGTGCGGGCAATGACCACGCCGTCAGCCTCCAGGTCAGTATCGATACGGCCGCTGGTGGCAAGAGGAGTTCCCGGAAGCGTAGCTGTTGAGGTCGGTTCGGAGGATGCAGCGGTGTGGCTTGAGCCGGACGACTCGCGTCCCCAGATAAACCATGCACCGACGCCGAGAATGACCGCGAGGATGACGAGCAGAGCAATCAGCGCGGCGATGGCACCGCTGAAACGACCTGTGCCCTTCGGCGGTTGTGGAGCGGTGTACGTGGTGGGTTGAGGTGGACTCGGCGGAGTTGGAGCGCTCCCGCCGAAAGGCTGTGAGCTGGGGCTAGCAGATTGCCCACCAAACGGCGGAGTGTTGCCGAACCCGCTCGGAGAACCGCCCGGGCCGGACTGGTGTGGGCCGTTAGCACCGCCGGGGGCGCCGGGGTGGCCAAACCCCGGAGCGGGTGAACCGAAGCCGGAGGAACCGGAATTGCGTGGCGGAGTGCCCGAAGGGCCGGTAGGAAACGTCATGGCTGGGAGAATAACAACCTTTCCGTGCACAGGGGAGATAGAGCTTTGAGATACCTCTAATAATCTAAACCCTCCACCGCTGTCCGCGCGGGCAGAGATGCAAACTCGTGGGAATACTCCCCATCAGAATCAGAAAAGTCGTGGAAACACGGCGTCGTGAATGAAGCACGATGCACGAACCTCACCGCAATCGTGGTAGCTGTGCAAAGATAAGAAAGATAGAAAACGCCTATACGGCATAACCAGAACGTCTAGATCTACGGAGGCTTCGGTGACTGACTCAGATCGCAACCATGGATTCGGCGCACAGTACCCGCAGGGAAATAGCGGCCAGCCGCAGCCTTCCCGTAAAGATACCCACCCGGAAACCGCGGACTTTGAAGCGCCGCTAACGCAACAGCGTCCCCTGCCGCCCCAGAGCTACCCGCAGAACACGGGAAACAATCAGAGTTATGCGCACTCCGGCGAGCGCAATTACTCGAACCCTTTTGCCGCCTCCGGTGCATCAGGCCAGTACGGCCAGCAACAGCAGTTCCAGACGCAGCACTTCGCGTCCCAGCAGGTGCCGCAGGACGGTAGCGGACAGTATGACCAGCAGCCAGCAGGGTACCCCGCTGGCTATTCTCAGGAGAGCAGCGGACGTGGCAGCTCCTCCAACTCCGGCAAGTTTGTGCTTATCGCCGTGCTGATCCTGGCGGTCGTCCTCGTTATGGCCGCGCTGGCCTACATTTTTTTCTTCAAACATGCCGACTCACATTCTCAAGCCGGCTCGCCCCTGACCACCGCGCAACTCACCGAGCAGAATGAGAGTGCACAGGAAGACGCAGAGAGCGCGGGGAGCGAGGAGAACTCTGAAGAAACGACAGAACAGACCACGACGACCTCGCAGTCTCACAAGCGCCCCGAGTACCCGGACTTGCCGGAGGGGGCGATTCCGGCGAACGACGCCGCGCGCAACAACGAACCGGGTGGCAACTTCAACAGTGTCTACCGTGGAACAGTGGTAACGACGGAATCCTTCGCCAACGTTGTGCGCGATGAGTACGTCAAGCACTACGTGGAAACCCACGAGTTTGATGCCACCATTAAGGCCTACAGCCCAGTCACCGAGATCACCTACACCATGGATTGTTCCGACAACGGTGAATTTGTCACCTGTACCGGCGGCAACAACGCGGTTGTGCTCATCCTCTAATGCTCAGGCGGTCAACAATGAAACAGGTAGCAATGCGACGTCACAGCCCCGCACAGCTGCGGCGCCGGATGGCAGTACTAGCAGCGCTGGTGGGGATTGCGGGGGCGTCGCTAAGCGCCTGCACCATTGGTGATGTCTCCACACCTGAGACCAGCACTCCGGCGAGCAGCCCACAGCCCACGCTGCCTGATTCCGGGGCAGAGGTATCTGATGGACCCGCCGCTGATTCAGCCCTCGACAAGGAACCAACCGTGATTAATGCTACCGACCTTCAGGAAGCTGTCGACGCCATCGCTGCAGACAACCCCGGTACCGGGATCGCGGTGGCCGGCTCAGGAACCGTCGCAGCGGCTGGCAACACCGGCCCGCTGCCTGCGTGGTCCACCGTGAAAGTCCCGTTGGCCATCGCCGCCGAACGCGCTGGGGTGGCGGATCCCGATACCGTATCCCGGGCGATCACCTATTCCGATAACGCCGCGGCCGATTCTCTCTGGGAGGCCCTCGGCGGGGGAGAACAAGCCGCACAAGCCACCCAGGCCATCATTGGCACAACTGAGGTCCCCGCTACGCCACCGCGCCCCGGTTTTAGCGCCTTCGGCCAAACACAGTGGTCGGTGTCTGAGCAAGCAGAATTCATCGCCGCGCTGGGGTGCCACGAAGGCGCGGATCCGATCCTTGCAGCCATGGGACAGCCGGATCCCGCGCAGAACTATGGTCTTCGGGCTTTAGAAGGCGCGGTGATGAAAGGCGGCTGGGGGCCGGCCGAGGACGGATCTTATGAAGCCCGCCAGATGGGATTAATCACGCTAGGCGGGCACACGGTGGCAGTGGCGATCTATGCCGCAGCGCCTTCCGGCGATTATGGCGAAGCACAGCAGATGCTGAGCCGCGTGGTCAAACAGCTGGCCACGGCAGAGGTCGAGTGGCCCGATGCGCGATGCCAGCAGGGCGCTGTTTAAGAAGCACGAGCGATGTAAAGGCGCTAGCGCGGCCAATAGTCCTCGAATTCGCCGGCCTCGCCGTCGATGTCATAGTCCGTGCCGCGAATGTTCAGCACGGAGCCGGTGTTTTTCCCGCTGGTTGGATCAAGAATCGTGGCGCTGAAGGAATCCCCTTCACCACGTGCAGGGCCAAAGGCAGCGCCGCTGGACCAAACACCGCGGTAAAAGAGGGAGTCCTGTTTCTCACAGACCACAATGTGTGAATCGGGATCGGTGCCATGGGCAGCGAAGATCATATCCTCCCCCTGTTGGCAGCGTGCCTCAGGATAATCGGACCAACCGGCGGCAGTGAGTCCCTCGGGGACGTCGGCAGCCCCGGCGCTCACTGAGGTTCCCGGAGCCTGCTCGCTCGGTGCTTCTGCCTCGTCCGTTTCTTCATCTTTCTGCGCAGCAGTCTCCTCCGGGGAGGCAGCCTCCTCCTGAGGGGCTGTCTGCTCCGAGTTTTCGCTGGTGCTGGACGTTTGTTGGCTGGTGGAGCGGGCGTCGTACCAGATAACGAGGCCTGCAATCACCAGCGCAATGAGAATTGCGATCGCGCAGATGATCGGAACGAGGTTGCGCTGCTCCGATTGAGGCTGCCGAGACTGGCCCGACACCGGTGTAGGGGGCTTATGCTCGTGATGGTTAGTGCCAAATCCTGGGGTCGTCATAGGGTCCTTGGAAAACGGTAGAGAACAACACGTAGCATAACCGGCCTGGCAACACCGGACGGAACCGCGCTTAAGTACCCTCCATTTGGGGGCGATGGGACATGGCAACATCATGCTGCCCAGTGCATATGGTCCAATGGGGCAGTGACTAATTCCTACTTCGTGCAATGGCTGACCCAGCAGAAGCGCTACACCAACGTGTACCTGTTGGGTGAAGGCGGCATGGGGCAGGTCTTTCATGCCACGGATCCGGACCTTTCCCGTGAGCTCGCCGTCAAGGTGCTGTTGGATGACGTCCGTGATGAAGCCTCCCGCGCCCGTTTCCACAATGAAATGAAGGCGCTCACGAAGATCGGTAGCCACCCAGGGGTAGTCCAGTTTTATTCCAAGGAGTCCACCCCGCGCGGCGATGACGTTATGGTCATGGCCTTCATCGACGGCAAAACCTTGGGGCATGCTATCCGTGAGCGGGCTCACCAGGGCCGGGGATTTAGCGTGGCGGAGGTTGTGTATTACCTCAAACCAATTGCCTCGGCGTTGGATTATATGCACCATGAGCTGCACCCTGGGTGGGTGCATCGGGACATCAAGCCCGCCAAGGCGCGCGCGGACGACTATTCCTTGGCCCTTATCGCCTTCGAGATGCTTACGCTGCATCATCTTAAGGACACGATGCCGCGCAGCGAGTGGGAAGGGCAGCGGCGCATCCCGGATCTGTCCAGTGATGCCTTCGCCGAATTCCTGGCAGGGGACACAAGCCGAGTTGTGTCGGAAGTACAGACCGTACTGAATAAGGCACTCAACAGCGTGCCCATGCAGCGCTATGCGCGGGCCCAGGACTTCATTGCCGCGCTTGGCGACGTCTCCCAGTCCCGCCCCGCCCAGCGTGTGGCGGCACCGGCCGCCGATGCTCCGCGTATCGCGCCCACGCCGCAGCCTTCGGCACGGCCAGAGCAACCGCGAAATGCGGGAAGAGCTGGGCAGCCGAGCCAGTTTGGCCGGCATCCTCAACCCTCCCAACGCTGGCCGGAACCTGCCGCTTCCTTCGGATCCGTGGAACGGGCAAGGCCTACTGGCTTCGTTGCCCCTTCGAACCCGATCGCGTCCCCGGGGACTGTGTCACCTTCCACACCGGTTACGCCGGCGATGCCAGGGTCTACCGTCCAACGCCGTTCCACGCCGCAGCAAGCAAACAACAAGCCGCCTGCGAGGGATAATTCAAACGCTCTCATTATCACGGTGACCGTCGTTGTCATCATCCTCATCTTTGTGGTGACGTGGGCTATCGTGGCCTAGCGCTAGCGAGGTGGGGCAGTAACTTAGCGAGCGGAACTAAAGTGAGAGCCGCTACACTGAAAGACACTGTTTGAAGGCGCCTCGCCGGGATGGATGGCGATGTGCGCACGTTTCCCAGCCCTACGGAGGTGTCTATGAGCCCGCAGCAGCCACTCCCACCGCAGAACGCTCCTCAGGGGCCGCGGCTGCGCATTGATGATTTGATCGGTGGCGTGATGGTCATGTCCCCGGGCCAAGAAGTCATTGTCGGCCGCGCTGGTGACTTCCGGGTAGGCGAGGAGGCCCTCAGCCTGCACCGCCAGCTTTTTCAGCTGTGGTACGGCGGACAGGGCTGGATGATTTGCAACGTGGGCAGCCATATCCCACTGCGTATCGAGCTGCGCGGTGTCACGGGGTTTTCCCGCATCGATTTGGGCCCGCGTTCAGTAGCGGCTGTACCCCCGGGGCCATCGCGGATTACCTTTGAGACTCCCGAATGCCCCTATGAGCTGTATATAGACGTGGAAAACAGCAACTACTCGCGTCGCACAAAACGCGAGCAGGATGTCGATGAGGAGCGCACGCGCACCCGCCACGTTCCCAATGATGAACAAGAAGAGTTGCTGCGCCTGCTAGCCAGCTACCTCAAGAAGCCGGGCTCCACCGATGCTGATATCCCTTCGGTCCGCGAGATCGCCGAGGAGCTGGGGTGGACGGAAAAGAAGACGAATCACAAGATGGACCGCCTTGTGGACAGCCTCCGAGCAGACGGTGAAAAGGCGTATAAGCCTTATAAGACCTTCCTAGCGCACTATGCCATCCGGCACGGCCGCTAGGGCATCCGCTACGGCCGCTAGCGAGTCGACTTCTTCCGGTCGGCCGCGGCGGCGGCAGCGGAGGAAATAGAGTCGTTGCGGTTCTTGAGCAGATCTAAGGTGGTCGCTTCGGCGTCCTTAGGCGGGGTGGCGCCGAGGACTGCGAGGGCGGCGTCGGCAAGCATGGCAGACTGCTCCGGTACGCGCTGCGAAGCATCAAATGGCGCGTTGCCATCGTTGGGGCGCATCTCGATGACGGAGAGCGCGATGTGGAAGGGCAGCTCGAGGCGCGGATCATCCTCGCCCACAATCCCCGCTGCGGCAGTGCGGAAGTGCTCTTTCAAGCGGTCACGCTGTTCGTGATACTCGCCGAATTCGGGGGAGTTGGCCACCGGCAGTTGATACAGACGGCCTACATTCCACGCTGAGGTCAATAGCAGGCGCGACTCTGCGGCCACAAGGGACCACAAGCGCTGTGCCGGTGCAGCGTCTGAGGCCGCGAGCTCATCCGCGAGTTCCAGCGAAGGCTCAATGGTGGAATTGAGCAGGGTGAGGAAGATATCCGTCTTCGAAGGAAAATGGTAGTACAGCGAGGCCTGACGGATACCGACGGCATCGGCAATCTGGTGCGTGGAGGTTGTCGCAAAGCCCTGGGTGGTGAAGAGCTCGGATGAAGCATCCAGGATCTCCTCGCGCGCGGTGTTTCCCCGGCGGCGCGGACTGTTCTTCCGTGGCCTGCCAACGCTCCCTGCCATGAGGCGGACTCCCTTCGATAAAATTCATGTAATAACTGACGGCAAGTCAGTAATCCTACACCCCGCCGTGAACGGCGATCGTTAACGCTTAGCTTTCACTACAGCTAACCACACTACCGTGCCTAGCCACGATGGATTCGATAGCAGCAGAGACAGTGCGGCACGCCGAACCGTAGGCGGTGCGGTCCAAAGGCGGCAAATCTGCCAGCATAACGCTGTGCTGATCGACGCCCTCGTACCACCGGCCCAACTCGAGGGCGATGCCCGTGCCCCAAGCTAGGCTCAGCCCCTCCGCTTCGGCGGAGGTAAGAAGCTCACGCTCGACGCCAATGGCGAGGCGGTCTGGGGTGGGGCGGGGCGCGGGAGCTGCCCAACGGGCGATGGCAGACACCGGTGCGAGCAAGGAGAGACGAATGGACACGTCGGCAGAGCGGTCGGGGAGACCGTCGACGAGCTTCAGTGGTGCCGGCCGCTGAGACACTGCCTCGGCGTAGAGTTCCTCCTCGCCGCCCGCGCCTAGGGGAAGGCCGGCGTCCGCACGCGTCGATGCTAGGTCTTGCACCGCACCACAGGATAGACCGGCTTCAGTGATAATCTGCTCCAGCTGTTCGTCGGTGCCCAGCCACGTGATGGGGAGCGAGGGGAGAAGATCGCCGCGGGCAGCGGCGCCGGTGAGCCGCACAGGGCTCGCCAGACCGGGAGAGCGGACAATATCGGTCACCACGCGAGAAAACCAGGCAGCGAGCTCAACTCCATCTCCGCGGTGGGCTGTGGCGTTGCGCAGCAGGTCCTGTGCCTCCTCTAGCAGGCCACGGGCATGGGCAGGGGAGTGGCAATGGGTGGCGAGTTCACTGAGATCGGTGAGGGATTCGTGCAGTGGCATAAGGTCCTTGTTTCCCTTTCCATCAGGGGCGTTCTAGCCCTTCAATCTATCACTCTGCACGCGCGCGTTGAACATGACAGGGTGGATACGGGCGCACAAGGTTGCTGGTTGGAAAATAAAAGCCGCCGCCTACTTTCCCCTTTCAGTAGGGGAGGTAGGCGGCGGCTAAAAGCTCTTTTGTCCTGTCCTAGTGTGTCACGAGTACAGCGGCAAAAGTGCGCTGTTGAAACCAGCTAGTGTTTAGCGGGACGTGAACGGCAGGAGAGCCATTTCGCGTGCGTTCTTGACGGCAGTAGCAACCTGACGCTGCTGCTGCGGGGTCAGACCGGTGACGCGACGGGAGCGGATCTTGCCGCGGTCGGAGATGAACAGACGCAGGGTCTTGATCTCCTTGTAGTCAACCTTCTCAATGCCTTCGGCCTTGAGCGGGTTCTTCTTCGGGCGGCGGGTCTGCTCCATACGGAACTTCTTGTGATTATTACGCTTGACAGCCATTGTATGGGTACCCCTTTACCAGCTGGACTTGCGAACGCCCGGCAGCTCACCACGGTGAGCCATGCCGCGCATACGGACACGGGACAGACCGAACTTGCGGAGGTAACCGCGCGGACGTCCATCAGCGGAGTCGCGGTTACGGACGCGGACGCGGGCGGCGTCGCGCGGCTGACGGTTCAGCTCGAACTGCGCCTCGAGGCGCTCTTCGTCCGGGGTGTTCGGGTTCTTGATGATTGCCTTGAGCTCAGCGCGACGCTCCGCGTAGCGGGCGACGATTTCCTTGCGCTGCTCGTTCTTGGCGATCTTTGACTTCTTAGCCATAAATTATCGCTCCTCGCGGAATTCGACGTGCTTGCGGACGATCGGATCGAACTTCTTCAAGGTGATGCGATCCGGGTTGTTGCGCTTGTTCTTACGGGTCACGTAGGTGTAACCGGTGCCCGCAGTGGACTTCAGTTTGATGATTGGACGGATGTCATTACGTGCCATCTTTAGATCTTCTCCCCACGTGCGCGAATCTTAGCCACGACGGACTCGATGCCATCGCGGTCGATGATCTTCATGCCCTTGGTGGAAACGGTCAGGGTGATGGTACGGCCCTCAGAGGGTAGGTAGTACCGACGACGCTGCACGTTGGGGTTCCAACGGCGCGAGGTGCGGCGGTGCGAGTGCGAGACCTGCTTGCCGAATTCCGGCTTGCGGCCCGTTACCTGGCAAATAGCCGACATGGGTCTTCTTTCTCCTAGCCGCCCA